>Ga0207682_10000552_pt1 | contig 17245 bp, 7 predicted proteins | sample KBSM63metaG_FD_184332 | JGI IMG/M metagenome (GOLD analysis project Ga0207682, IMG submission 184332) | Miscanthus rhizosphere microbial communities from Kellogg Biological Station, Michigan, USA - KBS M6-3 metaG (SPAdes) (version 2) | ecosystem: Host-associated > Plants > Roots > Rhizosphere >... | reverse complement strand
CAGGCCAGCTTGTAGTCGAACTTCGGTCCCGGCTGCGGGTTGCCGTTCGGCAGGTAGATCGACGCGACGACGACATCCTGCACGACCGCTTCGAGGTAGCGGCTGTGCACGTCGTCGGGATCGCCCGGCAGGCCGCGCCGCCGCTCGACCGGTTCGCTGCCTCTGGCGAGGATCGCGACGCCGTTGAAGGATTTCTGCCCGCTCCACAGCGCGCCGTAGCCGGCGTCGCGGATCGCATCGAGCGGAAAGGTCTCGTCCGGCGCCTTCAGCTCCTGCAGGCAGGCGACATCGGGCTTCGACTCTTCGAGCCACTCGAGCAGGCGCGGTAGCCGGCTCTTGATGCCGTTGACGTTGAAGGTCGCGATCTTCACCGCGGCCTCAGGACGGCCGCAGATCCGCGCCCGCGCTGGCCAGGATCTGCGCGATCGCCTCGTAGGCCGCCGGTTTGACGAGGTGCGCATCGAAGCCGGCCTGGCGCCCTTTCGCGCGATCGCGGTCCTGGCCGTAGCCGGTCACCGCGACCAGGCGAGGCGCGCCGCCCGGGCTGCGGCTCCGGATCTCCGATGCGACCTCGTAGCCGTCCATGCCCGGCAGGCCGATGTCGAGAAAGACCACTTCCGGATGCCACTCGTCGAACAGCGCCAGCGCCGTGCGGCCGTTGTCGGCGAGGCGAATCTGATGACCGAGGGTCTCGATCAGCATGCCGAGGGTCTCGCCGGCATCGCGGTTGTCGTCGACGACGAGCACGCGCAGCGCAGTTGGGGCGCTGGCGGCCGCTGTGTTGGCTGCGGCGTCGCTGCGGCCCGCGCCGGCGGTGATCGATGGTGCGCCGGCCTTCGCGCGCTTCTTGCGTGCCGGCGGCGTGGTGGCATTGCCCGTGGCTGGCGCCGCGGCGTCGGAGGCCGTCGCCGCCGCGTCGGCGTTCGCGCCCGGCGCAACGACGGGCGCAGCGCCGACGCGCGCCGGGCCCTCCGGCGCGAGCGGCAGCCGGACGATGAATTCGCTGCCCTTGCCGACGCCTTCGCTGCGCGCCTCGACCGTGCCGCGGTGCAGCTCGACGAGGCGGCGCACGACGCTGAGGCCGATGCCGAGGCCGCCTTCGCGCCGCGCCAGATCGCGGTTGCCCTGCTGGAAGATCTGGAACAGGCGTGGCCTTAAGTCGTCGTCGATGCCGGCGCCGTTGTCGATCACCGAGATCTCGCCCCACGGCCCACCGCGCTTCACGACCACGCGCAGGTGGCCGCCGTTCTGCGTGTACTTGCTCGCGTTGTTGAGCAGGTTCAGGATGATCTGTTCGACCCGCACCGGATCGGCCTGCACCGGCACCGACCGGTCGGGCACATCGATCTCGAGCGTCTGCTCGTGCGCATCGATGGCAGGGCGCGCCGCTGCGACGGCCTGCTGCACGCACGTGCGCAGGTCGAGCGGCTCGATCTGCAGGTCGATCTTGCCTTCGTTGACGCGCGACGCCTCGAGCAGGTCGTCGACGATGCGCGCGAGGTTGCTGGTCTGGCGCTGCATCACATCGAGCAGGTGGTCGATCTTCGAGCCGGGCAGGAGCTTGCGGCTCAGGTGCAGCGAGGTCTGCAACGGCGCGAGCGGGTTGCGCAGCTCGTGGCCGAGCATCGCGAGGAAGTTGTCCTTGGCGCGCCCGGCTGCCTTCGACGCCTCGTGCAGCTCGCTCATCTGCTCGCGCGCATGGACTTCGTCGGTGACGTCGTAGGCCATCACCAGCACGCCGTCGATCGAGCCGGCGACACCGTGCAGCGGCGCGTAGGTGAAGTTCAGGTACGCATCGTCGAGCGTGCCGTCGCCGTTGCGATCGAGCCGCGCCGAGACCTCCTTGCCAACCGACGTCACGCCGGTCGTCATCACGCGGTCGAGCAGGTCCTTCAGCACCTGGACGCGCATCGACGGCACCGCGTCGAACAGCGGGCGGCCGAGCACCTCCTCCGGGCTGTGGCCCCAGAGCTGGCACATGTGGTCGTTGGCGAATTCGACCAGGTAGTCGCCGCCGCGCAGGATGCAGATCGGCGCCGGCGCCTCGGTGAAGAGCGCCGCCAGATGCTCCTTCTGCAGCTCGGCCTCACGGCGCGCGCGTTCGCTCTCCTGCGACGCCTTCAGCAACTGGGCCTGGCTGCGCTCGAGCGCCTCCTGCGTGCGGCGCGCCTCGGTCTGGTCGCGCAGGATCTTGACGAACCCGATCGCCGCGCCGGCGTCGTCGCGCATCGACATCATCACGCCGCTGGCCCAGAACCGGCTGCCGTCCTTGCGCAGGTGGAAGCGGTCGTCGGCGGCGCGGCCGGTCTCGAGCGCGGTGCGGGTCTCGCGCTCCGGCACGCCGGCAGCACGGTCCTCCTCGGTGAAGATCAGGTCGCCGCTATGGCCGAGCACTTCGGCCTCGCGAAAGCCGAGGATGCGCTCGGCGCCCGAGTTCCAAGTCGTGAAGCGGCGGCCGAGGTCGAGCGAGAAGATCGCGTAGTCGCGCGCGTTCTCGACGATCAGTCGCAGGCGCTCCTCGCCGGCGCGCAGGGCAGTCTCGTTGCGGCGCCGCTCGGTGATGTCGAGCAAGGTCAGCACGACGCCTGCGATGCGGTCGTCGACCGTGCGGTACGGCAGGAGCCGCGCCGAGTACCAGGTCGAGCCGCCGCGCGCGACCTCGCGGTCGACCGGCACCAGGCGCTTGAGCACGCGGTCGGCGTCGGCCGCGAGCTCGGGGTAGTCGAGCTCGGTGCGCAGGTCCGTCAGCGGCCGGCCGATGTCGGCCGGGATCAGCTTGAAGACATCGACCGCGGGCGGCGTGAAGCGAGTGATGTGCAGGTCGCGGTCGAGGAACACCGTCGGGATCGCGGTCGCGTCCATCAGGTTCAGCATGTCGCTGTTCGAGCTGCCGAGCTCCTCGACCTTGCTCTTCAGCTCGCTGTTGACGGTGCTCAGCTCCTCGTTGATCGATTGCAGCTCTTCGCGTCCAGTCTCGAGCTCCTCGGTGGCCGAGCGCAGCTCCTCGTTCATTGCCTGCAGCTCTTCGTTGCCGGCCTTCAGCTCCTCGTTCGACGCTTCGTACTGCTCGACGGTGTCGCGCAGGTGCGCCTTCAGGCGCTCGACCTCGCGATCGAGGTGCTCGGCGACTGGATGCAGGTTGCTCGTGGTCGGGGTGTCGGCCGGCGCGCCGTCGGCCGTGGCGTCCTCGGCGTCGATGACGACGAGGAAGTAGTCGGGCGCCGCCTCGCCGCCCGCCGAGACGCGGATCTTCACGCGGGTCTGCTCGCCGTTCAGGTCGATCGTCGCCGGGCCGAATTCGAGCGACGTACCCGACTGCTCGGCCTGGAACAGCGCCGCGCGCAGCTCGATGCGCAGGGCCGGGTCGATCAGGCGCAGCAGGTTCTTGGTCGGCTCGCCACCCGACAGCTGCAAGAAGCGGCCGGCGCTTTCCGACAGGTGCACGATGTTGTGCTCGCCGTCGATCAGGATCGACGGCGGTGCGATCTGCTCGAGCAGGCGGTAATGCAGGTGCGCCCACGACGCGGCACGCGCCTCGGTGCTGACCTCGAACGGCTGCAGAACCTGCAACGGCACGGTCGACGGAATCACCGGCCGCACACCCGGCAGCCGGCCGCCCTTCGGCAGCTCGGCGAGGGTCAGCGACAGCGTCGTCGGCCCGGGCAGGATCGGCATCTTCGCGCGCGCCGCCGGCCGCTGGCTGAACAGCCGGTTCTTCTTGTCGATGACCGCGAACAGCGGCGTGCTCTCGTCGACGCTTTCCGACGAGCCGAGGAAGAGCTTGCCTTCGGGTCGCAATGAGAAATGGAAGATGTCGAGCGCCCGGACTTGCGCATCGCGCGTCAGGTATATCAGCAGGTTGCGGCACGACACCAGGTCGAGGCGCGAGAACGGCGAATCCTTCAGCAGGTCGTGCACCGCGAACAGCACGGTCTCGCGGATCTCGCGGCGGACCCGGTAGCCGAGGTGCTGCTTGACGAAGTAGCGCGCCAGCCGCTCTGGTGACACGTCGGCCTCGATCGTCTCGGGATAGAGGGCGGTGCGCGCGGTCGCGATCGACTGCTCGTCGAGGTCGGTCGCGAAGATCTGCAGGCTCGGCGGCGCCTCGAGGGTGCGCGCATGCTCGGCGAGCAGGATCGCGATCGAGTACGCCTCCTCGCCCGTCGCGCAAGCCGGCACCCAGACCCGCACCGCGTCGATCTGCGTCTTGTCGTTGAACAGCTCGGGGATCAGTGCCTCGAGCGACTGGAAGCAGCTGGCGTCGCGAAAGAAATTGGTGACGCTGATCAGCAGGTCCTGCAGCAGCGCTCCGGCCTCGCCGGCTGATGTGCGCAGGATGCCGACGTAGGCCTGCATGTCGGTCACGCCGTTGACCTGCATCCGCCGCGCGATCCGGCGCAGCACCGTCGCCCGCTTGTAGTACGAGAAGTCGCGGCCGGTGCGCACGCGCAGGAAGCGCAGCACTTCGCGCAGCGCGGCTTCGGGTGCATCGTCGGTCGGCGCGGGCGCCTCGGCCGGCTCCGGCCCGTCCTCGGGCGGCAGATGGATGCTGCGCTCCAGCCGCTGGTACTGGATCAGCCGGGCCGGCATCTCGTTCGCCGGCAGCACCCAGTCGACCATGCCGGTCGCGATCGCCGAGCGCGGCATGCTGCCGTGCACCGCCTCGCTCGGGTCCTGCGCGATAGTCAGGCCGCCGCGTTCCTTGATGCGCTTGATGCCGATCGCGCCGTCGCCGTCGGTGCCCGACAGCACCACCGCGGCGGCGTGCGGACCATGGCTGTCGGCGAGGGTGCGGAAGAACAGGTCGACGACGACATGGCGGCCGCGGTTCGGCCGCACATCGACGGCCCCGACCTGGCCGTCGCTCGCATGCAGCGCCTTGCCCGGCGGCACGATGTAGATCTGGTTGACCTTGACCGGCTGCGCGCCGTCGAGCTCGATCACGGGCATCCGGGTATCGGCGCGCAGTGCGTCGCCGACGTGTGCCTCATGCCCAGGTTGTGGGTGCATCGCGACGAAGAAGGCCATGCCCGGTTCGGGCGGCATCGCGCGAAAGAACGTTCGCAACGACGGCAGGCTGCTGGTCGAGCCGCCAAGGCCGACCACCGGCAGCGTGTCGTACCCGCGGCTCGGCACGACGTCGTCGTCGACGCCGGCGTGGTCTTCTTCGGTCTGGTCGGGATCCATCGGCAACAGGAGGCGTTATGCGGAAGGTGCACCAGAAGTTCCGCCACCCGCGTCGTCGATGATAGTCACCCGCTTCTGCGCCGGCACGTCGGACAACGCCGCCTGGATCGACCCTCGATAGGCATAAGATCGGTGGCGCAGCCGCAGGCTGCAGCGGCCCGAACGACGCCTTCGACGCGGCCGCGTCCCACCGCCAACCGGGACCTCGGCCCATGAGCGACCTGCAACCCGACCACGCGGAAGAGCACTACGCTCCGATGCAGGACGACGCCATTCCGACGCGCGGCTACCGCATGCTGGCGATGGTCGGCCTGGGCGGGTCGGCCGGCAGCATCCCGGCGCTGCAGACGTTCTTCCGCACGATGCCGGCCGATTCGGGCATGGCCTTCGTCGTCGTCATCCACCTCTCGTCGGACCATGAGAGCTCGCTGGCCGAACTGATCCAGCGGACGACCGCGATGCGCGTCGTGCAGGTTCGCGCCACCGAGCGGATCGAGGTCAACTGCGTCTACGTCATCCCACCGGGCAAGCTGCTGTCGGCGCTCGACGGCGAGCTGCGCCTCGAAGACCTGCCGGGCCGCAGCGGCCGCCATGTCGCGGTCGACCTGTTCTTCCGAACGCTCGCCGACACCTACGGGCCGCATGCCACCGCGATCGTGCTGTCGGGCGCCGATGGTGATGGCGCGATCGGCATCCGCCGCATCAAGGAACGCGGCGGCCTGTCGATCGCGCAGGATCCGAGCGAGGCCGAGCACAGCAGCATGCCGCGCTCGGCGATCGCGACCGGCGTGGTCGACCTGGTGCTGCCGGTCGCCGAGATGGCGGCGCGACTGGTGACCTACCACCGCCTTGAACAACAGCTCCAGCTGCCGTCCGAAGACGAGCCCGTGTCTGGCCCGGCCAAGACCGCGGCCGGCAACCGCAGCGATGAGGCGACCTTGCGCCACATCCTCGAGCTGATGCGCAACCGCACCGGCCACGACTTCGACGCCTATAAGCGCGCGACCGTGCTGCGCCGGATCGGCCGCCGGATGCAGGTCAACGAGGTCGTCGAGCTGCCCGAGTACCTCGAGGTGCTGCGCACGCGGCCCGTCGAAGCGCGCGCGCTGCTGAAGGACCTGCTGGTCAGCGTGACCAATTTCTTCCGCGACAGCGAGCACTTCAACGCGCTCGAAGCGCTGATCCCGACGCTGTTCGAAGGCCGTACCCCGCACGACACCGTGCGTGTCTGGGTGCCGGGCTGCGCGACCGGCGAGGAGGCCTATTCGATCGCGATCCTGCTGCACGAATTCGCCGGCCGCCTCGACCGCCCGCCGCGGCTGCGCGTGTTCGCATCCGATCTCGATACCGATGCGATCCGCACCGGCCGGGCCGGGTTCTATCCACCGACGATCGCCGCCGATGTGTCGGCCGAGCGGCTCGAGCGCTTCTTCAGCGAGGAGGCACGCTGCTACCGGGTCAGCGCCGAGCTGCGCGAGACGGTGCTGTTCGCGACCCACGATGTGCTGAGGGATTCGCCCTTCTCACGCCTCGATCTGCTGTCGTGCCGGAACCTGATGATCTACCTCGATCGCGCGGCACAACAGCGCCTGCTGCAGACCTTTCACTTCGCGCTCCGACTCGATGGGCTGATGTTCCTGGGCACCTCGGAATCGGCGGAGGAAGTGCCGACCCTGTTCCAGCCGGTCGACAAGAAGCACTGCCTGTACCGCCGCCGGCCGGCGGATCGGCCGGCCTTCCCGCTGCCGGTCGGCGCGAGCGGCCTGGCGCGCGAAGCCGGTCCGATGCCGGACGACGTGGCCGCGGTGGTGCCGTTCGACGCGTTGCCTGGCCTGGTGCCTGAGCGCGTGGTCCGCCGGCCGAGCGACGCTTCCGCTCATCCCGAACGGGCCGGCCAGGTTCACTTGCGCTTGATCGAGCGTTACTCGCCGCCCTCTCTGGTCGTCGATGCCGAGTTCGAGCTGATGCACCTGTCGCAGCGCGCCGGCCGCTACCTCCGCTTCGGTGGCGGCGAGCCGAGCCGCAACCTGTTGCGGATCGCGCACCCGATGCTGCGCATCGAGCTTCGCGCTGCGCTGAACCGGGTCGCCCAGACCGGCAAGCCGACCGAGGTGCTGAACCTGCCGATCGATCTCGACGGCCAGGCGCTGCTGATCGACCTCAGCGTCGCGCCGGCCGACGAGATCGCGCCGCAGTGCCTGCTGATCGTCTTCAACGAGCGGCTCGCGTCGACCGGCCCGACGGCCGACGGCGCCCCGTCAGCACAGGCGGCGAGCGGCGCCAGCAGCCGCGAGACCGATCTCTACGACGAGGTCGTGCGGCTGAAGATGCAGCTGCGCGACGTCGTCGAGCAGCACCAGGCCTCGACCGAGGAGCTGCAGGCCAGCAACGAAGAGCTGCAGGTGATGAACGAGGACCTGCGTTCGGCCGGCGAGGAGCTCGAGGCGCGAAGGCAGGAGGCGCAGTCGGTCAACGAGGAGCTGACGACGGTCGGCGTCGAGCTGCGGCGCACTGTCGAGGAGGTCGGCGCATCGAACAGCGACCTGCACAACCTGATGGAGTCGATGTCGATCGCGATGGTCTTTCTCGACCGCGATCGGCGCATCACGTTCTACACGCCGGCGGCGATTGCGCTGTTCAACCTGATCCCGACCGATGTCGGCCGGCCCCTCGCCGACCTGTCGCAGCGGCTCAACTACCCGACGCTCGAGAGCGACGCGATCAGCGTGCTGCAGCAGCTGGTGCCGGTCGAGCGCGAGGTCGGTGACCACACCGGGCGCTGGCTGCTGGCGCGCCAGCAGCCGTACCGGACGATCGACGACCGGATTGCCGGCGTCGTGCTGACCTTCACCGACATCACCGAACGGCGCCAGCGCGAGCTCGCGTTCGTCGAGGCGAAGGACGCGCTCGAATCGCGCGTCGAGGTGCTCGAGGCCACGCTGACCGGGTTGCCGGACCGCATCCTCGCGTTCGACCGCCGCGGCACCTTGATGTTCGCGAACCAGGAAGCGTGCCGGCATTGGCGTCTCGAGCCGGGAGCGCTCGGCGGCCGCAAGCTGCGCGACCTCGACAGCCCGTCCGAGCTGCTCGACGTGCTGGAACGCCAGCTTCACCGCAGCATCGATTCGGGCAAGCGGATCGCGGGCACCGTGCGCCATGGCCGGCCGCCGGCAGTCCAGACCGTCGCGTTCACGTTCTCGCCGGTGACCGGCGGCGACGGCAAGGCGCGCCTGGTGGTCGGCTGGCTGCACGACCTGCCGGGACCGACCGAGCCGGCCGAGCCGGCCGGGCAACGCAAGAGCTGACGCGAGCCGGCGTTCGGCCGCTCAGAGCGGAGCGGACAGCGCCTTGAACCCCGCCCACGCGACGACGATCACCGCATTGATCGGCACGCTGAGGGCGCTCGGCACGTAGAGCAGCGCAGAGGCAATCGGCGCGCCCATGACCAGCTCGACGAACGCACCCGCGCTGTAGAAGATCACCCCGAACACGAGCCAGCGCCGCATGTAGGTCGGCAGCCAGCGCGCCTGCGCGCAGTTGTGGCGCCAGGCCGCCGAACGCTCGAACAGGTTGCCGCGCGTGACGTCGCGGAACAGCCAGCCGAAGAAGAAGTAGCGGTAGAGCAGCGTGCGGAAGGCCATCGGGCGATCCCGGCAGAAGGGTTCGAGCGGGTCACCTTAACGCTGCGCGGGCGGCGGCGCACGGAATGCGCGGCACGGCCCCGCTGTCGACTCAGACGGTGTAGACCGAGCGTGCGAAGGCGAGCTCGTGGACCGGCGACGACGCGGCGACCTCGCCGGTGTCGACCCAGCGCCGACCCTGCCAGAACGAGCGATGCGCGGCCTCGGTGGCATCGACATAGGGCGGCCCCTGAACCGGGACCGGTATGTCGACCTCGCTGACGCCGAAGTCGGCCGAGATCAGCAGGCGCGGGATGAAGCCGCCGCCGCGCAGGCGGGTCGGCGAGCAGTGGAACTCGAAGCCCTTGTACTGGGCGAAGAAGGTGGGTTCCATAGAGACTCCGGTTGCGTTCCGAGACATTCGATCAAGGCGACAGGTGCTGAAAGGGCATCGATCGTGGATTCGGGTCGAACGCCTCGGGGCGCTGGACGACAGTCTCACCGCGCCGGGCGCCGAGGGAAATCCCCGAAGCATGGGGGCGCGACTGCGCCGTTGTCATGCCGCCACGGCGCGGCGCAGCGCCTTGCGGGCGGCGCCGAGCGCTTGTCGGCAACGCGCGTAGTCGGCCCACGGGTCGGCGGCCGCTTCGAGGCGCTCGTGTGCGTTCGCGATGGTCCAGTGGTCGCCGCCGGTGAGGCCGTCGAGTTCGTCCCAGTCGCATGGAATCGAGACGCCGAGACCGGCTCGCGCGCGCGCCGAGTACGCAGCCGCCGTCGTCGCGCCGCGGCCGTTGCGCAGGTAGTCGACGAAGATCCGACCGACCCGGTTCTTCGGCCCGCTCTTCGCGACGAGCTGATCGGGCGCGAGCAACGCCAGGCGCTCGACCACCGCGCGCGAGAAGTCCTTGACGTCGTCCCAGCCTTCGCGCGGCGTGAGCGGCACGACGACATGCAGGCCCTTGCCGCCGCTCGTCTTGACGAACGAGCGCAGGCCGCTCTCGTCGAGCAACGCGCGCGTCAGGCGGGCGGCCGCGACCATCGCGGTCCAGCCGACGCCGTCGCCGGGGTCGAGGTCGAAGGTCATGCGGTCCGGCTTGTCGATCGCGCGCGACAGCGCGTTCCAGGTGTGGAACTCGACGACGTTCATCTGCGCGGCCGAGATCAGCGCGGTGAAGCTGTCGATCTCGACCAGCGGCGGATGCTCCGGGTCGAGCGCGACCGGCAGCTCGACGAGGTCGTCGATGTGCAGCGAGCCGCTGTGCTTCTGGAAGAAGAGATGCCCGCCAATGCCGGCCGGCGCGCGCACCAGCGCGACCGGGCGGCCTTGCAGATGTGGCTGGATGCGCTTGGCCGCGTGCAGGTAGTAGTCGACAAGGTCGCGCTTGGTGTGGCCGCTCTTCGGATCGATCACGCGTTCGGGGTGGGTGACCTTCACCGAGGCGGGCAGAGCGGGTGGCGGTGGGGGTTCGCCTTGTGTGTTTGCTGTCGATGACTTCGCGGTAGCGGCAGTGGCGAGGTCTTGCTTTGCTGTCGTTGCTGTCTTTGCCGTCTTCGCTGTCTTTGCGGGCGTGGCTGCCTTCGCAGCCCTTTCGGAAGTGCTGGCCTTCTTCGACGCAACCGTCGTTGCGCTTCCGTCGCTCGCACCCGCCGCCTGCTGTTCCGCCGCCGACCCGCGGGGTGCCGGCGCGGCGACCTCGCGCGTGATCGCGCTGGGCGGCTTGTCGCTGCGCAGGCCGTGGAAGACCGCCTGGCGAACCTTGCCGTCTCGCGTCCACTCGGCGAACGAGATCTCGGCGACCAGCTTCGGCTCGACCCAGGTGCCGCGCGCTTCGCGCGGCTTGTCGATGAACGGTGCGTCCTTCGTCTCGAGCTTGGTGAGCTGCTTGCGCAAGGCGCCGAGCGTCTTGACGTCGAAGCCGGTGCCGACGTTGCCGGCATAGCGGAGGCGCCCGCGCTCGTCGTGGATGCCGAGCAGCAGCGCGCCCAGGCCGGTGCGCGAGCCTTGCGGCTCGGTGTAGCCGCCGATCACGAACTCCTGGCGCAGGGTGCACTTCAGCTTGATCCAGTCGCGCGTGCGGCCGGCCACGTAGGCCGAGCCGAGGCGCTTGCCGATCACGCCCTCGAGATGCAGCCGGCAGGCATTGCGCAGGATCTCGCTCGCGTCGGACTCGAAGTCCTGGCTGAAGCGGACGATGCCGTCGGCGTCGGCGAGCAGGCGGCCGAGCAGTGCGCGCCGCTCGCCGAGCGCAACCTGGCGCAGGTCGTGGCCGGCATAGAACGGCAGGTCGAAGGCGAAGTAGCGGATCTGCGCGCCGCCGGCATCGAAGGCGTTCTGCAGCGCCGCGAAGTCGGACGCGCCGTGCTCGCCGAGCACGACGATCTCGCCGTCGAGCCAGGCCGAGTCCATGCCGAGTCGGTCGATTTCGGCGGCGATCCCTTTCAGCTTCGCGGTCCAGTCGTTGCCGTTGCGGGTCAGGAGGCGCACTTCACCACCTTCGATGCGGGCGAGCACGCGGTAACCGTCGAACTTGATCTCGTAGGCCCAGTCGTCGCCGGCCGGAACGTCGGCGACCAAGGTCGCGAGCTCGGGCGCGAGCGTGTCGGGCAGCGCGGCCTTGACGGCGCCGGCCGGCAAGTCCGATGCGGCGACGGATGCCTTCTTCGCTGCGCCACGCGACGGCCGCTTCGACTTCGACGCCGGTGCGGTGGCTGCCGGCTTGGCACCCTCGGCAGTCGCAGTCTCGCTGCGGGTTGCGCTGGCCGCCTTCTTGGCCGTTGCGGGCTTGACCGCCTTCTTGGCCGCAGCGGGCCGTGCGGCTTTCGATGCCTCGACCACCGCGCGTTTCGACAGCACGCTGTTCGGCAGCGCATCGACGACGCTGTACTCGGCTGCCGGGCGCGCCGCCTCGTCGCGGTCCTTGATTAGCAGCCATGGCTCCTGGCGCTCGCTCTCGCGCCCGTGCATGCGCACCAGCAGCCAGGTGCCCTGAAGCTTTTCGCCGTCGAGCCGGAACTTCAGCTTGCCGGCGCGGTAGCCGACCGCGGGGTCGCCTTCCGGGTGCCAGGTGCCCCGATCCCAGACGATGACGTCGCCGGCGCCGTACTGGTTCGCCGGAATCGTGCCCTCGAAGCTGCCATAGGCGAGCGGATGGTCCTCGACATGCACCGCCATGCGCTTTTGCGCCGGGTCGAGGCTTGGGCCCTTCGGCACGGCCCAGCTCTTCAAGGTGCCGTCGAGCTCGAGGCGAAAGTCGTAGTGCAGCCGGCTCGCTGCATGCTTCTGGATCACGAACGCTAGCGACTTACCGCGCTTCGCGGCTTCCCCGCGCGGCTCCGGCGTGATGCCGAAGTCCCGCTTCTGCCGATAAGCAGTCAATGCGTCCTGCATCAGGATGCCTCCATAAACCGATTGTCGAGACTCGACGGCGCCCCGCTGTAGGACGCCGCCCAGAAGCGCTGCGAGAAAGCAGCCTCGTCCGGCCGCTTCACCGATGCGGCCGGGCCGGCCGGCCGAACAGACTGCGCAGCACGTCCTTCGCCGCTTCGAGCCGACGCTTCTGACGCTGCGGCAGCTTCGCGCCCGCACGGTTGATGTAGAAGGTCAGCATCGACATCGCCGAGCGATACGGATCGCTTTTGCGCCGGTCGCTGTGCTCGGCCGACGCCTTCAGCGAGCGGGCGATTCGGTCTGGGTCGGCCTCTTGGAAGACGCCTTCCTTCAGGTCGAGTGCGTCACTCGTCTCGGTGACTCGCTGCGACCATTTGCGTGTCGCCGGTGCTGCGCGCTTGCCGGCCGCCGGTCGCTTCGAGGACGGCTCTCTTTTCGGCACTGGCTTGCCCTTCGCCGCGGGCCGGCGCGTGGTGTTCGATGAGCGGGCGGTGGGCATCGGTCTGGCGAGGCTGCGTGCTGTCCGGCAAATGGCAAGCGGCGTGCCGTTGGCTCTCCACCACTACCTCGCCCTGCGTGCTTGACACCATCAGCAGCTGTGCGACGACGGCCGCCGCGATCGTCTCCGGCTCCTTGCCGTCGATGCCGGGCAGGCCGATCGGGCAGGTCATGCGCGCGACCGATGAAGCCGCGATGCCGCGATCCTCGAAGCGGCGGATGAACTGGCGGCGCTTGGTCTTCGAGCCGATGAGGCCGAAGAAGCCGAAGTCGGCGCGCCGCAGGATCGCCTCGGCGATCCGCAGGTCGAGGTCGTGGCGGTGCGTCAGCACGAGGTAGAACGCGCCGGGCGGTGCGTTAGCGACTTCGCCTTCGACGCCGTCGATGCTGATCGCACGGATGTGCGAAGGCCACGGCACCGCCGCACCGTCGACGAGCGAGGCCGGAAACTCGTCCTCGCGCTCGTCGATCCAGTCGACGCGCACGTTCATCGGCGCCAGCGCGCGCGCAATCGCGCGGCCGACGTGGCCGGCGCCGTAGAGCTGCAGGTGAAAGCGCGGTGCGGTGTCGGGCCACGCGTCGAGCGCTGTGCGGTCGAGCGCTGACAGCATCAAGGTCACCGCGCCGCCGCAGCACTGGCCGAGCGCCGGGCCGAGTGGGTAGTGGCGATTGCGCGGTGTCAGGTCGTCGCACCGCAGCATCTCGCGCGCCTCGTCGATCGCCTTCAGCTCGAGGTGGCCGCCACCGATCGTGCCGGCCGTGTCGTCAGCGCTGACCAGCATGCGCGTGCCGGCTTCGCGCGGCGCCGAGCCGCGTGCTTCGACGACTTCGACGACGACCGCGCGCCGGCCGGCGTCGAGCCAGTCGGTCGCAAGGGTGCGCAGAGACGGCATAGATCGGCTCAGCCCGCCAGCACCGCAGTGATCGCGCGCAGGATCGATTCGCTCGTCGCGGGCGCCGTCAACGGCGGATCGATGCGGTGATTGCCGGCCGCCGACACCGCATCGCGGATCGCATAGAAGACCGAGAACGGCAGCAGCAGCGGCGGCTCGCCGGCGGCCTTGCTGCGGTGGATCGTGTCGGCGACCGCGTCGCCCTCGAACAGGCGCACGTTGAAGACGGCCGGGCAGTCGTTCGCAGTCGGGATCTTGTAGGTACTCGGCGCATGGGTCGTCAGCAGGCCCGTCTGCGGATGCCAGACCAGCTCCTCCATCGTCAGCCAGCCCATGCCCTGGATGAAGCCGCCCTCGACCTGGCCGATGTCGACGGCCGGGTTCAGCGAGCGGCCGGCGTCGTGCAGCACGTCGGCGCGCAGCAGCTTCCACTCGCCGGTCAAGGTGTCGACGACGACCTCGCTGACCGCGGCGCCGTACGCGTAGTAGTAGAACGGCTTGCCCTGCAGGGTGTCCTTGTCCCAGTGCAGGCCCGGCGTCGCATAGAAGCCGTCGGACCAGAGCTGCACGCGCGCCATGTAGGCCTGCATGATCAGCTCGGCGAACGGGATCGTGCGGCGTGCCGGCGCGTTGTCTTCCGCCTGTTTCCCGTGCAGTGAGTTGCCGGCGGCAACGACCGCGCTCGGGCCGACCTCGACCAGGCCGTTCGCGAAGCGCACGTTCGCGACGTCGCCGCCATAGTGCGACGCGGCGAACGCGGCCAGCCGCTCGCGGATCTGCCTTGCGGCGTCCTGTGCGGCCTTGCCGTTCAGGTCGCTGCCGGTCGACGCCGCGGTCGCCGACGTGTTCGCGACCTTCTGGGTGTCGGTCGCAGTCACCCGGACCGATTCGAACGAGACGCCGAGCTCGTGCGCGACGACTTGCGCGACCTTCGTGTTCAGGCCCTGGCCCATCTCGGTGCCGCCGTGGTTGACGAGGATCGAGCCGTCGCCGTAGACGTGGACCAGCGCGCCGGCCTGGTTCAGGTGGACGACGTTGAACGAGATGCCGAACTTGACCGGCGTTAGCGCGAGCCCGCGCTTCAGCACCGGGCTGGTCGTGTTGAAAGCGGCAACCGCCATGCGGCGCGCACGGTAGTCGCTGTCGGCCTCGAGATGCGCGACCAGCTCGTGGATGATGTTGTCCTCGACGACCTGGCCGTACGGCGTGACGTTGCGCTCGGTCGTGCCGTAGAAGTTGATGCGGCGCACGTCGAGCGCGTCGCGGCACAGCGCGCGTGCGATCGAGTCGAGAATGTGCTCCATCGCGATCGCGCCCTGCGGTCCCCCGAAGCCGCGGAACGCGGTGTTGCTCTGCGTGTTGGTCTTGCCCGAGTAGCCGTGGATCGCGACGTCGGGCACGAAGTACGCGTTGTCGAAGTGGCAGATCGCGCGCGTCATCACCGGCCCCGACAGATCGGCGGAGTGGCCGGCGCGCGAGACCATCGTCAGCTCGGCGCCGAGGAGGCGCCCATCGTCGTCGTAGCCGACCTCGTACTCGTACCAGAAGCAGTGGCGCCGGCCCGTGATCAGGAAGTCGTCGTCGCGATCGACGCGCAGCTTCACCGGCCGCTGCAACGTCTTCGCGGCGATGCCGGCGACGCAGGCGAAGAGGGCCGACTGCGACTCCTTGCCGCCGAAGCCGCCGCCCATCCGCCGGCACTGCACCTGCACGTGGTGCGAGTGCAGGTTCAGCGCATGTGCAACCAAGTGCTGCATCTCGCTCGGGTGCTGGGTCGAGCAGTGGACCAGCAGGCCGTCGTTCTCCTGCGGGATCGCGTACGAGATCTGGCCCTCGAGGTAGAACTGCTCCTGGCCGCCGACGTCGAGGTGCCCGCTCAGCCGGTGCGGTGCGGCGTCGATCGCAGTGCGCGCATCGCCGCGGGTCAGGTGCATCGGCGGCAGCACGTACTGGCCGGCCTGGTGCGCGGCCTCGGGCGTGAAGATCGCCGGCAGCGGCTCGATCTCGAGCACCTGCTTCGCGAGCGCGGCGGCGCGACGCGCGACGTCGCGGGTCTCGGCGATGACCGCGAAGACCGGCTGGCCGACATAGCGCACCTCGCCGTCGGCGAGGATCGGGTCGTCATGGATGATCGCGCCGCAATCGTTCGGGCCGGGGATGTCGGCGGCTGACAGCACCGAAGCCACGCCGGGCAGCACCCGAATCTTGTCGAGGTGCATTGCGGTGATGCGACCGTGCGCGACCGGCGACAGGCCGAGCGCTGCATGGAGGGTACCGGCGAGCTCGGGCAGGTCGTCGACATAGGGCGCGGCGCCGGCGACATGCAGATGGGCCGATTCGTGCGGGCGGCTGATGCCGACACGCGCGCCGGCCGCGGCCGCGGTGGCCTCGCCGGCGACGTCGATGCGGGAATCGGTGCGCGGCGCGGCATCGATGCGCCTCTCGGCGCGCGTCGTCGGGTCGAGCAATGCCTCGGGCGACTTCAGCACCGCCGGGTCGATCGCCTTGTTCATCGCGCACCTCCTTCGAGCACGGCAGCCGCACGGGCAGGCGTCTCGCGCAGCGCGTCGTGCGCCATCGTGCTCCAGACGCTCAACCGCTCCGGCGTCAGGGGATCGACGGTCCGCGTCTCGAGCCAGAACCGGCGCAGCAGGTTCTGCGCCACCTGCAGCCGGTAGGCAGCGCTCGCGCGCATGTCGGTGAGCGGCTTGTAGTCTTCGGCGAGGGCCTGCTGCGCAGCTTTCAGCGTCGCCTCGTTCCACGGCTTTCCGACCAGCGCGGCCTCGGCTTGCGCGGCGCGCTTGACGGTCGCCGCCATGCCGCCGAATGCGAAGCGCACCGCCTTGACGGTGTCGCCGTCGAGCTCGATCGCGAGGCCGGCGCAGACCGCCGAGATGTCGCAGTCGAAGCGCTTCGACATCTTGTAGGCGCGCACCTGCGCGGCGTGGCGCAGCGGCACGGTCACCGCCTGCACGAACTCGCCCGGCTCGAGGCGGTTCTTCATGTAGTCGACGTAGAAGTCGGCGAGCGGCATCGAGCGCACCGCCGCGCCGCGGCGCAGCTCGATCGCCGCGTTGAGCGCCATCAGCACCGGCGCGCTGTCGCCGATCGGCGAGCCGTTCGCGACGTTGCCGCCCATCGTGCCGGCGTTGCGGATCGGGACCGACGCGAAGCGCAGCCACACCTCCTCGAGCGTCCGCCATTGCTGCACCAGCGCACGGAACGCATCCTCGAGCGACGCGCCGGCACCGATGCGGAGCGTGGCGCCGGCGCGCTCGATGCGCTTCAGCTCGGCGACCTCGCCGACGTAGATAAGATCCGGCAGCGGGCGGAACATCTTGTTGACCCAGAGGCCGATGTCGGTCGAGCCCGACAGCAAGGTCGCCTGTGGCCGCTCGACTCTGGCGGCTGCAAGCGCGTCGAGTGTGCGCGGCGCGTCGAGGCGGGCGTCGCCGACCACGTAGTGCAGCGCGGGATCGTCCTGCAGCGTCTTCAGCGCGGCGATCGCCGGTGCGGTGTCGAGCGCGACCGGCGGCAGCTCGAACATGCGCTCGCCGGCATCGAGGATCGGCCGGTAACCGGTGCAGCGGCAGAGGTTGCCCGAGAGCTCGTCGGCCATCTGCTGGCGTGTCGGCCGCGACTGGCAGGCGTTGCTGCGC
>Ga0207682_10000550_pt1 | contig 17257 bp, 14 predicted proteins | sample KBSM63metaG_FD_184332 | JGI IMG/M metagenome (GOLD analysis project Ga0207682, IMG submission 184332) | Miscanthus rhizosphere microbial communities from Kellogg Biological Station, Michigan, USA - KBS M6-3 metaG (SPAdes) (version 2) | ecosystem: Host-associated > Plants > Roots > Rhizosphere >... | reverse complement strand
CTCGGCGTGCTCGAAGTAGGGGTTCTTCTCACGGTCGAGGAACTCCATCCGCTCGAAGATCAAAGGCGCCACCCACTGTGGGTGGTCGCGGTGCAAGCCGAAGGGGACCTTGACGAAGCGCTTCAGCTCGCGCTTGCTGCGGACCGGTCTAATAGACACGCTTGCCACGGGACCCGGAACCTACACTCTGCCCCATGAGCGAGACAGCCAAGATCCCCGTCGACGTCTTCGAGAAGGCGCGCAGCCACGACCGGCTCGAGCAGCTGGAAGCAGCCAAGCAGCACGACCTCCTCCCCTACTTCCGCCTGCTCACCTCGCAGGCCGGCCCCGTGGTCGAGATGGAGGGGCGGGAGACGATCATGCTCGGCTCCAACAACTACCTGGGGCTGACCGGGGACGAGCGGGTCAAGCAGGCCGCCCGCGACGCGCTCGAGACCTACGGCACCGGCGTCACCGGTTCGCGCCTGCTCAACGGCACGACGCCGCTGCACGTGGCGCTCGAGAAGGAGCTGGCGGAGTGGATGCGGGCCGAGGACGCGATCGTCTTCTCGACCGGCTACCAATCGAACCTGGGCACGATCGGCACGATCCTCGAGCCCGGCGACACCGTGATCGTCGACTCCGGCGATCACGCCTCGATCCTCGACGGCTGCCGTCTCTCCGGCGCCAAGCTGCGGCCCTTCCGCCACAACCGCATGGACAAGCTGGAGAAGATGCTGCAGCGCGCGGCGGAGGACGGCGGTGGCATGCTCGTCGTCGTCGACGGTGTCTTCTCGATGGAGGGCGACGTCTGCGACCTGCCGCGCATCGTCGAGCTCTGCAAGGGCTACGGGGCGCGGCTGATGGTCGACGAGGCGCACGGCGCCGGCGTGCTCGGCGCCCGCGGCGCCGGCGCCTGCGAGCTCTTCGGCCTCGAGGACGAGGTCGACCTGCGGATGGGGACGTTCTCCAAGAGCCTCGCCTCCTGCGGCGGCTTCGTCGCCGGGCCGGCGGACGTCATCGAGTACCTGCGGATCTCCTCGCGCTCTTTCGTCTTCAGCGCCTCCGCCGTGCCGGCCGCGGTCGGCGCCGCCCTAGAGGCACTGCGGGTGATCCGCTCCGAGGGACCGCGACTCTTCGAGCGCCTGCTCGACAACGCCGAGTACCTGCGCGAGGGACTGCGCCACCTTGGTCTCGAGGTGGTCGAGCCCGGCACCCTGCCCGACGGCACGGTGGCGACCACGCCGGTGGTGCCGGTGGTGGTCGGCGACGACTGGCAGGCGGTCCTGCTCTGGAAGGCGCTCTATGACGCCGGCGTCTACACCAACGTCGCGATCCACCCGGCGGTGCCACCCGGCGGCGCTCTGCTGCGCACCAGCCTGATGGCTACCCACGAGCGCGAGCACCTCGACGGCGCATTGGGCACGATCGCCAGAGTTATCGAGAACTTTCCGGATCTACCCCGGTCGGGGTAGTTTCGGCCGCGAGCGAAACCCGAGACGCCAGACCGTCGACGAAAAATGTGCTCTTAGCGACCGCCCTGTGGTCTTTTTCCATCCGATGGGCTTGACGGTCGCCTCCCCCAACGCATAGCTTGCCCCCGCGCCGACCGCATCCCGGGGCAGGGACGCGATGGTGGAGCACTCAACTCAGCCAGGCCGAGGCAAATCGCCTCTCGGTCCGGTGCGCAGAGCTACCCAGTTAAAAGAACTCCGAAGGGAGGAGTCCCAGTGGATGCTGCTTCGATCGCCCCTGCTCAGACGACCGCACCCGTGGTGCAGGCCCCACAACACATGCAGGCGCTTGCCCGTGCCAACCGAGTGCGACTTGCGAGGGCGGAGCTGAAGCGCTCCATCGCTCGAGGCGACGTCGATGCGGCGGACGTGGTCCGCGACTGCCCCTGGGAGGCCGAGAGCATGACTCTCGCCGAGTTGCTGACCAGTCAGCGCCGCTGGGGCCGCACCCGCGCCCGCAAGTTCCTCGTCGGCCTCGCCCTCAACGAGAACAAGAAGCTGGGCACCCTCACCTCGCGCCAGCGCAGCCTGCTCGCCGGCGAACTCTCGTCGCATGTGACCGGCGAGCAGCCGGCGGTACTCGTCTAGTCCGCGGCGCTCTTGACCTTTGTCGGGCATAACCCCACAAAGGTCAAGAGCGCAGCCGGAACTCCCGGCCTCCGTCGGCCGTCAGACGTGGTCAGCCGCCACCGAAGCGGCCGACCTTGAAGGAGAGACCTCCCGAGGCGCGCTGGAAGGCGTGTCTCAGGGCGAGGAACGCGGCGATGAAGGCGACCGCGCCGACGGCGAGGCAGATCGCCAGGATCAGGCCGCCCAGGTAGAAGAGGCCACCGGTGACCACGACGAAGACCAAGCCGGCGAGCAGGGTGGTGTGCGAGCGGTAGCCGGCGAAGTGCTCGCGCACTGAGACCTCCAGGCCGCCGAGGCCGGCGAGCACGACGCCGACGCCGATCGCGGTCGGGTGACCGCCGATCGCGCCGATCGCGAGCGTCACGATGCCGGCGAGGACTGTCAGCTCGGCCAGCGGAAAATTCCCCCAGGGAGCCGGTGGCCGCTCCTCGGTTCGTGTCCTATCGCTCAACGGCCGCAAGCCGCCCGGATAACGGACATCCGGACGAGACCTTGACCCGCCACCAGCCCATCAGCATGCCGAGCGGCCCGAGGCGAGGGCGGGAGTGCCAGTGGCCGCATCCCGGCTCACCGACATCGGCCCGGGAGATGCGCATCCACTTGTGCTTGGCCGGCTCGGCCAGCATCTGCTCGAGCAACTCGCGGTTGCGCGTCTCCAGTTCGTCCTGCTTGAGCAGGGCGCGGCGGGCGACGGCGATTCGATCGGAAAGGGAATCGCGGACCCGCTCCAAGTCCTCCAGGCCCGCGACCCGCGGCACGTTCGAGCCGGCGGGTACGGCGGTGTCGAGAACGATGCGAGGGAAGGCCTCGGCGGCGAGGCGGGATAGCTCATGCTCGAGACGGCCGATCTGGCGGCGCAGCTCGACGCGCGCGAGGCGCTCGTCACCCCCCACTCGAAGCATCGTGAGTGTGTCTCGATCGAGCAGTTCTGGCATAAGCCCAAATCGAGTGTAAATCACGGCACCAAGGCAGAAAACCCACAAACCGTTAAGAGGAGATTTGCGGTGCGGGCGTCAGGCGTCGATCGCCGCGCAGGCAATCCAGAGCGCCTCGTCCACCGCCGCCTGCGGCACGCCCTTGACCTGGACGGCGACCACCGCGATCCGGCGCGTCTCCGCCTCGATCGTATGGTCGACCGGATGGCCGCCGAAAAGCAGCGTCAGCGGGGCCCGCCCATCGGCGATCGTCAGCGTTCCCTGCGGCAGCTCGGCGGGTTTGCCGGGCAACGACTCGCCCGGAGCGGAGTCGCGGATGCAGAGGTCCCCTTCGATCCGCGAGGCGTCGAAGGCGCGCAGGGCGATGCCGGTCTCGACCGTGGCGACGGTGAGCGCGTCCGCCGGCATGCCACGGCTGACGAAAGCGCCGTCGTGGAGCCGATCGAGGGCGAGTTGCTCGACCGGCGTGCGAGTGCGATCGGGGTCGAGCCCGATCTGGCGGAAGAAGACTCGATAGGCCCAGGGGATCGGCCGCTCTCTCATGTGGATCGCGTGCGAGCCATAGAAGCGATCGGAGAGATCGCGCAGGCGACGCCGGACCGGGTCCGGACTGCGGGCAACGCCGCCTTTGATCACGACCCAGGCGATGCCGAGGCCGGGGAACTCAGCCGCGATATGGGGCGCCACCCAGCCCTGTCGCGGCGGCGGCTCCCAACCGGGGTCTGAGCCGGCCGCCTCGGCGCGCGCCATCTCAATTCACCTCCGCGGCTCGGGTGGCGTCGAGCAGGCGGTCGACGTGGGCTTCGAGCCGGCTCGGGTCGAGCTCGCCGATGCTCGCGTCCTGCAGGGTGCCACCCGGGTAGACGTAGGCAAAAGTGGGACAGCCACCGACGCGGTAGAGGCTGCCGACGGCGCCGTCCCGGTCGTAGCCGACCGGCATTTCCCAGTCGTGGCGGCGGATGAGGTCGCGCACCGTGTCCCGGTCGTCACGGATATCGAGCGAGAGAAAGCTCACTTTGCCACCGTAACGCCGACTGACGCGATTGACCACATCCTGCTGTTCGACGCAGTTGCCGCCGCGCGAGAACCAGAACGAGATCACCAGCGGCCGGTCGAAGTAGTCGCAGACCCGGATCGCGCCAGGGGTGGAGATTTGGCAGGCGGGCTCGCGCCGCGACGATTCCGGACAGGGAGTCTCGGCGGTTTCGCAATCGTCCTGGGCGACGTTGGCGTCACCTTCCAGCTTCCCGGCCGCTCGCGGCACGGCGAACTCCGGCAACGGCCAGCGGGCCTCGAGCTTGTCGAGCCCGAGTGTTTCTTCGTCCTTGCCACCGAGGGTGTTGATCGTCGCGATGATGATCACCGCGGCGAAGATCAAGCCGACGATGAGCGAGTAGCGATCCCTCACCGCTCGCGCTCCAGGAGGACGAGCGCAGCCGGCAGCGCCACCATTACCCCGGCGAGGGCAACGCCGAGGTCGATCACGGTGACGAAGCCGAACTCGCGCAGCATCGTCACGTCGCTGACGATCAGGACGGCGAAGCCGGCAATGACGGTCACCGCCGAGGCGAGGACGGCGGGGCCGGTGCGCTCGTAGGCGCGCTGGATCGCCTCCCGCGCGGCGCCACCGTCCCGCTTCTCTTCGCGGAAGCGGGCGGCGAGGATGACGCTGAACTCGGTGGCGATCGCGATCGTCAGCGCACCCAAGGCCGCCGACATCGGGTTGAGGGGAATCTGGCTGACCCAGAGCACCAGCGACGACCAGCCGGTCGCGAGCAGGACCGGAATCAGGGGAACCAGGGCCCTGCGCACCGAGCGGTAGGCAACCAGCAGGACGAAGCCGACGGCAAGGAGTCCCGCCAACGTCAGCCAGTAACGGCTGCTCGACAGGTCAGAGGCAGCGGCGGCGGCGATCACCGGCAGCCCGGCGAAGCGAACCCTGACGCCCGCCGGGGGGCCGCCTGGCTCGCCCGGCGTCCCCACCTGGGAGCGCACCCGTTCGATCAGCGCCTGCTGATCCTCCAGCGACTGGGCACGGATTCCGAAGCTGAGCAGCGCCAGGTGCCCCGGCAAGCCGGTCTTCGGATCGACCGGCGCCAGCTGTTCGAGGTCGTAGGCGGGCAATTCGCGCAGCGTCGCCCGCACGTCCCTCGGGGTCAGCTGCTCCTCCCCCTTGCCGCTGACGAGGAAGTCCGAGAGCGCCGGTCCCGGGCATATTTCCGCCTCGAGGCAGCTCGGTCGCGGACCGCTGAAGCCGTTTTCGCGCAGGACCCGTTCCTTGAAGCCCGCCATCCATCTGATCGTCGCCGGGTCGGACAAGTCGGGGGCTTCGACGGCAATCTGCAGCTGGCCCGACACGCCGGTCACGTCCTGCACGTTCTCCAGGTCCTTGATCTCCCGCAGGCCTTGCGGCCCGAGCGAGCGGATGTCGGAGACGGTCTCGACCTGGGTCCCGAGGCCCCAGCCGATCACCGCCAGCGCCCCGCCGATGATCAGCACCCGGGCGGGATGCGCGAGCGAGATGCCGACGATCCGACCCAAGGGAAGCAGCGGCCGGGCGCTCCCCGTAACTGCCCCACCGCGGAGGCTGAGGGCAGCAAAGCCGGCGGTTACGGCGAGGGCGAGACCGATTGCGATTCCGAGCATGAGCAGCAGGCCGAAGCCGCGAACCATCGGGATCGGCGAGAGCTGCAGCGCCAGGAACCCGGCGCCGGTGGCGAGACAGGCGATCGCGATCGTCGGGCCGGCGCGTCCAGCGGCTGACCGGGCGGCCTCCGCGGGACTCGATCCCCCGGCGCACGCCTCGTCATAACGGGCCTGAAGCTGAATGGCGTAATCGACGACGAGGCCGATCAGGATCGGCAGCGTCGCGATCGAGGCGATCGTCAGCGAGCCGCCGAAGAGCTCGAGCAAGCCGAAGGTCAACGCCGCCGCCGCCGGCGCGATCGCCAGCGGCAGCAGTCGCCAACGCGAACGGAAGACCAGCATCAGGGTCAGCCCCATGACCACGATCGCGACCGCGAAGAGGATCAGCAGAGCGCTCTTCAGCGCCCCGGTGATGCCCTCGATCACAACCGGCGCGCCGCTGATCGTGTAGGTGCCGACGCCGTGCAGGCCAAAGCAGGCCTCCGGTTTGCCCTTGTAGGTGCAGGCGTTCCGCGGTGTCGTGTCGTAGACCGCTTCGCGGATCAGCGCCAAGGCGCGGCTGCGTTCGGAGTCGCTCAGGTCCGGCCGCAGGCGCAGGACGATCTGGGTCGAGTGGTTGTTCGGAAAGAGGTAGGCGAGCCTCGCCTTCGGCGTGCCGCGCGCCTGGCGCAGGTCGAAGACGACCGAGGCGAGGAAGTCGGGGTTGCCGATGCTCGGCGCGCTGGTAATCCCGTAGCGCGCCGCGACCTGAAGCAGGAATTCGCGCAGCTGCGCGGGTGGCACCGTGGCGGCGAGCCGGTGCAGCTGGTCTTCGATCTGCAGCACCGCCTCGTTGAGGAAGGTGCCGGGCCCCGCCAGGTACTGGACCGGGTCGAGCCGGGCGAGTTCGGTACAAGGGCCGGGGATCGGCCTGGCCCCTTTCGGCACGTTGCCCGAGAGGCAGCCCTCGAGCCGGATCAGGCGACCGAGGTTGGGGGTGAGGATCAGTTCCTGCAGGTCGCCCTCGGCGACGACGACCACCGGTTCTTCGCCGAAGACCTCGCGCACTCGTTCCGTGGCGCGGTAGCTCTCGCTGTCGCGATCAACCAGGGTGTCGGTGCCGGCGTCGGTCGGGAGCTGGGTAGCGGCCACTGCCGCCACCAGGGCGAGCACCGTCGAGACTGCCAGGACCACCCGTGCGTGACGGACGGCCCACGCCGCGATCCGGCTCAATCCATCGAGAGCGGGCCGGTTACGTCCGCGTTGAGGAACTGACTGACGAAGCGGTTTTCAGAGTCGAACAGCTCCTCCTTGGGGCCCGACTCGACGATCTTGCCGTTCCAGAGCACGGCGATGAAGTCAGAGACGCGCCGCGCCGTGTTGAGGTCGTGACTGATCACCAGGTAGCAGCCGCCGTTCTCCTCGTGCACCTCACGGACCAGCTCGCAGAGCAGCGCCGTGCGCACCGGATCGAGGCCGGAATCGGGCTCGTCGAACATCACGATCGCCGGTTCGAGCACCAGCGCGCGGGCGAAGCCGGCGCGCTTGCGCATGCCGCCGGAGAGCTCGTTCGGCATCTTGTAGATCGCCTCGCTCAGCCCCACCTCCTTGAGCCGGCGATTGCAGATCTCGCCGATCTCTTCCTCGCTCTTGTCGGTGTGCTGACGCAGCGGGAAGGCGGTGTTGTCGTAGATGTTCATCGAGCCGAAGAGGGCGCCGTCCTGGAAGAGCAGGCCGAACTTCTTGCGCACCTCGAAGAGTTCGTCGTCGGTCATGTTCGGGATCGACTCCCCGTGCACGAGCACGTCGCCGGAGTCCGGGTAGAGCAGGCCGACGATGTGCTTGATCAGCACGCTCTTGCCCGTTCCCGAGGGGCCGAGCACCATCGAGATCTGATCCTCGGGCAGGCCGAGGTTGAGTCCGTTGAGGATGCGGGCGCGGCCGAACTGCTTGACCAGGTCGATGATCTCGATCGCGTCCTCGCCGCCGTGGTCGCGCTTGCGCCCGGTGTGGAAGCGGTAGGGATCGGACTCCGCGGGGTCGACGCCGGGAATGACGAAGTCGCGACCCATCGTCATCCCGTCCTCGCTGACGTAGGGGCCGCTGTGGGCGGGTTCGGGCGTGACCGGATCGGCCGCCTCGGCGGTCGTCTCCGCCTCGGCCTCGAACTCGGCGTCGTCGGGTCGGGTCGGATCGTCCATAGACATAGGTTAAGTCAGCCTCCTATCGGCGCCCGCGGGTTGGCCCCCCAGAAGACCAGGGTGCCCAGCATCCCGATGATGTGAACCAAGACGATGTTGAGGACCATCGACTTCGCGGTCGCCGTACCCACCCCGACCGGACCGCCCGAAGCCGTGTACCCGTAGTAGCAGCCGACCATCACGATCGCGGTCGCCATGAACATGCCCTTGATCAGGCTGAAGAGCAGATCGGGCGGGTTCTGGAACATCCAGAAGATCAGCAGGTAGCCACCGGAGGAGACGTCGCCGATCTGCTGGACCACCGCCAGGTAGCTGGCGAAGTACATGATCCCGATCCCGCAGAGGTACATGAAGGGGAAGGCGATCCAGGCGGCGAGCAGACGGGTCGCGCAGAGGAAGGTGACCGGCGGCACCCCCATCACCTCGAGCGCGTCGATCTCGTCGGAGATCCGCATTGCGCCGAGCTCGGCGACGATCCCGGTCCCCACCTTGGCCGCCAGCATGTAGCCGAAGGCGTAGGGCATGATCTCGCGCAGGTCACACCAGGCCGAGAAGACGCCGGCGTAGGCAGGCGCGCCCTGGGCGCGCAGCAGGTAGGCGCCCTCGATCCCGCACTGCAGGCCGAGGATGAAGACGAGGCCCCAGATGATCAGCGCCGAGCCGAGGATCAGGATGCCGGCCTGGCGCAGGCTCTCGCCGAAGAAACGCAGGACGCGGCCGCTGTAGACGAGACCGGCGACGCGCGAGCCGAAGCGGGCGATCTCTCCGAAGGAGTCGAGCCAGCCGCGCGGGACCTCGAGCCAGGCGTTCATCGGATCGTCTGAAGCTCCGGGTTGGTGGCGAGCAGGGTCTGGGTGAAGGCGTAGTTGAAGGCGAAGACGCCCATGAAGGCGATCACGACCGCCTGGTTGACGGCGCGGCCGACTCCGGCGGCGCCGCCGGAGGCGGTCATCCCCTTGTATGAGCAGACCACGGCGATGATCGCGCCGAAGAGAGTGCACTTGATCACCGAGCCCCAGAGGTCGGTGATCGAGGCGTTGGAGAAGAGGGTGGCGAAGAAGCCGCCGAGCGACTGGTGGTAGAGCAGCTCGGCGCCGATGCCGCCGGAGATGCCGAAGACCAGGGCGTAGATGTCGAGCAGGCCGGTGATCACCATCAGCGCCAGGAAGCGCGGCACGACCAGGTTCTTGATCGGGTCGACGCCCAGCACCTGCAGGGCGTCGAGCTCCTCGCGGATCTTGCGGGCGCCGAGGTCGGCGGTGATCGCCGTGCCGGCGACGCCGGCGACGACGACGGCGGTGACGAAGGGGGCGAACTCGCGAATCGAGGCGAGGACGAAGAAGCCGCCGAGCCGATCGAGAGCGCCGAAGAGCGAAAGGAAGTTGGAGGCCTGCAGGCCCGGCGCGCCAAAGCCGAAGGCGACGGTGGAGATCAGCAGCGGGAACCAGCAGAGCTGCAGGGCGAAGAGGAACTGGCCGATGAACTCCTCACCGTAGGGATAGGGGGGCTTGACGGCAGAGACAAGCGTCCGAGCTGTGAGGATCATCATGTCCCCTACTTGCTCGAAGAGCGACTTTGCGGGCAGAAACGCCCTGTTGACCGCGGATCCGACCATCATGCTCCTCCGCGAACGAGTCTATGCGATGCGCCGGCGGCCTCTGTTGAGTTCGGGCTAACCCGCTCGGGAGCAGGCGAAACCCCGTGCTATGTTGCGGCCGCTTTGGGGGGGCACGCCAGACAGGTCTCGCGTAACCGCCGGCACGCGGCGCTCGCCGCGGCCCTGACCGTCGCGCTGTCCCTCTTCGTCGTCGCCTGCGGTGGTGGCGCTTCCTCCGACTCCAACGAGGCGGAAGGCACCTACCGGGTTCAAGTCACCGAAGCCAAGTTCCCCACCAAGCAGCGGCTCGGCGCCACCTACCTGCTCGATCTCGGCGTCCGCAACACGAGCAAGAAGACGATTCCGGCGCTGACGGTGAACGTCTCGATCAAGGGCGAGGAGGGTCAGGCCTCGACCCTGCCTTTCGGGATCCACGATCCCCAGCCCGAATTGGCCCAGCCCGACCGGCCGGTCTGGGTGCTCGCCGAGCACTACCCCAAATTCACCGGCAACTCCAACCCGGGCGGCGCCGCGACCTCGAATCCGAAGACCTTTGATTTCGGCCCATTGAAGGCCGGCAAGAGCGCCGACGTCGTCTGGAAGCTGAGCGCAGTCAAGGCGGGCAAATACACGCTGCTCTACTCGATCGACGCCGGCCTCAGCGGCAAAGCCAAGGCCGAGACCGGCGGCGGTGTCACGCCCGGCGGCTCGATCGCCGTGGACATCAACCCGGTCGAATACAACACCGAAGTGACCGGCAGCGGGGAAGTCGTCGAAAAGAAATAGCGATGCCGGGTAGCGTGGCTGCCATGAGGCGCCCCGCCCTGATGAGCATCGTTCTTTCAGCGCTTGCGTTGATCGCGCTGCCGGCCTGCGGCAGCGCCCAGCAGCACGACGGGACCGCGTCGAAGGCGAAGCACGGCAAGCTTGCCTTGAAGCGCGTCGGCACCTTCGACGAACCCACCTATGTGACGGGCGCCCCCGGATACCCCAAGCTGCTCTTCGTCGTCGAGCAGTCCGGGAGAGTGGACGTGCTCGGCCCGGGACGCAACCGAACCGAACGCGCTTTCCTCGATATCCGGCGCCTGGTCGGCTCCGGCGGCGAGCGCGGCCTGCTCTCGATTGCCTTCCCACCCGACTACCGTCAAAGCGGCGGCTTCTACGTCTATTACACGGACCGCGCCGGCAACATTCGCATCGACGAATTTCACCGCAAAGGCCCGACTCGCGCGAGCTTCGGCTCACGCCGTCCGGTAATCGAGATCGCGCACCCGGTCAACGCCAACCACAACGGCGGCCAGTTGCAGTTCTTCGGCGACCTGCTCTATTTCGGCACCGGCGACGGCGGCTCCGGCGGTGACCCGCCCAACAACGCGCAGAACAAGGAGAGCCTGCTCGGCAAGCTGCTGCGCATCGATCCGCGACCGAGCGGTGGCAAGCCCTACTCAGTGCCATCCGACAACCCATTTGTCGGCAAGCCGGGTCGCGACGAGATCTACTCCTACGGCCTGCGCAATCCCTTCCGCTTCTCCTTTGACACGATCACGGCGAAGCGGCCACGGATCGCGATCGGCGACGTCGGCCAAAACCGCTTCGAGGAGCTCGACTACGCCACCGTCGCCGCCGCGGCCGGAGCCGACTTCGGCTGGGACGCCTTCGAGGGCTTTCACCCCTACGAAGAAGAAAACAGCGGCACCCCCGACCCCGGCGGCACTATCAAGCCGATCATGGCCTACAGCCACGACCGCGACGGCGGTAGCTGCACGATCATCGGCGGCTATGTAGTCGGCCAAGGCGGACCCGCCCCGCTGCGCGGTCGCTACCTCTACGCCGACTACTGCTCGGGGGTCGTGCGCAGCCTCATCCCCCATCTGAACCGTGCCGGCGATGACCGGCGCACCGGCCTCGAGGTCAGCTCTCCGACTTCCTTCGGCGAGGACGATCGCGGCCGCGTCTACGTCTGCTCTCAGGAAGGTCAGGTTTTCCGACTCGTCACCCGTTAGCGGCTACAGTTGGCTGACCAGCCAAAGGGTCGAGGAGAGGAGTCAGCGGTGGAGAGCGGCACTGTGGAGACGAACGCGACGGAGATCGCCGGCCCTCAAAATGGCGAGGCCGCGCCGCCCGCCGAGCGGATCGAGGTCCTCAACCCGGCGACGGGAGGAGTGGTCGACTCGGTTCCGGTGGCCACTGCCGAGATGATCGCCGCCACGGTCGCTCGCGTCCGCGGCAATCAGGCCGAGTGGGAGGCGATCGGAATCGAAGCTCGCTCCCACTGGCTCGGCAAGCTGCGCGACTGGATGCTCGACAACCGGGAACGACTCGCCGACACGCTGCAGGCGGAAACCGGAAAGGTGCGCGGGGACATCTTCTTGGACCTGGGCTACGTCGCCGACCTGATCAATTTCTACGGCGCCAACGCGGGCAAGTTCCTAGCCGATGAAAGCGTGCGCCCCCACTCGCCGTTGGTCGCCTCGAAGAAGCTGATCGTCCGCTACCGGCCGCATCCGGTCGTCGGCGTGATCAGCCCCTGGAACTTCCCGCTCGCGATGGGCCTTGGCGACTCGATCCCAGCCCTTCAAGCGGGCGCGGCGGTCGTCATCAAGCCGTCCGAGTTCACCCCGCTCAGCCTGGCCGAAGTGATCACGGCCTGGAAGGAGGAGATCGGCGCCCCTGACGTCTTCGACTGCGTGCACGGCACCGGCGAGGCCGGCGCTGCCCTGATCGACAACGTCGACTGCGTTCAGTTCACCGGCTCGGACCGGACCGGCCGCAAGGTGATGGCTCGGGCCGCGGAGACGCTCACTCCGGTCAGCCTCGAGCTCGGCGGCAAGGACCCGATGATCGTGCTCGCCGATGCCGACGTCGACCGCGCGGCCAACGCCGCCGCCTGGGGCGGCATGGTGAACTCGGGCCAGCTCTGCATCTCGGTCGAGCGGGTCTACGTCGAGGAGCCCGTCTATGACGAGTTCGTCGCCAAGCTGACCAGCGAGGTGGGAAAGCTGCGCCAGGGCACCGACGGCCGCAAGCCCGAAAAGGACGTCGGCGCGATGACCTCGCCCAACCAATCGGCGATTGTCGAGGACCACGTCACGGACGCCCTCGCCAACGGCGCCCGCGCGCTCACCGGTGGCAAGAAAGCCGACGGTCCCGGCGACTATTTCGAACCGACCGTCTTGGTCGACGTCGATCACTCGATGAAGGTGATGCGAGACGAGACCTTCGGGCCGGTGGTCGGAGTGATGAAGGTGCGCGATTCGGAGGAGGCGGTTCGCCTTGCCAACGACAGCCGCTACGGGCTCGCCGCCTCGGTCTTCGGCGACAAGGAGAGGGCGGAGAAGATTGCTCGCCGGGTCGAGGCGGGGTCGGTGAACGTCAACGACGTGATCACCAACATGGCGGCTATGGGTGTGCCGATGGGCGGCTGGAAGCAGTCGGGCATCGGCTACCGCCACGGCGCGCCGGGGATCAGGAAGTACTGCCGCAGCGAGTCCCTGGTGATCACACGCTTCGCCGGTAAGCGGGAACCGTCCTGGTACCCGTACACAAAGGCGCGGCGCGGCTTCATCGACCGGCTCTCGCAGGCGCTCAACGCGCGCGACTGGCGCAGGCGTCTGGGCCTCCGCGGCTGATCTGAGTTTCAGGGGCGCATCGGGTCGCGCCTGCCCCGACCCCTTACCCTCCTAGGTTCATGTCTGAGCGAGATTTCATAGCGGCGACCCAAGAGCGCGTCGTCGTCTTCGACGGCGGGATGGGCGCGACCCTGGAGCAATTCGAGCTGACGCAGGAGGACTACGGCGGGCTGGAAGGCAAGTGCCACGAGGCGTTGGTGCTCAATCGACCGGATGTGATCGAGGGGGTGCATACCTCGATGCTCGAGGCGGGCGCCGAGGTCGTCGAGACCGACAGCTTCCAGGGGTCGCGACTGAAGCTCGAAGAGTGGGGACTCGGCGAGCACACGCTGGAGATCAACACGAAGGCGGCTGAGATCGCGCGGAAGGCTGCCGGACCGGACCGCTTCGTGGCCGGATCGATCGGGCCGACTGGATTCCTGCCCGCGTCGACCGATCCGACGCTGGGGAACATCTCCTTCGGCAAGCTGGTCGAGGTCTTCGCCGAGCAGGCGGGCGGCCTGGTCGCCGGCGGTGCCGACCTGATCATCATTGAGACCGCCCAGGACATCCTCGAGGTCAAGGCGGCGATCTTCGGCGCGCGCGAGGCGTTCAAGCAGGCCGGCCGCGCGCTGCCGATCCAGATCAGCGTCTCGCTGCTTCCCAACGGCGGCAAGATGCTGCTCGGCACCGACATCCAGGCGGTGCTGACGACGCTTACCGCCCTCGACGTCGACGTGGTCGGGCTCAACTGCTCGACCGGGCCCGAGGACATGCGCGACGCGATCCGGTTCCTCGGCGAGAACAGCCCGCTGCCGGTCCACTGCATCCCCAACGCCGGCCTGCCCCTGCAGGGCCCCGACGGCGAGACGATCTTTCCCGAAGAGCCCGGCCCGCTGGCGGCGACGTTGGGCGAGTTCGTCGAGCGCTACGGCGTCGGCATCGTCGGCGGCTGCTGCGGGACCACCCCCGAGCACATCGCCGCGATCCGCGAGCGGGTCGACGGCAAGGTGCCGGGCCCGCGTCCGGCACCAGGTCCGATCGAGCTCTCCTCGATGATGACCTCGACTCCCCTGGTCCAGGAACCGCGGCCGACGCTGGTCGGCGAGCGGGTCAACTCGCAGGGCTCGCGCAAGGCGAAGGAGCTGCTCCTCGCCGACGATTACGACGGCCTCGTGCAGGTCGCCGAAGACCAGGTCGAAGGTGGCGCCCACGTGCTCGACGTCTGCGTCGCCCTGACCGAGCGCCAGGACGAGGACGAGCAGATGGCGGCCGTGGTCAAGCGGATCTCGCTGACCCAGCCCTCGCCGATCCAGGTCGACTCGACCGAACCGGAGGTGCTGAAGGCGGCACTGGAGCAGATCCCGGGACGGGCGATCGTCAACTCGATCAACCTCGAGGCCGGCCGCGATAAGGCCGACGTCGTCATCCCGCTCGCCAAGGCGCACGGCGCCGCTCTGATCGCGCTGACGATCGACGAGGTCGGGATGGCGAAGACGGCCGAGCGCAAGGTCGAGATCGCTCAGAGAATTCGCGAGATCGCCTGCGAGGAGCACGGCCTCGACCCCGAGGCGCTGATCTTCGACGCGCTTACCTTCACCCTGACCACCGGCGACGACGAGTGGAAGCCCTCGGCGGTGGAGACGATCGAGGGGATCCGCCGGATCAAGGCCGAGATCCCCGGCGTGAAGACCTCGCTCGGCGTCTCCAACGTCTCCTTCGGCGTCTCGCCGCGGCCGCGTGCCGTGCTCAACTCGGTCTTCCTGCACCACTGCGTCGAGGCGGGGCTCGACCTGGCGATGGTCAATCCCAACCACATCACCCCTTACTCGGAGATCTCCGAGGAGGAGCGGGCGTTGACCGACGACCTCGTCTTCAACCGCCGCGAGGACGCGCTCGAGCTCTTCATCGCCCACTTCGAGTCAAAGGGCGAGGAGGAGGCCGAGGAGGCGGCTGACCCGACCGCCGGCATGGAGCCCGAGGAGGCCCTGCACTGGCACATCCTGCGGCGCAAGAAGGACGGAGTCGAGGAGTGGATCGATCGCTCGGTGGAGAAGATCGGCGCCGTCCCCACGCTCAACGAGGTGCTGCTGCCGGCGATGAAGGAGGTCGGCGACAAGTTCGGCGCCGGCGAACTGATCCTGCCCTTCGTCCTGCAATCGGCCGAAGTCATGAAGCGGGCGGTCGCCCAGCTGGAGAACTACCTCGACCGGATCGAGGGCCACACCAAGGGCAAGGTGGTGATTGCGACCGTGTTCGGCGACGTCCACGACATCGGCAAGTCGCTGGTCAACACGATCCTCACCAACAACGGCTACACGGTGATCGACCTCGGCAAGCAGGTCCCGGTCGACGCGATCATCGAGGCTGCGGTCGAAAACGAAGCCGACGCGATCGGGCTCTCTGCCCTGCTCGTCTCCACCTCCAAGCAGATGCCGATCTGCGTGCAGGAGCTGCACCAACGCGGGCTGGAGTTCCCGGTGCTGATCGGCGGCGCCGCGATCAACCGTGATTTCGGTCGCCGCACCCTCTACCCCCACGGCAAAGAGTCAGACGACGTGTATGACCCCGGCGTCTTCTACTGCAAGGACGCGTTCCAAGGCCTCGACACAATGGACGCGCTGGTCGACGAGCAGGCGCGGCAGGCGTTGACCGAGCGCATCCGCACCGAGGCACGCGAGCTGCGCGAGAAGCCGGTCGTGGTCGATGACTCTCCTCCGACTACAGACGACAGCGCTCGCTCCTCTGCCCGCACTGACGTTGCGATCCCCTCGGCACCATTCCTGGGAGCCCGGGAGATTGCGGTCGACCTCGATCAGGTCTACCCCTACCTCGACCGTCACGTTCTCTTCAAGCTCCACTGGGGAGGCCGCGGCGTCAAGGGTGAGGCCTGGCGCGAACTGGTCGAGGGCAACGGTGAAGAGGAGGGTTTTGCCGATCGCCTCGAGCGGATGTGGCGGGAGCAGGACTACCTGCACCCCCGCGCTCGACTTGGTTACTTCCCCTGCAACGCCGCCGGCAACGAGCTGATCGTCTTCGATCCCGCCGACCCCGAACGCGAGCTGGAGCGCCTCGTCTTCCCGCGCCAACCCAAGCACGACCGCATCTGCCTGACCGACTTCTTTCGTCCGATCGACTCCGGCGAACGCGACGTGGTCGCCCTGCAGGGAGTCACCGTCGGCCCACAGGTGACGGAGCTGATCGAGCGCCTAGAGCGCGAAGGCGAGTTCGCCGAGCAGCTCTTCGTCCACGGACTCGGCGTGCAGGCCGCCGAGGGTCTCGCCGAGTGGCTCCACTCCGAGGTGCGCCGGGAGCTCGCGATCCCTCTCGACCAGGGCCGTCGCTACTCCTGGGGGTATCCCGCCTGCCCGGATCAATCCGAGCACGAGAAGGTGTGGCGACTCCTGCAACTGGAAGAGATCGGGATGACACTGTCCGGCGGATACGCCGTGACGCCGGAGCAATCCACCGTCGCGATCGTCGCCCATCATCCTCAGGCAATTTATTTTGGAATGAAATCTGGATTTATTCCGGAGAAAAAGGTTCCTGATGAACTCATAGCGGGTACAGAGAGAGGCAGTGACGTGACACCAAAGGAGCCCGCAAAGTAGGACGAGTTTTGTACGCATCTGCTGGAAACTTCGCTATTTGCGGTCTATGCTCTCACGGCCACGTGGGTTTTACCCACGGGCATTGAGTTACGGTTAGCGCCGGGGTCCCTCCTCTCACTTGGGGACCTCGGCGCGACAGTTCGCCGTAACCCTCTTCTCCTCTTCTCTGAGTCGCCTTGGCCCACTGCCGGTTTTATGGCGCGGCGGGGGGGACGGAACCGACAGGCTCCGTCCCCGGCGCCCGCCGCTCGCCCCCCTGCTGACGACGATGGGGGGTCGATCGTTGGCTGATCGCCATATCCCCGGTGATCCTTCCCCACCGGGAGTAAGAGTTCACCCGAGTCCGTTCGATAAGCGCCACTCGCTGGCTCCCCTTCGTGGCCTCAGGCGTGCATTGAATAACAGGCCGCCCCTGAGTGGTCAAGACCTACAGATTTTTCATACTAAAACAAAGTTACCCGTCTTAAAGGACACAATCTTTTCCCTGCAAATGCCGGAAAGACAGAGGCGCGCGCGCGCACTTATGCGCAAGGTCCTCACAGTGAGTGGTGAATCTT
>Ga0207682_10000543_pt1 | contig 17394 bp, 13 predicted proteins | sample KBSM63metaG_FD_184332 | JGI IMG/M metagenome (GOLD analysis project Ga0207682, IMG submission 184332) | Miscanthus rhizosphere microbial communities from Kellogg Biological Station, Michigan, USA - KBS M6-3 metaG (SPAdes) (version 2) | ecosystem: Host-associated > Plants > Roots > Rhizosphere >... | reverse complement strand
CACCGGGTCCTTGACGGCGTCGAAGGTCGCGAACTCGACATTGTACAGCTTGCCGTCCACCTTTTCGACCTTGCGGATGTAGATGTTCTGCACGATGTCGCGGGTGTCCGGATCGATCGAGATCGGCCCGCGCGGGCTTTCCCACTTCATCCCCTTCATGGCGCCGATCAGCTTGTCGCCGTCGGTGTCGCCATTGGTCTTCTTCAGCGCCTCGTAGATCAGGTGCATGCCGTCATAGCCGCCGACCGACATGAAGTTCGGGCGGAAATTGTACGCCTTCTCGAAGGCCGCAACATAGTCCTTGTTCATCTTGGACGGATGCGCGGCCGAATACATGTGCGCCGTCACGGCGCCGATCACGGCATCGCCCATGTTCGGCAGCAGATCGTCATCGGTGACATCGCCCGGGCCGATCAGCTTGATGCCGGCCTTGTCGAGCCCGCGTTCGATGAACTGCTTCACGAAGGTGCCGCCCTGACCCGACGGCACGAAGATGAACAGCGCATCCGGCTTGGCATCGGCGGCGCGCTGCAGGAACGGCGCGAAATCCGGATTCGCCAGCGGAACGCGGATCGCCGTGGTGATCTCGCCGCCGTTCGCCTTGATGCGGTCGGAGAACGACTTCTCGGCGTCGGCGCCGGGCGCGTAGTCCGACACCATGGTGACGACTTTCTTGATGTTGTTCTTCAGCGCCCAGTCGGCGATGATCACGGAGGACTGCGCCAGGGTGAAGCTGGTGCGCGCGATGTAGGGCGAGCGCTCGGTGATGATCGAGGTGCCGGCCGCCATCACGATCAGCGGCACTTTCGCCTGGGTGGCGAGCGGAGCCGCGGCGAGCGCGGCCGGCGTCACGCCGAAGCCCGCGATGAAGTTGACCTTGTCGTTGACGATCAGTTCCTGCGCGATGCGCTTGGTGTTGTCCGGCACCGCCGCGTCGTCCTTGAGGATCACCTCGATCTTCTTGCCGGCGACGGTCGTGCCGTGCTGCGCTTGGTAGAGCTTCACGGCGGCGTCGATCTGCTTGCCGGTCGAGGCCTGCGGGCCGGTCATCGGCACGATCAGGCCGATTTTGACGGTATCCTGGGCGGCGGCGGGCTGGGCGAGAAAAGCGCCTGCCGTGACGGCAGCGGCGCTGAGAAGCAGGTGTCTGCGCAAGATCATCGGGTCCTCCGGTTGGGGCTTTTCTTGGCGAGGAGAGTGGTCGCGCATCTACCCGGAAAACCGGCCGCCCAATAGCCGCTTGCCCACTCAGTGAGTCCTCGTAGCGCGGATTTTAGCCGCAGAGAAGCGGCTTTAGGCAGCACCATTAACCCGGAAATGCTTGCACATTACCGGGAGCGACATGTTAGCGCATGATCCCGAAAAGCTTGTCCCGGACGCGATCCGGGATGGGTACCGGCTTTCGGAACAGATCGTGCGCCGCCAATAGAGAGCGGCCGTCAGGCGTGCGCCTGCCGCTTCGGGTCGACGATCTGCTCGAGCTTGCCGAGCACCCGCATGCAGGGCAGGAGCTGCGCGAGGCTGCCGTTGGGTTCGCGCTTCTCGCGGATCGCCGCGATGAACTCGCGATCCTCCAGCTCGATGCCGTCCATCGAGACGTCGACCTTGGACACGTCGATCTTGTTGTCCTTGCCGTCGGACAGGTCGTCGTAGAACGCCTTGAATGTGCCGTTGTCGCAGATGTAGCGGAAGAAGCTGCCGAGCGGGCCGTCATTGTTGAACGACAGCGACAGCGTCAGGATCGCGCCGGACGGAACCCTGCAGACGATGCCCATGTCCATCGCGATCCTGAGTTCCGCATGCGCCGGGCCCTGCACCGCATAGCAGTCCGAGATCGTCTCGCCGGTCTGGTACTGGAACAGGTCGATCGTGTGCGCGGCATGGTGCCACAGCAAGTGGTCGGTCCATGAGCGCGGCTGGCCGGCGGCATTCATGTTCTTGCGGCGGAAGAAATAGGTCTGCACGTCCATCTGCTGGATATTCAGCTCGCCGGCCGTGATATTCTTGTGGATGTACTGGTGGCTCGGGTTGAAGCGCCGCACATGGCCGCCCATCGCGGTGACGCCGGTTTCCTTCGCGATCTTCACCAGGTTCTCGGCGTCCTCGACCGAATCCGTCACCGGAATTTCGACCAGCACATGCTTGCCGGCGCGCATCACCTGCTCGCCCTGGCTGAAATGCATCTTGGTCGGGGTGGTGAGGATCACGGCGTCGGCGCGCTTGATGCCTTCCGAAAGATCGCCGGTGAAATGCTTGATGCCGTATTTCTCGGCGACCTTGGCGGTCGCGTCCTGATTGCCGCCGACCAGCGAAGTGACTTCCACGTCGGGAACGCGCTTCAACGCGTCGAGATGTTTCTGGCCAAACGCACCCTGGCCGGCAACGCAGATCTTCATGCGGCTTTCCTTGCCTTCGCCTTGGCTTTTTTCTTCGGGGCAGCCTTTTTCGCAGCGGCTTTCTTCGCGCCCACGCCGTTCTGCAGGATGATGTGACCGACCGCCGTGTTCGAGGCCGGCACGGTGTAGAAGCGATAGACTTCCTTCACCTTCTCATCGAGGGCGCCGCGCATCACCAGCCACATCACCATCTCGATGCCCTCGGCGCCGGCCTCGCGCATGTATTCGATGTGCGGCATGCGGGCGAGCGCCTTCGGATTCCTGGTCAGGTTATCGAGGAAGGCCTTGTCGAACTTGGAATTGATCAGGCCGGCGCGCGGACCGGAGATCTGGTGCGACATGCCGCCGGTGCCGAAGATCACGACCTTCAGGTCTCGCGGGAAGCTGTCGACCGCGCGGCGGATCGCCTTGCCGAGATCGTAGCAGCGCTGGCCGGTCGGCGGCGGATACTGCACCACGTTGACGGCGAGCGGGATGACCGGGCAGGGCCATTGCTTCGGCGAACCGAACACGAGATTGAGCGGGACGGTGAGCCCGTGGTCGACCTCCATCTTGTTGACGATGGTCAGGTCGAAGCCGTCGAGAATGACCGACGTCGCGATGTGCGAGGCAAGCTCCGGATGTCCCTTCACCACCGGCACCGGGCGCGGACCCCAGCCTTCGTCGGCGGGCGGAAATTCCGCCGCGGTGCCGAGCGCGAAAGTCGGGATCATCTCGACCGAGAAGGCGGAGGCGTGATCGTTATAGATCGCGATCACGACGTCGGGCTTCGCTTCGGCCATCCACTTCTTGGATTTCTCGAACCCGGAGAACACCCGCTTCCAGTACGGCTCCTCGGTCTGCTTGTTGTCGATCGCGGCGCCGATGGCCGGCACGTGCGACGAGGAAATTCCTGCGATGATTTTCGCCACGGGTCACTTCCGCTTCTTTGAGGATTTGGATTTTGCTTTCGGCGCGCTTTTGGACTTCGCACTCTTCGGCTTGGCACTCTTCGGCTTGGCACCCCTGGCAGGCTTGCCGTACTTGCCCGACTTGGAGCGGTTGCCTTCCACCGAGCGGCCGCCGGCGAGCATCATCGCGGCGTAGTCTTCCTGGGTGGAGCCGGTCATCACGGCCGCGAGGTGACGGAACGAGTGCCCGTCGGTCGCGCCGAGCTTGGCGGTGAAATAGATGTTGCCGCCGAGCTCGAGCATGCGGTTGTAGTCGCGCTTGAGGATCGCGTCGGTCTGTTCCGGCGTGAGCGGATACTGCTTGAGGTACTCGGCCTCGTTCGCCTTGAAGGCCTTGCGGTTCGCGTCCTTCATCAACGACATGCAGAACATGTTGATGCCGTAGCCCTGGCGCGAGCGCTCCGCGTTGAACACGAACGTGCCGGGGATGTCCTCGTACTCGTTCTCTTTTGATTTCGCCTTCGCCATCGGCGTTTCTCCCTGAGCATCCCGCATGAAGCGGCGGCCGCATGCGAATGCGGTCCGATGTCGCGCTTCCCATACTCGGCGAAGCCTTGCTTGGCAACGTGGCCAGCAAATCCCGCGCCGTGGCTATTAGCTCCGACGTGCGCGCGCCGTCGCCCTTCGAGGCTCGCCGCAAGCGCGGCTCGCGCCTCAGGGTGACGGCTAACTCCAGTAAAGCCGCATCGGATTGTCGACCAGCAGCGCCTTCTGCTGTGCGGCACTTGGCGCGATCTTCGGAATCATGTCGGTGAGCACCCCGTCGTCCGGCGCTTCGTTCTTCATGTTGGGATGCGGCCAGTCGGTGCCCCATAGCACGCGATCGCCGAAGCGCTCGACGATGGCGCGCGCGAACGGAACCACATCGTCATAGGGCGGACCCGCGACGGTGAAACGCTCCGGGCAGGTCACCTTGTTGATCCAGCTCTTGTTGGCGTCGATCGCCTTCAGCCAGTTCTGGAACGCCTTGCCTTCGACGCCTTCCTTTACGTTCGGACAGGCCATGTGGTCGAACACCAGCGTGGTCGGCAGCGATTTCAGGAACGGGCCCATCTCCTCAAGGTCGGCGTGCTCGAAATAGATCACGATGTGCCAGCCGAGTTTTGCGATGCGCGTTGCGATGCGCTGCATCACGTCGCGCGGCGTCGAGTCGACCAGCCGCTTGATGAAGTTGAAGCGCACGCCGCGCACGCCGGCCTCGTGCAGGTCCTTCAGCTCCGCGTCGGTGATCGCCTCGCCGACAAACGCGACGCCCTTCGCTTTGCCTTTCGAGCTGACCAGCGCATCGACCAGGGCGCGGTTGTCGGTGTCGTGGCAGGTCGCCTGCACGATCACATTCTTGTCGAAGCCTAAAAAGTCGCGCAGCGCGAACAGCTTTTCCTTCGGCGCGTCGCACGGCGTGTATTTGCGCTTCGGCGCGAACGGAAACACCGCTTCCGGCCCGAACACATGGCAATGCGCATCGACCGCACCGGCCGGCGGCCGGTATTTCGGCTTCGAGGGGCTCGGATGGAACGGGATGTAGCCGGCACTCATGGGCATTGGAAGGACTCCGGCATTGGAACGGCTCCGCGGTTGCGGAACCTTTCAGAATATTCCGCGGTTTATTGCAAGGATTGATTGCCCAAGAGGTGTCTCATGACGACGTCAGACTGGACCGCCAACCGGGACTACGTTTCGCCTTCGCTCGCGAACCGCGCAGCCGGCGGCGGCGCGATCTGGCTCATCGGACGCGTGGTGCTTGGCGGCCTGTTCCTGATGAGCGGCATCCAGAAGCTCTCGGGCATCGATCAGTTCGCCGCGTCACTCACGAAGAACGGCATTCCGGATCAATTCGCGCCGATGCTGGCTTGGCTTGGCGCCATGGTCGAAACGATCGGCGGGCTCTGCATCGTGCTGGGTTTCGCGACCAGCTGGGCGAGCCTCGTGCTGATCGCCTTCACGATCGCGGCGGCGTTCATCGCGCACCGCTTCTGGCAGGCGCCACCCAACGCGCGCATGATGCAGACCGCGCATTTCCAGAAGAACATGATGATCGCCGGCGCGTTCTGCCTGCTCTACGTCGCAGGCGGCGGCCCGTACTCGATCGATCGCTGGCGGCGCCTGCACAAATCCTGACCGCCCCAACGGTGGCAAGCCCACGCTTGCTGCCGTTTTTTTTCGCTGACGCACCGCGCCCCCTGACGCGCCCCTCCGATCGCCGGTGCGGCAAAGTGTTTCGGCTGCCGGCGACGCCGTTGCGGAACGAGGGTGCGGGTGACAAGCTGATGCGGCATCTCACCGGGCCCCTTAAGAGCCCGGAAGGCGCTCAGAAGTCTCGCGATGGCGGGACATTCAAGACACCTGCGGCGGCAGGACCAAAAAGGGAGGCGCGGATGGCTACCTTCACGCTGAGGGTCAACGGCGAAGCGCGGACCGTCGACGTCGATCCGGATACGCCGCTGCTCTATGTGCTGCGCGACAACCTGGCGCTCAAGGGGCCGAGGTTCGGCTGCGGTCTCGCGCAATGCGGGGCTTGCACCGTTCACGTGAACGGCGAGGCAGTGCGCTCCTGCGTGCTGCCGATCGAGGCGCTCAAGGATGGCGCGGTCACGACGCTCGAAGGGCTCGGGACCAGTGCGAAGCCCGCGAAGATCCAGCAGGCTTTCATCGACGAGCAGGCGGCGCAGTGCGGGTACTGCATCAACGGCATGATCATGACCTCCGCGGCGTTGCTGGAGAAAAACAAGACGCCGAGCGAATCCGACATTCGCGCGGCGCTCGCCGACAATCTCTGCCGCTGTGGCACCCATAAACGCATCGTCGCCGCTGTGAAGCGCGCGGCTGCGGCTTGAACGGGAGGCACAGATGACCGTTCAAACAACGTTCGACCGCCGCACGTTCCTGCAGGCCGGCGGCATTCTGGCCATCGGATTTTCGATGTCGGCCACAGCCGGCGCCAACACGCTGCACGCGCCGAAATCCGTCGCGAAGGAAGCCGTCGACTCCTGGCTGACGATCAGCCCCGACAACAAGGTCACGATCTTTGTCGGCAAGGTCGATCTCGGCACCGGCTCGCGGACCGCGCTGATGCAGCTCGCCGCCGACGAGCTCGACGTTTCGTTCGGACGTATCGAGATGGTGATGGGCGACACCGCGACCACGCCCGACCAATGGCTGACGGCGGCCAACCTGACGATTTTCCAGGGCGGCGGGGAGCTGCGCCGAGCCGCGGCCAGCGCGCGGCGTGCGCTGGTGGAGCGCGCGGCGCAACGGCTCGGCGTGCCGGCCGGTGATCTGACCGTCGAGGACGGCGTCGTGAGCGTGAAGGCCGACCCGAACCGCAAGCTCAGCTACGGCGAGGTGATCGGCGATGGCGTGAAGCTCGATGTGGACGCCAAGATCGAGCTGAAGAAAGCGCCGACCTACAAGGTGATCGGCAAGTCGATCCGGCGCGTCGACATTCCGGCCAAGGTCACCGGCGAGTTCACCTATGTCCACGACGTTCGGGTGCCGGGCATGCTGCATGCCCGGGTGATCCGGCCCGACGATTTCGGCGCCCGCATTGCGTCCGTCGACGACTCGGCGGCGCGACAGGTGGGCGGGTTTGTCCAGACCGTACGCAAGGGCGATTTCCTCGCCGTCGTGGCGCGCAACGAATGGGCGGCGATCAAGGCCGCGCGGGCCGTGCGGGTGACATGGACCCCCGGCACGGGACTGCCCGAACAGGCGACGGTGTTCGAGACTTGGCGCAAGCTGCCGGTCGCCAAGGAGGAGGTCACCCAGAACGTCGGCGATGCCAAGGCGGCGCTCGACACGAGTGCCAGGCGCGTCAAGGCGACCTACGATTTTGCGGTGCAGACCCATGCCACAATCGGTCCGTCATGCGCGGTCGCCGATTTTCAAGGCGGCAAGCTGACGGTGTGGACGTCGTCGCAGGCGACCCACTCGATGCAGCACGAGTTGTCGTCGATCACCGGCCTGCCGCGTGAAGCGATCCGCCTCGTCTTCATCGAAGGCGCGGGCTGCTACGGCCGCAACGGCACGGAAGACGCTGCCGCGGACGCCTCGCTGATCTCGACCATCATCAGTCAGCCGGTGCGTGTGCAATGGTCGCGGGCGGATGAAACCGCGCGCTCGCCAAAAAGCCCGCCGCGCACGATGGATATGGAAGCGGGACTCGACGTGCAGGGCAACGTGGTCGCGTGGGCGGGCGACTTCTACATCGCGCTCAACCACATCGTTGCGTTCAAGCCGCTCGACTTCCCGCTGCTCGCCGCGAGCGAGACCGGTCTCCCGAAGCCCGGCAACTGGGTCGGCTTCCTGTTCCAGAACTCGGGGCAGCCCTACCAGTTTGCCAACGTGCGCGTGAACACCCGGCACATCGCCGAGACGTTCTTCCGCTCGTCGCACTTGCGCAGTCCGGGGCGCATCGAGAACAGCTTCGCCAACGAGGCGTTCATGGACGAACTCGCGGCGGCGGCGAACGCCGATCCGGCCGAGTTCCGCTTGCGATACCTCAAGGATCAGCGCGCGATCGATGTCGTTCAGGCCGCCATGAAGCTGGCGGGCTGGCAGGCGCGCTCCGGACCCAATCCGAATGCGGGCAGCGGATCGGTCGTGACCGGACGCGGCATCTCATATCTGCGCTACAACAACGCGATCACCTATGTGGCGGCCGTCGCCGAAGTCGAAGTGAACAAGGAGACGGGCGACATTCGCGTGACCCGAGTCTGCGCTAGCCATGATTGCGGCGAGATGGTCAACCCGGACGGCGTCGCGAACCAGGTCGAAGGCGGCGTGCTGCAAACGGTGAGCCGCACGCTGATGGAATCGGTGACCTGGGACCGCAGCAAGGTCACGAGTGTCGACTGGGCCAGCTACCCGATCATGCGTCACACCCAGGCGCCGAAGGTCGAGATCGCGCTGATCGACCGGCCGGGGACACCCGCCTGGGGTGCGGGCGAACCGACGGCGTGCGCGATCCCGGCGGCCATTGCGAACGCGGTATTCGACGCGACCGGTGCGCGCATGCGCTCGCTCCCGTTCACGCCTGACAAGGTCAAGGCGGCGCTTGCGGCGGCACCGCCGCGGAGAGCCTAAAGCATGATCCCGAAAAGCATGTCCTCGACTACGATCGGGGATGGACACCGGTTTTCGGAAGAGATCATGCTCAAACAAGAATAGGGGCTCAGACCCGCTCGATCGCCAGCGACACGCCCTGGCCGACGCCGACGCACATGGTGGCGAGCGCGCGCTTGCCGCCGGTCTTCTGTAGCTGATGCGCGGCGGTCATCGCGATGCGCGCACCCGACATGCCGAGCGGGTGGCCGAGCGCGATCGCGCCGCCGTTCGGGTTCACGTGCTCGGCGTCGTCGGGAAGACCCAGCTGGCGCATGCAGGCGAGCCCCTGCGAGGCAAACGCCTCGTTCAGTTCGATGACGTCGAAGTCGCCGATCTTCAGCCCGAGCCGTTCCATCAGCTTGCGCGTGGAGGGCACCGGGCCGATGCCCATGATGCGCGGCGGCACGCCGGCCGACGCCATGCCGACGATCTTTGCGCGCGGGGTCAGGCCGTGGGCTTTCACGGCGGCTTCCGATGCGATGATCATCGCGGCGGCGCCGTCGTTCACGCCCGATGCATTGCCGGCCGTCACGGTGCCGGGATCGCGGAACGGTGTCTTGAGCTTGGCCAGGCCTTCGAGCGTGGTCTCGGGGCGCGGATGCTCATCGGTATCGATCTTTACCGGCACCTTGCCGGCGATCTCGACCGGCACGATCTCCTCGGCGAAGTATCCGGCCGCGATCGCCTTGCCGGCGCGCTGCTGCGAGCGCCACGCGAAGGCGTCCTGATCGGCGCGCTTGACCTGGAATTCCTCCGCGACGTTCTCGCCCGTCTCCGGCATCGCGTCGACGCCGTATTGCTTTTTCATCAGCGGATTGATGAAGCGCCAGCCGATGGTGGTGTCGTAGATCTCCGCCGCGCGCGAGAAGGCTTCCGCCGCCTTCCCTTGCACGAAGGGCGCGCGTGTCATCGACTCGACGCCGCCCGCGATGGCGAAGTCGATGTCGCCCGAGCGGATCGCCTGGGCGGCGGCGCCGACCGCATTGAGCCCGGAGGCGCACAGCCGGTTGAGCGTCACGCCCGGCACGTTGTCCGGAAGTCCCGCCAGCAGCAGTGCCATGCGGGCGACATTGCGGTTGTCCTCGCCGGCCTGGTTGGCGCAACCGAAATAGACCTCGTCGACTTGCGTCCAGTCGATTTTCGGATTGCGCGCCATCAGCGCTTTCAGCGGGACGGCGGCAAGGTCGTCGGTGCGGACTTTGGCGAGCGCCCCGGCATAGCGGCCGATCGGGGTGCGCACGGCATCACAAATGTAGGCTTCCGGCATGGCGTTTCCTCGACGTGGATGGGGCGGTTTATCGCACAAACCGGCGGCTTGTCAGCAGGCCTTCAAAGGCGCGCGATCAGCCTTTCGGGGCGATTGCACTGGCACGGCAAAAAGCGGAAACTCCGCCGCGATGGGGCCACACCCGTGGGATTTGGGGCGCGCGAGCGCCGCCACGACACGGCGGAATGGTTTCCCGCGCAAGGGAGGTTACAGATGACAGGCGGATTTTCTGCCCGGCGTGCCATGCTGCTCGCCGGCACGTTCGGCACTCTCGTTCTCGCGGCCCTGCCGGCCGCAGCTCAGCAATCACCGGCGCCTGCCGCCGGCGCGGCTCCGACCCCGCCACCGTCATGGGCGCAAGGACGTCCTACCGGGGAAGGTGCCATGAAGCTGGCGCCGGTCGCGCCGCCGCCGATTCCGACTGCCGCCGACAAGCTGCCGGACATTGCCGGCAAGTTGAAGCTGCAAAAGGGCTTCAATATCGAGGTCTATGCCAGCGGCGTGGCGAATGCGCGGTCCATGCGCCAGGGCGACAAGGGGACGATCTTCGTGGGCAGCCGCCTGCAAGACAAGGTCCACGCCATCGTGGAGAAGGGCGGCAAGCGCGAAGTCAAGGTCATCGCCTCGGGCCTTCATCGGCCGAATGGGCTCGCCATCAAGGACGGCACCCTCTACATCGCCGAACTGTCGAAAATCTCCAAGATCGAGAAGATCGAGGACAATCTCGACAATCCGCCGAAGCCCACCATGGTCTACGACAACCTGCCGAAGGACGAGCCGCACGGCTGGAAGTTCATCGCCATCGGGCCGGACAACAAGCTCTATATTCCGGTCGGCGCGCCGTGCAACATCTGTGAGCCGCCTGACACGCATGCGCAGATTCGCCGTATCAATCTCGACGGCAGCGGCATGGAAGTCGTCGCCAGGGGCGTGCGCAACACGGTCGGCTTTGACTGGCATCCGGTCTCGAAGGAACTCTACTTCACCGACAATGGCCGCGACTGGGTAGCCGAGGACGTTCCCGAGGACGAGCTCAATCGCGTGACCAAGGTCGGCCAGCACTTCGGCTTCCCGTTCTGCCACCAGGGCGATTTCCTCGATCCGGAATTCGGCTGGGGCAAGTCGTGCGACAGCACCGAGAAGCCCGTCATGAAGACCGGGCCGCATTCGGCTTCGCTCGGCATGCGCTTCTACACCGGGGGCAATTTCCCCGCGAAGTACAAGAACGCGATCTTCTTCGCACGCCACGGCTCGTGGAACCGGACCAAGAAGGTCGGCGGCGACATCGTCGCGGTGTTCCTGAACAAGGACGGCACCGTGAAGAGCACGGAAACGTTCATCACGGGCTTCCTCGGGCCGGACAACAACTACATCGGCCGCCCGGTCGACGTGTTGTTCGCCAAGGACGGCTCGATGCTGATCTCCGACGACTTCAACGGCGCGGTGTGGCGCGTCACCCACGGCAATCCGAAGAGCGCCGCGGTGAAGTAACCGACGACGACAACAGCGAGGGCGGCGACAGCCGCCCTCGCGCTTTCCCAGGTTATCCCGGACAGTCATGCGGACATTTTTCACCGCGCTCGTTCTCGCTGGCGTGCTCGCCACCGGCGCGCGCGCCGCGACATATGACGAAAAGCTCGCGACCTGCTTCGCCTGTCACGGCGAGAAGGGGATCTCCGAAACCAGCGAGGTGCCGTCGCTCGCCGGCATGCCGGCGGATTTCACGCTGATCCAGCTGTTCCTGTTCCGCCAGGGCACCCGCAAAGTCGAGATCATGAACGACATTGCGAAGGACCTGACCGACGACGATCTGCGCAAGCTCGGTGAATATTTCTCAAAGCTCCCGCCGCCGCAGGCTTCGGGCGACGCACCCGACCCGGCGATCGCCGAACGTGCGAAGGCGGCGATCGCCAAGCACCATTGCGCGTCCTGCCATAATCCGAATTTTTCCGGGCGGGAGCAGATGCCGCGCCTTGCGGCGCAGCGCGAGGACTACCTGCTGAAAGCCCTGCGCGACTACAAGTCGGCCCAACGGCCCGGCTACGACGCCACCATGGACGAGGTGATCCGCCCGATCACCGAGGCCGACATCGTGGACCTCTCGCACTATCTCGCGCGGCTGCGCTGAGGCGGTCTTCTCCGTTTCGCGCGTGGATTAGAAGAATTTTCTCGGGCGCCCCGCCCACCGTCGTCGCCGACGCGGCGTCCTTGCGATGACCTCCGCGTCGCGCAGCCGTGCGATGACAATTTGTCCGGGCCAAACACGCGACACATGCGTGTGGTTGTGCGATGATTGCGCCCCTAAAACAGTCAATAACTCCGGGAGGACGTCATGAGAGTACTGCTCGGCGCTTCGGCGCTCGCTGTCGCTTTGGCTCTGCCTGCCGTTTTGGCTCTGCCCGCCCTGGCGCAGCAACCAACGGCGGGAAATCTCGAAAAGCTCGGCAATTTCCAGCAGACTGGAACCGCCGAGATGGCTCACATCCCGCAAACCGGCGCGAAGGCGGACGCGATCAAGCGGTCGCTGGCCAAGATCAAGCTGCCGCGCGGCTTCAAGATCGCGCTCTACGCCATCGTCCCGGACGCGCGCCACATCGCGGTCGGCCCGCAGGGGATCGTGACTTTCGTCGGCACGCGCAAGAGCAAGGTCTGGTCGGTGACCGACCGCGACAAGGACCGCGTCGCCGACGAGGTGAAGGAGTTCGCGCCGTCGATCGATTTCAAGATTCCGAACGGCGTGTGCTTCTCCAAGGACGGCTTCCTGTTCATCGCCGAGCAGAACCGCGTGCTGGTGTTCCCGGCCGCCGAGTTCTTCTACGAAGGGCCGGACGTTGCGGCGTTCCAGGTGGCGAAGCAGGGCGAGCTGATCCCGCCGGCCGAAGAGTCCTATAACCACACCGCGCGCACCTGCCGCATCGGGCCGGACGACAAGCTCTACATCACGCTCGGACAGCCGTTCAACGTGTTCGCGCCGGAGAAGATGGAACTCTACAAGAAGGAAGGCATCGGCGGCATCATCCGCATGAGCCGCGAGGGCAAGGACCGCGAGGTGTTCGCCTGGGGCGTGCGCAACTCCGTCGGCATGGACTTCAATCCGAAGGACAAGACGCTGTGGTTCACCGACAACCAGGTGGACGGGATGGGCGACGACATCCCGCCGGGCGAACTCAACCGCGCCGACAAGCCGGGCATGGATTTCGGCTTCCCGTATTACGGCGGCGGCAAGACGCGCACCAACGAGTACAAGGACGCGCAGGCGCCCGCGAACGTGACGTTCCCGCAGGTCGAGATGGTGGCGCATGCCGCCGATCTCGGCATGACGTTCTATTCCGGGCGCATGTTCCCGCAGAAGTACCGCGGCGGCATCTTCTCGGCGCAGCACGGCTCATGGAATCGCACGACGCCGGTCGGCGCGCGCGTGATGTTCACCAGCCTCAAGGAAGACGGCACGGCGGACAAGACGGAAGCCTTCGCCGAAGGCTGGTTGACCGAGAACGGCGAATATCTCGGCCGCCCGGTCGACGTCGCGCAGTTGCCCGACGGTTCGATCATCGTGTCGGACGATCTCGCCGGCGCGCTGTACCGCATCTCGTATGAAGCGCGGTGAGTGCAACGCATACTCAGTTCATTGGAATGATCAAAGCTGACGCACCAGCGTCCCCTCCCCCTGAAAGGGGGAGGGACAGGGAGGGGGTCAAACGGAATCGTGCGCAAGATGATCCCCACCCCAACGCTCCCCTTTTCAAGGGGAGGGAGCTCACCTGCGCTCTCGGCACCATCGGGGCAATTTCGGTTCTGCTCGCCGCGACTCTATCCGCTTCCGCCGCCGGCAACGTCACCGCCGGCCGGCAGAAGGCGCTGCAGTGCCAGACCTGTCACGGCCTCGACGGTCTCTCGAAAATGCCTGAGTCGCCGAACATCGCGGGCAGTCCCGAGCAGTATCTCGCGCGTCAGCTCAACGCCTTCCGCAAAGGCGAGCGCAAGAACGAGATGATGACGGTCGTGGTCCAGCCGCTTTCGGATCAGGATGTCGCCGATCTCGCGGCCTATTACGCGGCGATCGAGGTGACGGTGAAGATGCCGAAGTAAACTACTCCGCTGCTTCCCGCACCGGCTCGACCTTCTCCACCCTGGCGGCGCAGAACTTGAACTCGGGGATCTTCCCGAACGGGTCGAGCTTCGGATTGGTGAGCAGGTTCGCCGCCGCCTCGACGTAGGCGAACGGAATGAACACAACGCCGTCCGGCACCGCGTCGTCCTGACGCGAGGCCAGTTCCACGACGCCGCGCCGCGTGGTCACGCGCACCATGTCGCCCGGCGCGATGCCCAGCTTCTCGATGGTGCCGCGCGAGAGCTGCGCGCTCGCGTTCGGCTCGATCGCGTCGAGCACGGTGGCGCGGCGCGTCATCGAGCCGGTGTGCCAGTGCTCGAGCTGGCGGCCGGTCGAAAGGATGAAGGGATACTCAGTGTCGGGCATCTCGTCCGGCGGCGTGTAGCGCGCGGCGACCAGCTTCGCCATGCCGTTCGGGCGCGGGAAGCCCTTGTCGAACACCACGTCGCGGCCGGGCACGTCTGGTCCGTCGACCGGGTAGGTAACGTGATCCTCGCGCTCGACGCGCTCCCAGGTGATGTTGGCGAGCGCCGGCATCAGGTCCGCCATCTCGGTGAACACTTCCGAGACGTGCTGGTAGTTCCAGTTGCAGCCCATGCGCTGCGCGAGATCCTGGATGATCCACAGATCCTGCCGCGCCTCGCCCGGCAGCGGCAGCGCCGCGCGTCCCATCTGCACCTGGCGATTGGTGTTGGTGACGGTGCCGTCCTTCTCGGGCCAGGCGCTCGCGGGCAGGATGACGTCGGCGTAGGAGCACGTCTCGGTGACGAAGATGTCCTGCACCACCAGGTGCTCGAGATGCGCCAACGCGCCGCGCGCGTGGTTCAGGTCGGGGTCGGACATCGCGGGGTTCTCGCCCATGATGTACATGCCCTTGATCTCGTCGTTGTGGACGGCATCCATGATCTCGACCACGGTCTTGCCGCGCTTCGGATCGAGCGTGACGCCCCACGCGGCCTCGTACTTGGCGCGGATCGAGACATCCTCCACCGACTTGTAGTCGGGGAAGAACATCGGGATCAGGCCGGCGTCGGACGCGCCCTGCACGTTGTTCTGTCCGCGCAGCGGATGCAGCCCGGTGCCGGGCCGGCCGACCTGCCCGCAGATCAGCGACAGCGCAATGAGGCAGCGCGCATTGTCGGTGCCGTGCGTGTGCTGCGACACGCCCATGCCCCAGAAGATGATGGCGCGTTCGGCGCGTGCGAAGGCGCGCGCCACCTCGCGCAGCACATCCGCCTCGATGCCGCAGATCGGCGCCATTTCCTCCGGCGTGAACGGCTTCACGGTCTCGGCGAGCTTCTCGAAATCTTCCGTGTAGGTCTGGACGTATTGCTGGTCGTAGAGCTTCTCTTCGATGATGACGTTGAGCATGCCGTTGAGCATCGCGACGTCGGTGCCGTTCTTGAACTGCATCATCTGCCAGGCATGGCGCTTCAGCGCCTGGCCGCGCGGGTCCATCACCACGAGCTTCGCGCCGCGCTTCGCCGCCTGCTTGAAGAAGGTTGCGGCCACGGGATGGTTCTCGGTCGGGTTCGCGCCGATCACGATGATGACGTCGGAGTTCTTGCACTCGTTGAAGGTCGCCGTGACGGCGGCTGAGCCCACACCTTCGAGCAACGCCGCGACCGACGAGGCGTGACACAGCCGCGTGCAGTGATCCACGTTGTTCGAGCCGAAGCCGGTGCGCACCAGTTTCTGAAACAGATATGCCTCTTCGTTCGAGCCCTTCGCCGAGCCGAAGCCGGCGAGCGCGCGAGGGCCGTCGCGGTCGCGGACCTTTACGAGGCCGGCAGCGGCGCGTTCCATCGCCTCGTCCCAGGTGGCGGGGCGGAAATGCGTCCACGGGTTTGCGGGATCGACCAGGTCGTCGGCCGCTTTCGCCATGCCGTCCTTGCGCACCATCGGCTGCGTGATGCGCTGCGGGTTCGACACATAGTCGAAGCCGAAGCGGCCTTTGACGCACAGCCGGTTCTCGTTCGCCGGACCTTGCTTGCCGGTAACGTAAAGGAGCTTGTCGTCCTTGATGTTGTAGGTGAGCTGGCAGCCGACGCCGCAATAGGGGCACACGCTGTGCACCTGGCGGTCGGGGAAATGCGCGGCGGTGCGGACGTTGTCCTCGTTCACCAGCGTGGACGGCATCAGCGCGCCGGTCGGGCAGGCTTGCACGCATTCGCCGCACGCCACGCAGGTCGACTGTCCCATCGGGTCGTCGAAGTCGAACACGATCTTTTCGTTGTGGCCGCGCCCGGCCATGCCGATCACGTCGTTGACCTGCACTTCGCGGCAGGCGCGGACGCAGAGATTGCACTGGATGCAGGCATCGAGATTGACCGCCATCGCGACGTGGCTGCGGTCCGGTGCGGGCGCCTTCTCGCGCGCCGGCAGGCGACTCGATGCAATCTCGATCCGGTCGGCCCAGTTCCAGAACTTCGAGGCCGGGTCGTGCGCCTGCGTGTTGCGGTCGGGCTGATCCGAGATCAGCAGCTCGAACACCATTTTTCGCGCGGCTTTCGCGCGGTCGGAGGCGCTCTTTACCTTCATCCCGGCAGTCGGCGTGCGGATGCAGCTTGCCGCAAGCACACGCTCGCCGTCGATCTCGACCATGCAGGCGCGGCAATTGCCGTCCGGGCGATAGCCGGGCTCGGGCGCGTAGCACAGATGTGGAATGTCGGTGCCATTGCGCTTGGCGACCTGCCAGATGGTCTCGCCCTCGCGCGCGTGCACTTCCTCGCCGTCGAGCGTGAAGGTGACGGTCTGCGGGCCGGTGCCTTCGCCGCTCACTGTGTCGATGGGCGCGGTGTGCGCGACGCCGGGCTTCCCGTCGCCCTTGGTGCTGCCGCCGGCCGCGCCCTTGGCGTCGTGGCCGTAGCCGCCTGGTGTCGAACCGTTGGTCTTGCCGGGCTTGTCGTTCATTGGCGTCACCATTGGCCGAGAGGCTTGGTCAGGTCGTCGCGGAAATATCTGAACACGCAAGTGAGCGGGTTCGGCGCCGCCTGACCGAGACCGCAGATCGAGGCATCGCGCATTGCGGCGGAAAGGTCGTTCAACAACGCCTCGTCCCACGGCCCGGTTGCCATCAGCTTGACGGCCTTCTCGGTTCCGGCGCGGCAGGGCGTGCACTGGCCGCAGCTCTCGTCCTCGAAGAAGCGCATCAGGTTCAGCGCCACGGCCTTCATGTCGTCCTTGTCGGACAGGATGACAACCGCGTGGGAACCGACGAAGCAGCCGTATTTTTCCAGAGTTCCAAAGTCGAGCGGTTCGTCCGCCATCGAGGCCGGCAGGATTCCGCCGGAAGCGCCACCCGGCAGATAGCCCTTGAAGCTGTGGCCATCGGTCATGCCGCCGCAATATTCCTCGATCAGTTCGCGCGCCGAGACGCCGGCAGGCGCCAGCACCACGCCGGGCTTGTTGACGCGGCCGGAAACCGAGAACGAACGAAAGCCCTTGCGCTCACGACGCCCGTGACCGGTGAACCACGCAGCGCCCTTCTCGACGATGTCTCTGACCCAATAGAGCGTCTCGACATTCTGTTCGAGCGTCGGGCGGCCGAACAGTCCGACCTGCGCG
>Ga0207682_10000542_pt1 | contig 17400 bp, 29 predicted proteins | sample KBSM63metaG_FD_184332 | JGI IMG/M metagenome (GOLD analysis project Ga0207682, IMG submission 184332) | Miscanthus rhizosphere microbial communities from Kellogg Biological Station, Michigan, USA - KBS M6-3 metaG (SPAdes) (version 2) | ecosystem: Host-associated > Plants > Roots > Rhizosphere >... | reverse complement strand
TGTGACCGAAGATGTCGTCCTTGATCTTGCTGAAGATGCTCACGTTTTCTCTCCTGCTTCTCCAGGCTGAACCGCCGGCGCCCCCGATATGTCCCCTGCCGCCAAAACTAATGCTGTCCTACAGCCTCCGCATTGTGCTCCACGCCGGCCGATGCCTCGAAGGCCTCGAATTCACTTCGGCTCGGAGCCGCCGTCACCGTGAACTTTGTGAACTTTCGAGACCTCGCGGGGATGGAAAGCCTTGGCTCCACGTCCCGGTGCCGAACTGATAAATCTCTCTATCCACGGCCCCATTCGTCTGAACGGCGCGTTCTCGCTCTCCTGACTCTCCCACCAAAGGATTTCCATGACCCGATCCAACTCGACCGCCGACTGGTCGCGCCTGATGTTCGACACCTCTCGCCTTTGGGCCGATGCCGGGATGGTCGTCGCGCTCCGCTCGTGGCGGATGATGGCCGGCGGCCCTGCCGCGAAGCGCGAGTTTCGGCGGATGGTCTCGGAAAAGGTCGAAGCCGGGACGGAGCTTGCCGGGGCGCTTGCGGGCGGACGGGTAAGAAGCCCCGAAGCCGCCGCGCGCGAGGCGCTCAACGTCTATGGGAAACGCGTTCGCGGAAATCGTCGCCGGCTGGGCTGACGCGGCGAGCGCCCCGGCTATCCTCAGCCGCTGAGCCGGTCGTTCAGCTCCGCCAGCCGCTGCTTCAGCGCTTCGACATTTTCGGGCGTTGTCGCCTGGAGCTGGCGCATGTCCTCCTCGTCGATGTGCGTGACCTTGCCGGACTCGATCGCATTCAGCAGGCGCACCAGCCGGTCCCGCTCCTCGTGCCAGTTCTCCGCGCTCACGACAGCCTCCGCCTCTCCCTCGCGACTTATAGGTAAGGCCGGCGGTGTCGCCTAGCTGACAAATCCGGGATCGTGGCGAGTTCCGCGCGCCGCGCCCGCATTTGACTCCCGTCCCGAATAGGCCGACGCCAAGCCTGCCGGCGGCCCTAGGGGCTAATCATTGTCCCGTCGGACCGTCACTCCCCGCTGCGTTATCCAAAGCGGAGTAACCACCATGAAGAATCTGAAAAACTGGTCCCGCGGCGCCGCCGCCGGGACGGCGGCCTTGCTGCTGCTGATCGGCGCGCCCGCCCAGGCCGCCGAAAATGCACAGGTCGCCGCCGAAGTGATGGCGTTGGCCCGTGCCCAGTGGGCGTCCGAGATCGCCGGCGAACCCATGGGCCAGCAGAATGCCCAGCTGGCCGAGGACTATACCGAGTTCAACGGGGACTTCCCGACGCTGCTGGTCGGCAAGGCCATGTCCACGCGCATGGGCGAGGTCACGCCCAACGACAAGGCGATGTTCTCCGACATGCAGAATGGGCGCGTGCAGGTTTACGGCGACACTGCCGTCCTGACCTATAATTTCGCGGGGCTCAGGCGCGGCGCGGACGGCAAGGTGAACCCGTCGCTGGCGAAGTCGACGCGGGTCTATGTGAAGCAGGGTGGCAAGTGGACTTTGGTCCACGCCAACTTCGCCCCGCTGGCGCTGGGTCACTAAGGCATCGTGAAGCAGGGCCGCGTCTTTGCCGGCGCGGCTCCTGGTTCGCTGTTGCTCCATCGCCGAATGGCTTATGACGCGCCAGGCGATGACCAGGCACTTCCTGCTCTTCTACGACTATGTCGCTGACGTCCTGGAACGGCGCCCGCAATTCCGCGGCGCGCATCTGAAACATGCCTGGGCGGCGGTCGAGCGCGGCGAGATCCTTCTTGCCGGAGCCTTGGCGGACCCGGTTGACGGCGCCGTGCTGATGTTCGCGGGCGACAGCAGCCAGGTCGCCGAAGACTTCGCCCGCGCCGACCCTTATGTCGTGGGCGGCCTCGTCACCCGATGGCATGTCCGCGAATGGACGACCGTCGTCGGGCAGTTCGCCGCCGATCCGGTTCGGCCGGAGGCTCAGGCCGAATAGTCCCGCCGGGGAAACCGGGCCGCTGCCTCGAACGTTTCACCGCGCATGATCAGGAAGCTGAAATCGGGCGAATACCGCCTCTATTCCCGCAAGAAGGGCGACGACGGAAAGCGCAGGAACCTCGGCACTTTCTCCAGCCGCGCCGCGGCGGAGAAGCATGAGCGCGAGGTCCAGGGCTTCAAGCACCGCGGCTAGGCCCTGACGGACCCGGAGGTCCCGATTGACTCGGCGGCTGCGCTGCCGCCTCCTCTGCCGGCAAAGGCGACAGGGGGGCGACTCATGGCCCGGTTCACCGTCAACGCAAGTCATCACGATCCCTACAAGGACTTCAAATTCCGCCTCAAATGGGACGGGCGCTATGTCGCCGGCATATCGAAGGTCAGTGCGCTGAAGCGCACGACGGAGGTCATCAAGCACCGCGACGGAGCCGATCCGGGCGGCGAGCGCAAATCGCCCGGCGCCAGCAGCTTCGAACCGATCACGCTGCAGCGTGGGCTCACCCAGGACGGCGAGTTCGAAAAATGGGCTCTCATGGTCTCGAAGGCCGCTCCGCTGAAGAAATTCCAGAAAGACGTACGGCTGGAAGTGCTGGACGATGCGGGCCAGCTGGTGCTGGCCTACACCATCTTCGGCTGCTGGCCGTCGCAATACCAGGCGGTCCCCGACCTCGACGACGATACGCTCGTGACCGAATTCGAAGCGATCGTTCTGGAAAATGAGGGCTGGGAGCGGGACACGTCCGTTTCCGAGCCGACCGGGCCCGTTGGCAGGCCTCAGTCGCGGTCCGCTCGAAGCTGAAGCCGCTGATTGGGGGAGGACGCGCACATGAGCGAGTTCGAGTTCGTCTTTCCCGTGTTCGCGCTGCTGGCCGGGCTGGCGATCAGCTGCCGCTCGAACGCCCGCTGCCCTTGCCGAAGAGCGCCGAGATTCGGACGCCCTGCTCCGCCTCGAGAGCAGCTCGGATCAGGCGATCGTCGATCGGGAACCGAACATGTCCCGGTTCGATGCCTTCCGGGTTCGATATGCCCATGACGTTCGCCGACAGGCGCGTGTGCATCGGGTCGTCGCCATCCTCCAGGAAAAGCTCGATCTCCACCTCGCGGAAGCCGGCTGCGGCGTGAACGCGCAGGTGGCGGTCGTTGTCGTGCGCGAAGTCGAATTTCACCGGCACCGGCGGCGTGCCAGTCATGGTCGGCTTGGCCGTCACAGCCCGTTCCAGCGCCGTCACCCGCGCATCCAGTTCCGCGTAAAGCTGCGCTCGGGGAACGGCTACGACCTCTTCGATCGCTCCTCGCTCGGGCGTGCATGAAGCGAGGAGGACGCCAAGGATGACAATGAATGGGGCTAGACGCATTTTACGCTCCGCATCTGGAGCGTTTCGCCTAGCTGCGAACGGTTAAGGCCAAGTGACGAAGCCTAGGAATCGGTCTGTGCGGCCGCCCGGAAGAAGGCGCCCGAAATCAGCCAAAGCACCGCGAAGAAGCCGCTGAATAGTAAAGCCTTGGAGGATTCACCCGGCGCGTTCGCCGTGACCGGCGCGGTCGCGATGAGCATTCCGACGGCTGCCTGCATGATCGCGACGCCAAGCATGGTCCGGGCCATTCCCGCTGGCCGGAAACCGGCGGTGAACCAGCCGACCGCCACCGCCATAATCACCATGAAAAAGCCCATGCCGTTGCCGTCGTCGCGGACGATCGTGGTCCAGACCGTCAGTATTGAGGCCATGGCCGCGACGGCCACGCCCGCACGATACGCCCCGTTCTTGCCTCCTACTTCGGTCATTGGCCTGCCTCCCTCGGCGATCCCGTTCGCCTTTGCAGCCTTCGGCATGAGCGGTCCTGAGCAAAAGCTAAGGAAGGGCTGAAGATTGAGACTTGTGATGGAACAGCTTGGAATCTCATCGATTCACCTTCCATGACCCGAATCATCTTCCGCGACTTGCCCGTAGTTTCGGCGGTCGAGCGCCAGCTTCAGCTTCACGCCCGCGATCGCCTGTTCGACGATGATATCGAGGAACTGCCGCACTTCATCGACGATGCCTCGGTCCAGCTGTTCGGGATCACCCAGCGCGACACCTTCTATTGGGCGCTGCCCGAGCCCGTTCGCGCACAATACGGCCGGGGCGATTGGGAATCGAACTTCGACGTGCTTGGCCAGTACAGCCGGGACCCGAATGCTTATTGGGGCGCCTTCGACCTCGATCTTCGCTGTGAGGAAGGCGGCCGGCTGCATTGCCTCGAAGTGTTCGGGCGTCAGCTGATTTGCGCCCTCCACGGAATCCACCCGCACGCGGTTCCGGCCTTCGTCGATTCGAAAACCTCTCGGGCCGCTTAGAACCGGATACGCCTTTCTGCTGTCCTACAGCATGCGCGCTGTGCTCCACGCTGGCCGATGATTGAGGCGCGACCGAAAGAGCACCGGCGTCAGCATTCGTCCCTGTGAACATTCATGAACATTCGCGGGTCCTTCGGTCGAAGCCTGCGGCCGTCCGTCGACTCCCGATGGCATAGGGCGACGCCCGGAATAGGCGTATGCTGTGCCCACCTATCGGGAGGACCGGTTGCTCGCGCGTGGCCTCGCTCTGATCCTGCTGTCCGGGCTGTTGCTCGCGGGTCCGGCGCGTGACGTTCAGGCGGCCTCTGAGCCTCCGCGAATCCGAAATCCGCAGCCTGCGCCGAATACGCCGCCCGACGTGCCGCCGTTGCCGCCCGCTTTTTTCGACCCTACCCTTGCCGTCGAAGGGCAGGACCTGAAGGCCCGCAAGGTCGAGACACGACTGACCGTCCAGGTACTCGTCAACGGGCAGGGGCCCTATAATTTTATCGTCGACAGCGGCGCCGATACCTCCGTCGTCGGCCTGCGCATCGCTCGCGGGCTGCAGCTTCCGCTCGGTACGCCGGCGATCCTCAACGCAATGACCGCCCGCCATGTCGTCGACCGCGTGCAGGTCGCCCAACTGACGCTCGGTGCGAGCACCGTCGAAGATCTGCAGCTTCCCGCGCTTCGGGAATCGGACCTGGGCGGCGAGGGCATGATCGGCATCGACGCGCTGGTGGAGCAGCGGCTGATGATGGATTTCGAGCGGCGCTTCATCACGGTCGAGGACGCGCGCGTTCCCATGAAGCGCATCCCCGGCGAGATCGTGGTGATCGCGCGCCGCCAGCGCGGCCAGCTCATCCTGACCGAGGTCCAGGCTGCGGGTCTTTCGCTCGACGCGGTGATCGACACGGGGACGGAGATCACCATCGGCAACCTCGCGCTGCGCGACAAACTGATCCGCCGCAACAGGGAGAAGTTCATCAAGATCCCGGTGACCGGTGTAACGGGGACGACCGTCGAGCTGGAAGTCGCGAAGATCGCCGAACTCAAGCTCGGCCCCATCGTGCTGCACGACGTGCCCATGGCCTTCGCCGACGTTCCGCCGTTCAAGCTGTTCGGCCTTTCCGGCCAACCGGCCCTGCTGCTCGGCACCGACATCCTGGAATCGTTTCGGCGAGTTTCGCTGGATTTCCGTGCGCGCAAGGTCCGCTTCCAGCTACGCCGCTGCCAGTCCCAGGGCATCGTCATCGCCACTTCGCCGGAAACCCTCACGCGGATTTCCGCGACCGCCCCCGACGCCTGCTCGCGTTAGCCTATCCGCCGGCCATGATATAAGCCGCTCCCGTCAGCTTTCTTGGCGAGTCGTGTCGCGGTGCCCGCTGCCGGACATGCAGTCCGCGTGGCGCGACGCGCCGCATGGACCCATTGGAGACGCTCCACAATGTCACAAGAGAATGTGCTGGCCATGCGTGGCCTCTACGAAGCGTTTGCGCGCGGCGACCTCGACACTTTTCAACGGGGAGTGAGCCGGGACATCCTCTGGAACGAGGCCGAAAACTCGCTCTATTCGGCGGGAAACCCGTATCGGAGCTTCGCCGAGGTCCACGACGGAGTGCTCGCACCGACGGAGCGCGACTATGAGAATTTCCGCGTAGAGGTCGAAAAGCTTCTCGACGCCGGCGACTATGTCATCAGCACGGGCCGCTATCGCGGACGGAACAGGAAGACGGGCAAGGAGCTCTCGGCGCAATTCTGCCACGTGATCCACGTCGATTCGAACGGGAAGCTCGATCGCGTGCAGGAATATGCGGACACCTTGCACGAAGCCGAAGTCCACGGCCGCACGCAGATCGTCCAGGACGTCAGGATTCCGCAACCGGTCGGATAGGACGGGCACGTCCGCGCTTCGGCCTTGCTCCGGGGCGCGGGCGCCCGCAAAGGAACCGGGTGAGCGCGTCAGAGCCGAAGCTCCTTGCCGGCGGCAATCCGCAGATCCCGAAGGGTGACGGCGATGGACCGGTCCAGGCCTACATCGCCGCCATGCCCGACTGGAAAAGCGATGTCGGCCGCCGTCTCGACGGGCTGGTCACAAGAACCGTGCCGGACGTCCGCAAGGCGGTGAAGTGGAACTCGCCCTTTTACCGCATCGACGGCCTCGGGTGGTTCCTCAGCTTCCACTGCTTCACCAGGTACGTGAAGGTGACCTTCTTCAATGGTGCGAAGCTCGACCCGCTTCCGCCGGAAGGGTCGAAGGACCCGAACACGCGCTATTTCCACATCCACGAAGACGGAATGATCGACGAGCAGCAGTTCGCCGATTGGATCAGACAGGCTTCCGTCCTGCCCGGCTGGACCGCTGGAATCTGATCGGGGCTCGTTTCGCTGGCGTTCACATACGTTGATCCGAGTGGATAACGCAGATCAGCCGCGCAACGTCCCGCCTTCCATGCCGTTGGTCCGCCTCAGTCTCGAAGGAGTATAGAGATGAGTAGGAACTTCATTCTCGCGGCCGCGACCGCAGGAGCGGCCCTGGTCGCGACCACCCCCGCAGCTGCGCAGCAGTGGCGCTGGAACGAAAGCGGCTGGCGCACCATTGGCTACACCCGTGTCGACGGGCGAGACAGCGACACAATCCACCTGGCGGGCGTCACCCGTCAGCGCGAAATTCGCCTTTGCGCGATGAGTTCGCCGCTCCGTCTGCGCGACTTCGACGTTCGCTTCGCCAATGGCACGCGGCAGGATGTCGACACCCGGGCGGTTCTGCCCGCGGGGCGCTGCACGCGCGCCGTCGACCTTCGCGGCAACCGCCGCGACATCGACAGTGTGAGGCTGCGCTACGAGCCCATCACCCGCGTAGCGATGCGTCCGGTCGTTCGCGTCCAGGTTCGCGGCTGACGAACCGGCCGGGGCGGGCGCATGGCGCTCGCCCCGTGGTTCAGCTGTAGGCGATCATCCGCCCGCAGATTGCCACCCCCGTCCAGAGCAGAAGTGAAATGAGCGCCAGCAGGCGGGCGCCCGCGGGCGGCGGATCCGCGACGACCGCTCCGTATCGAAGCCTGAACAGCGCCACATTCGCCAGGGCAATCCCGATCAGGACCAGCTTCAGCCGGAACGTGTCCTGCCGCGCCAGCGCTCCGGCGTCTGCGGCGAAAAGGATGCTGCCGCTCGCCGCGAGGATCAGGACTCCGAGTGCGGCGATCGGCACCAGCGCGCGCGACAGAGGCTGCAGCGGCAGTGTCCGGAACATGCCGGCCACGCGAAGGTCGACGAGCCCGATTCCGCCGAGCAAAAGCACGAGTGCCAGGACGTGGACCGTGTTCGCGACGGGATATGCGTAGGGGCTGCTGACGGCCCAGTCTGCGAACGACGTCGCCGCGACCCAATCACCGATCGCGGCTAGCATCGCGGGTCAGCGCAGCTCGACGGTCTTGCCGCCGGCGATTACCCGCTCGATCCGCATTTCGTGGGTGCCGTCACGGCGCGGATAGCCTTCCAGGACCACCTGCTTCTTCGGCCCGATCATCTCCTTGGTCAGCCCGCGAGCCGTCATTCGCGCGACCGGCGCCAGGACGACGTGCCAAGTCGCATTCTTGTAGCGAACATTGGCCGAGCCGTGCGGATTGCCCCATTTCACGTCGCTCAGGCTCGTTCGGATCCTGATGACCTTCTTTTCGTCATAGCTGGTCCAGCCATGGTGGGCGGCCGCGGCGGCCGGAATGGCCAGAATGGCGGCGGCGACGAGAGCCTTCTTGAACATCAGAGTCTCCTTGGGTCCGCAATTAGCAGATCGGGAGACAAAAGTGAGGGCCGCGCCGCCTGACCGGCGCGGCCCTCCGTGCCGTTAGCAGCCGCAGTTCTTGCAGGAGCAGGGCTTGCAGGCGCAGCCGCGATGGGCGGCGAGCCGGGCGGCCTGAACCTGCTGTTCGGTCAGATGAGTCATGTTGATTCTCCTCTTGCCCCGAAGTGGGCTCACCCCATATGGCATCCGTACCATGGTACGGAATCAAGCGAAAAAATCGGATACGATCGGGGCGCTTGCGAAAGCGGCCGGAGTCGGGGTGGAAACCGTCCGCTATTATCAGCGGCGCGGCCTTCTTTCGGAGCCGGCGCGACCGCAGGGCGAGGTCCGCCGATATGGTGATGACGACGTGCGCCGCCTGAAGTTCATCCGCTCTGCGCAAGCCGCTGGGTTCACCCTTGCCGAGATCGGCCAGCTGCTGGAGCTGAGCGCCGCCGACGACCGCGCCCGGGCGCGTGAGCTTGCGAAGGCTCGAGTGCAAGCGCTCGACGAGAAGATTGCCGAGCTTCAGGAAGCGCGTGAAGCGCTGTCCGGCCTTGCCGCAGCCTGCTCCAAGCAGCGCGGGGGTGCCTGCCCGATCCTTTCGGCCTTCGAGCGCGCATAGAAAGGGCGTCGCCGCTTTCGCGACGACGCCCGGTAGATGCTTTCCGTCAATCTAGAACTGGTATTCCGGCCGCTTCACCTGGGTAGCGGTTCCGCCGAACGACATGGCCGGTTTTTCACTGGTCCCCAGGGAAGTCGTGACCGGCTTTCCGCTGGGCTTAGGCATGGCGCCGAGGTCGCGTTCGCGACGGTCCAGCTCGCCGGCGATCTTCAGCCGCTTGCGCAGCGAGAGCGAAGGGTTCTCCGGCGTCGGACCGCGATAAGCGGCCTGGACGTGACGCCCGAAGTCCGAAGTGTCGAAGCTCTCGGGTACCTCGGTGGTCTCCATCCTCGCTGGCATCGCGGGGGCCGGTTTGGGCTGGATGACCGGCTCGCTCCACGCGGGGGCGGCTTCCTCGGCCTCGATCGGCTGCATGGCCGCGTCCGTGCTCTCCGCATAGGCCTGGCGATCAAGAGCCAGTTCGTCGTCCTCGCGGCGCTTGCGACGGCGGACCGCCATGCCTGCGCCGGCAAGGGCCAGGATCACCGCGCCCGCGCCGCCTGCGACGGGCAGGGCCTCATCGAGCTGGGCGTTCTGCTGCGGCTCGGGGACAACCGAAGCGGCTTCCGGCGGCGCCTCTGCAGCAGCCATCGGCAGCGGAGCCGGAGCCGCCTCCGCGGGCTCCGCCGAAGCTGCGGGCGCAGGAGCGGCTGGAGCGGAAGAAACAGCGCGGGCGGGCGAACGCTCAGCGGTTCGCACAGTCTTGGCCGCAGTTTTCTTTGCGACCGGCTTGGCGGCAGGCGCAGCCTCGGCTTCGGCCGCAGTCGTTTCGACTGGCGTGCTCGTTTCCGCGGCAGGCTCAGGCGCGAGCGGGTCCGCGACAGGCTCGGTTGTCGGAGCCGGAGTCGACTCGGCCGCCGGGGCCTCGATCGGCGGCGTTGCCAGGCTCGGCGCCTCCTGGGCGGCAAGCGGGGTGGATGAAAGGGCGAGCACCGCTGCGATCGCGGTGGCGCCCATACGATTCTGAATGTGTGCGTACTTCATAATGAAGACGAACACGTTCGAGTGCTGTTTCGCCGAACCGTTTCCGACGACTTGAAACGTAACGGCGACGAACCGAAAAGCCTAGCCTTTCAAATGACTTGGCGTCTTGGATCAGTTGCCGCCGGACGCGTTCTCGACGGCATTCTCGGTGTCGGCGGTGTTTCCGCCCTCTTCGCTCTCGTTGAGCTGATTCAGCTGGTTGCCGAGCGTGTCGGACCCCGCGCTGCTGTCGTCAGGCGGGAGGACGGTCTCATCAGCGGTCATTTCCGCATTGGCATCCGCCGCTGTCGAATTGTCCTGGCCGCTCTGAGCGCAGGCCGTCAGCGCTGCGATGCCGATCGCAACCCCAAGTCTGATGGTGAGCCTCATCCTCTTCCCCTCAAATGAAGCGACAAGCCGAGACAGCGCTCGAAGCCCGTCAGGGTTCCTTCGACAGTTAAAGTCCGGGGAAGCTCTGCTTCAGTCCGTCGATGACGAACTGGGCGGCAAGCGCCGCGAGGATGACGCCCAGAATCCGCGTGATCATCGCCTCCAGCTTCTCGCCTATCAGCCGCATGATCGGACCCGACGCGAGCAGCGCAAGGGCGGTGAGGGCCATGACGACGGTGATCGCCAGCAGGACGACTGCGACTTCGGTCGGCCCGTCCGCCCGCGACACCCAAAGCATGGCGCTGGCGATCGAGCCGGGTCCGGCAATCATCGGGATGGCCATCGGGAAAACGGAGATGTCGTCGGCTTCGGGTGTGCCTTCGATCGAATGCGCCCGGTTCTCGCGCCGCTGCGTGCGGCGTTCGAAGACCATGTCGAGCGCGATCATGAACAGCATGACGCCGCCCGCGATCCGGAAGCTCGCCAGGCTGATCCCGAGCGCATGCAGCATCGGCCTTCCGAGCAGCCCGAAGAACATCAGGATTGCCCAAGCGATGAGCGCGGCCCGCAGCGCCATCGCGCGGCGGTGTGCCGCGCTGGCCTGGCGGGTCAGGCCCGCGAAGATCGGAGCGCAGCCCGGCGGGTCGATGATGACCAGGAAGGTGACGAGCGCCGAGCCGAAGAGTTCGATCATTGAAGGCAGATCATTCCTTCGGCGCCGCGATGTGCTGGTCAAGGACGGTGCGATAGTCGCGCCCGTCCCACATCTTGGCTTCGAAGCGCCGCTCACCGGTTGCGGCAACCCGCCATTCGTAGATCAGGGTTGCGTCGGCCGACCGCCCCTGCCCGGCGTCGGCCGGCGGTTTGCCGGCGATTCGGGCGATTGGCTTGACCTCCTCGCGATATTGCGCGGGAATCTTCTCCCGGCCGGCGCAGCTCGCGCGCCGCACCTCGACGCGCTTCGGCAGAGGCTTCGGCTCGACGAGCGTATCGCCGCCGTCATAGGTCCACTGCCAGCCCGCCTGCCCGCGTACCCAGACGGTGGTGAAATGGCCGCTCCACTTGCCCGCCGCATTCGCCCAGGGGCCCCGATTGATGGCGGTCCGCCCATCGCAGGATGTCCAGCTGTGCGAGGGCCCCCAGCTGATCGATTTCGGCGGGTCCTTCTGCGTGGCCAGGAATTCGTGTGCCCAGATTGCCTGAGGCGTGAACATGACAGCCGTCTCGTCGGCATATTTGCGAAAGGCGCTCCACTGACCGATGCGCCGGGCATCGCGGGCAAAGGCTCGTTCAGCGTCAACGGCGGTCAAGGATGCGGCGGCAATCAGCAGTTCCAACATCTACAATCCCTCCGGATCAGGAAGCCCCGCCCGCCGGTGAGCGGCAACAATCGTGTTGCGTAAAAGCATGGCGATGGTCATCGGGCCCACGCCGCCGGGAACCGGCGTGATCGCGGCGGCCCGTTCGCTTGCGCTCGCGAAGTCCACATCGCCTACCAGCCGCGACTTCCCGTCCTTTGCGGGGATGCGATTGATGCCGACGTCGATGACTACGGCGCCCGGCTTGATCCAGTCGCCCTGGACCATCTCCGGGCGGCCCACAGCGGCGACGACGATGTCGGCGCGGCGCACCACCTCGGGCAGGTCGCGCGTGCGCGAGTGGGCGACGGTCACGGTCGCGCTCTCACCGATCAGGAGCAGCGCCATGGGTTTCCCGACGATGTTCGAGCGCCCGATGACAACCGCTTCCTTGCCTGAGAGTGAGCCGAGCTCCCGCTTCAGCAAGAAAAGGCAGCCGTAAGGGGTGCAGGGCACCAGCGCTTCCAGGCCCGTGGCCAGCCGACCGGCATTCATCGGGTGAAAGCCGTCGACGTCCTTGGCCGGATCGATGGCGGCGATGACCCGCGACGCGTCGATCTGCCCCGGGAGCGGAAGCTGGACCAGGATGCCGTCGACGGCGTCGTCGCGATTGAGCTGGCCGACGAGGTCGAGGAGTTCATCCTCCGTCGTCGTGTCGGGAAGCTTGTGCGAGAAGCTCGCCATTCCCGCCTCGCTGGTCGCCTTGCCCTTCGACCGGACGTAGACGGCGCTCGCCGGATCCTCGCCGACGAGGACGGTGGCCAGCCCTGGCGGGCGGCCGGCATGTCCAGTGAAGTCGGCGGCAACTTCCGCAACGCGCGTCCGAACGTCGGCGGCAGCGGCCTTTCCGTCGATGATCCGCGCGCTCATGCCGCCGTATAGGCCAGGTCCACGGCCAGACCGCTCAGCAGCATTCGCAGGATCTGGATCACAAGAAGCAGGACGAGCGGCGAGAAGTCGATCCCGCCGAAATCGGGCATCACCTTCCGGATCGGCCGGTACAGCGGGTCAGTGATCCGCTCGAGCGCTCCGACGAAAGCGCGCAGGCCCTGCGAGCTGGTGTTGAGCACGTTGAACGCGATCAGCCAACTGAGGATCACCTGGACGATGATGATCCAGCCGAGGACCCGAAGCAGGAGGTCGGCGATGTTGAATAAGGCTATCAGCATTTGCGGGGCTTAGCGGGCGCGCTGCACCGCCGCAATCTAGGGCGCGAAGCGGTTCGGAAGCGCCTCGGCCAGGATGACCGCAAAATCCCCCGCAGGGTCCGTCCATTCGGCGAGCGGCGTCCAGCCTCCAGCGAGCAGCAGCACGCGCGCCCCTCGATGCCCGTATTTGTGGCTGTTCTCGGTGTGAATCGAAGAGCCCTTGGCAAAGTCGAAGCTGCGGCCCGCAATTGTGAAACGGACGTCGCGCGTTGCAACGAGGTGCATCTCGATCCTGGAAAGAATGTCGTTCCACCTTGCCTCATGGCGGAAGGCATCCAGCGGGATGTCGCCGCCGAGCTCGCGGTTGATCCGTTCGATGAGGTTCAAGTTGAAGGCTGCGGTAACGCCCCGATCGTCGTCATAGGCCGCTAGCAGCCGCTCGACCGGCTTCACCTTGTCCATCCCGATAAGCAGCTGTGCGCCGTCGCCGAGCAGGTCGCGAAAGCTGCGCAGCAGGTCGGTCGCGGTGCGCGGAACGAAATTGCCGATCGTGGAACCGGGGAAGAAGCCGAGCTTCGGCATGTCCGCGATGCTCGCGGGAAGCTCGAACGGCCGGGCGAAATCGGCGACGACAGGCTCGACTCTGATCGAGGGGAAGCGGGCATCGACCTCGGCGGCGCTTTCTCGCAGATAGTCGCCCGAAATGTCGACCGGCACGTAGACTGCGGGCCGGACCGCTTCGAGCAGCAGCGGCGTCTTGGTCGCCGAGCCGGCTCCGAACTCGACGACAGCCGTGCCGGAAGGAACGCGGGCGGCAATGTCGGGCAGGATCTGCTTGAGGAGCGCCGTTTCCGTCCGCGTGGGATAGTAGGAGGGAAGCCGCGTGATTTCGTCGAACAGCTCCGAACCGCGCCGGTCATAGAGCCAGCGCGCTGGAACGGCAGGAATGTAGGCGGAAAGCCCGGCCAGTACGTCCTCGCGAAACGCGGGATCGACCCGCTCAGCTGTCTCGAGCAAGCCTCAACCCCGTGAATTGCCAGCGAGCGGCCGGCGGAAAGAAATTGCGGTAGGAGACGCTGCTATGCCCGCGCGGCGTCGCGCAGCTCGCGCCCTTCAGCACGAACTGCCCGCTCATGAACTTGCCGTTATACTCGCCGACCGCCCCCTCGGCGGGAGCGAAGCCGGGGAAAGCGAGATAGGCGCTTGCGGTCCATTCCCAGGCGTCGCCGAAAATCCCGCCGCCGGGCTTCGGAAGGACGGCCTCGGCCCGGTCCAGCTGATTGCCGAGATACGGGTCGGCGCTTTCCGCGAAGCTCTCCCACTCCGCCTCGGTGGGAAGCCGCGCTCCGGCCCATCGGGCAAAAGCGTCCGCCTCGTAATAGCTGACGTGGGCGACGGGCGCGGCCTGGTCGATCCCGCGCCGGCCGGCCAGGGTGAATGCAGTCCCGTCGCCGTACCAGTAGAGCGGCGCTTCGATCCGCTCGCGCTGCACCCAATCCCAACCTTCGCTCAGCCAGAGCGCCGCCGTCGAATAGCCGCCATCGGCGATGAACCCGGCCCATTCGCCGTTTGTGACCTTGCGGCTCGAAACGGAATGCGGGTGCAGGAAAACGCGGTGCCGCGGACGCTCGCAATCGAAAGCGAAGCCGTCCTGGCGCGCGCCGATCTCGACGATGCCCGTGCGCCCTGGATGGAAAGTCAGCCTCTCCGTCGCGTAGCAGGCCGGGGGGGCGAGCTCAGCATAGGCCGGCTCGATCGGATTTTCGGCGAAGGTCGCGAGGATGTCGGTGAGCAGCAATTCCTGGTGCTGCTGTTCGTGATTGATGCCCAGTTCGATCAGGTCGAGCGCCTCGGGAGAAAGGCCCGGCAAGGCGCGGTCGAGCGCTTCGTCGACGCTTGCGCGCCAGTCGCGCACCTTTTCCAGCGTAGGCCGGCTGAGCATGCCGCGCTTGGGCCGGGCGTGCCGATCGCCCTCAGCCTCGTAATAGCTGTTGAACAGGAAGGCGAAGCGGTCGTCGAACGCCTCATAGTCCGGTACGTGATCGCGCAAAACGAACGTCTCGAAGAACCATGTCGTGTGGGCGAGATGCCATTTGGCCGGCGACGCATCGGGGAATGGCTGGATGGTCGCGTCCGCATCCGACAAGGGCTCGGCGAGATCGAGCGTCAGTCGGCGTGTCGCGAACAGCCGCTCGGCTAGCGAGACCGTGCCCGCTTGGGGGTTCGCAACCGAATCCGCCCTCGCCATCAGCGCCCCCTGCCTGAAACGGCTGCCGCGCACAAGCGAGAGTTCTCGAAATGTTCCGCTTGGCGGAAACTAGTCGTAGCGGGTCGCGCCCGGTTTCCAGAGGATGTCGCCGCCATTTCCGTTCGCGAGGTAACGCGCGGCGACGAAGAGATGGTCCGAGAGCCGGTTGAGATAAGTGAGCGCGAGCGGGTTGAGCGCCTTTTCGCGCGAAGCCGCGACCCCCGCGCGTTCGGCGCGCCGGACGATCGAACGCGCCACGTGGAGGTATGCGGAGCCGCTCTCGCCGCCGGGAAGGATGAAGCTGCGCAGCGGCTCCAGCCTTTCGTTCATCCGGTCGATCTCGGCTTCAAGGCGATCGATTTGCGGCTGGACGATGCGCAGGGCCATGTCCGTGGGCGCGAAGTCCTCGCCGGGCGTGGCGATATCCGCGCCGAGGTCGAACATCTCGTTCTGAACCCGCTGCAGCATCGCGCCGACGTCCGTGTCGGCGACGTGCAGCAACGCGACGCCGATCGCGCTGTTCGCTTCGTCGACGTCGCCGATCGCCTGGGCTAGCGGATCGTCCTTGCGGATGCGCGAACCGTCCGCGAGACCGGTTTCGCCCCCGTCTCCCGTGCGGGTGTAGATCTTGTTGAGGCGTACCATCCGGCGGTCGTCAGCCCCGCGAGGCGCCGGCCACGATCAGGATCAAGATGACGATGATGATGGCAATCGCCTGGAACAGCACGCGCTTGCGCATGTAGTCCTGCTGACGTTCGCCGCTGATGTCCTTTCCGGACGCCATGGCCATCACCCCGCGGACCAGGACGTAAGCGGTCGCGCCCATAGCGAGGAGGAGCAGGATGATCAGGATCGTGTTCATGATTGCGATCTAGGCGTCCGAGAAAGCGAAACCAAGCGGAAGCTTGCCTGTGAGTAGCTCCGCGGCGAGCTGACGGCCCTCGACGCCGGCATCCCGCATTGCCGCGAGCGTGGGCGCCATGTCGCGCTTGGCCAGGCGGCGTCCGTCCTCATGCGTGACGAGCGGATGATGCAGATAGACGGGCTCCGGCAAGCCCAGAAGACCCTGTAGAAGCCGCTGGATCGGGGTCGACGGCCTGAGATCCGCACCGCGGACGACCATGGTCACGCCGCTGGCGGCATCGTCGACGACGCAGGAAAGATGGTAGCTCGCGGGCGCATCCTTTCGGGCAAGGATGGCATCGCCGATCTGCTCCTCGCGAGCCTGGAACCTTTCGCCATCCGCCTCCCTCCACAACGGCAGCGCGACGACCTGAAGCGCCTTGGCGGAATCCAGCCGCCAGCAATGCGGGATTGAGGCTCTCCGCTCCGGGTCATCAGGAAGCGGCCGGCAAGTCCCCGGATAGGACGTCGCCGCATCGCCGTGCGGAGCCGTCAGCGACTGGGCAATGTCCGAGCGCGTGCAGAAGCAGGCATAGGCCAGCCCATGATCGCGCAGCGTGTCGAGCGCATCCTGGTAGGCGCTTGTCCGCTGGGATTGAACCAAGACCTGCTCATCCCATTCGAGGCCCAGCCAGCGCAAATCCTCATGGATGCCATCGACGAACTCGGGGCGGCTGCGAGCTTGGTCGAGATCTTCGATCCGCAGCAGGAAACGGCCCCCGCTTTTCCTCGCATTCTCATCGCCAAGGACAGCGCTGAAGGCGTGGCCGAGGTGCAGCCTTCCGGTCGGCGACGGCGCAAATCGAGTCACAATCATTGCGACTGTGACTCAAAGGACTCTTGACGGGGAATCCGCAATCTTCGATTCATCGTGCTGTCACACCGGGTTGGCATCCGGTGAACAAGGGAAGACGGGCCCGACGCGACCCTTCTCCTCCTTGAGTGCGACAGGGCCGGAGACTTGTTCGTTGCGGGCGGACAGGAAAGGCCATTGCCCGCGCATGTATCATCCCGATCTCATCCGCCATCCTGAAAGCTGTCCGGCGCTTGTACTGAACGCCGATTACACGCCGCTGTCATACTATCCGCTTAGCCTCTGGCCGTGGCAGACGGCGATCAAGGCCATGTTCCTCGAGCGTGTGGACGTGGTCGCCCATTACGATCGCGAGGTACACAGTCCGAGCACGGCTCTGAAACTTCCGTCGGTCATCGCGCTTCGCCAGTTCGTCAGGCCGAACGAATATCCGGCATTCACTCGATTCAACCTCTTCCTTCGCGACAAATTCCGCTGTGTCTATTGCGGATCGCACAAGGAGCTGACCTTCGACCATGTCCTTCCGCGCGCCCAAGGAGGCCGGACAACCTGGGAGAATGTCGCGACCGCCTGCGCGCCGTGCAATTTGCGCAAGGGCGGGCGGACGCCGCGCGAAGCGCACATGCATATCGAGCGAGAACCGATCCGCCCAACGAGTTGGCAGTTGCAGGACCATGGGCGGAGCTTCCCGCCAAACTACCTGCACCAGAGCTGGCGCGATTATCTTTACTGGGACGTCGAGCTGGACCCGTAGGGTCGTCTAGACGCGGTCGAGATAGTCCCGGATCTTCGGAGCAAGATCCTGGCGTTCGAGGGCGAGCGCCAGGTTCGCGATCACGTAGCCCGCCTTGTCACCGCAGTCGTGG
>Ga0207682_10000540_pt1 | contig 17427 bp, 18 predicted proteins | sample KBSM63metaG_FD_184332 | JGI IMG/M metagenome (GOLD analysis project Ga0207682, IMG submission 184332) | Miscanthus rhizosphere microbial communities from Kellogg Biological Station, Michigan, USA - KBS M6-3 metaG (SPAdes) (version 2) | ecosystem: Host-associated > Plants > Roots > Rhizosphere >... | reverse complement strand
CGCCGAGACAGGGCGTGATCATCAGGAACGGAAGGTGGGTGTCGCGCGCCAGCAGCGCCTTGTCGAGCCAGTCGAGCGTGGCAGTGCGATCGCCGATCGCGCACTGCACCTCGGCAATCATCGTCGGCGGGACGTAGCGCCCCTGCGCGCGGCTCACCAGCCGGTTCAGCACGCCGACCGCCTCGTCACGGCGGCCGCCGAGTGCCAGCACGGTGCCGAGTCGGGCGGTCGCCTGGGCACTGCCTTCGGAAAGCTGTTCGGCGCGCTGCGCGGCCGCGATCGCCTTGTCGGTCTCGCCCGCGGCCTGGTGCAGACTGGCGACGAGCAGCTGGGCCGGCCAGAAGTCCGGTTCGATCTCGAGCGCCTTGTCGAGCCGCGAGAGCCCCTCGCCGCGTTGGCCGCGGCCGATCAGATAACCCGCTTCCAGTGTGTTGGCGATGCGTGACAAGGGATCCAGCTCGCGCGCCCGGGCGATCTCCTGCAATCCCTCGTCGCCGGCGCGCCGCTGCGACAGCAGCAGATGGCCGAGCCCCAGGTGCGCCTCGGCGACATTGGGATTGAGCGCGATAGCGCGACGGAACGACTGTTCTGCGGCCGACCAGTTCCAGTCGTACCACCACTGCACCCAACCGAGCGCCGCATGCCCGTCGGCACACCGTGGATCGATCTCAAGGGCCCGCAGCGCCGCGGCTCGGGCCCGCGTCAGGGACGGTCCGGGCGGTGCATCGGCGCCGACCGTGAGACGGCGCAAGCTGTCGGCCATCGCGGCATAGGCGAGCGCGTAGTGCGGATCGCGGTCGATGGCGCGCTGGTACAGCTCGATGCTGCGCGCCAGCGCGCTCGGCCGGATCGTCTGTGCCTGATAGCGCGCGGTCATGTAGAGCTGGTACGCCTCGGCGTCGCGCGTGCCGGATTTAGTCGGCTCGAGCACGCTGCCACCGAGCTTCGGGATCAGCAGATTCGCAACCCGCTCGGCGATCTGCTCCTGCACGGCGAAGACATCGTCGAAGCGCTCGTCGAAGCTGCCGCTCCAGCTCGCGGTGCCGTCGGCGGCGCGCAGCAGACGCGCCGTCACGCGCACCCTGTCGCCCCAGCGCTGCACGGTGCCGTCGAGGATCCACTGGGCATCGAGCTGGCGCGCGGCGGTGATCAGGTCCTGCTCGGGGCCGGCGAAGCGGCGGACCGAACCGATCGATCGCACCACGAGACCGGGCGTGGTGCTGACGCGCACGATCAGGCTGTCGGCCATGCCGAGCTCGAGGATCTCGTCGCGGTATTCCGCCAGCAGCGGCTTGAACGGCAGCACCGCGAGCGTCGTCGTCACGGGTACTTGCGGCGAGCCTTCGGTTCCGTTGCTGCGGATCAGCATCCAGGCCACCACTGCGACAGCCAGCAACCCGGCTGCAGCGGCAGCGAGTACCGAAAGCCGCACAGCCGGTTTCGGGGTCGGCGTAACGGGTTGGACCGTCTGGTCAACGTCGGCCGGTGGGTCGGGTTGCTCTGAAGGGGGCGGTCGAACCGGAAGCACCGAGTTCGCGATCGGCACGTCGGTTGCGGTCCCTGCGCCGGTGTCGACGGAACCGGCCGCTGTCGACACCACCGGCCGACCTTCGGCGTCGAGCTCGATCTCGCGCACCGGGCAGATGAAGCGAAAGCCGCGGCGCGGAACCGTCAGCACGTAGCGGTCGTGCTGATCGTCGCCGAGTGCCCGGCGCAGCGCCGACAGGGTCTGGCTGAGGTTGTTGTCCTCGACCACCAGGCCCGGCCAGAGCGCCTGGAACAGCGTCTCGCGGTCCAGCAGCTCGCCGGGCCGTTCGACGAAGTGCAGCAGCGCATCGAAGACGCGGGGGGTCAGCTCGATCGCGCTGCCATCGGCGAGCCGGCGGAGCTGGCGGCGCAGCGGGTCGAGCACCAACCCGCCGAACTCGTAGCCGAGTCGTCCATCGGGCCCCGCCGCAAGCCTTTTCATCTCTTTTCACCCGTCGACAAAGCGGGTTCAGCAACGGTGGATCGATTCTGCCAGCGCCGGTTGCCGCGGTGGCACCGGCGAACTCAACCTGAAAGAGGCGACCATGACCTATCGTTTGACACCCCGGGATTGTTCGATCGCGATGCTGCCGATGCTGTTGGCAGCACTGCTCATCCAGGCCTGCGGCGGCGGCAGCAACGCGATCGCCCAGAGCGCTAGCGACGCCGACCCGATCGAAGGCGTCTGGGAGTCGACCGTGACGATCCGCGATTGCGCGACGGCCGCGCCGCTGCGCGCCTTCAAAGGCCTGTCGGTGCTGCACCGCGGCGGCACCGCATCGGCGACGAACAGCAATCCGCCTGCCGGTTCCGGGCCTGCGTTCGGCACCTGGCGCGCGACGGCCACGCCGGCGACGTATTCGGCGATGTTCCGGTTGTACCGATTCGACGGCAGCTTCGCGGGCGCTCAGAACCTGACGCGCACGTTGAAGCTGGAAGCCGATCGGAACACGATGACCGGGACGATCTCGGCGGAGTTGCTCGATCCTTCCAACAACGTCGTGGGTGCACCGATCTGCGGCGTCGAGACCGCGGTACGCCTCGGCTGAGCGCCGAGATCGGCCTGCTAATCCTTCGTCAACAGCAGCCGTCCGACTTTCTGCAATCGATCCTTCAGGCCGCTGGCGATCAGACCCAGCACACCGGGCAGCTCGACTTCCATCAAGACCGCGGTGTCCAGGACGGTGACGACACCGGAGACCGTCTGACCCATCGTCGAGACAGAAAAGACAAGCCGGTCGCCGTCCCACCGTTCGGTGCTGGTGCCGCCGACGCCGCCCGGCAACAGGTGGGTGAACTTGCCGAAGCCGTTCTCGATGCGGCGCCGCGCCTCGGCGCGACCGAGCTGATGCGGGATGTTGACGGTGATCGGTGTCGCCATGCGCGCTAGGTTGCCGTGAAGCAAAGCCGAACGCCAGCCCTTTCGGAGCGCCTGAGCGTCAGAGACCACCGCCCGGTCACGGGCTGTCGACGCATGGAAAAGTGCACAGATCGGGATTGGAAGTTCATGGCGCCCACCGATCTAAGGGATGGAGAGGGCGTTCCATCACCGCCCCGACGTGTCCAAATGGCGCCATGCATGCCGCGAGTTCTAGATCGCCGCTCGGCCCACCGCCCACCGTCGCATCCGCATGCACTGAACTGGGCGTCTTGTTTGCTAGTCAGGGGGATGACATGGATCGCTTGCTGCCCTTGCTCACCGTGTTGACGTCGACGGCCGGTCTCGTCGGCGCCATCTGGGTCGCCGTTTCGATGCTCTTTTGAGCCTCCAGCGCCGTCGAGAAGCGGCGCCCCGCGATGGCGACCGGCATGACCCGAAATTCACAGCCCTTTCTCGAGTCAGGACCGTCATCGATCGAACGGCGTTCGTCGCGATCGCGGATCGCCTCGTCGCTGGATTGGCTCTGGATCTTCGTGATCGTCGCGGTCGTGCTGCTGGTGGGCGTCGGGATCCTGATGAATTACCTGCCGCTGCAGCGTCTCGACGTTCCGGACCTGGTAAAAAAACCGATACCGGTCCAGTCGCCTGCGAGCGGGAGTGTCAGCGGGCTGAAAGTGGCGATCCGCAACTGACCCTAGCCGATCAGAAATCCTCGCGACGAGGAATGCTCTTCTTTAGGCTAAAGCCGACGGCCACGGCCAGTCACGACGCGCGCTGGGCTCGTTCGTAGGCACGGGGCTGCGTCAGCACCTCGTGCCGGAGCGCGTCATCCAGCTCGGCCGCCGTCATCAGTCCGCGCGCCAGAACGATCCCGCGAACATTGGTGCCCTCGGCGAAGGCTTCGGCGGCCACCGATGTGGCTGCCGCGTACCCGATGAACGGATTCAACGCCGTGACCAGCGAGATCGAGCGCTCGATGCTGTCGCGCAGGCGCTCCGGGTTGGCCGTGATGCCGACGACGCAGCGGTCCGCCAGGGTGATGCAGGCATTGGTGAGGTGCTTGAAGCTGCGGAACAGCGCACTCGCAATCACCGGCTCGAACGCATTGAGCTGCAGCTGTCCGGCCTCGGCCGCGAAGGTCACCGTCAGGTCGTTGCCGAAGACCTCGAAGCAGACCTGGTTCATGACTTCCGGGATCACCGGATTGACCTTGCCCGGCATGATCGACGAGCCGGCCTGCATCGGCGGCAGGTTGATCTCGCCGAAGCCGGAGCGCGGCCCGCTCGAAAGCAACCGCAGGTCGTTGCAGGTCTTCGACAGCTTGACCGCGATGCGCTTCAGGACGCCCGATAGCTGCACGAAGGCTCCGCAATCCTGAGTGGCCTCGATCAGATTCGGCGCCGTCGACAACGGCAGGCCGGTGATATCGACCAGATACTTCAGCGCGGTGCGGGCGTATTCCGGATGCGCGGTGATGCCGGTGCCGATGGCCGTCGCACCCAGGTTGATCTCGCGGATCAACGCGGAAGCCTCGGTCAACCGAAGGATGTCTTCCTCGACCATCACTTCGTAGGTCGAGAACTCCTGGCCCAAGGTCATTGGCACCGCGTCCTGCAATTGGGTCCGGCCGATCTTCATCAAGCCGGCGAACTCCTTGGCCTTCATCGCGAAGGCGCCGCGCAGATGGTCCATCGCCTCGAGCAGCCGCACGATCGAGAAGCACGATGCGATGCGCAGCGCGGTCGGGTAGACGTCGTTGGTGCTCTGCGCCATGTTGACGTCTTCGTTCGGGTGCAGGTGCCGGTACTCGCCGCGCGCGTGTCCCATGATCTCGAGCGCGCGGTTGCAGATCACCTCGTTCGCATTCATGTTGGTCGACGTTCCCGCGCCGCCCTGGATCACGTCGACGACGAATTGATCATGCAGTGCACCGGCCCGGATTTCCCGGCACGCGGCGACGATCGCATCGCGCTTCGCCGGCACGAGGAGGCCGAGCTCGGTATTGGCCTTGGCCGCGGCCTCCTTCACCGAAGCGAGGGCGATCACGAGTTCCGGAAACGATGCGATCGTCTGGCCGGTGATCTGGAAGTTCTCCTTCGCGCGCAGCGTGTGAACGCCGTAGTACGCCTCGGCCGGAATCTCTCGGTCGCCGAGCAGATCGTGTTCGGTGCGGGTGTTCGACATGGTGGCCTTTCTCAGACCGCGAGTAGACGATCGATCGGCGAGAACCACAAGGGCCCGCCGAAGGCCCTGCAAGGCTGAGAATGGCGGATGAACATCAGCCGCCTCCTGCCATCCGTCGCCCTGTTGCTGGCCGGCTCCACGCTCTGCCTGGGCGCCTTCGCGTTCGATCTGCAGGGCCATCGCGGTACGCGCGGCAACGACCCGGAGAACACCCTGCCGGCCTTCGAGCGGGCGCTCGAGATCGGTGTCTCGACCCTGGAGCTCGACATCGGCGTGGCGGCCGACGGCGTGGTCGTGGTCTCGCACGATCCCTACCTCAACCCGGCGATCACGCGCGACGCCACGGGACAGTGGTTGCCGGGTGCGAAGGGACCGCTGATCAAGTCGCTGAGCATCACGCAGCTGCAGGCCTACGAGCTCGGCCGCATCAATCCGGCTTCCGACTACGCGAAGACCTTCAGCACCCAGCAGCCCCGCGACGGCACGCGCATGCCGACCCTGATGGCGTTGTTCGACCGCGTGAAGGCGCTCGGCGCGAACAGCGTGCGCTTCAACATCGAAACCAAGATCGACCCCGGCAAGCCCGACGACACGGTCAGCGCCGAAGCGATGACGCGTGCGCTGCTCAAGGTCATCCAGGACGCGGGCATGACGGCGCGCGTCACGATCCAGAGCTTCGACTGGCGGACCTTGCAGCTGACGCAGCAACTTGCGCCGTCAATTCCGACCGTGTACCTGACGATCCAGACCGCCAACACCAACAACGTTGCCGACGGCTCGTGGACGGCCGGCTTCAAGCTCGCGGAGCACGGCGGCAGCGTCCCCAAGCTGGTCAAGGCGGCCGGCGGCGCGGTGTGGTCGCCGAACGGCGGCGCGGTAACCGAAGCGTTGGTGAAGGAGGCGCAGGGCCTCGGACTCCAGGTCATTCCCTGGACGATCAACAGCCCTGCCGACATGGAACGCCTCATCGGCTGGGGCGTCGACGGAATCATCACCGACTACCCGGACCGCCTGCGCACCGTGATGCAGGCACGCGGCCTTGCGCTGCCCGCGCCCGTCACGCCGCGCTGAGATTGCGACAGCCCACGAACGAGGCGAACGAAGAACTGCGGTTTGTCCTACGTCCAACCCCTCAGACAGGGGGTCAACGGCGCCTTCGCGTGGGATAGATTTCCCAGCTGCAGGGCGTCAATGAGGACGCCGTGGATGCCGAGCCGGCCTGCTCGCGGCATGACGGGCCAGACGCTCGATTTGCAACGATGCCGCAAAGGAGTGCGGTCATGCGTTCAGTCATCGGAATTCTGCTCTTCACGGCGGTCGGCTTGCTGACCACCTCACCCGCACACGGCACGGCATCGGCGAGTGTCACGGTCAACGGCACGACCCGCTCGCTCTCCCAGAGCGGTTTCCTGTTCGAACAGATCGGCGGGTCTGCCGTCAATCTCGCGCCGGGCCAGAGCGCCAGTTTTTCCTTCAACTACAGCATCACGGTCGAGGACAGCGGGCTTCCCGCGGCGTTCGACCCGAAAGCGACTGGCTGCTCGTCCATCTTTCCGTCGACCTGCAACGATGCCTACACCGGCCTCGAGTCTGCAAAGGCCTACCTGATCGTGCTCACGCAGGATCCGCGCACAGTCCACAACCCGGCCGTCGTCGAGGAAGGCCTGCGCGGCAGCATCACGCTCGCGACGCATGGCGCCTCGTTCGTCGAGTCGCTGACTCAGTCCGGCACGCTGCAGGGGCGGATCGAGGTTCGCGACGTGCCGGGCGCCAATCCGTTCAGCACCCTCTACCCCACCTATGTGGCCCTCTGGGTGCTGGCCAATCCGATTCCGGAGCCCTCGGTGTTCGCCCAGATGCTCGGCGGGATGGCGCTTCTCGGACTCGGGCTGCGGCGCCGTCGAGCAACCGCGCGTCCGGCCGCTTTGTGCGGTGCGCTGTGACTCAGGTTGGGCGCCCAGCGTGAGCACAGGGCAACATGGGCCCGTCTGTCGAGCTGTACCACTGCTGCATGTCGGCCGGACACGCGCAAGCCTACGCGCTCGTCGGCTTCGCAGACGATGAGCTCATCGAGGTCAGTGTCATGCCCCCGAACCCCGACCCGAACGATCCGGACATGGCCTACGCGCTGGCCCTGCGTGACCCACCACCCCACTTTCGCCTCGACGACTATCCAGCCAGGATCGGCGCGCATGGCAAACGGGAATACCTGATTCCCGGTCGTGCACTCAACGCCTTCAAGCGCGCTGTCTGGTCGGCGGATTCAACATCCTGAGCAGAGGTCGGAACTGCCGATCAGCGCGCGATCCAGATCGTCACTCGATGACGCGATCGGCCTGCAACAGCATCGACGGAGGGATCTGTATTCCGAGAGCTTTTGCGGTTCGGACATTGACGACAAGCTCGAACTTGGTCGGTCCTTCGATCGGTATGTCGGCAGGTCGTGCGCCCTTGAGGATTCGGTCGACATGCTCGCCCGCGCGACGCTGAATCCTCGCAATGTCGGCGCCGTACGCGACAAGCCCACCCTCATCGGCATACTCGCTGAACAACGAAACGGACGGAAGGCGATGCCGCAGAGCAGCGTTCGCCAACACCTTGTTGGTCACCGGCAGGTTGCCGGGCACGATCAGCGCACGAACACCGGCGCTCTTCATCTGGAGCAGCGCAGCATCCAGGGCGCCCGGTCCTGACACGATGATCGTTTCGGTCGCGATGCCAATGGCGCTCGCGGCATTCCGTGTCTCCGTGACAAAGGACTTGTCGAGCGGGTCGCCCCCGTGCAACAGGAGGCCCACTGTCTTCAAGCCAGGGACCAGGCGGCGCAGGATGTCGAGCCGCTTGCCCGCCAATTCGGCCGCGAGGTTCGAGAAACCGGTGACGTTCCCGCCGGGATGCGCCAGATCGAGCACGAGACCCACGGCGACCGGATCACCGGCCGGTGCCATCACGATGGGAATCGTCTGTGTGGCCCGCTGCGCGGCCTGCGCAGCGGGCGTGAACTCGGCGACGATGACGTCGACTTTCAATCCGACGAGTTCGACCGCTTGGGCACTGGCTGCGTCGTATCTGCCGTTAGCCGACCGGCCACTCGATCCGGATGTTCTTGCCCTCGACATAGCCGTGTTCGGCCAGCCCTTGCTGGAAAGCTGTCTTCGACGCTTCGGTGATCGGCCTGAAGAAAAGCACGCCGATGGTCAGCATGACTTGGTGGTTTGCGCGACGGCAACCACCAACGCCATCAGCAGGACGAGCGTGCAGGCAACTCGCCGTTGAAAGCGTCGGGCCGGACCAGGCATCACGGGAGGTTACCTGAGCGGCAGCTGTGCTCGAGTCACCGTCGCGCGAATGGTGGGCGAGAGGTTTGCCGGACCCTCTTGCCTGAGGCGGCCGATTCAAACGTTCAACGGCGACGCCTTGCGCGTCCGTCGACTGAGTGGGTTGTTGAGGGGCCCCTCAGATTCAGGCCTGCCTCAGCGCCGCCGCAGTCGCAACGCCGTACCCGCCAACCCGGCGGCGAGGAGGAGCACGGTGGCAGGTTCGGGGATCGGCGTGAGATTAAAACTGCCGGTCTCCGTGAACGTCACCAGCGCTGCAGGCAATCCGAACGCGTTGCCTTCCGTGATGCCGCTCGAGGTACCGCTTCCAACCTGGCCGGCAAACGTCCCGGTTCCGCTGTTCACGCTGTAGACGAGGTCGGTGGGCGCCGCGGCGTTCGCTTTCGACGACGTGAACGTGCCACTGAACGAATTGGCGCCATTCGAGAGCGTGAAGGTCCCGAAGCCGACGAGCGAGGCGACGTTGAAGTCGAAGAGCTTGTCGACGTGCCACCCGCTTTGGCCATCCACCGTGTAGTCGAGGTCGCCGAGGACAGCGTCAGTCCGCTCAAAACCGGAACGACCTGCGCACCGCCGGCCACCGTGCCCGAGCCGCTGAAGGCAATGGCCACCGCTTCGGCCTGCGCCGCAGCCAACAGGAATGCCAAGGACGCGCTCAGATGGGCACAGGCGCGCAGCGTGCGTTTGGAAAACATGGGTTTGCCTTTCGGTTGGCTTGACGATCGAGGTGGACCAAGGCGATCGCGCGGTTGCCCGTTCGCCTGGACGACACGATCGCCGACGCCGCGTCCACCGTCGTGAACCACCGCTGACTTATCGATGAGAGATCGCTGAACCCGTGCGCTTCCCGGAGCCGGGAGGCTTGATTCGACTGGATTTTTGGAAAGCGGCTCGACTCAGTCGCCTTCGGGCAGCCCGGCCTTGCGCGCGCCGTCGAGCAGACGCGCGCGTGCGATCTCGATCGCTTCAGGGCTCGGCAATGGGTAGAGCATGCCGACGTAGCGCACCGTGCTTCGTGGCAGCAGTTCCCGATGGCGCGCCAGGTTCGCCCGGGCTTCCTCGCCGCGATCCTGGAGCGCATCCATGGCCGCCAGCATCAGATAGGGGCGCCCGTTGTCCGGCATCTCCGCGGCCCAGCGGCGCAGCCACTCGCGAGCCTCGCCGTCGCGCCCCTGCAGGAACGCCGCATCGGCGAACAATTGATAGTTGTACGCCTGCCGGCGCTTGTCGGAGGGTCCGTGCTCGGTGCGCCGCTCGGCCCAGCTGCGGGTGGTCTCCAGGTAAGGACCGGCCTCGTCGAACCGCCCCTGCTTGACGAGCACCGACGCCATCATGGGGTTGCCCATCCGGTGCGACGGCGAGAGCTCGAGTGACTTCCGCAGAAGCCAGATCGCTTCGTCCGCCTTGCCCCGCCAGGTCAAGAGACCCGCCATGGCCTGCATGGCATCGAGGTTCTCGGGCGCCCTGGCGTACAGCTCACGGATTAGCCGCTCACAGGTGTCGAGGCGCACGGCGGGCGAAGCGCAGTGCAGCCGAGTGAACATCTGCAGGCAGACGACCGACCGTCCGACGCGCGCGAACACCGAGGTCGGATCGATTCTCAGCACTTCTTCGAAGCGGGCGCCTGCCCGGTCCAGCTCGGCTTCGGATCGGGCCAGGTTGTAGTCGCTCCACGCCATGTACAGCAACTCCACCCCGTTCGGCCGATGGCCGGGCCGCTGCGCTTGCGCCAGCACGACTTCCTCGCGCCGATGCACCATGGCGCGCAAGACTCGCATCGGCAGGTCCGATCGGGCCACGTCGTCCTCGCTTTTGAACGTCGCGAGAACGAGCGGGTAGACGCCGCCGCTGACGAGATCCTTCAACTGCGTGTCGACGCTGAGGCCGTCGACGCCTCGGCGCAGAAGCCTTCCGCTGATCACGAAGCGGGCGCCTTCCGCCGGCGTGCGCACCGTGGTCTTGAAGCGGAAGACGAGCGTGGTTTCGATGTCGCCGGGATCCGGCGCCCGAAACTCGACGGTTCGCCATCGATGTCGGCCTCGACCAGCGGCGCAACCGAAACAGGAAACGAGCCGGTGAAGTCGGCGTCGACGCTGTATGGCGCCCGCGTGACCTGCAGCGTCACCACCGCGGCCACACAGAGCAGGGCCGCTGCGCCGGCCGTGATCTGCCAGCGCGCCCGCGGCCGCACGACCGATGCCGTGCGCGGACGATCGTGCTGCCATTCGACCGGTGCGACAAACATGTACCCGCGGCGCGGCACCGTCTTCACGATCAGCTGCTCGCGGTCGTCGAGGGCATTCCTCAGCTCGAGAACCAATTGCACCAGGGAGTTTTCGGTAACGACCGTCGTTCCCCACAGGGCGGCCAGCAATTCCTCCTTGCCGAGGACGCGTTCCGGATGGTCCAGCAGGTACTTCAGCAGCACCCGGGCCTTGGGCCCCATGCGATCGGCGCGCCGTCATAGCTCAGTTCGTCCCGCGAGACGTCGAAGACGCGCCCGTCAAATGCCGCCCGAGTCGGCGCCCGGGATGCCTTCGGAGTCGCGACCGACGGACTTGAAAGCGTATCGGCATCCACCCGGCTCTCCTTGACGGGCTCTTGTGGATCGGCCCGCTGACCATTAACGCACACCCGCGCATTGCGGACCGCGCACGCGATCCTTCACACGAGGGGCGCGCCGCACCTCGTCCATTCGTGAGCGCTGGCGCTCCAATGCAGGAACGGCGCGTCGACGCGGATGCTCCAACCCGCGTCTTAAGTGCGCTTTCCACCTTGCAGCAATTGCTGCAAGGGTTGCTTCCCTCTACAGCGCTGTCGTCACGCGGATCGAAGGTTGGCGCGCCGGGCTTCGCCGGTCGACGCCGCGTTCTCGTTGCCTCGCCCACGCACCCGCCCTGACTCGCCGCCGCGATACAGCGTCCCGTCGCGCGAATGCGGCGGCTCGTCGCGTTGCTGACGGCCGATCTGCATCTTGGCCATCGCCTCGCCGAGCGACGGCATGACTTCGCCATCGTCGTGTTCAGCACCGACATCGCACCGACCTTGGTGCTGTCGGTCGGGTCGGTCGCCGCATCCAGGATCGCGCTGGCGACCATCTCCGGCTCGATCATCGGCGTCGGGCAGCTTCGGCTCGAGACTCATGTAGTTGGCGGCGTGCTCCGGAAACGGCGTGTCGACGGCGGTCGGCTGGATCAAGGTCACCGACACGGGCGCTTTATCGGCCTCGAGCTCCATCCGCAGTGCGTCGGTGAAGGCCTTCACCGCGTGCTTGGAGGCCGAGTACATGCCCTGCAGCGGGATCGTCGCCTCCGAGACTTCGCTGCCGACGTTGATCAGTGTGCCGCCACTCGACTTCAGGTGCGGCAGCGCCGCCACCGAGCCGTAGACGACGCCCCAGAAATTGGTCTGGAACATGCGCTCGCTGTCCTTGTGCCCGACCTCATCGATGCGGCCGTAGATCGACAAGCCGGCGTCGTTGACCCAGGTGTCGATGCGGCCGAAGCGTTCGAGCGCCGCCGCGGCAAGCTGCCGAACCTCGTCGTCGATGCCGACATCGACCTGCACCGCGATGGCCTCGCCGCCCTGCTCGTCGATGTGGCGGACGACCTCGTCGAGCGTCTGCTTGCTGCGCGCGCCCAGCACCAGCTTGACGCCCTGCTTGGCGGCGGCCAGCGCCGTGGCGAGGCCGATGCCGCTCGAGGCCCCGGTGATGACCATGACCTGCTGGTCGAGCGGTTTGAGTGAGACGTCCATGGGTGGGTTCCTGGTTCGAGGGTGACGGTGTGCGCGCCTGCCAGTGCGCGGCATGATGTCGACCGGCAATCCCCATACCGGCACTCGAGGCGCACGTGGATTGCCGAGACGGCACACGACCCGACTCGAGATTGACATGAAGGCGATCGTCGTCACGCTCCTGGTTGCAGGCGCTGTGCTGCAGGCTCGGCGCCTGCAGGTCGCAACGACGCGCGGGCGCGCACTGGCTGCACGGGCACGTCCGTTCGCGCGCGAAGACAAGCGCCCGCGAAGATCCGTGCTCGTTCTAGGCGACAGCACGGGTTTCGGAGTCGGCGCCGAGCGAGCCGCCGACTCGATCGCCGGCCTGGTCGCCGCGGATTTCGCGGACGTGCGCGTGGTCAACGTCGCGCGCTCCGGCGCACAGTTGTCCGACGCCTGCGCGATGGCCCGCGCGATGCGCGATGCGGAGGCCTCGCTTCGACGTCGCGCTGCTGCATGTCGGCGGCAACGACGTGCTGCATGCCACCGCGACGCCGCGGCTGCGCGCAGCCTGCCAGGCGCTATTCGCGGAGTTGCGGTCGCTCGCCCGTCACACGGTGTGGCTCGGCGCGGCCAACGTCGGTCTGTCACCGACCTTCCTGCCGCCGCTGTCGTGGTGGCTGACCTGGCAAGGGCGGCGCGCGACCGCGGTGTTCCGTTCGTCGGCCCGCCGCGCCGTCATCGACTACGTCGAGTTCTTCGCGGAGCGCTGCAGCGATCTGTTTTCGAGCGATGTGCCGCGCTGGTACGCCGCCGATGGCATCCACCCGAGCAGTCGCTCGTACCGCCACTGCTACGAACAGGTCAAGCGGATTACGGCGCTGGCGTCATGGCTCGGCAGAAGCGAACGGCCAAGCCACCACTCATCGCAAGTCGTTCAGCATACGCAAGCGACCGGCTAAGGTCGCCCGAACTCTCGCGGTCGTCCCTCACCCAACGAGCGCCGGCCTTGCACGGCCAACCACATCAGCGCGACTGCGGACGCATGCGCGCTGGTAAGCGTAGATCGCCTTCTTGCGCGCCGACATCGCGAGTTGGGTCTTGAACGGCGCGAGGATTTGCGAGAGCGAGTAGGTCACGTCGTTCTTCACGACGTATTCGACGTTCGCGCGAAACGGCTGCGGCATGGGCATGCGAAATGCTTCGACTTCGCATGACGCCGCCCGACGCCCCCGGCCGCCGCGACGAGAAGCCCGTCGTCCTGGTGCCGGCCTGCAACCGCATGCTCGGGAACCACTGCTTTCATGTGGCCGCGAAGCAGTACATCGATGCGGTCTGGCTCGCACGCTGCCAACCGTTGATCGTGCCGGGCGCGAATCCCGACGAGCTCGACGATCTGCTCGAGATCGCCGATGGCGTGCTGCTGACCGGCTCGCCCTCGAACGTACACCCGAGCTGGTTCAACGAGAACGTGCTCGACGAGTCGCTGCCGCTCGATCCGCTGCGCGACGCCTGGACCTCGCCGATCATTCCCAAGGTCGTGGCGCTGGGCCTGCCGCTGTTCGCGATCTGCCGTGGCTTTCAGGAAGCCAAAGTCGCGCTCGGCGGCTCGCTGCACCAGGCCGTGCACCGGGTCGACGGCTACGCCGATCACCGAGACCGCGACGACGATGCGGTCGAGGTGCAGTACGGCATCGCGCATGACGTCGCGATCGAAGCGGGCGGCGTGCTCGAGCGCCTTTTGGAGACGTCCACGATCGCGGTCAACTCGCTGCATGGCCAGGGCGTGAACCGCCTCGCGCCAGGCCTGCGCGTCGAAGCCCGCGCGCACGATGGCCTTGTCGAAGCGTTCTCGGTGGCCGATGCACCTGCGTTCGCCCTCGGCGTGCAGTGACATCCGGAGTGGCACGCGGCCGAGAACCCGGTCTCGATGCGCCTGCTCGGCGCGTTCGGCAATGCGGCACGCGCGCATCGCGACCGAGGCGCGGCATCGCGCTGATGACAGAGATCGAGAACCCGATGGCCACCTCTTCCGACGTCAACAGCTTCGCCGATCTCGAGCGCTGGCTCGACGAGCAAAGCGTCACCGAGGTCGAGTGCCTGGTGCCCGATCTGTCCGGCGTCGCGCGCGGCAAGATCCTGCCGCGCGACCGCTTCACCGAAGAACGCGGGATGCGCCTGCCGGAAGGAACCATCGCGCTCAGCGTGACCGGCGAAGCGCCGACCCAGGGCCCGTACTTCGATGTGATCCGCGCGACCGATCCCGACATCCACCTGCGGCCCGATCCGAGCACCGTGCGCATCGTGCCGTGGGCCAACGACCCGACCGGGCAGGTGATCCACGATTGCTACGACGCCGCGGGCCGGCTCGTGCCGTTCGCGCCGCGCTCGGTGCTGCGCCGCGTCTGCCGCCTGTACGAAGAAGCCGGCTGGCTGCCGGTGGTCGCCCCCGAGCTCGAGTTCTACCTCGTCGCGCGCAACGACGACCCCGACATGCCGCTGCGCGCACCTATCGGCCGAAGCGGCCGCCCGGAGACCTCGCGCCAGTCGTACTCGATCGATGCGGTCAACGAGTTCGACCCGTTGTTCGAGGATGTCTACGCGTACTGCAAGGCGATGGAGCTGAACGTCGACACGCTCATCCACGAGACCGGCGCCGGGCAGATGGAGATCAACTTCTTCCATGCCCATCCGCTCGCCCTCGCCGACGAGGTGTTCTTCTTCAAGCGCACGTTGCGCGAAGCGGCGTTGCGCCACGGCATGCATGCGACGTTCATGGCCAAGCCGATCGCGGGCGAGCTGGGCAGCGCGATGCACATCCACCAGAGCATCACCGACAAGGCCAGCGGCCGCAACCTGTTCAGCAACGCCGACGGCACGCCGAGCCGCGAGTTCGCCTGGTACATCGGCGGCCTGCAGCGCTATGTGCCGGCGGCAACCGCGCTGTTCGCGCCCTACGTCAACAGCTACCGGCGCCTGACGCGCTTCACCGCGGCGCCGATCAACATCCAGTGGGGCAGCGACAACCGCACGGTCGGCATCCGCTCGCCGGTCGCTTCAGCGGCTGCGCGTCGGGTCGAGAACCGCGTCGGCGGCGCCGATGCGAACCCGTACGTCGCGATGGCGGCAACCCTGGCTTGCGGCTGGCTCGGCTTGCGCCAGCGCATCGAGCCAGGGCCCGAGTGCACCGGCAACGCCTACCTCGACGACTATGCGCTGCCGCGCAGCCTCAGCGAAGCGCTGCAGGCGCTGCGCGACGACACCGACCTGCGCGAGATCCTCGGACTCGAGTTCGTCACGGTGTAAACCGAAGTGAAAGAAGTCGAGCACGACGAGTTCATGAAGGTGATCTCGCCGTGGGAGCGCGAGCACCTGCTGCTGCACGTCTGACCGAACGGCACCGCATGACCGGCTAGCCGGCCCAGCGCGTCAGCGACCCTCGACGAGCCGCCGCTCCGCGATGCGCCTTGCATAGACGCCCATCACTTCGCGGTAAAGCGCGCTGCCAAGGACCTGGTCTTCGTTGCCGGCGTCGATGTTGGGGTTGTCGTTCACCTCGATCACTACGCAGCGGTCGCCGACCTGCTTCAGGTCGACGCCGTACAGCCCGCGGCCGATCAGGTTCGCGGCGCGCACGGCGGTGTCGACGACGACCTCCGGCGCCTCGCCGACCGCGACCGCCACCGTCTCGCCCTCGACCGCGCCCTGCCCGGTTTCGGTCTGGATGATCTTCCAGTGGCCGGGTGCCATGAAGTACTTGCAGACGAAGAGCGGCCGGCGGTCATAAACGCCGACCCGCCAGTCGAACCCGGTCGGCAGCCACTCCTGCGCGATCAGCAATTCGGAGATCGCGAAGAAGCGGTTGGCGTGGCCTTCGAGCTGCTCCTCGGCCTCGATCTTCAGAACATCGAGGCCGAAGCCGCTGTCCGGCAGCTTCAGCACGCACGGCAGGCCGAGCGTCGGGATGACCTGGTCGAGGTTCTCGCGGTGCACGACCATCGTCTTCGGCTCGGGGATGCGATGCCGGCTCATCAGCTCACGCAGGTAGACCTTGTTGGTGCAGCGCAGGATCGATTCGGGATCGTCGACCACCGGGATCCCGAGCGCCTCGGCACGCCGCGCGAACTCGTACGAGTAGCCGGCGACGTCGGTGCCGCAGCGGATCAGCAGGCCGTCGTAGTCGGGCAAGCGGTCGAGCGCGTCCGGACCGATCAGCTCGGCCGCCAGACCGACCGACGGCGCCGCTTCGACGAAGCGGTGCAGTGCCTCCTCGTTCGACGGCTTGTGCTCCTCGTTCGGGTCCCAGAGGATCGCGACCTTCGGCGCGCCGCCACCGGTGCGCGGCGCGCGCGCCATTTCGGCATCGGTGATGAACGCCTTGGTCGCTTCGAGCAGGAAGGCGCGGTGCTGCGCGGGCACATCGGCCAGGCCGATCGCGCTGACCTTGTCGAGCGTCCAGCGCCCCTCGGCGCGCCGGAAGTGCGCACGCAGCAGCGGCGCCTGCACCTGGAGGAAGATCTGCTGCGCGAGCGCCGGGTGCAGCTCGGCCGGGTCGCGTCCGAAGTAGGCGTCGAGCTCGAAGCGGTCGGTCGCGTCGTGGCGCAAGGTCTGCTGCACCAGCTCGTCGAGCGCGCCGGCCAATGCCTCGCGCTTGGCCTCGGCCTTCAGGTCTTCGATCGTCTTCACGTCGGGCAGCGGCCGGTGCCCGCGCGCCTCGGCGAGCAGCGAGACGTAGTAGCCGCGGCCCTGGTAGCGATCGGCGCGGCACAGGTTGATCGCTCGGGCTTCACGCGCGAGCGCGCCGGTGCTGGCGTCGGTCAGGTACTCGCGCGCGGTCGTCACGCTCGAGCTCGGCAGCACGAAAGGCCAGTCGAGTTGGCGGTCGACGACGAAGATGACGTGCATGGCAGGGATCGTCTGGCAATGCGCGGACCGGACAGAAGGGGGTAGCGTCGATCATCGAACGAGCTGGCGTTGCAGGAAGTCGGAAGCGTCCGTCACTTCTCGTCAGTCGATGGCGCAGGGCCTGCAGCACGGAGTCGCCGAGCGATGCGAGGCGCCGTGTTCCCGGCTCCGTCGGCATGACACTTGCCCGTCGGCGAGATGGCCAGCAGTTTGATGGCGAAGGCGGCCGCACCGCCGCCTGCAGACGGTTCGCCCGCCGGTGACGGAGACGACGGCTCGACCGGCATCAACCCGGATGATGTCGAGACGCCCTATGAGCCGATCGATCCGCACCCGGACGGCTACGACGATTTCGACGACGACGGCGGCCGGACC
>Ga0207682_10000537_pt1 | contig 17474 bp, 14 predicted proteins | sample KBSM63metaG_FD_184332 | JGI IMG/M metagenome (GOLD analysis project Ga0207682, IMG submission 184332) | Miscanthus rhizosphere microbial communities from Kellogg Biological Station, Michigan, USA - KBS M6-3 metaG (SPAdes) (version 2) | ecosystem: Host-associated > Plants > Roots > Rhizosphere >... | reverse complement strand
CTGTTCGGCGACAATCGCCTTCACCTGCTGTTCAACCGTGCTCATTTCTGATTCGCCCTCAATAGATGTGTATTCACCACGACTCCGGGGGAGCCGCAGCGGGCGCGTATTCTAGGGCAACACTTGCGCGCCCGCCACGCTGTCAAATCGTGAGTGCTTGTTTTTGTTTGCATTTTGGTGTTTTGACTGTTGCAAATGCCCAACGTTTCGGGGTCCAAACAACGCCGATCAGGCCATGTACATGCCGCCGTTCACGTGCAGGGTCTCCCCGGTGACGTAGCTCGCACCCGGAGAACACAGGAAGAGCACTGCGGCGGCGATGTCGTCGACCGAACCCAGACGCGCCATCGGGACCTGGGATGTGAGAGCACCGCGCTGCTCGTCGCTGAGCGTGCGGGTCATGTCGGTGTCGATGAAGCCCGGCGCGACGGCGTTGACGGTGATTCCGCGAGACGCAATTTCCCTGGCGAGCGACTTGGTGAAGCCGAGGATGCCGGCCTTTGCGGCGGCATAGTTTGCCTGCCCGGGATTACCGGTGAGACCCACGATCGATGTCAGCGACACGATGCGGCCGCGGCGCTCCTTCATCATGCGTTTGAGCACGCCTTTCGAGAGGCGAAATACGCTGGTGAGATTGGTGGCGATCACGGCGTCCCAGTCTTCCGGCTTCATTCGCAGCAGCAAGGTGTCGCGGGTGATCGCGGCATTGTTCACGAGGATGGTGGGCATTTCGCCGCGCGCGTCGAGATCACCTAACAGTGCGTCGATCGACGCTGCGTTGCCGACGTCCAGTACCGCTCCACGGCCGTTGTTGCCGAGCCACGAAGTGATGCCGGCGGCGCCCGCCTCCGTGGTCGCCGTCCCGATGACTTTCGCGCCCGCGGCCGCCAGCGCCTTCGCGATGGCCTGACCGATTCCTCGTGAAGCGCCGGTGACCAGCGCGATGTCGTTCTGAAGCATGTAGAGGATTCCGTTCAGGCTGCGACCGCGGCGAGCGCGGCCTGGAAAGTTTCGGGATCGTCGAGCGAGAGGCCCTTGGTATCGCGGCCCTTTTCGATTCGTTTGATCAGGCCCGCGAGGACTCCGCCGGGTCCGCACTCCACGATGTACGCGGCTCCGCCGCTGCTGAGCGCCGTGACGGTCTGGGTCCAGCGAACCGGGCTCGACAACTGGCGCACCAACAGGCCGCGGATGTCATCGGGATCCGAATGAGCGGTCGCGTCCACCGCGCTCAGGTACCGGATACCCGGTGTGCGGATCTCGGTGGAGGCGAGACGCTCGCCGAGCCGCACTCCCGCGGATTTCATGAGGCTGCTGTGCGACGGCACGCTGACGGGCAATTCGATGGCGCGCTTTGCGCCACGCGCTTTGGCTGCGTCGATCGCCCGCAGCACCGCGGCCTTCTCTCCGGCGATGACGACTTGCCCCGGCGAATTGAAATTCACTGCCTCCACCACGGCGCCCTGCGCGGCTTCGGCACAGGCTGCCTCGACTTCGGCATCGTCGAGACCTAACAAGGCGGCCATCGCTCCGGTGCCTTTCGGTACCGCTTCCTGCATCGCGCGACCGCGAAAACGCACGAGCTCGACGCAATGCCCGAACTCGATGGCGCCAGCGGCAACCAGCGCGGTGAATTCACCGAGGCTGTGGCCGGTGACCACCGCGGGCTTCACGCCGAGACGTTCCTGCCACAGACGCCAGGTGGCGATACCGGCGACCAGCATGGCTGGCTGCGTGCGCTCGGTCTCGTTGAGTTCCTCGATGGGGCCTTCACTGCACAGGCGCCACAGGTCGTAACCCAACACACCCGAGGCTTCATCGAACGTGGCACGCACCACGGGAGAAAACTCCGCAAGCTTTGCGAGCATGCCCACCGACTGGGATCCCTGGCCGGGAAAAACGAAAGCGACTTTGTTCGACATGGGCGCGGAGTATAACGACGCGTCACAGTGGCTGGCGGCGCGAATTCATCAGCAGCGCGAGCACGACACCGCCGAGAGCACCGTACAAGTGCGCATCGACAATGGTGTTTGTCGTGCCGGCGAATGGCAGCGCACCCGCCAACTGTTCGTAGGCCAGTTTGCCTACGATGAAAATTGCGAGGATCCATCCATCCAGGTCGCGACGCCGCAGGTGTGCGATGGTTCCGGCGGCCATGACGCCGTGCAGCGCCCCGGAGGCACCGACATACCATTGCAGCTCGGGATTCGCGTACCACAGCCCGATACTGACGGCGATGGCCGACCCGCAATAGATAGCCGCCCAGCGCCACGGCGAGTAGTCGCGCGCGAACAGCGCCCACATGAGCACCAGCCCCAGGCTGTTGAGCACGGCGTGTTCCAGGTCGACGTGTACGAAATGCGCTGACAACAGCCGCCACCATTGGCCGGCGCCGATGGCTCCACGGTCGAAACTCAGCACCCGGCGCGCCGGTTCACCGATGAGCTCGGGGACCGCCAGCAGCGCGCAGACGCAAAGTAAAGCCACCCCGTAACCGCGGTCGCAATTGAGCGACTTGAGGAAGCCGCCTAACCCGGTCGCGGGGCTGTCAACGTTCATTTGGTACTATCCGCCCCCGATCTTCCAACAACGCTTTTCCCACGGGAAATCCATGACGCGCACTCTTCGTTCCGCCCGCGGCTTCACGCTCATCGAAATCATGGTGGTCGTGGTGATCATCGGCCTGCTGGCGGCCGTGATCCTGCCGAATGTCTTTGGAAACGTCGAGCGAGCGCAGGTCGCGAAGGCCAAGGGCGATATCCAGGCCATCGAAACCGCGCTGACGATGTACAAGCTCGACAACTACAAGTATCCGAGCACCGATCTCGGACTCCAGTCACTGGTTCAGCGTCCCAATGACGCCACGGTGCGCAATTATCGCGAAGGCGGCTACATCAAGCGCGTCAGCAACGACCCCTGGGGTAACCCGTATCAATATGTGTTTCCGGGTACTCGTGGGCAGGACTACGACCTCTTCTCATTCGGCGCCGACGGAGTGGAAGGCGGCGAAGGCCCCAATGCCGACATTGGCAACTGGAATCTCGGTCAATAACACCCTGACCGCTGCGCGCGCGCGATCGGCGGGCTTCACGCTCATCGAGATCATGGTCGTGGTGTTCATCATTGGCCTCATCACCGCGGCGGCCGTGATCACTTTCGGTGGCGAGCAGCGCGATACCGAGCTCGACCGCGAAGCCGAGCGGCTCGACGCACTTTTCGATTACGTACGTGAGCAGGCCGAATTGCAGACGCGTGACTATGGCTTTCGGGTCAACAATGTCGGCTACTCCTTCGTGGTGTTCGATGTGTTGCAAAACCAGTGGCGAGCCGCCGACGAAGACGACGCGCTGCGCCAGCGGGAATTTCCGGAAGGGCTGGAGCCGCAGGTCGTGGTCGATGGACGACGCATCGTGCTCGATCAGAAAAAACGCGATCTCGAAGAGTTCAAACCGCAGATCATGATTTTCGCCAACGGCGATCTGACTTCGTTCGAAATATCGCTGCGTCGCGAAGGCGGCGGCGCGGGCGCTCGCATCTACACCGACGAACAATTGGCGGTCCGCTTGCTGCTTCCGGGCGAAGAAGAACCGAAAGGGCCGCCGGTACGCACGGCCCAACGACCATGAAACACCCTGCATTGGCGCGCGGCTTTACGCTGCTCGAGGTGTTGATCGCGCTTGCCATCGTGGCGATGTCCGTGGGCGCCTTGCTGGGCACGGTCACCTCCTCCGCCAGCAACGTCATCTATCTCAAGGACAAGACGCTGGCCGAATGGGTGGCGCTCAATCGCCTGACGGAATTGCGAATCGACAAGAACATGCCGGACCTGGGAAAGCGCAAAGGAAACTCCGTGCTGGGCGGAATGCGCTGGGAGTGGGAAGAAGAAGTCGTCGAGCTACCGGTCAAGGGATTGTTGCGCATCGACGTGCACGCCCATGCCACCGGCGAGGCTGTCGATGATTCGCGGCCGGTGGAAAAGCCCACGACCCAGAAGCTGACGCCGAGCTCACCGAGCGGTGCCTCTCTCGACAAGGCGACCTGGACGACCACCGTGACCGGCGTCGTCAGCACCGCACGTTCCGATCTCATGCAGCCTCCGCCGCCGTTCGTGGGCAACCCGCAGACCAACAATCCCTCGGGCAACCCGAAGGGCGCGCCGGGAGGCAGTCCAGGGACACCGAACGCGCCGGGCACACCCGGCGCACCCGGCACACCAGGCGGCATGCCCATCAACCCGCCCAAGTCTCCTTCGCAGGATCGCTGATGCGACTTCGCGGTTTCACCCTCATCGAGGTGGTGATCGCAATGTTCATCGCCGCGATCATGTTCGCGATCGGCTATGGCGCGATCAACCAGGCGCTTCGCGATCGCGAGTCGCTGAATGTCTCGCAGGAGCGCGTGACTGAAATTCAGCGTGGCATGCGCGTGGTTGCCCAGGATTTTGCGCAGATGAGTGACCGGCCAGCGCGCGACATCACCGGCACGGGCCAGCTCATGCCGGCCGTGAGCGGCGATGCACGCAACGACACCCTCATCGTCTTTTCGCGAAACGGCTGGAGCAATCCCGCGGGAATACAGCGGCCGGCCGAGCAACGTGTGCGCTACCGCTTCGTCGATGGCTCGCTGGTGCGCGAACACTGGTTGTCGGTCGATCCGGCGTTGAACGCCGAGCCGCGTGTGCGCGTGCTGCTCACGCGCGTCAAGGCGGTCGAGATCCGCTTCCTCGATCCGATGTCGCGACAATGGAGCACCGGGTGGCCAGTGGCCGCTCCCACCGGTCCGGTGACGCCGGCCAACGTTCACCTGCTGATGACGCGCCCGCTCGCCATCGAGTTCACGGTGGTCTTCGAGGACTGGGGCCGCGTACAGCGCCTGTTCGAGATTCCCACATGAAGCACGCGCGTCAGCGAGGCATCGCGCTGCTGGTGGCGATCGTGATGTTTGCGATCGCGACCACGGTCGCGGCCGCCATCACCTACAACAAGGCCATGGCCGCGCGCCGGGCCGCGGCGACGTTCACGCTGGAGCAGGCAGTGCAGGCTGGCATGGCGGCCGAATCATTCGCGGCCATCGTGCTCCAGGACAATGGCAACAAGAATAGAACCCAGATCAATGATCCCTGGGCTGAGCCGTTCGGGCCGGTGGAAATCGAAGGCACTGGCGTGTGGATCCAGGCGCAACTCGAAGACCTGAACGGTCGGTTCAATCTCAACAGTCTCGTGTCCCTGCAGCAGGGTCCTCAGCCCAACACCTACAAAACGAACCTTCACCAGGTCCAGGTGTTCCAGGAAATCCTGCGCTCACTCAACATCGACCTGCGTTATGCGGATCTGCTGGTGGACTGGATAGACCCCGACAGCCAGCCGGAGGCGCAAGGTGGTGAGGACACGATGTACCTGTCGCAGATGCCGGCCTACCGGCCGCCGAACAGCTTCATCACCCACACCTCCGAACTGCTCGCGCTGCCCGGCTTTGGGCCTGAGAACTACGCCAAGATCGCGCCGCTGGTGACGGCGCTGCCCAATACTGAGAATGTAAACACGTGCACCGCGAGCGGCCTGGTACTCGACGCGACGGCAAACGACCCGCAGGGAAACGTCGCCTACCGCACCCAGAACCTGAAGCAACTGCGCGAGAAGGGCTGCTTTCCCATCAACTCGGATTTCATCGCCGGCATCATCGATGCGAACGCGAAAGCCGCGGCCCAGCCGCTCGTGATAGAGAAATCTTCCTGGTTTCGCCTGCGCACCAACATTCGCATTGGCACCGCGGAGTTCGTTTTGTACAGTGTTCTATTCCGCGAGCCCAACAATAATGTCCGTACCATGCAGCGCAGCTTTGGAAGCGAATAACCGATGTCAGAATCGCTGATCATTCACCTTCGTGATGGCGCGCAGCCTCAATGGATGGTGTGCAACGACGACGGCCACGTGGTGGTCAACGCGGTATCGGGCGACCTCGCGCAGGCGACTGCCATGGCAACTGGCCGTCGTGTGGCGGCCATCCTGCCCGCGACCGAGGTGCTGGCCACGGATAGTGATGCACCCGCCAAGGGCGCCGCCAAGCTCGCGCAAGTCATTCCTTACGCCCTCGAAGAGCGCGTTGCCGACGAGATCGAAAACCTGCACTTCGCCATTGGCGATCGCGATGCCGCCAGCGGACGCGTGCCGGTCGTGGTCATCGCCCGCGCGCGCATCGACGAGCGGCTGGCGGAGCTTCGGGCCGCCGGGCTCAATGTGCAGGCTATCTACTCCGAGGCCACCCTGCTGCCGGCGATGCCCGGCCAGATGATTGCCCTGCTCGACGGGGATTCGCTGACGATCCGCGTCGCGGACGCTCCGCCGCTGGTGCTGCCTGCGCTGTCGATCACCGACGCGTTCGAGATGGCGTTGGCGACGCAGACCTCCGCCGTGGCGGGACTCGAGCCCGCGCCGCTCGGGCTCCTGCTGTACGCCGGGCACGACGAGTGGGCCGCCCACGAGAACGCGGTCGATGCGTTTCGCGATCGCTTCACGGGCGTCAAAGTACAGCTGCTGCCTTCCGGCCCGCTGAGCGTGCTCGCGCCCGCCGCGGCCAACGACGATGCGGTCAACCTGCTGCAAGGATCTCTTGCAGTGGCCTCACCGCTCCAGCACGGCTGGCGTGCGTGGCGCCTCGCCGCGGTGCTGGCCGCCACGCTGCTCTGCCTGCATCTGGGCGCACGCGGGTTTGAGCTGCACCAGTTGCGAAATCGTGAGGCCGCAATCGACGCCAGCATCCAGGATGCCTTCCGCGCGGCCATGCCCGGCCAACAAAACGCCACCAACGCGCGGCGTCGCGTCGCGCAACGCCTCGACGCGCTTCGCAGCGGTGGCGGCGGCGGCGCCCTGCTCCCGGCGCTTTCGGCCATTGCCAACGCTCGCAATGCGGTGCCGGACGCGAAGATCGAGGGCATCAACTTTCGTGAGGGGACCATCGACCTGCGCATGGTCGCGCCCAGTGCCGCGAGCTTCGATGCCATCGGCCAGCAGCTGCGATCGGCGACCTGGGAAGCGGACATCAAGGAAATCGGCGCCAGCGGCAGCGGCGAGAGTTATCGCGGACGCCTGCAGGTCCGCAAGGCGGGTGCCTGATGCGCACGTGGTACGCGAATCTCGCCGAACGCGAACGCCGCGTGGTCACCCTGGGTGCCGCGGCTGGCGTGGTGCTCGTGTTGTTAGCCATCATCCTGCCGCTGAACCGCAACATCGCGCAGGCACGCCAGCGCATCACCACCAAACAAGGTGATCTGGCTTTCATTCAAGAAGCCACACCCCAGCTCACCGCGGCGGGTCCAGGCACAGGTGAAGCCGCCACCGGTGAATCGCTGGTGGTGCTTATCGACACCAGCGCACGCGAAAGTGGCATCGGCAAGTCACTCTCGAGCAGCCAGGCCACTGCGGACAAAGGGCTGCGTATCCGTCTGGAGAACGTTCCGTTCGACGCGCTGGTCGCATGGCTTGCGCGGCTCACGCAGAGTCACGGCGTGCGCGTGGAAACTGCGGAAATCGAAGCCGCGGGCGAACCCGGGCTCGTCAATGCCGGCTTGTTTCTCAAGGCGGGGTGACGCGACGTGAAGCGCCCGCTGGTGCTCACCGCCATCGCGGGGCTTCTGGTATTCCTCGGCGTGCTGGTGCTCTATCTTCCCGCGAGCTGGTTCGCCTCGATGCTGCCAGCGCCGTTGCGCTGCGCCGAGCTGGGTGGGTCGCTGTGGCAGGGTGAATGCCTCGGTCTCGACTTCCAGGGCGCGAAGCTTGGCGATGCAACCTGGAATCTGGCGCCCGGCAGTGCGCTCACGGGTCGCCTGGCGGGTGACGTCGACGTGCGTGGGGGCGCGTTGAGTGCGCGCGCCGACCTCGATCTCAAGCTCAATGGCACGGGCGAGCTGCGCAATGTCACGGCGCGTTTTCCGCTCGACCCCGCCTTCGTCCCGCAATTTCCGCGCGACCAGCGCGGCAACATCGTGGCCGACCTCAAGCGCGTGGTTCTCACCGCGGGCCCTGCCCTGGCCCAACTGGAGGGCACCATCGAATTGCACGAATTTCGCCAGGTGGGTGCGAATCCGCTGTCGCTTGGCTCTTACCGACTGACCTTCGATGGCACGACCCAGGCGAATGGCACTTCGGTCGGCATGCTGCGCGATATCGGCGGCCCGTTTGCCGTTGAGGCCACGCTGACATTGACGCCGCCCAATGGCTATCTCGTGCAGGGTTTCATGACCGGGCGTAGCGCCGAGGCAGAAAGCCTGGTGCGCGAAATTACGCTCGGTGCGCCACCCGACGCGTCGGGCAGCAGTGCGTTCAGCTTCGAAGGCTCTTACTAGCCGACGTCGACTTCACGCCAGGCCGCGAGCAACGGGAAGTACAACCCTGCGCGCACGGGTTGCGGCCCCAGTTGCCGCGCGAGGTGCGCGTAACGTGTGAGCTGCGCCGTGTAGCGCACGGCCTCCGAATCCAGGAACGCCGCGAGATCACCGCCCTCGTGCGGGCTGGTCTTGAAGTCCACCACCCAGCGTGTGCCATCTTCGGTGACGAAAGTGCGATCGATCACCACATTGACGATCTGCGCGCCACGCACACCCGAGAGCGTGAGCTCCGAATGCGCTTCGGAATGGGATGAATCGAACAACCAACGGCCCTTGGGATCTTCGAGGGTTGCGCCCAGCGCAGTCAGCGCGCGATCGGCGCCAGTTCGCGCACGCTCGGGTTCGACGCCGAGCGCCTGCAGCCGCGATTCCAGGCGTGCCCGCATACGCGGCAGGTCACCCAGCGCGGGAAGTTCTGCATTTCCAAATCGTTGGAGGACTTCGTGAACCACGGTGCCGACTCGTCGCGCAGTCTGACGTGCCCAGCTGAATTCGATTTCGTCTTGCTCGGATGTAGTGGGCGGCAGCTCGCCGCGCGCCGCCACATCCGCGGGAGGCTGGATGGCGGACATTCTGCGCGGCACTCGCTTGCGCGTCTGCGTGACTGCCGGCGCGATTTCCTCGACGTTGTTAGTGCCTACGGCCTCGAAGCTCTCGGCGTCTCCACCGATGGCGGGCCAGAGGTTGTGGAGCATCGAATTCGCGTCGGCGCTGAATTCAATCCCGTCCGGGAGCTGCTTCACGCGCGGGTGCACGAACAGGTGCAACGACAGTTTCGCGCGCGTCAACGCAACATAGGCCTGGCGAGAACGTTCCGCGCGGGCGCGCTCCCGGTGTAACAACCGCAAATACCGGTTGATCGAGTCGTCATCACCTTCGTCGTCGTCTCCGCGAATTCGGATGGGTGCCATCACCAGGTGATCGCCACCCTCCTCGCGCGGAATCTCGAGCCAGTTCAGCAGCCGCGGATCATCGGGGCGGCCGCGCAGTCCCACGCCGACCACGAACACGTGGTCGAACTCCAGTCCCTTGGCGCCGTGAATCGTCATCAGTGACACGGCATCCGGTTGCGCGGGATCTTCAGCGTACAGGCGCTCCATGAGGCGATCGAGATCGAGCTGACGTCCACGCATGCGCTTGCGGTCTTCCTCATCGAGCGCCGCGAGGAATCGCCGTGCATGTGCAAGCTCGCGCGCGTTCGCGCAAGCCGAGGCTCCGCCGAGCGCCAGCCAGGTACGCTCGACGAGGTGCGCTCGCGCTTCGCGTTCGCGATCGCGCCAGCCCGAGAGCAACAACGGCTTGGCACGCAACAGTCTTTCGACACCGTCGATCGACAGGCCAGGAATGTCACCCAGCAACGCAGAGACGATGGAAGCGTCGCCCGCTGATTCGCTGACCGTGGTGAGGTCCGCAAGTGACAGACCCACGAACGGCGCACGCAGGACGGCGAGCCACGCGACACGGTCGAGAGGCGACTCCAACGCCCGCGCGAGCGCTTCCAGGTCGCGAACGACGGTGACGTCGGCCAGCGGTTCGAGCTTCACGCCGATGAAGGGTATGCGCCGATTTGCCAACTCCTCGCGAACTGCGCGCAGGTGCGGACGCGCACTGGCGAGCACGGCGATGCTTTCCCCCGTGCGAGTCTGTTTGAGTTCCGCGATGAGATCGGCCACCACTGCGGCCTCGGCGTGCGCGCAGTCGGCGCCTTCGACGCGACGGATGCGCGGCGCGACTTCGGGCTGGGTTCGCGCCGGCACACTGGCCAGGTGACGCACGGCGCTACGGCGCACATCGTCCGCGTCGGGAAACACGCGCGCGAAGACTTCATTGCACCAGTGCACCAGGCCCGGTGCCGACCGGAAATTGCGGCGCAGCTCCAACGCCGTGAGCGGCAGACCGGCGAGCCCGGAGGAGCGCACTGTCGAAAAGCGGCCCACCTCCGCATTGCGAAATCCGTAGATGGACTGCATAGGGTCGCCCACCAGGAACAGCGTGCGCCCGTCACCGCTGGTCCAGTCCTGCGTGAGTGTTCGCAGCAGATCGTACTGGTCGCGCGAGGTGTCCTGGAATTCATCGACGAGGATATGCATGAGCCTGGCGCCCAGGCGTTCGGCCAATGGCGTCGGGCTGCTGTCTTCGACCAAGGCACGCCGCGCGGCGCCGGCAATCTCGGGGTGATCGCATTCGCCGTGGAGGTTGAAGATGCGCACCAGTTGCGCGGCCGAATGAAGCAGCAGTCGCGCGAGCGCGTCGAGTGCCCCGCTTGCCCGTTCGGGAACCTTGGGGTCGGGCAACGCGGCGATGGTGTTGAGCGCATTCAATTGCGCGGTGTCGATCAGAACCAGCAGCGCCAGCCAGTCATCGCGCAAAGCCTTGCCGTGCACGCTGTCGGTTGGAATGCCCTCGTCCTTCGTGAGACGCCGGCGCGCCGTACCTTCGCGCGTCAGCGCAAGCGCCGCGATGCCGCGCCAGCGCGGCAGATCGTCAATCGCGGGCGTGAGCGCCGTCGGCGGGCCGCGCCAGTGCGCGACGTCCGGGAGCACCGCCGGATCGACGTGTTGTGCGGCGAACTGCGCGATGGCGCGCGCCTGTTCGATGAAGTTGGGCGGCAGGGCCGCCGTCGCCGCCGCGAGCTCCTCGGCGACGATGGCCGCGAGACTGGCTTCGATCTTCGGCACCAGGGCTTCGCCGGACAATTGCGGCAGGTTTGGCAACCACTCGGCACGCCTCGACAACATGCCGGCGATCAGTTGCTCGAGCCTTCGCCAGCTGTCATCGAGTCGGCGCAGGATGAGCTCGAAATCCTTGCGTAGTTCTGGATCCGATTCTGCGTGGCGCAGGGTTTCGCGCGCCGCAATCGCATACAGATCGTCGGGCGCATCCGCGATGCCGCGCCCGAAACCGCTCTGCGAAGTGATGGGCAAGGAGTTGGCCAGATAGCTGTTGAAAGCATCGATGGTCTGGATGCGCAGGCGGGCCGCGCTGTCTTCGATCCCCCAGCCGCGGCGCGCCGCGTGAGCCCGCACGGCAGCCCCAAGTTCGAGAGTCAACGCATCGGCGGGCGAGCGGACCAGGAAATCTCCATCGAGCGCCTTCTGCACGCGCTCGCGCATTTCTCCGGCCGCCTTGCGCGTGAAGGTGATGGCGAGCACCTGCTCGGGTTCGTCGACGGTAGTCAGCAGTTTCAGGTAACGCTGGGTGAGTACGGTGGTCTTGCCGGAGCCGGCCGGCGCCTGCATGACGAACGACTGTCCGACGTCCAGCGCGCGCTCGCGAGCCTCCGCATCCGCCGCATCGAGTCCGCTCATGCGTCCTCTCCGCCCGGTGAATCAATGGTCGCAAGCTCGACGCGCCGGCAGAGCGTGGTGAGATGACAATTGCGGCAGACGTCGGATGCCGGCTGCACTGGCGCGCGGCCCGCGATGTAGTCGGCCGCGACCAATTGAAGACCGTACAACCAGCGACCGGTAGCTTCCTGCCATGCCGCGGCAATCTGTTCCGCGGGTACCTTGTTGGGATTCATGCCCGGCAGTCCAATGACATCCGGCAGCAAACCCTTGTGGGAACTCTTGCCGGTGAATTTCGCGCGACCATTCGCCAGCGATACATTGGCGAGCGCCACGACATCGCGGCCGCGCTCCGCCATTAGATAGGCGAGCAGTTGCGGGTCGCGCACCGCTTCGCCGTTCCAGCGCAGCGATCGCGGCTCACCAGACTTATAGTCGAGGATGGCGTAACCGCCTCCTTCAATGGCATCGATGCGATCGATGCGCAGTTCGAACTGTCCGCCGCCGATCGCGACTTCGCGTCGCGCCTCGAGAGTTTCGATGGTGAACGGCGCCCGCGTACGTTCGCGATCGAGGAGTTTCTCGATGAGAATTTCCAGCCTGTGCGTCTCGCGTTCGACCGCTTGCCGCAGTTCGACCGGTACGTAGCCCCGAAATACGAATACCACGGCGGCGGCCACGGAATCAGCGATCGTCGGGCGCAGGATCGAAGTCTCAGTCACCGAAATCTCGAAATGACTGCCGAGCTTCAACCACACCAGTTCCAGCGCCTTGTGCATCAACATGCCGCGTTCGCGCGCATCGATGCCCGGCGCCGGCGTTTCGAGCGCTTCTGCTTTGAGCCGCATTTCGCCGTAGGCGTGAAACCCGCATTCCGCCTGCAGCGCGAGCGGCTTCACGCCGCCAGTGACCGGCCGATTGATGTTCACCGCGACGCCCTGCGTGTCGTCGAACGACTCGAGCGCAGGCTTGTACAACTCGACGGCGAGCGGTGTCGCCAATCGGCGCGGTATGAATTCCTTACGATCAGGCAAATGGGCGAGCAACGGACTTTGCGATCGATGCGCGTCTCCTTCGAGGCGCGCCCAGGAGCAGACCAGCTCCCCGGCGCTGGCACGCCACGCGGTGAGCGATCCGCGCGCGCTGCGAGTCTGCGTGGCCGCGCTCGCCCAAGGCACGCCGGCGGCAACCTGCAGGGGCAGCGGAATGAAAACGTCGGGTCGCGGCGGTGGCGGCCATTGCGCGGCGTCGAGACCGGCAACCCAGATGCCGTCGTAGTACACGCAGGGATCATCATGCGAATCGGTCAGTGTCACCGGCGCCTCGACGCTGGCGGCGTCGAAGTTGCGTTCGCTGGCGAGATCCGAAAGCGTGGCCACGGCATCGCCCAACGATGCCTTCGGGAGCCAGGGCCCGAGCGCCGAGTACTCATCCAGCAAGCCATGCCAGCGGTTCACCGTCTGTTGTTCGTCACTGCGCAATGATCGGGCGCCGTGCCAACCGAGCTGTCGCAATGCTTCGAGCAGACGGGGCGCCCATTCGGCCGGCGCGCGGCGGGCTCCTGACAATGTCGTGAGCGCCTGGCGCAGGCGCAGCACGAGCGCAGCCGCAGCGGTGTTTCCGGAGGTGCGCTCGAGAAACGCCGCCAGTTCCTCGGCGCCGAACTCGAGCTTCCGTCCGTTGCGAAGCGCAGCTTCGATCGCGGTACCGGCCATCACGTCGTCGCCATCGAGAAATGGCAAACGCAGCCACTGCACGACTTCATCGAATCGCAGGCGACCGGCGAGCAGCCGCAGACTGAGCATCGCGTGCGCAATGATCGGGAATTCGGCCAGAGGGCGTCCGCCTTCGATTGCGAACATCGTGGACAAGGCGCGCGGTTCGGTGCCCACCCATTCGGACGGCGCTAGTGTCTGAGACAGCAAGCGGTCATACAGATTGCGACGCTGACGCAGTTTCGCGTCGACGATCAGCAGCCGGCAATGAGGATCGCGTTCCAGTGCCGCTTTGGACCATGCGGCGATCAGTTCGAGCTCGTGCTCATCATCCTGCGCGGCGGCGATTGCGACTGGAGTTTGCCTTGGTGAGATCTCGGACGTTCGCGCGCCGAGCCGGCGCAGTGTCTCGCGCTGCGCGGTCGGCAGATTCCCGGTCCCCACCGCCAATAGATAGCCTGGTGGGGGCTGCAGCTCGTCCAGCCAGGCGCGCAGCGGTTCGCGCTTCTGCTCGGCTGCGAGGCGCTCGAGCGCCGCCAGCGCTTCAACCAGCAACGCAGATTCCGGCGATGCACCCAGTGCGCGTGAAGAAGTCGTGATTCGCCAATCGTGCAAGGTGCGAATCGAGTTGAGCAGTGCGCGCGCTTCGGATGCGCCGCCTGCGTCGCGGCGCAGCTCGCGAATTGCGGCCCACTCCGCGCCGGCCGGAAGCAATCGGTCGGGCAGATCGCCTTGAGCCCATTGCGCCTGCAGCGTTTGCTCGGCGAATTGCGCGAACGTCAAAACGCGTGGCGTGTCCCAGAGCGTGCGGCCTGCATCGCGCTGCGCAGATCCCCACGCGGCACGAATGGCCGCCTGTCGCTGCGGGCTCGGCACGATGAGCGCCGTGCCCGCTTCGAGGCCGTCGTAAATCGGGGCCGGTAATCTCTGGCTATTCAATAACTTAAAGAAGCTATTTAAAGCGCGACTCTGCGTGAACTACCCGCTGTTTGTCGCCGGACGGCCGGCTGGCATAGCTCGACAGCAACTCATCGATGCGCACGAACACTTTCCTGAGCAACGCGGCATCGGGCAGCAGCGTGGTGCGGAAATGATCGCGGTACGGCACGTTGAAGCTGGTGCCCGGCGCAAGCAGTACGTGTTTCTGTTCGAGCAGGTCGAGCGCAAACACCTGATCGTCGAAGTCCGGAAGCTCTTCCGTCTTGACGCGCACGAAGGCGTACATCGAACCCTTTGGCGGCGCCAGCGCCAGGAATCGGCTGCTGGAAGTCGCCTCGAGAATGGCGCGGCGCGACTCAAACAGGCGCCCACCCGGAGCCAGCAGTTCTTTCACGCTCTGGTAGCCGCCCAGCGCTGTTTGCACGGCCCATTGCGCCGGCACGTTGGAGCACAGCCGCAACGAAGTCAGCAGTTCGAGCGCCGACAGGTAGTCACCGGCGCCGCGCAGATTGCCGGAGAACGCCGCCCAGCCCACGCGATAGCCGCAGGCGCGATAGATCTTCGACAGGCCCGACATCGTGCAGCACACCGTGTCGCGCACCAGCGTCGCCATTGGGATGGACTCGGCGCCGTCATAAGTCATCTGATCGTAGATCTCGTCGCTGAACACAACGAGCTTGTTCGCTTCGGCAAGCTTCGCGATGCCTTCGCACACCGCGCGCGAATAAACCGCGCCGGTCGGGTTGTTAGGGTTGATGACCACTATCGCGCGGGTTTTGCGCGTGACCAGCGCGGCGATCTCTTCAGGGTCCGGGACAAAGTCATTCTCGGGCCGGCACGGGTAGTAAACGGCCTTGCCGCCATTCAACGTGACGGCCGCCGACCACAGTGGATAGTCGGGACTCGGAATGAGCACCTCGTCGCCGGCATTGAGCAGCGCGCGCAGGCAGAGGTCGATGAGCTCGCTTACGCCATTGCCGATGAACACTTCTTCGGCGCTGACCGAGGTGACGCCCCGTGACTGCTGCTGCATGACCACGGCTTCGCGTGCCGGGAAAATGCCCTTCTGATGGCAGTAGCCCTCCGCCACCGCCATGTTCTCGATCATGGCGAGACGCATGGTCTCGGGTGTGCGGAAACCGAAAGCGCCCGGATTGCCGATGTTGAGCGGCACGATTTCGTAGCCCTGGCGCTCGAGCTCCTGGGCGCGCCGCGCGAGACGTCCGCGAATCTCGTACTTGACGTGGCGCAGGCCCTCGCTGGGGCGGATCTGGGTTTCCTGGGACATCGGGATTCTCAAAAACGGGGAGGCGTGAGAATAACTCGATCGCGCCCCGCTTGCGCGCCCGCGCGGCGCGGAATCGGGCTCAATTCACAATGTCGCGCCAGCGCAGGCAGGCCACCTGGTGCGAATCCTTGACGGCCTCCGTCTCTGGACGCATCTCGGCGCATGTGGATAGCGCTGCCGGACAGCGCGTGCGGAAGGCGCAGCCGCTCGGTCGATCGACCGCCGACGGAGTTTCCCCCTGCACCGAGTGCATCGCCAGCCGCGCTCGCTCGAGCGCGGGGTCGAGCAGCGGCACCGACTCTAACAACATGCGGGTGTAGGGATGCCGTGGCCGGCGGAAGACTTCCTCGGTGGGCCCCTCTTCCACCACGCGTCCCAGGTACATGACCAGCACGCGTTCGCACAACCTGCGCACCACGGCGAGGTTATGGCTCACGAACACGATGCTGGTACCGCGATCACGCTTGATGGATTCGAACAGCGTGAGCAACTGCGCCTGGATCGATACGTCGAGCGCGCTGACCGCCTCGTCGCACACGAGCAGCCGGGGCTCGAGCACCATGGCGCGTGCGATCGCCACGCGCTGACATTGACCGCCGGAAAGTTCGCGACTGCGACGCTGCGCATATTCGGCACCAAGCCCGACGCTCGCCAGCATGGCCAATACCTTTGCGGAACGCTCCGCGGCAGCCATGTCGGGCCGAAGTGCGCGCAGCGGCTCGGCGACGATTTCCGCCACGCTCATGGTCGGATCGAGGCTCGCGAAGGGATCCTGAAACACGATCTGCATCCCCGTGCGCATGGCGCGCAGTTCTGGGTTGGGCAGATCCTGGATGGCGTCGCCTAACCACACGATCTCGCCGCTCGTGACTGGCCCCAGTCGAAGCAGCGCGCGGGTTAACGTGGACTTGCCACAGCCGGATTCGCCCACCACGCCCAACGCTTCCCCGGCAGCGACTTCAAGCGATACATCATCGACCGCGTGCAATTCGCGCGACGCGCGCAACCAGCCGGACCGCAGCGTGTGATGCACGTGCAGATGTCGGACGGTCAGAGGCTTTTGCGGGTCGACGTGCCTGGCTGCAATACCCGCTCCGGGAGTGTCGACGCGCGGAGTCGCCGCCAGCAGGCTCCGTGTGTATTCGTGTTCCGGCGCCGCGAGCATGCGGGCCACCGGGCCCTGTTCGACGATACGTCCCTCGCGCATCACCACCACATCGTCGGCGAGGGCCGCGATCACTCCCATGTCATGAGTGACCACCGCGAGGGCCATGTCGCGCTCCGCCACCAGTTGCCGAAGCAGCGCCAGGATCTGTGCCTGCACGGACACGTCCAGTGCAGTGGTTGGCTCATCGGCGATCAGCAGCGCAGGCGTACAGGCCAGCGCCATCGCGATCATCGCGCGCTGCCGCATGCCACCTGACAACTCGTGCGGGTACTGGCGCAGCCGGCGCGGCACATCGTTCATGCGCACCTGGTCCAGCAGAATGGCCGCTTGGGCGCGCGCATCCTTCCAGCTCATGCCTCGATGGGTCACCAGCGGCTCGGCGATCTGATCGCCAATGCGCAGGTGTGGCGTGAGCGAGGTCATCGGGTCCTGGAAGATCATCGCGAGTCGCTGACCGCGCATGGGTCTGGCGTCGTCACCCAGCAGATCGACGCCCTCGAGATTCGCGCGGCCGCTGACGCGAGCCTGCGGGGGCAATAGGCCCATCATGGCGAGAAACGCCTGAGTCTTGCCGGCGCCGGACTCGCCGATGACGCCGAGGCAGCGGCCTGGGCGCAGCTCGAGCGATACAGAGTCCACCGCGCAGGTTGCGCCATATGCGACGGAAAGATTTTCGACGCGAAGCAGCGCTGCA
>Ga0207682_10000533_pt1 | contig 17501 bp, 13 predicted proteins | sample KBSM63metaG_FD_184332 | JGI IMG/M metagenome (GOLD analysis project Ga0207682, IMG submission 184332) | Miscanthus rhizosphere microbial communities from Kellogg Biological Station, Michigan, USA - KBS M6-3 metaG (SPAdes) (version 2) | ecosystem: Host-associated > Plants > Roots > Rhizosphere >... | reverse complement strand
TCCCGCTGAGATCCCGGCCTCCGCCGAGATGACGGAGTCTAATCCATGTGCTTCAGGCCGACCCTGAGATAGTCCCAGCCGGTCACCAGGGTCAGCCCGGCCGCGGCCCAGAGGCTGGCCAGGCCGAGATCGTGCACCCAGGGCCATTGCGGGACCGCGCCGGCGAGGATCAGCGCGCCGAGCGCGACCAGCTGCAGCGTCGTCTTCCACTTCGCCAGCGCGCTGACCGGAACCGAGACCTGCAAGCCCGCGAGGAACTCGCGCAGGCCCGACACCGCGATCTCGCGCAGCAGGATGACCAGCGCCGGCACGATGTGGATGCCGTGGATCACCGGCGCCGCGTCCGGCTGGCGGCTCGAGATCAGCATCGCCATCACCGCCACCACCATGATCTTGTCGGCGATCGGATCGAGGAACTGGCCGAGCCTCGACACCGCCCCCTGCGCCCGGGCCAGGTAGCCGTCGAAATAATCGGTGATCCCGACCAGGCAGTAGAGGACGAAGGTGATGCCGTAATCCCACCGGCTCGGCTGCCACAGCAGGAAGACCAGGATCGGCACCGCCAGGATGCGCGAGAGCGTCAGCAGATTGGGCAGCGTCAGCATGCGAACGTGCTGTAGCGCCAAAGCGGGACGTTGGGGAGGGGCGCACAGGCCATGCGCAGGACGGGCTTGTGCGCCGGCGCGGGCAAAGCTTATGAGCGGGTCGCCCGACGGGCCACGACACAAGGATGCCGAAGACCCTGAAATGACTGGCCCGGCATCCGCCTCAGCTTCCGAAAGCGGTGACGCCTGATGCACGGCGCCACCCATCTGCTCGGCGCCCGCCGCTTCCTGCCCCTGTTCGTCACGCAGCTGCTCGGCGCGTTCAACGACAATCTGTTCAAGAACGCGATGGTCCTGTTCGTCGTCTACCGGGTCTATAACGACGAGGCGTCGGAGACCTGGTTCAGCGCGATCACCACCGCCGTGTTCATCCTGCCTTTCTTCCTGCTTTCCGCGCTTTCCGGGCAGCTCGCCGACGCGACCGACAAGGCGCGCATCATCCGCATCGTCAAGGCCTGCGAGATCGCGATCATGGCTGTCGGCGCCGGCGGCCTGTTCCTGGCCTGGCAGGGGATCATGGTGCACGGCCTCGCGCTGCCGCTGCTGCTGCTCGCCTTGTTCGCGATGGGCGTCCACTCGACCTTCTTCGGCCCGATCAAATATGCGATCCTGCCCCAGCATCTGGAAAAGGACGAGGTGCTGGGCGGCACCGGCCTGGTCGAGGCCGGCACCTATATCGCCATCTTGGGCGGCACCCTGCTCGCCGGCGTGATCTCGGTCCAGGCCTCGGCCGTCGGAGTCATCCTGATCGCGTTGATCGGCTATGCGAGCGGACGCCGGGTGCCGCCCGCCCCCGCGCTCGAGGGCGGCCATGTCATCGACTACAACGTCTTCCGCTCCTCCTACCGGCTGATCAACGCCACCCTGCACATCCCGCGCCTCTACCTCGCCATCGTCGCGATCAGCTTCTTCTGGACGATCGGCGCGGTGCTGTTCATCCAGTTCCCGCCGCTGGTGAAGAACGTGCTGACCGCCGACAAGTCGGTGGCCAGCCTGTTCCTTGCCATCTTCTCGGTCGGCGTGGCGATCGGCTCGGTGGCGGTGAACCGGCTGTTGAAGGGCGAGGTCTCGGCCCGCTACGCGACTCCGGCGGTGCTCGCCATGGGCCTGTTCGTGGTCGGCTTCCACCTCACCGCCGCGACCTGGATCGGCGCCCCCGACGGCACCTTCTACAAGATCCGCGACTTCCTCGACCATCCCGGTGCCTGGCCCCTGGTCGGCTCGCTGCTCGGCATCTCGATCAGCGGCGGCATGTTCGTGGTGCCGCTCTACGCCTTCCTCACCACCACCGTGCCGAAATCGCAGGCGGCGCGGACGGTCGCGGCCAACAACATCGTCAATTCGGGCGCGATGGTGATCGGCTCGCTGATCGCCATCGGCCTCTCCATGGCCGGCGTGGCGGTCGAGGATCAGCTCCTGCTCGCCGCCGCCATGTGCCTGATCTCGGCCTGGCTCGCCTGGAAGCTGCACAAGGCCTGCGACGACGTCGAGCATCCCGACACCGAAGGCCTGCCACCGACGGTGTGAGCCCCTTCTCACGTCATTGCGAGGAGCGTAGCGACGCGGCAATCCCTGCGGGCGCGAAGGCCGCACTGGCTTGCTTCGCTTCGCTCGCAATGACGAGGGGTGGCCTAGCCCAGCAAGGTCCCGAAGAAGACCAGCCCGCCGATCCAGCCGGTGGCGAACAGCCTGAGATCGTCGAGCCAGGCCGCGGCGTCGGTGCCGGCGAACGGCTCCGGCTCGGCGAACGGAATTGCCGCGGCATGCGGGCCGACTCGGCGGACGATCAGCGGCGACAGGCGACTCATGGGAAAAGATTAAGAATCGATTCACCACGTTGCGCAATCCGGGTTTACGCTTAATTTTCGCCGGATCGTCCCGGAGCGGGACGCGCGGCCCGGCCTTCTCAACCCGCCATGGCCTGGGTGAAGATGAGCTCGATGAACTCGGCCGGATGGATCATCTGCAGCGTGACCGCGACGATCATCTGGCCGTCGAGGATGTCCTGCGCGGTCATCGTCGATCCGAGCCCGACCGCGACGGTGAAGGCATCGCTCGGTTTCGCTCCCATCAGCCCGCCGGCCTGCCACAGCCCGGTCAGGAAGCTCGAGATCGCCGCATCGACCGTCGACCAGGTCGCCGCGTCGTTGGCCGCGAAGGCATAGGCCCGGAGCGCGGTCTTGATCGACTGCTCGACATAGATCAGCGTCCGCCGCACCTGGATGTAGCGATAGTCCAGGCTGTTGCCGTCGAGCGTGCGGGCACCCCACACCACCGTGCCGCGATTGAGCTGCGAACGGATGACGTCGATTGCCTGGCCGTTGGCCGGCACGTTGAAGCCGCCCTGCTCGGCATCGCTCATATTGTAGAGCGGCGAATCGACCGCGGCGAGCGCGATGTTCGCCGGCGCGTTCCACACCCCGCTCTGGGCATCGCTCTTGGTCCATACCCCCGCGAGCGCGCCGCTCGGCGCCATCACGTTCATCGTGTCGGCGATCCGCTGTTCGATCTGCTTGAAGATCGGCAGCGCGTTCTGGAGCATGTCGTCGAGGCTCGTCTGCCACTGCAGCGCGGTCTGGGTCGCGGCTGGCGTGGGATAGGCCGAGCTGTCGCCCGACAGCGTCGTCGAGGTGGCGGTGTTGCCGGTGAGCGGGAAGGCCGCGGCGATCGCCGACTGGATCGTCGCCAGCTGCGCCCCGGAATAGATTTGGTTCGCCTGGGTGGTCAGGATGTTGTTGACCAGCGCGTTATCGGCGCTCTGCAGGTTGGTATAGAGCAGGTTGCCGGCGGTCACGACGGCGCTGTTGAGCGCCGGCGCATAGGCCGCGCCGTAGCTCGCGCTGGCGATCTCGGGCGCGATCTGGTCCCACAGATTCGCCTGGCAGGTCTGGAGATCGTCGATCGTGCTCGCGGTGAGGCAGCCCGGCAAGTCGAGGATCGCGACGCGATCCTGCAACGCGCCCGCCTGGGCAAGCATCGCCCGAACCACCTTGCCGTAATCGTCGAGGCCGAGCTGGCAGGCCTCGGGGATGACGGTCATCGTCGGGCCGTTGGCATCGCCCGCCGCTTTGAGGCCGGTCAGCAGCCCCGGCTGCGCCGCGCCGTCGCCGGCAACGATCGCTCCGGGCATCCAGCCGTCCGGATCGGGCGCGGAAGTGGGCCATTCACCGGTCCAGTAGCTGCCGCACGAGACGACGTAGCAATTGCCCCCGCCGTTCGCGAAGAGCAGCTGCATCTGCCAGTAGAGCATGAATTGCGGCTCATCGGCGATGGGATCGAGCATGAAGCCCTGCAGCGTCGGGCTGGGCGCCGGGGTTCCGCTCGCGGGCGGAGTGCCGCCGCCGGTGGCGGGCGTGTAATAGGCGGTGAAGCTCGGCATCGCCGGCGCCGTGACCACGCCGGACGGTCCGCTCGTCGGCGTCGGGTCAGGGGCCGGCAGCGACACGATGAAGCCCCGCGGCGCTGCCCCGCCGAAATGGTTGGTGAACTCGCTCATCGACGAGATCGGGACCGGCCTGTTGTACAGCGGCGCCCCGGTCGCCGGATCGCCGGCGAACTCGGTATAGCCGATGAAGATCGGCACCGCTGTCGCGACGCCGACGATCGACGATCCGAACGTGTCGAGCTCGGGGATGGAGACGCCCGGCGTGCTCCCACTCTCCACGCGGGTCAGACCATGGCCTTCGGGCGGCTGAACACGCGGGTCACTTCGGGCTCGAAGCTTTCGAGGCTGTCGACGTCGAACTCGGGATCGAAGGCCGGCGCGTCCCATTCGTCGACCAGTTTCTCGGCGAAGGCGAACCAGCTCTCGTTCCGGAAGCGCTCACGCCCCTCCGGGTCCTTGCCGAGATGCTCGAAATAATAGCGGCCCTGGAATTCCTGGTGCCAGTAGACGGCGTGGTAGATGTCGTCGCTGACATAGGGCTTCAGCATCTCCGCCGCGATCGGGCCGTGATTGGGGATCGAGAAGATCTTGCCGAGATCGTGGCAGAGCGCCGCCACCACCTCCTCGTCGCTGGCGCCCGAGCGGCGGGCGAGCGTCCCCGCCATCAGGCAGTGGGTGAGCTGGGTCGCCGCGAAGCCGACCTCGATCGCGTCGAGCCGGGCGAGGCTCTCCATGATCTGCCTCGGCGCGGCCGAGAGCTGGTGCTTGCCATGCTCGGCGGCGATATGAGCCCACTCGCTCGCGGTGCCCGCTTTCATGTCGGTGAACATGGCCACCCTATACCATAGCGCCGGGACGCGGCATAGATTTGCGCGATGGAGGGGCAAGACAACGTCACCGAAGCGTTGCGGCACGGGCAACGGCTGCTGCGCGAGCAGCCAGCGCTCGCCGCCCGGCAGGCGCGCGAAATCCTGGCTGCCGCGCCCGCCAATGCCGACGCCTATCGCCTGCTCGGCGCGGCACTGCGGCGGACCGGCGAGGACGAGGAAGCCGAACAGGCCGAGCTCGCGGCCATCTCCGCCTCTATTCACGATCCCGCGCTGATCCGCGCGGCCGAAGCCTTGCTCGACAACGACCTCGCCATGGCCGAGACGCTGCTTCGCCCGCGGCTCCACGCCAACCCCTTCGACGTCGCCGCGATCCGGATGATGGCCGAGCTGGCCGGACGGCTCGGCCGCTATCCGGATTCGGAGGCGCTGCTGCGGCGGGCGCTCGAGCTGGCGCCCGCTTTCGGCCCCGCCCGGGCCAACCTCGCCACCGTACTCTACAAGCAGAACCGCCCCGCCGAGGCGATCGCCGAGCTCGAACGCCTGCAGGGCGCCGACCAGGACAATGCCGGCCACCAGAACCTCAAGGCGGCCGCGCTCGGAAGGATCGGCAGCTACGAGGAGGCGATCCTGGTCTATGAGCAGGTCCTCGCCCGGCTGCCCGATCAGCCGAAAGTATGGATGAGCTGCGGCCATGCGCTGAAGACGGTCGGCCGGCAACAGGACGCGATCGCCGCTTACCGCCGGGCTCTCGATCTCGCCCCCGCTTTGGGCGAGGTCTGGTGGAGCCTCGCCAATTTGAAGACGGTGAGCTTCACCGACGCGGACGTGGCGGCGATGGAGGCGGCGCTGGCCGGGCCGGAGCTGCGCCTCGAGGACCGCTTCCATCTACATTTCGCGCTTGGCCGCGCCTTCGAGGGGCGCCGAGGCTTCGAGGCCTCGTTCACCCATTATGCCGAGGGCAATCGGCTGCGCGGCGAGACGATCGGCTACCGCGCGAACGAGACCAGTGCGCTGGTCGAGCGCAGCAGGCAGCTCTTCTCCGCCGCCTTCTTCGCCGAACGGGCGGGCCTCGGCTGCCCCGCACCGGACCCGATCTTCATCCTCGGCATGCCCCGCGCCGGCTCGACTTTGGTCGAGCAGATCCTCGCCAGCCATCCGCTGGTCGAGGGTACGATGGAGCTGCCCGACATCCCCGTGCTGGCGCGACGGCTCGGCGGCGGCAAGAGCAGCGCCTATCCTGCCTGCCTCGCCGAGCTCGACGGTGCCGCGTTGCGCGCCCTCGGCGAGGAATATCTCGAGCGAACCCGGATCCAGCGCAGGACCGACCGCCCCTATTTCATAGACAAGATGCCGAACAATTGGGCGCATGTCGGCCTGATCCGCCTGATCCTGCCGAATGCCAAGATCGTCGACGCCCGCCGCCATCCGCTCGATTGCTGCTTTTCCAACTTCAAGCAGCATTATGCGCGCGGCCAGGGGTTCAGCTATTCGCTAAGCGACATGGGCCGCTATTATGCCGACTATGTCGACCTGATGGCGCACATGGATGCGGTCATGCCGGACCCACCCTACCGCCTGATCCACGAGCGGCTGCTCGACGATTTCGAGGGCGAGATCCGCGCCCTGCTCGATCGGCTCGGCCTGCCCTTCGAACCGGCCTGCCTGCGCTTCCATGAAACCGAGCGCGCGGTCCGGACCGCGAGCTCGGAGCAGGTGCGCCGGCCGATCAACCGCGAAGGCGTCGACCAGTGGAAAGCCTATGAGCCCTGGCTCGCTCCGCTCAAGGTCGCGCTCGGTCCCGCGCTCCACGATTGGCGGTAACGAAAGCGTTGCAAACCGATCACAAGCCGGCGGCTTTTCGTTTCGCATGCAAAATCATTTGACGCCGAACCGAAACGGGGTGACCCTGATCCGGGCTGTTCTGGGGAGAGGGGAAATGCGCCTGCCGTCAACCTTGGGCCTATTGGCCTCGACCATGCTTTGCGGCACGGGCACCGCCTTCGCTCAGGAGACGGCCGCGGCGCCTGCGAGCGCTCCCGCCGCGGACGAGACCAACATCATCGTCACCGCGCAGAAGCGCGAGGAAAATCTCCAGAACGTCCCGATCAGCATCCAGGCGTTGGGCACGCAGCAGCTCGAACAGCAGAACGTCGCCAATTTCCAGGATTACACCAGGCTGATGCCGAGCATCTCCTACCAGACGCTGCAGCCCGGCACGACCAACGTCTACATCCGCGGCGTCGCCTCCGGCGGCGACGGCAACCATTCGGGCTCGCTGCCGAGCGTCGGCGTCTATCTCGACGAGCAGCCGGTCACCACGATCGGCGGCACTCTCGACGTCCATATTTACGACGTCGCCCGGATCGAGGTGCTTCGCGGCCCGCAGGGCACGCTCTACGGCGCCTCGTCGGAAGCCGGCACGATCCGGATCATCACCAACCAGCCCGACACGTCGAGCTTCTACGGCCAGGTCGACGGCGAGCTGAACTCGGTTCGCCACGGCGGCATCGGCGGCTCGCTCGAAGGCTTCGTCAACGCGCCTCTGAGCGACAATATCGCGGTCCGCCTCGTCGCCTGGTACCAGCATGACGCCGGCTATATCGACAATGTCCCCGGCACCCGGGCCTTCCTGCCCCAGCCGGGCGGCATCGTCGTCAACAACGCGTCCCTCGTCGAGAACAATTTCAACGACGTCGACACGGTCGGCGGCCGGCTCGCGCTCGGCATCGACCTTTCCGAGAATTGGACGGTGACGGCGAGCGTGCTCGGCCAGGATCAGCGCGCCCACGGCAGCTTCGGCTACGACGCCAGCGTCGGCGATCTCCAGGTCCAGCATTTCTTCCCGGACCGCAATCATGACCGCTTCGTCCAGGCCGCGCTCACCGTCGAAGGCCGGATCGGCAATTGGGACCTGACCTATGCCGGCGCCTATCTCGACCGGCAGATCGACAGCTCGGCGGATTATACCGATTATGCCGAGGCTTATGACAGCCTCTATGCCGGCGCCGGCGGCCTCGCCGGCTATTTCTACTTCTTCGACGACGGGGGCAACACGATCGATCCGTCGCAGCACATCATCGGCCGGAGCCATTTCCGCAAGCTCAGCAACGAACTGCGCATCGCCTCGCCCGCCGAGAGCCGGCTGCGCTTCGTCGGCGGCCTGTTCTACCAGCGCCAGACCCACCTGATCCACCAGGACTACCAGGTTACCAATCTTGCCGACGAGGTGTCGGTCAACGGCTTCCCGGGCACGCTCTGGCTGACCCAGCAGCAGCGCGTCGACCGCGACTATGCGGCGTTCGGCGAGCTGAGCTTCGACATCGTGCCGACCGTGACCCTGACCGGCGGCCTTCGGGTCTATCGCTACGACAACAGCCTGATCGGTTTCTTCGGCTTCGGCCGCAATCCGGGCGGCAATTTCACCGCCACCCCGTTCAACGGCGCAGGCAGCTCACGCACCGGCGTCATCCAGTGCCTGACCACGACCGGGCAGACGCTCCGCGACAATCCGGGTGGCACCCTGCTGCCGCCGGTGGTCGACAATTCGCCCTGCACCAACCTCGCGGTATTCGAAAATGGCGAGGTCCGGCCGAAGTCGCAGGACGGCGACGGCGTCACCCATCGGGTGAACCTCACCTGGCACATTACCGACCGGCACCTCGTCTACGCCACCTGGTCGAGCGGCTTCAGGCCGGGCGGCATCAACCGCCGAACCACGATCGCGGCCTATGACGAGGACACGCTGACCAATTACGAGGTCGGCTTCCACACCAGCTGGCCGGGCGGCTTCCGCCTCAACGGCGCCATCTACCGGCAGGATTGGGACGGCTTCCAATTCTCCTTCCTGGGGCCGAACAGCTTCACCGAGATCCACAACGGTCCCGACGCCCGAATCACCGGCGCCGAGCTCGAGCTCAACTGGCGGCCGGTGCAGGGCCTGAACATCGCGGCGGCGGCAGCCTATACCGACGCCGAGACCAAGCGGAACCTGTGCGGAGTGGACGATCCGACCTTCACCTGTACCGGTCCCGGTAACTTCATCTCGGCCCCGGCCGGCACCCGCCTGCCGGTGACACCGCGCTTCAAATTCTCCTCGACCGGGCGCTACGAATTCCCACTCGCGGGCGGCACCGCGCACGCCCAGGCGACGTTGAGCCACCAGAGCTCGGCCTCGTCCGACATCCGTACCCTGATCTTCACCCCGCTCGGCGACCCGCGGAATCCGGCGGCGCTGACCGGCCGGCTGGCCTCCTACACCACCGCCGATTTCGCCTTCGGACTCGAATGGGAGCGGTTCAACGTCGAGCTCTATATCGAGAATGCGTTCGACGAGCGCGCCCAGCTGACCCGCTTCCAGGAATGCGGGCAATGCTTCCAGCGGCCCTATATCGTGACCAACACGCCGCGAACGATCGGGCTCCGGGTCGGCGGGAGCTTCTAGCGGCGGCTTGAGCCCGGCCGGCGCTTCTGCTCTGCTTGCGCGATGGCGCGCCGCTCCGACACGCTCTCGCTCGCCCAGGCGCGCCGCATCGCCCTTGCCGCGCAGGGCTTCGGTATGCCGCGTCCCGAAACCGTCACCGGATCGCACCTCCGCCGCACCGTCGCCCGGCTCGGCCTGCACCAGATCGACAGCGTCAACGTCCTCGCCCGCGCCCATTATCTGCCCGCTTTCTCGCGCCTCGGCTCTTACGACCGCACCCTGCTCGACCGCGCCGCCTGGGGACCGAAGCGTGAGCGGCGATTGTTCGAATATTGGGCGCACGAGGCATCCCTGCTCCCGCTGGCGCTCCACCCGCTCCTGCGCTGGCGGATGGACGAGGCCGACCGCGGCCTGCGCGGCTGGACCCGGCTCAAGGAGTTCGCCCAGGCGCGCCGCGCGGAGGCGGAGGCGGTGCTCGCCCGCATCCGCGCCGACGGACCGATGGCGGCTTCCGATTTCGAGCATGGCAAGAGCCGCTCCGGCTGGTGGGAATGGGGCGACACCAAGCAGGCGCTCGAATTCCTGTTCTGGGCCGGCCACATCACCACCGCGACAAGGCGCGGCAGCTTCGAGCGCGTCTACGATCTCACCGAACGGGTGATCCCGAAACCGATCCTCGCTCTCCCGATGCCCGGCCCGGCCGACGCGCAGCGCGCGCTCGTCGAGATCGCCGCCCGTGCCCACGGCGTCGCCACGGCCACCGACCTGCGCGACTATTTCCGCCTCAAGCCGGTGGAGGCGAAAATCGCCATCGAGGCGCTGGTCGAAGCCGGCATCCTCCTCCCCATCCAGGTCGAGAGCTGGCGCCAGCCCGCCTTGCTCCACGTCGAAGCCCGCAATCCCCGCCGCATCGCCGGCCAGGCCCTGCTCGCCCCGTTCGACCCCCTGATCTGGGAGCGGGCCCGCACCGAGCGGCTGTTCGACTTTCACTACCGGATCGAAATCTACACGCCGCAGGAGAAGCGCAAGCACGGCTATTACGTGCTCCCCTTCCTGATGGACGACCGGCTGGTCGCCCGCGTCGACCTCAAGAGCGACCGCCAGAACGGCCGGCTGCTCGCGCACAAGATCGGCTACGAGGCCGAGGCTCCGCCCGAGACACGCGAACGCCTCCAGGTCGAGCTTGCCCTGATGGCCGACTGGCTGGGGCTGGCGCCGCCGCCACCGCTGGCGTAGCCTCGCATCCGACAAGAGTGATTGGAATTTTCGAATGACCTCAGCCGAGGGGAAAAGCGGCCATATCCGCCTGACGTCGCATCCGGGTTCGCGCGCCCCCGCGCGCTTCCCGCTGCGCTGGGGCGCGCCCACGGCGCAGGAGCGCGGGCCGGTGATCGCCACGGTCAATGCCGGTGCCCACCGCAACGCGATCGGCGCGCACGGTGGCTCCTATTCGATCTACCGCGCGCTCGCCATTTCCTCGGGCGCGATGGATCCGAAGGCACGCCCGGACCTCAACGACACCTCTCCCGTCTGCGAGATCGGCCCGCACAAGCAATGGGGCGAGCCGGGCAAGATCGTCTCGCTCGATCCCTGGGGTCACCGGGTCGCCCAGGATTTCGGCGCGCTCATCGCCGAAGGGATCGACATCCGCCCCTCGATCGCGATCACCAGGGCGCGCCTCACTTTGCCCGAGATCCAGGGCGCGATCGCCGCCGGGCGGCTCGAGGTCGACGGCGAGATCGTCCACGAAGCGGGCGACGTCTCGGTCACCAAGATCGCCGTGGATCCGGTCTGGTGGCTGCCCGGCGTCGCCGAACGGTTCGAAGTCAAGGAATCGGACCTTCGCCGCTGCCTGTTCGAGCAGACCGGGGGCATGTATTCTGATCTCGTCACCCGCTCCGATCTCAGCGTCTTCCTGCCCCCGATCGGCGGCATGACGCTCTACATCTTCGGCAACCCCGCTCATCTCGGCAACAAGCGCAAGACTCTCACCTGCCGGGTCCATGACGAATGCAATGGCTCGGACGTGTTCGGCTCGGACATCTGCACCTGCCGGCCCTATCTCACCCACGGCATCGAGGAAGCGACCCGGCAGGCGCAGGCCGGCGGCGTCGGCCTCATCGTCTACAACCGCAAGGAAGGCCGGGCGCTCGGCGAGGTCACCAAGTTCCTGGTCTACAACGCCCGCAAGCGCCAGCCCGGCGGCGACCAGGCCGCGACCTATTTCGAGCGCACCGAATGCGTCGCCGGCGTGCAGGACGCCCGCTTCCAGCAGCTGATGCCGGACGTGATCCACTGGCTCGGCATCCGGCGGATCGACCGCTTCGTTTCCATGTCGAACATGAAATATGACGCGCTCGCCGCGGGCGGCGTCGAGATCGGCGAGCGCGTACCCATCCCCGACTGGCTGGTCCCCGAAGATGCCAGCGTCGAGATGGAGGCGAAGAAGGCGGCCGGCTATTTCACCCCGCAGGGCGCACCGAGCGAGGACGCGCTGAAGAAGGTCGTCGGCCGCGACCTCGGGAAGTTCTGAGCTAGGTGAACGTCACTGCCGATCCGGTTCGCGCCCTGTTGAGTGCGGCCGCCGTGCGGGAGCGGTCGCACGAAATGCTGGCGCTTGCGCTTGAGGGGAAAGTGGGGGGCTGGAAGGTCGATCTCGACCGCCTCGCCGACGCCGCCGACCTCACGGCCGCGGTCACCCGCGAAAATTATCCCGATCTCGCCATCCCCTTCCATGCCCGTTCGCGCCATTTCGTCGCGGGCGCACCGGCGCTCCCGGCCGGCGGCGCGGAGCGGGCCAGGGCAGCCTTCGACCTGATCATCCTCTCGGTCCTGCTCGACGCCGGCACGGGGCCGGCATGGCGTTACGTCGATCCGGTGACCGGCGGCACCTACGCCCGCTCAGAAGGCCTCGCCGTCGCCAGCCAGCGCATGTTCGAAGCCGGCGATTTCGACGATCTCGGGGGGCTGAAGACGGAGACGCTGGCGCGCGGCCTGCAAGTCTCCGACAGCAATCCGCTTGCCGGCCTCGAAGGTCGCGCTGCCCTGATCCGCCGGCTGGGCGATCAGGTTTCGGCGCGACCGGACCTGTTCGAGGGCCGTCCCGGCGGGCTGTTCGACCTGCTCGCGAGAGGAGGTCCCGTGGCGGCGCCGGCGATCCTCGAGCTGCTGCTCGAGGCGCTCGGCCCGATCTGGGCGGACCGGCTCGTGGTGGACGGGGTCGCGCTCGGCGATTGCTGGCGGCATCCGGCGCTCCGCCGCGACGACGCGACCGACGGCCTGGTGCCGCTGCACAAGCTGTCCCAGTGGCTCTCATATTCCTTGATCGAGCCGCTGGAAGAGGCAGGCATCGAAGTGACCGACGTCGACGGCCTCACCGGCCTCGCCGAATATCGCAATGGCGGCCTGTTCGTGGACACGGGCGTGCTCGTCCTGACCAATCCCGAGGATGCCGCACGTTCCCACCAGGTCTCCGATCCCCTGATCGTCGCCTGGCGGGCGATGACCGTGGCCCTGCTCGACCGCCTGGCGCCGTTGGTCCGCGAGCGGCTCGGTGTCTCGGCAGCCGATTTCCCGCTGGCCCGAATGCTCGAAGGCGGCACCTGGGCCGCCGGCCGCCGGATCGCCGCCGAACGCCGCCCCGGCGGCGGCCCTCCCTTCAACATCATCAGCGACGGAACGGTATTCTAATGGACGGATTGACGATCGTCTCGCACCCCCTGGTGCAGCACAAGCTCACCCTGCTCCGCGACAAGACCAGCTCGATCCAGCTGTTCCGCTCGCTGGTTCGCGAGACCGCCACTTTGCTCTGCTACGAGGTCACGCGCGACCTGCCGACCGAGCTCATCCGGATCGAAACCCCGATCGCGGTGACCGAGGCGCCGGCGATCGCCGGCAAGAAGCTCGTCATCGCGCCGGTCATGCGCGCCGGCCTCGCCATGGCCGAGGGCATGCTCGACCTCCTCCCCTCGGCCCGGCTCGCCCATATCGGCCTCTATCGCGAGCCCGCCTCGCTCCAGTGCGTCGAATATTATTTCAAGACGCCCGAGGATTGCCACGAGCGGCTCGTCATCATCGTCGATCCGATGATGGCCACCGGCCATACCGCCATCGCCGCGATCGACCGGCTGAAGGAGGCCGGCGTTTGCGAGATGCGCTTCGTCTGCCTGCTCGCCTCGCGGCCGGGGGCGGAGGCGGTGCGCGCCGCCCATCCTGACGTGCCGATCTGGGCCGCCGGCATGGACGAGGAGCTGAACGACCACGGCTATATCGTCCCCGGCTTGGGGGACGCCGGCGACCGCACCTACGGCACGCGCTAATGCTTAGCCGCTACTGACTCCTGCCCAGTCCAGCCCAAAGCGCGCCAGATATTTGCGCAGCCGGTCGGCGTCGTTGGCGCTGCTCCGCCTGAGGCGCGAGGCGGCGAACAGGGTCCGGCCCGCCTCGGACAGCGAGCGGCTCGCCCGGCAGACCCGGATCGTCTCGGCGAGCTGGACCCGGTCGAACGGATCGATCGCCGCCGCCGCCTCGCCGCCGACCAGAGGCGCGAGCACGTCCGGCGCGGCCGCGCTCGATCCCGCCCACAGCCGCTTCAGCCGGGCGATCTCGCTGGTCACGCAATCGACGTCGATCCGGCCGCGCGGGCTCAGCGTCCCCATCCGGGTGATGCTTGCCGCGAGGTCCCGGAAATTGCCCGGCCAGCGCGCTTCGGCGGACATCGCGAAGGCGAGGTAGAGCTGGCGCGCTTCCTTGTTGAAGCCGACCCGTTCGCCCTCGCGCTCGGCGAAGCGGTCGAGCTCGTAGTCGAGATTGGGCTCGATATCCTCGCGCCGCTCGGCAAGGCCGGGCAGCGCGAAGGTCCACAGGTTCAGCCGCGCGTAGAGGTCCTCGCGGAACGCGCCGCTCGCCACCGCCTCGCCGAGATCGCGATTGGTGCCGGCGATGAGCTGGAAGTCCGACGAGGCCTCCTTGTCGGCGCCGAACGGCAGGAACACCTTGTCCTCGATCGCGCGCAGGATCATCGCCTGCTCGTCGATGCCGAGCTCGCCGATCTCGTCGAGGAACAGCATGCCCTTGTCGGCGGCGCGCAGCAGCCCGGGCCGGTCGGCGACCGCGCCGGTGAAGGCGCCCTTGCGGTGGCCGAACAAAGCCGACATCGCGCCGTCGCCTTTGAGCGTCGCGCAATTCACCTCGACGAAGCCGCCGCCGACCTGGTGCTTCAGCCGCTTGAGCTCGTGGATCCGCCGCGCCAGCTGGCTCTTGCCCGCCCCGGTCGGCCCCATCAGCAGCATCGGCGCCTTGGAGCGCAACGCCACCTGCTCGATCTCGTCGATCATCCGGTTGAAGGCGGGATTGCGGGTCTCGATCCCGGATTTGAGGAAGGACTGGCCTTCCGCGGAGGCGACCGCGAAGCGGGTGGCGATGCTGTCGTAGCGGGAGAGATCGAGGTCGATCGTCGTCCACGTGCCGGTGGGGCCGGGAGCGCCGCGGGTCGGCTGGGTCTGCAGCAGCCGCCCCGGCAGATAGCGCGCCTCGGTCAGCAGGAACAGGCAGATCTGGGCGACATGGGTGCCGGTGGTGATGTGGATCAGATAATCCTCGGCCTCCGGGTCGAACGGTTCGGCGCGGGCGAAGTCGAGCAGCTTGCCGTACACCTCCTCGAAATCCCAGGGGTCGGCGAAATCGAGCCGGCGAAGGTCGACCCGGGTTTCCGGCGACACCGAAGCGATGTCGCCCGCGATATAATCGGCGAGCCGGGCATGCGCCGTCCCGTGCAGCATGACGAACCGGTCGACGCGCAGGTCCTGATGCATGGTGAGCCCCACCGAGGGCCGCCATTTGCTCCAGCGCGTGGGGCCGAACTTGCCGGCATCGAGCGTCGAGCCGAGGAATCCGATGACGACGAGCGGTCTCATGAGCTTATACATACAGATAATATCCTATTCATGTCGATAGGAAATCGGCCGAGGTCGATACGGAGGCCGGCGTGGCATCATGCCGCCTCGTCAGGGAAAATCCGCTCGTTTCCAGCAGCTTATTATTTTTCCGACCTTAGCTTCCGGAAACTGGCACGCCCGCTGCAATGAAATCCGCGTCTGGCACAATCGGCCAGGCGGTGAGGCAACGGGGCGGCCGGAATGGGCCGGCCGCCCCAGAGGCCCCAAGCGAAGGAAGATGCGATGGCGAACAAGGGCCTTTTTGCTTCCGCGCTGGCGAAGTTCCTGCCGGCGCCGGACGCGCTGAACCGCGAATATGCGCCGGCTTATGCTTATGGGCCGGAGCACAAGCTCGCGCAGCTTGCCGCCACCGGCACGCTCCACGACAATTTCTATGCGGCTGCGGACACGCAGCTCGGCGAGGTGCTCGACGCGGCCCGCGCGTGCGATCCGATGTTTGTGGCGAAGGCGGCGGTCTATGCCCGCTCGCGCGGCGCGATGAAGGACATGCCGGCCCTCCTCGCGGCCTACCTTACGGTGGCCGAGCCGGATCTCGCGATTCCGGTGTTCGAGCGGGTGATCGACAACGGCCGGATGTTGCGCAACTTCGTGCAGATCGTGCGCTCCGGCGCGGTCGGGCGGACCTCGCTCGGCTCGCGGCCGAAGCGGCTGGTCCAGCTTTGGCTGGAGCGGGCGTCGATGGCCAGGCTGATGCAGGCCGCGACCGGAAGCGATCCCTCGCTCGCCGACGTGGTCCGGATGGTCCACCCGAAGCCGGCGGACGCGGCCCGCAAGGCCTTCTACGCCTGGCTGATCGGCAAGCCGTACGACGTCGCCGCTCTGCCGGCGGAGATCGCCGGGTTCGAGGCCTGGAAGCAGGCCCCGGACGGCGAGCTGCCGGAGGTGCCGTTCGAATGGCTGACCGCCTTTCCGCTGACCGCGGAGCAGTGGGCGGCGCTCGCCTCCCGCATGGGGTGGCAGGCGCTGAGGATCAACCTCAACACGCTGGCGCGTCACGGCGCGTTCGGCGTGGCGGGAGTGACCGACGCCGTCGCCGCCCGCCTGGTCGACCGCGACGCGCTGCGCAAGGTCCGTCCCCTGCCCTATCAGCTGATGGTGGCTCTGGGCTCGGCCGGCGAGGGCGTGCCGCTCAAGGTCCAGGCGGCGCTCGAGGAGGCGCTGGAGCTTTCGCTCCGCGGCGTTCCGAAGGTGCCGGGCCGGGTCGTGGTCTGCCCGGACGTGTCGGGCTCGATGCAGTCGCCGGTCACCGGCTACCGCAAGGGCGCCTCGTCCAGGGTGCGCTGCATCGATGTCGCGGCCCTGGTCGCGGCGGCGGTGCTCCGGCGCAACCCGGCGGCTGCGGTGCTGCCGTTCGAGGTCGACGTCGTGCCGCTGACGCTCGATCCGCATGCGCGGGTCGCCGCCAATGCGGAGAAGCTGGCGTCGATCGGCGGGGGCGGGACCAACGTCTCGGCGCCGCTGGCCCGGCTCAACGCCGCCAAGGCGGCGGTCGATCTGGTCGTCATCGTCTCGGACAACGAGTCCTGGGTCGATGCCAACCGCTACGGCGCGACCGAGACGATGCGTCAGTGGGAAATGCTGAAGAAGCGCGTGCCGGCGGCGAAGCTCGTCTGCATCGATCTTCAGCCCTACGGGACGACCCAGGCGAAGAGCCGCTCGGACATCCTCAACGTCGGGGGCTTCTCCGACGCGGTGTTCGAGACTCTCGCCCGCTTCGCCGAAGGGCAAAGCGAGCGCGACTGGGTCGCCGAAGTGAACGAAACGGAGGTGTGAAAAGGGAAGAAGGGTCGTGGCGAATGCGGGCGGGACTACATCCACCGAAGAAGGTCCCGACGAGTAAAGCGCCCGGGCAACCGGGAGATGCGGGTTCGAATCCCGCCGCTGGAACGTAGCTTAAGGGACCGCGTCTCGCCGTCACTTGTCGCCACGGCCCTTCGACCGAAGATCAATCGCGGCGAATGCCGGAAGGACTACATGGACTCCTAATCCCCAGGTCGCGGGTTCGACTCCCGCCGGGTCCAACATTTTTGTGGGCCCGTAGCTCAGCGGTAGAGCGGGAAACGTCTTTCCAAAACCTCGTCGCCGCGAACCGAATTGACTTGCCAAGGCAGCGGGAATGCCGGCGCGGACTACATCTTTGCCAAGACGTCTGCGCCACATCCTCGTCCCGCCGCCGAAGCGCGCGAAGGCATGGCGAATGCCGGCCGGACTACATGGGAAAGAGCACCTGCGTTCGCGCAGGAGGTCGGCGGTTCGACTCCGTCCCCGGGCGACCGGGTAGCTCAGGAAAAATGTCAGTCCACC
>Ga0207682_10000530_pt1 | contig 17514 bp, 16 predicted proteins | sample KBSM63metaG_FD_184332 | JGI IMG/M metagenome (GOLD analysis project Ga0207682, IMG submission 184332) | Miscanthus rhizosphere microbial communities from Kellogg Biological Station, Michigan, USA - KBS M6-3 metaG (SPAdes) (version 2) | ecosystem: Host-associated > Plants > Roots > Rhizosphere >... | reverse complement strand
GCGCAGCTCTGCGAACGCTTGCCGCCGGCGCCATCATGACCATGACCCATTCCAACTCAAGCAGCGCGGCCATGCCGCTGATAAAACGCAGCATTCCCCGCAGCGGCGAGCAATTGCCGGTGCTCGGCCTCGGCACTTATATCGTGCTCGACGTGCCGCCGGGCGCGTCCGAGCTGGCCGAATTGAAGGAAGTGCTCAAGACCTTCACCGCCGGCGGCGCCAGGCTCATCGACAGCTCGCCGATGTACGGACGCGCGGAGGCCGTCGTCGGCGAGCTCGTCGCTGCCGCCAACCTGCGCGAGTCGGTTTTTCTTGCGACCAAAGTGTGGACCAGCGGCCGCGACGCCGGTGTCCGGCAAATGCAGGATTCGCTCCGGCTGATGCGCACGCAGCGCATCGATCTCATGCAGGTGCACAACCTGCTCGACCTCGCGACGCACACGAAAACGCTGAACGAGTGGAAAGCCGCTGGCACGCTGCGCTACGTCGGTATCACGCATTACCATGCCGGCGCGTATCGCGAGCTCGAAAAACTCCTGAAGACGCGCGAGTACGACTTCGTGCAGTTCAACTATTCGCTCGCCGAGCGCGAGGCCGAGCAGCGCCTGCTCGCGGTCGCCGCCGAAACGGGCACCGCGGTCATCATCAACCGGCCGTTCGCGCAAGGCGAGCTGTTCGGCAAAGTCAAAGGCCGCGACGTTCCGGCGTGGGCGGCGCAATTCGATTGCGACAGCTGGGCGCAGTTTTTCCTCAAGTACATCATCGCGCATCCGGCGGTGACCTGCGTTATTCCCGGCACCGGCAAAGTGCGGCATATGACCGACAATCTCAAGGCCGGCGCCGGCCGCCTGCCCGATGAACGCACGCGCAAACGCATGGTCGAACTGATCCAGAGTTTCTGAATGAAATCGCGCCGCCTGTTTCCCGTTCTCCTCCTCGCGCTAGCCGGCGCCGCTCTGGTCGCCGGCTGCAGCGGGCTGCGCCTGGGCTATCAGCAGGCGGACGTCATATTGGAATGGCGCGCCAACACCTACTTCGATCTCGACCGCGACCAGCGGCGCGATTTCTCCGCGCGGCTGGACCGGCTGCTCGCGTGGCATCGCTACGAGCAGCTGCCCGAATACGCGACGTTCCTGACCGCCGCGATCGACAAGGCGGAGCACGGCCTGAAGACCCAGGACATCGCCTGGTTTGTCGACGGCTTTCGCGCGCGCTACAAGATCATCGTAAACCGCGGCGTCGCGGATGCGGCCGAGGTGCTGTCCACGCTGGCGCCGGAACAGATAACAGCGCTGCAAAAGCAGTTCGCTAAAGACAACAAGAAATTTGCCGATGAGCACGAGCTCGAATCCGGCGTCGAAAAACGCAAGCGCGCCCGCCTGAAGAAATCCATCAACCAGATCGAAGATTGGGCGGGCCGCCTGACCCGCGAGCAGGAACACAAAGTCGCCGCGCTGCTCGAACCGATCCCGCTCATCGAGCACCTGCGCTATGAGGATCGCATGCGGCGCCAGCGCGAGTTTGTCGAGTTCCTTAAAACTCGCCAGGCCAAAGCCGCGTTTGCGGCCCGCCTGCAATTGTGGCTACTCGAGTGGGACCGCGGACGCACCCCGGAATACGACCAGTTGTCCGCCGAGGTCTACGCGAAGCGCCTGAATTTCTACGTCGCCGTGGACAAGCTGCTCACGCGCGAGCAGCGCACCCACGCGCTCGATCGACTGCAGAAGTTCGCCGACGACTGCAGGGCACTCTCGACGCGGGCGCCCGCCCACGGCCAGGCTGATGACGCGGCGCTCGCAGCTATACTTGCGCTAATTTTGAGCGCCGCCGACCGTGCCTAGTTTTTCCAGCGCCATAACCTCGAAACTGCCAGCCGTCGGCACGACGATCTTCACCGTCATGTCCAAGCTCGCGCAGGAACACAACGCGATCAACTTGTCGCAGGGCTTTCCGGATTTCGATTGCGCGCCCCGCCTGCTCGAACTTGTCGCGAAGTATTTCAACGCCGGCCTCAATCAATACCCGCCGATGGCCGGCGTGATGGCATTGCGCGAACGGGTGGTGGAGAAGGCCGCGGCGCTGTATGGCGCGACTTACGATCCTGAGCACGAGGCGACCATAGTGCCAGGCGCGACCTACGGGATATTCACGGCGATCACCGCGTTCGTGCGGCCGGGCGACGAGGTGGTGCTGTTCGAACCCACGTACGACAGCTATGCGCCCGCGGTCGAAGTCAACGGCGGCCGGCCGGTCTACGTGCGGCTCCAGTATCCCGACTACAGCATCGACTGGAACGCGGTGCAGCGGGCAATCACGCCCAAAACGCGCATGATCGTGATCAACACGCCCAACAATCCGACGACCAGCGTGTTCTCTGCCGAGGACATGCGCGCGTTCGAAAACATGTTGCGCAACACCAATATCATCGTGGTCGCCGACGAAGTCTACGAGCACCTGATTTACGACGGCCATCAGCATCAGAGCGTCGCGCGTTTTCCGGGACTTGCCGAGCGCAGTTTCGTTGTCTCGTCGTTCGGCAAGACCTACAGCGTCACCGGCTGGAAAATGGGCTACGTGCTGGCGCCCCGCGAGCTGATGAACGAATTTCGCAAGGTGCATCAGTTCAACGTGTTCGTCACCAACGGGCCGCTGCAGTACGTGCTCGTGGACTACATGGCCGACGCCTCTGCGTACTTGTCGCTCGCCGCGTTTTATCAGAAAAAGCGCGACTTCTTTCTCGCCGGGCTTGCCGGTTCGCGCTTTCGCGTACTGCCTTCGCGCGGCACTTTTTTCCAGAACCTCGCTTACGATGCGATCAGCGACGAAAAGGATACCGATCTCGCGGTGCGGCTCACCAAGGAGAAAGGCCTCGCGTCCATTCCGCTGTCGGTGTTCTATCACGACGGGCACTGCGACAAGGTGCTGCGCTTCTGCTTCGCCAAATCCGAGCAGACGCTCGCCAAAGGCGCTGCCATCCTGCGCAGCCTTTAACTTCCGCCTGCCGCCTACCCCCTGTCGCCTCTCTGCAGTTATTTAAGCCAGCTGATTTCGCGCGCGCTCTTCGCACCGATCACGGTATCGTCCAACCCGCGCGGCATGTCGGCGCGCGTCTGCTCAATCGGTATCCGCCCGCCCATGATTTCGGCCTTGCTTTGAGGCAACGGCGGGTTGGCATTCGGCTCCGCATAACCGTCGGGAAACAACGGCTGATTGGTAACGGGATGGTATTTATCGGTGGCGCCGAACGTGTGCAGCAACTCGTGCGCGATGACGACCTGGTTGCCGCCGGCCATCTCGTCGCTGGCGAATGCGTTGACTACGCCGATCAAGCCTTCGCGCAGCCCGATCGAATGTGCAAGACTCAGATTCGGCGCCGGTGCGAAGTACTTGACGAACATGCGCGCATGCGCCTTGGGCCCGCTGTAGCCGTCGTTGCGCCATGCCCAGAAGCGCAACTGCAAACTCCAGCTCATGATGGCCAGCACGCCTGCGTCGCGCGGCGGTTCGGGGGGCAGCGCGTCGACGCGCGGTGCGAGATAGACCTCGACCGGCGAGCGCAGCGGCAGTCCGTAATTGCGCGCCTGCGCGCGCAAAAAATCGGCCAACGGCTCGAACGCGTCGCGCGGCAGGCCCTGGATATACCGGTCGGCCGCCGCGCTGCCATCGCCATTGATTGGAAAAATTACAACTCGCAGCGGCTCCTTCCAATCGGTCGTGCGGCTGCGCGCAATCCACGCGCTCTGCGCGACTGCGAGCAGGATGAACAACAGCAAGCCGATACGGATCGCACGCGCCATAAATTTTATTTTGACTGGCTCAATGCGGGCGCAGGATTTAAAATCCCTGCCTGACCGCTCTAATCGAGGAATCCCATGAATCAACGCATTATTACGTCAATTGGCGCAATATTCTGTGCAATCTGCACGGCGGCCGCATTCGGCCAGGCCTATCCGACCAAACCCATCCGCGTCGTCGCGCCATTCGCGCCCGGCGGCGGCACCGACCTGATCGCGCGCGTTGCCGCGCAGAAAATGACCGAATCGCTGGGCCAGCAGACTATCGTCGACAACCGTCCGGGCGCCGGCGGCGTGCTCGGCGCGGAACTCGGCGCCAAAGCGCCGCCCGATGGCTACACGTTCACGCTGATCGCCGGGAGCTACGCGGTAAATCCGTCCCTCTTCAAGCTCAATTTCGATCCGATCAACGATATCACGCCGGTGATTCAATTGTCGCAGGGACCGTTTCTGGTCGTCGTGCACCCGTCGCTGCCGGCCAAAAATATTAAGGAACTCATCGCGCTCGCCAAGGCCAAACCGGGCCAGCTTACCTTCGCATCGAGCGGCGCCGGCAGCATCACGCAGCTCGCGACCGAGCTCTTCGCCGACATGGCGGGCATCAAGATGATCCACATCCCGTACAAGGGGACCGGACCCGCGCTCACCGACACCATGGCGGGCCAGGTGCAGATATTGTTCGGCAGCGTCGGCGTGACCGTGCCTCAATTGAGCAGCGGCCGCCTGCGCGCGATTGCGGTGACTACTTCCAAACGCATCGCCGCGCTGCCCAATGTGCCTACGGTCATGGAATCAGGGCTCAAAGGCTATGAAGTCATCCTGTGGCACGGCCTGATCGCTCCCAAAGGATTGCCGCGCCCTATCCTCGACCGCGTGAACGGCGATCTCAACAAGGCTTTGCAGGCGAAGGACATGCAGGACCGGCTCGCTGCTGACGGCGTATCGGCTGCAGGCGGCACGCCGGAGCAATTCGCGGCGCTGATCAAGAAGGACATCGACGTGTGGCGCGCGGTCGTCAAAAAAGCCGGCGTCAAAGCCGAGTAATTCCGCCGCACGAAACTGTTCGCGGCCGCCCACGGGCGGCCGCTTTCATTTGCGCGCGGGCGGCTCCGCAAACCGCAACGTGTGAGTGGCGAGCAGAGTCTCTGCGAGAAAACACATCAGGGCGAGCACAAAGCTCGAAATACCCGACAGGAAACTCCACGGCACCAGGCGCTCACTGTGCGGCACCAGCGTTTCGCCGAGAAAAAGCGTCATGACCGTCGTGCCTATCAGCATCGCACAGACTACGAGCAAACCGACCGACCAGTTGACGACGCGCCCGCGCAAACGCAGGCGGTTGAGTTCCCAGTAGGCCGCGGCTGGATTGGGGGCCGAGCCCGCCGCAAGCAGATCCTCAATATGGCGCGCGCGATCGATAATGCGCGACAAACGCGTCGCGAGCGCGCCGATCAGCGCGGCCACCGCCGAGAGCATGAACACGGGAGCCACGGCCAACTGAATGCCGTGCGAGATTGCGGCTGTTTCCATCGTCGTCCTCCCGTGCGCAGCCTGGCATGCGGGCTGAAATACGGTCTGGCTTTAGCGGCGTGCGGCCAGAAAAGTACCGTTACACCGGCGCGTGCCGCAACGGCATGCGTACAGCTTTTTGATCGCCGGCGTGTACTTGTCTTCGATCACTAGATTGTATTCGTAGGCGAGCTCCTCGCCCGCCGCGATATTGCGGATCGCGTGGATGTACAGGCGGTTGTCTTCCTCGACGGGCTCGCAGTTCGGATTGCAGCTGTGATTGATCCAGCGCGCCGAATTGCCGCCGCGATACGCGTCGATCACCATGTCGTTGTCGAGCAGAAACAAAAACGTGTGATTGGTCTCGTCGTCACCGTATAGCCGGTCGGCCTCGGCCTCCGTAATCAGCGTGCCCTTGTACTCGACGATGCGCTCGCCTTTGGCGATGGGCCGCCCGGCGAATACGCCCTTGCCGTGTATTTCGGAACCGCGCACGACGATGATCGGGCGCTTGCTGGCGGCGGGCTTGCCGGTCTTGACCGGCCTCGCTGTTTGACGGGTGTTGCCTAAATTGCGGGTCTGTACGGACATGCGCGGAATTTCCGATCCAAAGGCGCATATTTTAACCAATTGCGATTGCAATTGTGCAATGCAGCGCCCTCAGACTGAAAATAAAAGCACCTCGCGCAGTACCGCTACAGCACGCCGGACAATCCCCCATCGACGTTGATGCAGGTGCCGGTCACGTAGCTTGCCGCGTCGGAAGCAAGGAACGCAATTACGTTCGCGACTTCGCCGGATTCCCCCATGCGCCCAAGCGGGACGGTTTTACCGGTCTGCTTATAGTGGTCCTCGACGCTCAAGCCGCCCTTCGCGGCGCGGCGCTCCTGCTGCATCGACTTGATCTTGCCGACGGCGACAGCGTTGACCAGGATGTTCAGCGGCGCGAGTTCCTTCGAAAGTCCCTTGGTCAGCGCCAATCCCGCAGCACGGCTGACCGTCGTGGGAAACTGCGCGGAGCCGGGTTGCTTGGCCGCAACCATGTTCAGATTGATGATGCGGCCGCCACCCTGCTTTTTCATGTGGGGAACCGCGGCGCGCGCGGTGCGCACCTGCGCCATCACCTTGATCTCGATGTCGTGCGCGAAATCGGTATCCGCGACCTTGTCGAAGGCCGCCTGCCCGGTCCCGCCGGCGTTGTTGACGACGACGTCAATACGGCCGAACTTCTTGACCGTTTCTTCGATGAAACGCTCCATGTCCCCGGGCTTGGCGGCATCCGCCACCACCGTCAGCACTTCGACGCCAAGCTTGCGGCATTCGGTGGCCTTCTTCTCCATGACATCGGCGCGGCGCGCGCAGATCGCCAGCGTCCCGCCCAGTTCGGCGACCCGCGTCGCCGTGGCCCCGCCTATGCCTTCGCTGCCGCCCGTAATTGCCACGACCTTGCCTTTGAGACTCAACTGCATGTCAGCTCCCTTGATAAAAAACAGTGATGAATGATGAATGATAAGTGATGAGTGATGACCCGATCACGCAATCGCTCGATCTCTGATCGCTTATTCGGCCTTTATACCCGCCGCCTTGATCAACTTTCCAAAGCGCGCAATGTCGTTTCTGATCAACGTTGCGAACGCTTCCGGGGTGCCGCCGACCAGGTCGAACCCGAGCGTGACCAGTTTGTCGCGTACTTCCGGCGCGGCCAGCGTGCGCGTGATGTCGGCGTGCAATTTGACGATCAGCTCGCGCGGCGTGCCGACCGGGACCAGATAACCGGTCCACGAATCGAAATCGAATCCCGGCACGCCCGCCTCAGCGACGGTCGGCACCTCCGGCAGCGTCGCCGAACGCTTGGGACTGCCGATCGCCAGCACGCGCAGCCGCCCCGTTTTCATGTAGGGAACCACATTCGACACGCCCGTAAACATCATGGGCACCTGCCCGCCGAGCACGTCGCTGAACGCGGGGCCGAGACCCTTGTACGGCACGTGGACGATGTTGATGCCGGTCTCGACGCGCAGCATCTCCATGGGCAGGTGTTGCGCGCTGCCCGTGCCGCCGGAAGCGTAATTGAGCTGGCCCGGATGCGCCTTGGCGAGCGGGATCAATTCCCTGACAGATTTAACCGGCAGCGAAGGATGCACGACCAGCACGACGGGTATGGTGGCCGCCAGCGTCACCGGCGCAAAGTCCCTCAATGCATCGTACGGCAGCTTGAGATAGAGGTGTGGATTGACCGCAAGCGTCGAGATATTGCCCAGATACACGGTGTAGCCATCGGGTGGCGCCTTGGCGGCGGCTTCGGTGCCTATGATACCGTTGGCGCCGATGCGGTTGTCGATCACCACCTGCTGGCCCCAAGTGTCGCCAAGTTTCTGGCCAACCACGCGCGCGAGCGTGTCGATCGCGCTGCCCGCCGTGAACGGAGTAATGACGCGCACCGGCTTCACCGGAAAATTCTGCGCGTGCGTGAGCGTCGCAGCCATCAGCAATCCAGCGCCCAGCCCTGCTTTTGTCACGCCCACCCCTGCTCAGGAATATCCGGCGCACATGATAACGCGATTCCGCGCGCTCCCGGCAGACGGCGCCGCCCTGCGGGACGCGCTATCATTCCGCCATGATTATCGCGATTCCCGACGATTACCAGCTGCTGGCCGCAAAGCTCGATTGCTATGCTCAGTTGGCCGGTCATGAGGTCCGGATTTTCCAAGGCCCGGCCCGCGATAACGATGAACTCGTGCGGCAATTTAACGGCGCCGAAGCCGTCGTCCTGATACGCGAGCGCACGACTATTACTCGCGAGCTGCTTGCGCGACTGCCGCGGCTGCGGCACATCGCCCAAACCGGGCGCAGCACCCATCACATCGACGTCCCAGCGTGCACGGCGCGCGGCGTCACGGTCAGCACTGGCAACAGCTCCTCAGCGCACACCATCGCCGAATACACGTGGGCGCTGATCCTGGCGTCACGTCGCAACATCTGCACGCAGGCCGCGACCATGCGCCGCGGCGAGTGGCTGCATCAGCTGGGCCTGGGCCTGCACGGCAAGACTTTGGGCATCCACGGGTTCGGCAAAATCGGCAGCCTGGTCGCCAACGCGGGCAAAAGCTTCGGCATGCGCGTCATCACCTGGGGCGGGGATGAATCGCGCCGTCGCGCGCTCGATGCAGGATGCGAATTCGTGGCGGACAAGCACGCGCTTTATTCGCAGTCCGATGTGCTGAGCATCAATTTGCGGCTGTCTGCGCAGACCCGCCATTCGGTGACCGCCGCCGACCTGCGCGCCATGCAGCCCTCCGCCTTGCTCGTCAATACGGCGCGGGCGGAAATTATCGCTCCCGATGCGTTGGTCGCAGCGCTCCGGCAGGGCCGCCCCGGTTACGCCGCGGTGGACGTCTACGAAAATGAACCGGTGCTGAACGGCGATCATCCACTGTTGAAAATGCCCAACGTACTTTGCACGCCCCATGGTGCGTGGATCGAAAAGGCGATGTTCGAATGTTATTTCGGCGAAGCATTCGCCAATGTCGTCAAGTTTGCGCAAGGCGCGCCGTCAAATCTGACTAATCCTGAAGCGTTGCACGCTAAGAACGCTGCACATGGGGCTGGGAGCGGATAAAATCGAGACATCCCGATTCAGGATCTGCCCATGCAAAAATTATTCGACGAAGAAACGCATTCCGCGTTACAACAATTGATGGATGAAACGATAGAAGCGCTGCAGCTCGCCAAAGTCAGCCCCGACGTCGACGATCTCGGCGCCACTTTCGCGGTCGCCTTGCTCAAGATCGGGCTCGCCACCAGTTTTGCCGAACAGAAATATCCGGGCTTCGCCCGGGATGTCGAGGAAAAACGCCAGCGCGTGTTGAGCGCCCTGATGCCGAAGCACTAAGATGCGCGACAAGCGTGAGGCGATAGGCGTGAGGCGGAAAACCTCTGAGCCGGTGAATTGCACACCTTCACCAACTGTCGGGAACTCATTGAAAAATACGCTGATCGCATTGCTATGCGCGGGCCTCGGCAGCGTGGCCCACGCGCAAACGTACCCGACGAAACCGGTGCGCATCATTGTGCCCTTCGCCGCGGGCAGCACGATCGATATTTTTGGCCGCCTGATCGGGCCCAAGCTGTACGAAGCGCTCGGTCAACCGGTCATCGTCGAGAACCGGCCGGGTGCCGGCGGCATGATCGCGCTCGATCTGGTCGCGAAATCCGCGCCCGACGGCCACACGCTTGTGATCGGTGCGCTCGGGCCGCTCGCGATGAATCCTGCACTATATGCGAAAACGCCGTTCGACCCGGTGCAAGACTTTGCCGCGGTCAGCCTGCTCGCGACCGGGCCGGTCGTGATCGTCGTCCATCCGTCGATCCCCGCGCGCAACGTCAAAGAGCTGGTGGAACTCGCGAAGAAGCGGCCCGGACAGCTCAATTTCGGCTCCCCGGGCGTCGGCACCAGCCCTCACCTCACCGGCGAGCTCTTCAAGCTCATCACTAAAACCGACATCGTGCATATTCCGTATAAGGGCAACGCCGAAGCCATCACCGATCTGATCGGCGGCCAGCTGAGCGTCGTCTTCACCGGCGTGCCGCCGGTCGTGCCGCTCGCCAAGGCGGGCAAGGTGCGCCTGCTGGCGACGACCGGCAAACAGCGGCTGACCAACCTCCCCGAAGTGCCGACGATCCGCGAATCCGGCATCGAAGGCGCCGATGTCCTCATCTGGTACGGCGTAATAGTGCCCGCAGCGACGCCAAAAGAGGTGATCGCGCGGCTAAACCGCGAAATCGTCAAGGTCATGGCCACAGCCGACACGCGCGAAAAGTTTTTGCAGCAGGGCGTCGATCCGGCGTCGAGCACGCCGGAGGAATTCGCGCAGCTGATCCGCGAGGAAGTCGCGCGCTGGAGCAAGGTCATTCGCAGTGCGGGAATCAAATTGGAATAGCGAGAGGCGTAAAGCGACAGGCGATAGGAGTAAAATTCTGCCCTGCGAATATCAATCTCTGCGCCATGAAACTCCCCATCTATCTCGACAATTCCGCGACCACGCCGGTCGATCCTAGGGTCGTCGCCAAAATGCTGCCGTGGCTCGCGGACCAGTTCGGCAATCCCGCGAGCAGCTCGCACGCGTTCGGCCACGCTGCGCGCGCGGCGGTCGAAGCGGCGCGCGATCAGGTCGCCGCGCTGATCAACGCCGATCCGGGAGAAATCGTATGGACGTCCGGTGCGACCGAATCCGATAATCTCGCGATCAAGGGGGCCGCGCTCGCCTGCCGCGACAAAGGCAAGCACCTGATCACGATGCAGACCGAGCACAAGGCCGTGCTCGACACGATGCTCGAGCTCGAGCGCGCCGGCTTTACCGTCACGTCGCTCGCCCCGGAACCGAACGGCCTGCTCGACCTCGAAAAATTCAAAGCCGCGCTGCGCCCCGACACGACGCTTGCTTCGATCATGCTGGTCAACAACGAGATCGGTGTGATCCAGGACGTGGCGGCACTCGGCGAAATCTGCCGCGAACGCGGCGTGCTTTTTCATGTGGACGCCGCACAGGCCACCGGTAAGGTGGCGATCGACCTGCAGACGCTGAAAATCGATCTAATGTCGCTAACCGCGCACAAGACTTACGGTCCTAAAGGCATCGGCGCGCTTTACGTGTCGCGCGACCGCCGCGTGCGCCTCGAGCCGCAAATGCACGGCGGCGGCCACGAACGCGGAATGCGCTCAGGCACGCTCGCGACGCATCAGATCGTCGGCATGGGTGAATCGATGGCGCTTGCCGGCCAGGAAATGGCCACCGAGCTGCCGCGGTTGCGGGCGCTGCGCGACAAGCTTTATCGCGAGCTGGCGGGTTTGGACGAAGTGCAGATCAACGGCGACATGACGAGCCGCATCGTCAACAATCTCAATTTCAGCCTGAAGCTGCCAAACTGCGACCAGATGATCGCGTCGCTGACCGACATTGCAGTGTCTTCGACTTCCGCGTGCTCCTCTGCCGGCGGCAGCGTTTCACACGTGCTGCAGGCGCTCGGCAACGACGCGCAGCTTTCCGGCAACTCGATCCGCATCACGGTCGGGCGTTTCAATACCGAAGAGGAAATCGACTTTGCGCTCACGTATCTGAAGCGCAAAATCGCCGAGTGCCGCGCCGCCCTTGCGGGGCAGACCGCTATCGCTTAACGCGCTGCGACGCTGGCGGTGGCCGGAGTCTCGTTCAGGAAGCGCTCCATGACTTCGGCGCTCGCGAACTGCTTGATCACTCCGCCGTCGGCGAAGACCAGCGTCGGCGTCGAGTCGATATTGAGCTTGGTCGCCGCCGCCTCGATCTGTTCGAACGGGTTGCTGCAATTCGTGGGCGCCGACGGGCGCAGCGCGCGCAGCATCCAGTCCTCCCATGCCTTGGCCTTGTCGGGCGAGCACCAGACCGATTTCGCGATATTGGTCGAGCCCGGAAACTTAGCCTCGAGTGGAAACGGATAGACATACAGCGTCACGTTGTTCAGGCGCTCGAACTCGACCTCGAGCTTTTTGCAGAAGGGGCACATCGGATCGAGGAATATCCGCAACTGGCGCTTGCCGTCACCCTTGACCCGCTTGATCGCCATCGTCACCGGCGGCAGCTGCGAAACATTGAGCGCGGTCAGCTTGCGCATGCTCTGCTCGGTCATGTTGCGATTGGTCTTGGTGTCGACCAGCACGCCGTAAATCAGGAAACTCACCTTCTCGTCGGTGTAATGCAGCGTCTTGTCGACAAAAATCTCATACAAGCCGCCGTAAGATGTCTTGGTCACGCTCTGCACTTTGGTGCCGAGCTTGGCTTCGACCAGCTTGCGCACGCTGGCTTCGTCGGCCAGCGCCGCGCCGCACGCCATCAACGCAAGGCCCAGCAGCATTTTTTTCAGCATTATCGCTCCCACATTCCGCCAATAGCCGCGAATTGTAAGGCAATTACGCGGGCGCGAACGCGCCGCTTATCGTGCGCGGTTGACCGCAGGTCGGGATGGCGGGGATAGAGCCGGATTAGCGCGTGCCGCTGGACGCTTCCTGGATGCCGACGAAGCTGTAGTCGCAAAAGCCGGGATCGGCGTGCTGCTTGATTTTCTCGTAGACCTTGTCGGGCTCGTTGAGCACCGCGGAATCGAAAATCCGCGAATTGACAGCGCCGTACATCACGCACGCGCCGCGCTTTTCGTCGAACTCCAGGCACGAATGCACGCTGGTCATCATGTACATGCCCGCGATATTTTCGATGAAGTGTATCGCCTTGCCAGTCTGAATCACGGTGACTTCGTGCGAGCCGGACATGCGCGTGTAAATCGCCCGCGCCCTGGCATTCTTGACGTCGACGTTCTGAAAATGCACGAGCGAATCGGCCTTGCCTTCGACCATGATCGGACCGCCGGTCGCGGGATCGGTTTCGTAACCTTTGTAGAACGCGCAATGCACGTAGCGCGAGCGGGCGAGATTGGTGAAATCGGTGCGATCGGCCGCGCCGACGTCGGCGGACGCGCCGAGCACGGCCGTTAAGCAGGCAAGACCGGCGAACTGCGCGCTATTCATCATCGAGTGTCCAATCGATACGCCTGAAGCCGATGGCAAACCGAGTGTGCCCCTTTGACCGGATACTGTCTATCGGCTTGACACCCGTACGCGTGCTGGCTAACCTCCAGTGGACTTCCAAACTCTGTTTAAAGTTCATGGGCTTAACTGCAGTTGAAAAAATCGTAGCGCGCGCCTGCGGCAGACCCGCGGTACATGCGGGCGAGGTGGTGCAGCCCGATCCCGATTTCATCATGGTGCACGACGGCGTCGTGCGCGGCGCCAAGCGCGAGCTCGACGCGATCGGCATCGACCGGCTCGCCGCGCCCGACAAGGTCGTGATGGTGACCGACCACGAAGTCATCTACGGCAGCGCGCGCGCCGCCGAGATGGGGGCAATCAATCGCAATGCCGCGAAAGCCTGGGGCGTGAAGAATTTCTTCGACGTCGGCCGCGGCGGCCACGGCCATATCTTCCCGATGGAAACCGGCATGCTGCTGCCGGGCATGTTCTATTTCGACAACGACCGGCACGCGACCAATGCAGGCGCGATCGGGGCGTTCGGCTTTCGCATGGGCATGGAGATCAGCCGCGTGCTCGCCACCGGCACGAATTGGGTCACGGTGCCGAAGTCAGTTCGGCTGACGCTCAAAGGCGGGCTCGTGCCCGGCGTATACGGCCGCGACCTTGGGCTGCATATCGCGCGGCTCCTGCACGAGGGCAAGCTCGATTTCGAGCTCGATTACCGTGTGCTCGAATACGCGGGCGATCTCGACCAGTTCGATCTTGCCACCCGCGCGGCGCTGTGCAGTTCGCCGACCGAGATGCGCGCTTACGGCGTGTTCTTTCCACCGTCGGAGCAAATTCTCGCATTCGCGCGCGAGCGCGCGCAGCGTCCGTTCACGCCGGCGTATCCGGACGCCGACGCCGAATACGAAAATACGGCCACTCTCGATATCGGCACGCTGGAGCCGCAGGTCGCATTGCCGGGCGGCGTGCACCGCGCGGTCGATATCGGCGAAATTTCCGGTCAGGTGGTCGACCATGCGTTCATCGGGTCGTGCGGTTCCGGCATGTACGAGGATTTTGCGATCGCCGCGAACATTCTGAAGAACAAGCAGGTCGCGCCCAATGTGCGCATGTTCATCGCGCCGGGCTCCGAGCAGTCGACCAAGCGGTTGGCCACCGACGGGCTGCTCAATATTTTTATCGAAGCCGGCGCGATTCTGCTGCCGGCAGGCTGCGGCCCCTGCAACGACGCGGTAGTCGGACCGCTGCACAGCGGAGAAGTTTCGATTTCTACCGCGGCGAACAACAATGCCGGGCGATTCGGCGCCAGGGACGCGCAACTCTACCTGGGAAGCCCGGCGACGGTCGCGGCGTCGGCGCTTGCCGGCAAAATCGCTGACGCTCGCGCGATAAAGGACTGACTAATATCTACCGTTCGCCCTGATGTACGGAAGGGTGAACGATTTCGCCACGTGAGCGCGGCTGACTACCCTTTCAATCTGGCATAGCGTGCTTCTATTCATCAGCACGAAAGGCTTCCAATGCCGCGCCTAGCGGCGCAACCGCAAATAAATCTCGGGCAGCTTGTTGGGCAGGCTGTTGATGTGATCGAGCACGAGGTAATGGCCGCGCCCGAAGATCTGCGGCAGATACTGATTCGCCATGGTGTCGACGGTGATGCAGAACGGATGCACGCCGGCGGCCATCGCTTCTTTCACCGCCATGCGCGTGTCTTCATGCAGGTAGCGCCGGTCGCCGCCGTCGTCGTAGTCTTCGGGGCGGCCGTCGGACAGGATCAGCAATAAACGCCGTCGGCTTTCCACGCCGTTGAAGCGCGCCGTCGCATGCCGGATCGCAGCACCCATGCGCGTCGCGAGCCGGCCCGAGATGCCGCCGATGACGGCCTTGATCGGCGTCGTAAGCGGCTCGTCGAAATCCTTGATCGTGTAGTAGCTAACGTTGTCGCGATACTTCGAGCAGAAACCGGCGATTGAATACGCGTCGCCGACTTCCTCCATGCTTTCCGCGAACAGCAGCACGCCGGCGCGCACGCGGTCGACCAGCCGCCCGCCGCCCTCCGGCAGATGCTGCATGATCGACGTCGACATATCGGCGAGCAGCGTGACCGACACGTCGCGCTGCTTGATTTCACGCCGTCGATAAATCGCAGGCTGCGGCGACATGCCTGCGCGCTGTTCCGATACGTAGGTGACCGCGGCGTTCAGGTCGATGTCGTCGCCGTCGAACTGCCGCACCTTGGGCGCGAGCCGCGTGGGCTTCTGCGACTGGATCGCCTTCTTCAGGCGTTTCAACGCCAGCGCGTACTGGTTCATCAGGCGGTTCGCTTCGGCGAGATTCGATTCCGCGAGCGGCTTTTCCTGCACCCAGCTCCAGTTGCGCTTGTAGCGGCCTTCGCGGTAATCCCACTCGGGATAGGGCTTGCCCTTGTCGCTCGACCCGCCGCCCTGCTCTTGCGTCTGTGTTTTCTGCAGCGACATCTTGCTCGAGCCGGCGCTCTGGCCGTCGCTCGCGACCATTTTCTCGCGCTCGCCGCTCTGCTCGCCGCCGGTCTCGGCATTCTGCTCGTCTTCGTTCTCGCCCTGATCGCCGTCTTCGCTTTCCTGCTTTTCGCCGTCGGCGCCCGCCTGCGTCTGCTGCGGCTGCTCCTGCTCGGTCTGCGCGTGCGCGGAACGCGCCGCATTCGGCGCCCGGCCAGGCAGATACGCGCCCTGATATATCTCCTGATCGATGACCGGTGCGAGTGTCGTTTCTTTATAGAGCTCGTTCGCAATCCTGAACGAGTCGGCGATAGTCGCAGCCGGTTCGAGCAGGCCGCGCAGCCGCGCATCCAGCGTCGACGGCTGACCGCGGGCAATCGCGAGCGCGCCCTCGACCATGGCCAATGCGAAATCGTAGTACGGCAGCGCCTCGGGCGGACGCAACCGGTGCGAGACGCCGGTTGCATAGAGGCGTGCGAAAAAGTTCGGCACGCGCTGCTGCACGCGTGCATCGACGCGCAAATCTTCGCACGCGTCGAATATCAGCTGGAAGCGCGGCACATCGTCGCCGTAGCGCGCGAACAATGGAGCCCACGCGATCTGCCCCGACTTCGGCAGCTCCGCGCCGACCTCGCGGAATATCTGCTCGAGCGCGGCGCGGTCGAAGCTGCCGAACAGCTGGCGCCCCGCTGCGTGCAATACAGCAAGAATTGCTTCGTCGCGATCCGGCATGACCGCGGGCACGAACACGCTGCGGCCGTCCGATTCGACGAACGGCCGGCCTTTGTCCGGCGACCACGTGCTTTCCTTCAATTCGAACGGGCGCTCGAACCAGATGTTGAGCAGCAGCGTCAGCAGCCGGTTGCGCTCGTTCATGCGAAAACCCGGCAGGTGATCGAGCAACACCGACAGGCTTTCTTCGCTTTCGAGCCGGAAGTACGCTTCGCCGCGCGCGCGGCCCGATTGCATGATGTCAGCGCCGCGCAACGCCCATGGCAGCACCGCCTGCGCGCCGAGCAGGTTGCGCACGCGAATCGCGCCGCCGAGATAAGTCGCGAGCATCAGCTTGCGCGTCTCGAAGAGCTCGTCCATCGGCTCGCACAGCTGCTCGATGCCGGTGATGCCCTGACGGCATGCGAGATCGAGCACCGGCATCGCGAAGTAAGCGCGCCCGCTGTCGCTGTGCCGCGCATACCACATGAAGCCGATTTCCGCCCAGCGCCGCTCGCCGGCGTGGCCCAGCGTGCCGAACGCGCGCGGCAGGTTCTTCATGTAGCCTTCGACGGCGGCGGCCGGCCCCGGCCAATGCAGAAATTCCAGCGCCTGCTGCGTCCACGGCAGCACCGTTTCGGAGATTTTTTCGGCCTCGCGGCTGCCGCGCACGAACGCCTTGCCAGCTTCGCGATCGTGCTGAAACAGCCGCTTGACCGCGTCGAGCCAGACGAGCGCGACGTCGTCGCCATGGTGGCGCAACGCCGGCAGCGCGTCGGCGACTTCGCGATGGGCGACAAAGGAGAGCGCGCTTAATTCGAGGAGCGCGTGCTCGATGGCGGCTGGCGATGAAACGGGCATGATGGCTGGTGGTGCAGCGGCAGCCGCGCGAGCGGCCGCGAGGTTCAGGCGAAGTGCGCTTTGACGATTTCCATCAGCGCATCGGCGAGCTCGATGTCGTCGGTGAGCGGATTGACCATTGCCACCTGGCACGCATTGACCGGGTCGAGCCCTGCGTTGATCATGTTGGCCGCGTAGACCAGTGCGCGCGTCGACGTAGCTTCTTCAAGCCCGTGGTCTTTCAGCAGCCGGCCTTTGCGCCCGGTAGCGACGAGCTTCGCGGCGAGTTCGGCATCGATGCCCGGCACCTCGTTGACCACGATTTTGCGCTCGACGTCTTCCGCCGGAAAATCGAAATTGATCGCGATGAAGCGCTGCTTGGTCGACGGCTTCAGGTCCTTCAGCACCGTCTGATAGCCGGGGTTGTACGAGATCACGAGCAGAAAATCTTCGTGCGCATCGATTTCCTGGCCCTTCTTTTCAATCGTGAGCCGCCGCCGGTGATCGGTCAGCGAGTGAATCACGACCGTCGAATCGGTGCGCGCCTCGACGATCTCATCGAGATAGCAAATCGCGCCGGCCTTCACCGCGCGCGTCAGCGGTCCGTCCTGCCACACCG
>Ga0207682_10000529_pt1 | contig 17521 bp, 22 predicted proteins | sample KBSM63metaG_FD_184332 | JGI IMG/M metagenome (GOLD analysis project Ga0207682, IMG submission 184332) | Miscanthus rhizosphere microbial communities from Kellogg Biological Station, Michigan, USA - KBS M6-3 metaG (SPAdes) (version 2) | ecosystem: Host-associated > Plants > Roots > Rhizosphere >... | reverse complement strand
GCTCATCGCCCTGGATGTTGGCAGCGATGTCCTCGTCGAAGACGCGGATACGGCCCGGATCGATGTCGTCGCTGGGATGTTCGAGCGCGACCGCGGCTTCCCACCCGTCACTGTTCAGGAAAGTCCAGCGCAGCTGCGGCGTGCGCACGAAAACCATCCCCGTCGGCCCCCAATAATCGAGGACGTTCGGGAAGATGTCGCCGTCCATGAACAAAGTGTTGGTCTGGCCCGCCAGGAACGGCCCCCATTTCGCGTATATATGGCGGGGCCGGAACGTTGTCTGTCCGGCGTCTACGCCGGTCCCGTACAGGTCGAACTCGAATTTTACCTCGTAAGGTCTTCCGGCAACCGTTCCGGTGGCCTTCGCGCCGAGGCGGGACTGGCGGATGCTGAAGATCGACTGGCCATCGCCCCCGAACTGGCCGTCCTGCGTCGGAATCCGCGATGGGCGCAGCGTCGCGTCCCAGTCCGGATTGACCCGCTTGAAGTCCTGGATCGCGTCCAGCTGGACGAAGCCGTAAAGCTCGAGATTGTGGTCGCCCGGCTTCCGGCTCGAAGGCGGCGGAGGCACCGGGACCTGAGCAGCTTGGTTCGCCTGGGCCGCGGCGCGAGCTTCAAGGGCTTCGGTACGCTTCTTCAGGTCGCGGATTTCCTGAAGCAACGCCTCGCGCTCGGCATTGGTCATAGGCGCTGCGGGATCGGCCGCCGCGGGAGCTTGCGCGCCGGCCGTAGCGACGCCGGCGGCAGGAGGCGGTTGGTCAGCCGCCGATGATGTCGACGTGCTTTTCGCTTCTGCCAGGGATGGAGAAACGAAAAGAAGCGCGGACGCGAATAGAGTCTTCTTCAGCATCATGCCCCCTTCCACGCCGAACCGAGCACCTTGATGGGCTGTCTCGGTGGTCGCTGTGGCGGAGCAAAACGACAGTTCGGAAAAACCCCGACCAGCCAGCAGGGGAAACGCGCAATGAATGTTCGGCTCCGCGCGGCCACAGCAAACTACGGGTTTTCCCTGCTGCCATCTTCAATTCGGCCGTCCCTATGATCCGTCCAGCACGGGAGATTCCGGATGGTCCGATTCATCTTCAAGGTCGTCTTCGTGGAGCGCGGTCAGGAGGCTCTTTGGAGAGGCTGGGTAGCACTGGCAGGTGGGTCTTACCGTTACTCCCCATCCGCCGATCATCGCGACTCCCTGGGGCGATACGAGCTGATCGAAGCGCACGATATCGAGGAAGCGGTGGAAATCACGCAGCGCCGATATCCGCATTGCACCGTAATGCGTGAGGGCACCGAGAGGATCTGCAGCGCGTAGCGGATCGGGATGACCACTGCCGCCCCGCGTCGCGGCGGGGAAAAAGGCTGTCGCCGTTCGTAAAGCCGGCGGGTCATTCTCCGCTACTTGCAATCCCATGAATGACGTGGACCGCATTGCGTACATAGAAGTTCTCGCAAGAATGGCGGCGCGCCTCGCCGGCCGTGATCCCGACCAGCATGTCTGTTTGCGGCTCGGAGAGTTTGTCGCGTTCAACGACCTGATGTGGCGCTACCCGGATTTCCTTGTCCGCGCCGAAGCGGCGCTCCTCGCACTCGACGGACCGCCGCCCGCTTAACCCTGCCCCGCGAGGTTCAGCGAACGTAAATGCTCCCTGCCCCAGCGTGCACCCAGAGGACCTGTGAACATGAATTCCAATTGCGTTCAGGAAATGCGTTCCAAAGCGTCGCGCTGCCGCGAACTAGCAAAGACCGCGTCGGACCCCGAGGTTGCCGATGAGCTCCTTCGGCTTGCTGCCGAACTGGAGACGGCGCTGCATTTGCTTGAAGATGAGGGCTCAACAGAGGGTCGCAACACCGTCGTTGGGCCGAAGGGGCGGCTTGATCCCGAATCCCTTCCTAACCGCGCGGTACAGGCGTCGTAAGCAACTTCAGCGTGGTTCGTTACCGCCGATTCCCTGAGGGACGGGGCGCGAGGTTTCAACTCCACCTGCCGCTGATAGCTGCACGCGAGACCTAGTCCAGTCGGCGCCGGGCGCCACCAACTTGGCAAGGCCGCCCCAAGGCCGCTAGCCAGTCATGCGCAGCATCGTTAGCGGGGGTTGAGTGAAGATCGGAATCCTGACCGGCGGAGGCGACGTTCCGGGCCTGAACCCGTGCATCCGCTCCATCACCCTGTCCGCGGACGACAACGACTGGGAAGTCGTGGGCTTCAGGCGCGGCTGGCAGGGCGTCCTTGAAATCAATCCCGACGATCCGGCGTCCATCGCCGCGAACAGCCTGCCGCTCACCCGCGACGGAGTGCGCGGCCTCGACCGGCTGGGCGGAACGATCCTCCACACGTCGCGGATGGACCCGCGAACGCACCCGCAGGGCGACAAGACCGCCCACGTCCTCCACGTCCTCGATCGCCTCGGCGTTGATGCCATGGTCACGCTGGGCGGCGACGGTACCTTGCGCTTTTCCGCTCATCTGTCGCGGCAGGGCTTTCCCGTCGTCTCGATTCCCAAGACGATGGACAACGATGTCTTCGGCACCGACTATTGCATCGGCTTCTCGACGGCCGTGAGCCGCTCGGTCGAGGCGATCAACGCCCTGCGCACCACCATCGAAAGCCACGAGCGGATCGGCATCGTCGAGCTGTTCGGCCGCCGCAGCGGCGAGACAGCGCTCCTCGCCGGCTTCCTCGCTCAGGTGGACCGTACGATCATCGCGGAGATCCCGGCGGACCTCGACGTGCTGCTTCCGCTGTTGGCGAGGGACAAGGCCGAAAGCGGCGCCAACTATGCCATGTGCGTGATCTCCGAAGGCGCGAGAATCAAGGGCGAGGCGGTCGGCGACGATGCCATGCGATCTTTGCCCGGCAGCGACCGCGAGGAGATCAGCGTCAGCAGGAGGCTCGGCCGCGCGATCAAGGATCAGCTCGGCTTCGGCACGGTCATTCAGGAACTCGCTTATCTCATGCGCGCTGGCGAGCCGGACGCGATGGACCGCATGGTCGGCCTAGCCTTTGGAGGGCTCGCAGTGCAGCTTCTTGCTCGTAGCGAGCCGGGGCGGATGGTCGCGCTCAAAGACGGCAATTACAGCCACGTGCCGATCGGGACGCTTGAGGAAGGCGAGAAGTCGGTCGACGTTTCAGGCTTGTACGATCCCTCGCTCTACCGCGCCAAGGTGATGCGGGTCGAGGGAATGCCGATGTTCCTCTATTAAGGAACGGCCTTGCCGTCGCGGTTTCCCGGCGGAGAGTAGCGGCAGATCAGATAGTCCCAGGCGCCGTCACGATAGATGGCGCAGCCGACGTGCGTCGTCGTCTTCCAGATTATCTGCGTATAGTGGGCGACGTCCGACCAATTCCCCGTGCGGCTGACGTCCGGGAATTGTCCCGGGAAGAACCGGCGCTTCTCCGCGGTCCACGCACCGACCATGTCCTCAGGGCCGAAGCGGCCCTGCTGACCCATCCAGAGGTTCTCGCGCTGGTTCTCACGGCCCGTTCGCGGCGAGTGTACCAGCCTGCCCAATCGCGAGAGGGCGGGGCCGTAGGAAGCGGCAGCTACAGCAAGCGCCGGATCCCATTGGAGAGGCGGAGCGCCGACGTCCGCGCGTGCGGCATTGTGCAGGCTGAGGATGCGGTGATTGATGGTGTCGAGGCCCGAAGAGGTTGCAACGAAGGCGGCCGGACGCGCGGGCGCCGCGGCCAGGGCGCCGAGGGCCATGGCGATTGCAAGTTTCCGTACCACTTCGCGATTATGCGCCGGACGTGGCTAAAGGTCTGTAAACGCGGCTGGTTACTAGTGCGGGTTCCGCTGCGGCTGCCGCAGCGCTACGGCAGCGCAATGACCCATGCCCGCGTCTGGAAGTTCAGGCCTCCTCCGGGGCGCGAGGACGAATTCCACGCCGCTTACTCCGGGACTGGCAATTGGGCGCGCTTGTTCGAGCAGGCGCAGGGCTATCGCGGAACGGAGCTGCTGCGCCCGTTGGAAGCAGGCGGCTGGTGGCTGACCATCGACCGATGGGAGTCTGCGGCGCATTTCGACTCCTTCCAGAAGGATTTCGGCATCCAGTACCGGGGCCTCGACGCCGAGATCGAGGGTGTGGCAGGCGAGGAGGTCTTCGTGGGGGCGTTCGACGAATGACGCTCTACGCAATCGACGGTGCCGCTCCGCTGCTCGCCGACGGTGCCTGGGCGGCGCCGTCCGCGGACCTGATCGGCGACGTCCGGCTCGGGGCGCGGGCAAGCGTCTGGTTCGGCGCCGTGATCCGCGCCGACAACACGCCCATCATATTCGGCGAAGAGACCAACTTCCAGGATGGCGCCATCGGCCATTCGGATCCGGGCGCACCGCTGACGATCGGGGCCCGCGTGACCGTCGGGCACCAGGCGATCCTTCATGGCTGCACGGTATCCGACGACTGCCTGGTCGGCATGGGCGCTAAGATCCTCAACGGCGCCTTTCTCGGCCCGGAATGCCTGATCGGAGCAGGAGCTCTGATCACGGAGGGCAAGAGGTTCGAAGAGGGCGGGCTGATCGTGGGCGTCCCCGCGCGGCTGGTCAGGCCGCTGACCGATGCGGAGAAGCAGGGATTGCGCCTCTCTGCCGCTCATTATGCCGACAAGGCTGCGCGCTACGCCGCCGGGCTGAAGGCACATCCATGACACTTGAAGCCCTGAACCGTCTCGCCACCTTGGTCGCATGATCGACATCCGCAAATTTGATTCGCTGGGCCATGCCGACCACGGTTGGCTCGATGCCCGCCACCATTTCTCCTTCGCGAACTACCACGACCCGAACCGCATGGGCTGGGGCCGCATTCGCGTGTGGAACGACGACAGGATCGCCGCCAAGTCCGGCTTCCCGCCGCACCCGCACCGCGACATGGAGATCATTACCTACGTCCGCACCGGCGCAATCACGCACCAGGACTCGATGGGTAACAAGGGCCGCACGGCCGCCGGCGATGTTCAGGTGATGAGCGCCGGAACGGGCGTGACTCATGCCGAGTACAATCTCGAGGATGAGGAGACGACGCTCTTCCAGATCTGGATCGAGACGGACAAGCAAGGCGCGCAGCCGAGCTGGGGCGCAATGCCGTTCCCCAAGGAGAGCCGCGAAGGTCATTTCCAGCTGCTCGCCAGCGGCAATGGCGACGACGGCGTGCTGCGCATCAATTCCGACGCGCGCATCCTAGGCGCGACGCTGAAGGCAGGCGAGACGCTGGAATATGACGCCGATCCGGCGCGCCACCTCTATCTCGTGCCGAGTGCGAAGGTCGAAGTGAACGGCACTCCGGCGGCGAAGCGCGACGGCGTCGCCATCACCGGTGAGTCGACGGTCACGGTCAAGGCCGAGGAAGACGCTGAGCTAGTCTTGGTCGACGCGCGTTAAATATCGCATTTCACCGGTTTTTTGCGCCCGGTCGACTGCCGTTCATCGCACCTGTGCTTGAAGTGTCGGCAATTGGACGGCAAAGCGCTGGAGTCGCCGCGGGAAGCGCCAAGCGACTCCAGCCAGATCAAAGGGTGAGATGAAGCAAGCATTGCGCATGAGTTCGGCGGCGATCGCGCTGGCGGTCTTCCTGGCCGCACCGGCGTACACTCAGGACCAGGCGGTCGATGCCGCTTCCGCACCTGTGCCGACCCTGGCTGCACCGGCGAGCGAGGACGCGGTCGGGCCCGCCCAGCTGCGCGACTTCTCGATCAACGGTACGGTCACCCGACGCGCCGACGCGCCGGCGACTGCGCCTGCCCAGACTGCCCCCGCTCAGGCCGCAACGACGACCCGGCCTGCCGCGCCCCGGACGGCAAGCGCGACCCCCGCGCCGGACACGAGCAACGCGACTGCTACGACGAGCCGTTCAGCGGCTACGCGGGCAGCGCCGGCTGCCGGCATTGCTGCGACTTCGTTCGACCTGCCTCCGCCGACCCCGGCGACCGCTCAGCCGGCGGGCTTCGCGTCGGCGACCTTCCCGCAATCTTCGCCGGAAGCCGTTGCAAGCCCCGTGGCTGATATGGGATCAGGCTCCTTCCCCCTGTGGCCGTGGATCGCCGCCCTCATTGCCGCCATCAGCGCCGGCGCCTGGTACTTCAGGCGTCAGAAGTCCGGATACGCCTTCGCCGGCGCAGGCGGTGAGGCCTCGGCATTCGATCTCAGCCCCGCCCCAGCGCCTCCGCGCGCGGCGCCTATGCCGAAGCCGCGGCCCGCACCGGTTCCGGATCCTGCCCCGGCACCCAAGCCGGCAACGGCTCCCGTCGGGATCGTGTCCACGCGACTTCGCCCATGGCTTGAGATCGAATTCTCGCCCGAGGCAGCGATCGTCGACGATGAGAAGGGCGCGATCCAGTTCGAGGTCACGATCTTCAATTCCGGAAGCGCGCCTGCCCGCGACGTGCATGTGGAAGGCGCGCTGTTCAATGCCAGCCCCGACCAGGATCAGGTGCTCGGCCAATTCTTCTCCAAGCCGAATGGCCAGGGGGGCGATCGCATCGCGATTCCGCCACTCCAGCGCATGAGCTTCCGCAGTCTCGTCACTCTTCCGCGCGATCAGCTGCGCCTGTTCGAGGTCGAGGGCCGCACGCTGTTCGTGCCGCTCGTCGGCTTCAATGCCCTTTATCGGTGGAGCAACGGCCAAGGCCAGACGTCGACGAGCTTCATCGTCGGGCGCAATGCGAACGGTGAGAAGATGGCGCCGTTCCGCATCGACCAAGGCGCCAAGACCTTTCGCGGGCTCGGCGCCCGCGAACATACGCTGCGTGTCCGTCAGTAGCGTCTAGAGCCGCTCCGTCTCGCTGACTTCGACCAGGCGCTTGTCGCCGTCGACGCTGAGCGCTCCCGCACCCCGGAACACGAAATAGAGGAAGACGAAGCAGTAGAGCACTGCCGCGTCGCCCATGTTGTTGACCGGCCAGAAATTCTGCGGCGCATGTGCCATGAAATAAGCGACGGCCATCGTACCGGACGCAATGAAGGCCGCCGGGCGGGTGAACAGGCCGATCGCGATCAGCAGGCCGCAGGCCAGCTCGATGATGCCGGCGTAGGCAGGCGGCCCGGCAAAGGTCCATCCAAAGCCCGCGCGCTCTCCTTCGGGAAAGGAAAGGAACTTTTGCGACCCGTGCGCGAGGAACAGCAGGCCTGTCATGATCCGCAGGACTCCGACCGCTATCGGCTCGTAGCGTAAGAGATTGCGCGAGTTCATCGGGTTCCTCCAGATTGCGGTCGCGTCTACAACACCGCACTATTGTAACTGTGCCATGCGAGCACTGCGGCGGCGCCTCGATGCGGCTTCCATCGCTCGCCCATCTGGCGCAGCTGCTTCTCGCTCGGCTTCTCCGCCAGGCCCATCAGCCGGCCGATCTCGATCTGAACGGCGAGGTCGCCGGCCGGGAAGACGTCGCGGCGTCCTTCGGCGAAGAGCAAATAAATCTCCGCCGACCAGCGTCCGATTCCCTTGATCTTAGTCAGGAGGGCGATCGCCTCCTCATTGTCTTCCGGCAAGGCGTCGAGGGCGAGCTCGCCGGACAGCACGAGCTGAGCGAGGCTTCGGATGTAGCCCGCCTTCTGCCGGGACATGCCCGCCGCGCGCATTTCTTCGTCGGACGCGCCCAGCAGTTTCTCGAGAGCGGGCGGTGAACCGAATGCTGCTTCCAGCTTCGTCCACATCGATCGGGCGGCGGCCACGCTCACCTGCTGGCCGACGATAGTGCGCAAGAGGGTGGTTGCGCCGGGGGGGCTGATGCGCGGCTCCGGGTTTCCGTGCTGTTCGAGCACCGCGGCGAAGGCAGGTTCGATCCGCGCAAGTTCGGCCAGGCTCTCGTGCAGCGTGTCGGTTGTGCGGACCATCAGGCGACGCTCGCGGCGTAGAGGGCGATCGCGGCCGCGTTGGAAACGTTTAGGCTCTCGATAGAGTCTGAAATCGGAAGCTTGGCCAAAGCATCGCAATGCTCGCGGGTGTTCTGGCGAAGTCCGGGCCCCTCGGCTCCCAGCACCAGCGCGACCCGCGGGGAGCCGAGCGCCTCCTTGAGGCCCGCCTCGGCTTCGCCCGCAAGCCCGATCCGCCAGAAGCCGGCTTCGCCGATCTGCTCCAGCGCACGTGCGAGGTTCACGACACGCACCCAGGGCACGCGCTCCAACGCGCCGGAAGCAGCTTTGGCCAGCGCGCCGCTTTCAGGCGGCGAATGACGGTCCTGCGTGACGATCGCGACCGCTCCGAACGCGGCGGCGGAGCGCAGGATGGCTCCCACATTATGCGGGTCCGTCACCTGGTCGAGGACGAGCAGCACCGCTCGTTCGGGAGCGTCGGCGAGTACATCGTCCAGCCAGGCTTCCTCCAGCGGCTCCACCTCGACAACCACGCCCTGGTGCGGCGCGTCGTTCGGAACCAGTCGTCCGAGGTCGGGCGCCTCAGCGAGCGTGACCTGCACATCCTTGGGGAATTGCATGAAGCCGGTCGCTTCACGCGTCGCCCATGCGCGCAGCACTTTGCGCCCGGGATTGTCGAGTGCTGCCGCGACCGCATGCTTGCCCCAGAAACGTGGCCGATTGGCGGAACCGTGGCTTTGGTGGGACTTCTTGCGGCGGGACATGCGCGGCAAATGGGCGAGCCGAAGCGGGCGCGCAAGCCTCCGCTAGGCGAGCGCGGCCTGGCGTCGTCGTTCCAGTCTCCGGCGATGGCTGCGCCAGGTGCCGATGACGATGATCACGAAGATGGGATAGACCCAGAAGCGCGCTGCCGCTGCATAGGCCTGCGGCATGAGGTCGAGCCGGCCCAGCTTGAAGGCGTGGGACATGAGGGTCGTAAGCTGCAGTCCCGCGACCCACAGCGGCCAGAAACGTTCGGAGCGCAGTGCAACGAAGGTGAAGCCTGCGAAGGTGGCCAGGTCGACGATGAAGACGCCGGCTTCGACCTGCGAATAGCGGGACGCCAGGGGCGAAATGACCGCAACCGACGCGATCGAGGCGATCACGCAGATCGTCGCGACGGTTCGTTCGTCGCTGCGCCCACGCACGAAGGCGTAGGCACAGACGGCGAAAAGCACGACGAAATATTGCAGCGGGCTAAGCATAGGATTCGGCCGGCCCGCGACTTGGCGAGCCGGCCACCCCTGTCAAGCGACGATCCGGAGATCTGCGAGGCCGGTCTTCTGGTCCGGGCACTCGCTGCCTTCGCCGAAGGAGACGGTGCGAAGACCGGGAACCTTGCCCTTGGCTTCGGCAAGCGCCGTGTGGCAGCCCACGACGGAGCCGCGAGCCTCGACCAGGCCGCTCACGGCCGCCGCGAGCTCTTCCAGGACCGGATGGACGGTACCGAACCCGACGCGGGCGACCGAATTGGCGCGCATGATACGTGCCTGAAGCTCGGCGACCTCCGACAAAGCGGCGTCGATGCTGTCCTCGACTGCGCGGACCTGCGTTGCGACTTCAAAGGCGGCGTTTTCGATCTGATGTTTGCGCATGGCTACTCCTCCTCCGCCGCGCGCGACCGCGGGGAGTTTCGTTTGGCCGGAACTGGCATTGGCCGGCGGCTAGTTCTTGAGCAGCCTGGCGAGACTTTCGAGCCCGGCGAGGTACATTCCCGCCGAAAACGCTGCGCCCGTCGCGATCAGGAAGATCCAGAGCAGCCGGAGGCCGACGCTCATCTCATTCCGGGGATGGCTCCTCGTTGCGAACGGCAAAGGCAGGGAAGACCAGGTGGACTCGGGTCTCTGCTCGGTATTGAGATCCGGGTTCCCGGCCTCCCCTGCGCGATCAGCGTGCCGAATCTGATGACTGACCGCCCCGACGGACTGGCCCTCGAGCGCAGCGGTCTCAACGTACGGCGATTGATGTATCAACCGTTGATATGGCTCTTGGTGGCGGGCGACGATGCGGGCGGCTTGCGTCCGGCGCTCGACTCCAAGCGCGTGGAGCGCGCCGCGGATGCGCTGATCGACGGTGTGCGGCGATATTTGAAGCTCTGCGGCGATTTCCTTGGAAGATAAGTGCTGATCGACCAGCAGCAGACAGTCGAGTTGGCCGCGAGAAAGCCGCGCGACCCGCTCCGCCATTACCGACCCGTTGTCGTCAGGGCCGCGTGATCCCGCCGCCGCAGTATTCACCTGCATACACTCCGAGCAATAGCTCCCAATACCTTGGGAGAACATCCGAGTCCGGCCCAACTTAAGTCGATTCGACCGATTTGGACAATTCCGTAGGGTTTTCTGCTGATAATTTTAGTTGTCGCACGCAACCTTTTTGATGCGCGCACTATAGGCGCGTCGCGGTTATCGAGCCGAAAGTGGCGCTTCGATCGCAGGCGGAGCCGCCCGGCTGAGTTAGCCCCGAAAGCTTCTCCGAACCGAGCAGAGGCTTGACGTGTAGGTTCGCCAGCTCGCGATAGCTCTTGATTCGTCGCGAAAGTTGCCGACCATCAAATTGTCATCGCCGGCAGCTGCCTCGTTTTGAAGGCTCGAGAGCGCACGGGGATCAGCCTTGATGCTGGGTGCTGTCGGCCGTATGCGTGCCGGCAAAACCTTGCGCACGCCGTTGGCAGTGATCCAACTGCGCTTTTTGATGGTGGCCGTCCTAATTGCTCGCAGCGCGAACGACGCTTTCGCTAACGTTTGTTAGAGCGGCTGAGATCGCGTCTAAAGAAGCCTTCGACGCTGGCCGCGATGGCAACCGCCTGAAAGCCCGTGGTGTTATCCGCTTCGTCAGGAGAGAGAGGCCATGACGAGCGTTCTTGAAACGGCGCCGCAACACGCGGTGCTGCGCTATTCGAATGTGAACGTCGCATTCCACTGGACCACCGTCGTCCTGGTGCTTCTGCAGCTCTACCTAGGTTCCAGGTTTGCCCTGTCCGAACCGAGCGCCGCTCGCGACGAGGTCCTCCTTTGGCATAAGAGCGTAGGCGTCCTGATCTTCGTATTGACGCTCGCGCGTCTGGCTTACCGCCTAAGGAATCCACCGCCTCCGTTTCCGCCGGAGCTTCCGGCATGGGAGCGGGTCGCGGCCGTCTGGAGCCATCGCCTGTTTTACGCCCTCCTAATCGCCATGCCGATCGTTGGGTTCGTCGCGGTTTCCGGCTATACCCGAGGACCCTTTCTTGTGATCGGCGGGATCGAAGTTCCACTGATCCCGGGCGTGAGCAGCGAAACCGGCCACCTGGCAGGCGAAGTGCACGAACGGGCCACGTACACGCTCGTGGCCTTGATCCTGCTCCATGTCGCTGCGGCCCTGAAGCACCAGTTCGTCGATCATTGGAGAGGTTCTGCGCGAATGCCGCCGTTCACCTCGCAGGGTGAGCCGGTGGTTATCGGCCAAGGTCGCGACGAGGCTGCTCAAGAAGGCTAAGCATGTCGAGCGAAACGGCGGCGGCGCCAGCGGCCTTTTTTTCTTTGGGCGTAGTTATTTGGAACTCCGGCTCAGCTCCGCTCAGATGCTTCGATAGGCTATAATCAGCGCGAGCGCTCTCAATAGGCGCTTACCCGTCATTTCAACTCTAGACGTTGACCCAGTGCTGCTCGGTGATTCCGCGAATGAACCGGTGTGTTGTAATGAGGATGCTTGAACAAGTGGGCGACATACATTTGCTCGTGCCACAGTGTCGGCAACGAACGGAAATAGTGGCGAAGACCGGCAATCTGCGCGAGCTTGCGATCGGCGTGCGCCTCGTTGAACTCACGTATCGCCAAAAGTTCTCCGGTGAATTCATTAAAGCAGTACGCGGCATCGGCGGCAACGTCATCGAAATAGCAAAACACCCGGGGAAGAAGTAACTCGAACGGCAGGTCCAGAACTTCCAATGCCGCAATTGTCGACGAGTAGAAGTCAACATCAAACGAAATAAAGCCGATTGGCGCTGGATTAGTGTCGCCGAAGTGTTGAACGGTATCTCGAACGTCGCCGATGATCAGTTTGGCAGAACTTAGTCGATTTCTGAGTTTTTCCTCATCCATCGCAAAGGAGCCTTGGACGTAAGCATATGGCAGATCCCGATAGTCATCCGGCGGCGGCAGGCCCGAAGCAGTGTCGAAGCCATAGATTTCAATCTCTACGCCTGTCTCAGTAACAACTCGGCGCGCATGGTCCTCAAGCGCAACCAGTCCGTTGCCGCCGGCAACCCCGAACTCAATCGCGGATATTCGCTCTATGCCCAGACTGGCGGCTAAGCGGCCCGCTTCCAGTAGCCCAAAGCCGTAATTCGACCTTTGAACGGACCCCACTCGAAGCTTGGACTCGTAACTGAGGAAGTTGAACAATGAATCGAACGCGCGCAGCGCAATAAAACGTGCCGGAATCGGCTCGCTCAGGGAAGCTAGCCCAGCTCGAAACAATTGACTGACGTTCATACCCTCGCCCCCCGGGCAATTAGGCTCCGACGCACCAATGCAGGCCGCTAAAAGAGCGTCAAGTGCATTGTCATTACTGTCGATTTTTGGGTCGAAACGAACGGCAGCTTTGGGTCGAAAGCAGACATTCCGCAAGCCGCCGTGTGGCGCAGGTTAAGAGCGGATTTCGTGTATCGCCATGTAGCGGCCATGTAGCGCGGAAGTGCGGGGAGTGAATCGGAAACGACGGAGAACTGCCGAAAATCATCGGTAGCGGTGAGAACCGTTTCACGAAGGACGAATCGGCGGGCCAAGCAGCCAAGAATTGCGGGAAACCGCCATTTGTAAGTTGGTGGAGAGGGCTGGATTCGAACCAGCGTACGCTTGCGCGGGCAGATTTACAGTCTGCTGCCTTTAACCACTCGGCCACCTCTCCACAGGTGCAGGCAGGGGCGCCATGTGGCGGTCGATGACAATAGTGTCAACGCCGGTGACGCGCGGTTTTGCGGAAGATTCAGGGGTTGTGTCGCCCCTTCACTTCGTTTCGGGCGCTCCAGCCTGCAACACGCCCCCGGCATGCTGTCGATCGGCTGGAGCGGGTGAAGGGAATCGAACCCTCGTCGTAAGCTTGGAAGGCTTCTGCTCTACCATTGAGCTACACCCGCGCCTGAAGCGCCCGCCTCCGCGGCGGACGCGTCCCATGCCATCCACGCCTCGCCCGCGTCAACCGCGGGCTTGGCTCCTTTACGAGCCGCGGAAAGCGTGAAGCCGCCCGTCGTCGTCCAGGATGTAGAGAGTCTGGTTCGCGACGACCGGCGACAGATGGACTCCGGCCTTGATGTTCGTCTGGCTTTGGAAGGAGCCGTTGTCGGGATCGACGTTGATCAGCGTGCCGTCGGAACTGACGACGATCAGGCGGCCGCCCGCGAGCACCGGACCCTTATAACCGATAGGCCCATGCTTCGCCTTTTCATTGCGGAAGGCGGGGAGCTGGGCGATCCACCGCACCTTGCCGTTGGACCTCGACACACAAAGCAGCTTCGCACTGTCCGTCACGACATAGACCCACTCCCCCGCGACCCACGGAGTAGAGATGCCGGCGATGTTCAGCTCCCACTGCCGCTGGCCGCTGATCAGCTCGAGCGAGACCATCCGGCCGCCCTGGCCGACCGCGAGGACCTGGCCGTTGTCAATCACCGGATTGGCGTCGACGTCGGAGATCGAAGCCACGCTCGTGCGGACGCTGGTGCGTGCCAGCTGATCCTGCCAGACGAGGCGGCCGTTCTCGTAGCGATAGGCATTGAGCTCGCCCGACGAGAAGCCGGCAACCACTGTGCCTTGGCCGACGGCCGGCGAAGCAGAACCGAAGATGCCCGCGATTTCCAGGGCCGCGGCCTGCGACCAGTTGGTCGATCCGTCGCTGGTCTTTAGCGAGTAGATCTGGTTGTCCTGGGTGATCACGTAGAGCGTGTCGCCGATGACTGTCGGGGAGCCGCGTAGCGGACCGGTCGGGTGGACTTGCCAGACGATGCCGCCGTTGCGGGCATCCAGCGCCGCGACATAGCCGAGGCCGTTGGTCGCATAGATCCGCCCATTGTCGAAGGCTACGCCTCCGCCGAACAGCGACGCGCGATTGCCCTTATCGTAGCCGAACTGCGTAGCCCAGACGGTCGCACCGGTCTGCGCGTCGAAGGCGCGTACGGTGGCCTGAGTATCGATGGTGTAAACTCGTCCGTCGCCGACAACGGGAGCCGAGGCGAGTCGCTGGCTGAGACTTCCGCCCGCTCCGATGGAGACCGCCCAGGCTTGTCCGAGGGACTGGCCAAGGGCGAGATGGCCCATGTTCTTCGCGGCATTTCCGCCGGCCTGGGCCCATTCGGCGTTCGGCGCCGCGACCGGCAGCGAGAAGGGCAGGGCCGACGTCGCCGGATCGACCGCGACGTCCTGTTCCGTTGCAAGGACCGCCACACGCTCGCCTAATACCGGCGTCTTGGGCGTTCCCTTTTTGAAGATCCCGCATCCGCTTACCGCCAGCGCGGCAAGCGTCAGCACCACGATACGCGTACGTACTGCCTTCATCTGCTTCAATCCTGCTGCTGCAGCGACGGCATCGACGCGGTTGCGTCTACGCCGAGCGTGCCCGCGACCTGGACGGCGCGCGTGCGAATGGTTTCGGGGACCTGTGTGTCTGCGGCGATGGCCGCGAAGAGTTTGCCGGCTTCAGCGTTTTTCTTTTGCTTGAGCAAGGCAAGCGCGGTCATTTCGCCCGCGCTGCCGAACCAGGGATTGCCGGCCTTCGCCAGCGGCTCCAGCCTTGCGATGACCTGTTCGGGCTTCAGCGTGTCGAATTCCAAGGCGGTGAGGCGGATCGTTCCCACATCGCGGTAGACTTGGGGCAGGCCCTTGTCGTCGACGATCTCGCGGTATTTGGCGATCGCGGCGGAGCGGTTGTTCTGCTCCAGCGCCAGCGCGGCATCGGTCAGCATCGCGGAGGCGCGGACCGCGTCGCTATGCGACTCTTCCAGAGCGTCTATGCGCTGCGGAATGTCCTGCTTGCGGCCGCTGCCGATGTCGGTGAGCACCGAGTGGAGCTCCTCCGTCTGCGCGGCGGCGTCTCTGTTGCGCTTCTCCTGCCAGAAGATCCAGCCGCCGGCAGCGGCGAGGAACAGGACCACCGCGGCGGCGACCCACTTGCCGTTCTTCTTGAAGAAGTCCTGGACCTGGTCGCGACGAAGATTCTCGTCGACTTCCCTAAGAAACGTGTCGTTGCTGTCCGTTGGGAGCGCCAAAATCTGCCTCAAGACGAAGTGACTGGATATCGATTTGCCGGGCGCTTCCTTTTCCACCCCAGATGAACGGAAGCTGGCGGGCCACCGTCTAGCGTCTAAGTCGGTAAAGGCAAAGGGTGCCGTTCGGGGGTTCTCAGGCGCCCTTGGGCCGGTACGTCTGATCCGCCGAGGGGAAAGCGCGGGAGCGGACTTCGGAAGCGTAAGTCTCCACCGCTTTGCCGATCTGCTCGGCGAGATTGTCGTAACGTTTCACGAAGCGGGGGGTCCGCTCGAACAGGCCGAGCATGTCCTCCGTGACCAGAATCTGGCCGTCGCATTCCGCCGACGCTCCGATGCCGATCACGGGCGGCTCCACATTTTTCGCGATCCGCGTCGCCAAGTCTTCAAGGACGCCTTCCACGACGATGCAGAATGCTCCCGCCGTCGCTACCGCGCTCGCATCCCGCTCGATCTTCCGGGCATCCGCTTGGCTCTTTCCCCGCGCGCCGTAGCCGCCGAGAGCGTTCACCGCCTGCGGGGTCAATCCGACGTGCCCGACCACTGGAATTCCCCGTTCCGTCAAGAATCGGATGGTCGGCGCCATCGCCTCGCCACCTTCCAGCTTGACAGCGGCGCAACCGGTCTCCTTCATTACCCGGGAACAGCTTTGGAACGCCTGTTCCGGCGATGCTTCATAGCTGCCGAAGGGCATGTCCACGGCGACGAGGGCGTGCCAGCTCCCCCGGACCACCGCCGCGCCATGATTGATCATCATGTCGAGCGTCACCGGGATGGTCGACGGAAGGCCGTATATCACCTGACCGAGGCTGTCGCCGACGAGCAGCAGGTCGCAATGCGCGTCCAGCAATTGCGCCATCCGCATCGTGTAGGCGGTCAAAGCGACGATCGGCTGCTCGGTCTTCCCGTCGGTCTTGCGCGCTCGGAGCGACGGTGCAGTCATCCGTTTCCCCGGGACCGGCGTGGGCGTCGCGCGGCTGGTCGCCGTATCGATAGTGAAGGTGGACATGGCGGCGGCTTCTAGCCGTTTGCCCGGCGGACGGCCAATCCCGGCGCTACTTCAGCCATCCCCGCTGGCGCGAATGGCGAGCGAACGACCAGATAGTGCCTGTGATCAGCACCACGATGACCGCCACCGCAATGTCGTTCGTGGTGACGAGCTCACCGACGGCCGGCACGATCGCGTAGGGGAGGAAGGTCAGCACGGCCCCGATTAGCGAAACAAGAAGCAAAGGCTCCGCAGCCTTCTTTCGCATCAGCAGCGCAACAGCGCCGAACAGGCCGAGCCAGACGGCAATCGCATAAGCGGCGACCATCCAGATCGGCCGCGCCTCGAGCAGATTGCGCTGGTCGAGCGGCAAAGAGGAGGGGTCGGCGAGAACGCTGACGAGGTAGCCGGCGCATCCCAGGGCCATGAACAGGATCGATGCGATCGCCGCGAGGCTGAACCAGCCGGGAACCGGCCGAGATTCTTGCGGTTCGTTCATTACACCCCCTCGTTCAAGCTTCCGTACGACACTGCCCCCGGAGGCTAATTCAGGCAAGACGAGGGACACATTCTCGTTGCGTGTGCGTTACGTACGCCGAATGGACCGGTTCTTTACCCGCGTTGCGACTGCGATTTCCGTAGCCGCAGGACAGCCGATTACCTTCCTGCTGGCGATCGGCATCATCCTCCTTTGGGCGATCACAGGTCCCGTTTTCCATTTCTCGGACACCTGGCAGCTGATCATCAATACGGGGACTACGATCGTCACATTCCTGATGGTCTTCCTGATCCAGAATACCCAGAACCGCGACGCCGCCGCTATGCAGGCGAAGCTGGACGAGCTTCTTCGGGCAGTCACCAAGGCCCGCGATCAATTCATCGGCGTCGAACATCTTACAGAACGTGAGATCGAAATGATCCGGCGGGCCCTGGAGCGCGAAGTGCGTTCTCCGGACAAGAAGGCCAGCACTACCAAGGGGACGGTCGACCGGCTTCTCAACCGGTTCTGAGACAAAAGCGGGGGCAAAAAGGGTTTGAACGGGGAAAGATGCACAATATGTGTCCCGCGCGGGGGCGGGAGAGTATCGGCGCATTTCGTCGAAGCGTTAGGATGGCCGGCAATTGTCTAGCGTCGAGGATTTCTCCGAGCAGCAGCGGTTCCAGCTGCTCGTCAATTCGATCACGGACTATGCAATCTACATGCTCGACCGGACGGGCCGGGTCGCGACGTGGAACCCGGGAGCCGAACGGTTCAAGGGCTACACTGCCGACGAAATCATCGGCCAGAATTTCTCGGTTTTCTTCACGCCCGAGGATCAGGTAGCCGGCCTGCCTCAGCGCGCCTTGAAGATCGCGCTGGCGGAAGGGCGCTTCGAGGCGGAGGGCTGGCGAGTCCGCAAGGACGGCAGCCGCTTCTGGGCCAATGCGATCCTGGATCCCATTCTCGATCCGCGGGGC
>Ga0207682_10000521_pt1 | contig 17673 bp, 16 predicted proteins | sample KBSM63metaG_FD_184332 | JGI IMG/M metagenome (GOLD analysis project Ga0207682, IMG submission 184332) | Miscanthus rhizosphere microbial communities from Kellogg Biological Station, Michigan, USA - KBS M6-3 metaG (SPAdes) (version 2) | ecosystem: Host-associated > Plants > Roots > Rhizosphere >... | reverse complement strand
CCACGAACGTCCAGCGCGGCGTCACGTCCGCGCGCGGCACGAACGCCGTGTAGGTGCGGATCGTCGGGCGCGTCGCGAAGCGCACGCCGCCGCCGCCGGCCGGGCCGTTCACATAGAGCGACTCGACCTCGGTGATCAGCTCACCGGCGGCACGCTGGTCGGGTAGGCGCGCGGCAACGCGCAAGCGCACATCGCGCACCGGCTGCGTCCCCTCCTCCGGCCATACGCTGTTCACCCCGATCAGATCGTACTGGATGGTCTGGTTGCCGAGCATCGGATTGCGCGCCGCGCGCTTGGCGATGATGTCGGCCGCAAGCCGCGCGCGTTTGTCGGCATTGATGCCGCCGTAGGAGATTTCGATCTCGGCCAGCACGCCGCTGTCGACGCCGACCAGCACCTTCAGCGTGTCGGGCCGCGCGTGTCCGCGCGCGCCACTCAGCCGCACTTCGTGCGCGCCCGTTTCGGCGAGATCGAGGCCAGTGACGTCGAGCGTCACGTCCGGCGTGATGTAGCCCGCCGGGTCGTGCATCTCGTAGAGGATCTGCTCGACGATGGTGTGGCGGTCGATCCGCCCGCCGCTGCCCGGCGGCTTGGTGATCGTGATCGAGCGGTCGTTACGCACTTCCGCAATCGGGAAGCCGATGCGGTCGACGTCCGGCACGTCCTTCAGGCCGGGCTCGGCGAAATATCCGCCGGTCGCCTGCCCGCCGCATTCGAGCAGGTGGCCGGTGAGCACGCCGCATGCCATCGCGTCCATGTCATCGGCCTTCCAGCCGAGCGTCGCCATGATCGGCCCGAGCGCGAGCGCGCTGTCGGTGACACGTCCTGTCACGATCACGTCGGCGCCGGCCGCATAGGCCGCCGCGATCGCGTCGGCGCCGAGATACGCATTGGTCGAGATGATGCCGGTGCCGAGCTTCGAGAACGGCTCGCCGGTCTCGAGCAGGATCGGATCGCTCGCGCGCACCAGCTCGGTCACGTCGTCGCCGGTGACGGCCGCGACCTTCATGGCGAGGCCGTTCTCCCGGGCCAGCCGCGCGATCATCGCGGCGCAGGCCTCCGGCGCGGCGCCGCCGCCATTGGTGACGAACTTCGTTCCGTGCTTCGCGCAGGCCGGCAGTAGGACCTGCAGCCGGTCGGAGAGCTTGTCCCAGTAGCCGCTCCCGCCGGCGCGCTTCGCCGCATGCAGCAACGCGAGCGTGCGTTCGGCCAGCGTCTCGATCATCAGAACGTCGATGTCGCCCGCCTCGACCAGTTCCAGCGCTGCATCGAGCCGGTCGTTGAAGAACGCCGAGCCGCCGCCGAGCCGGATCCTGTCGGTTTGTCGCAGGCTCATGCGCTTCCTCGTTGTCTTTCGTCTCGCTGCACGCGCGATGGTCGGACCCGCATTATCGCAGCGCCGTCGCGCGCCAACGAATGAAATATCGCATCGCTGGTTTGCGCGCCACAGCGCTATCGTGCGAAGGTTCGATCAACCAGAATAACAGCGGAGGAACGCATGAAACGCCTGCAATTCGCGCCCTGGCAGGGCATCCGCATCTGATGGACCTCGACCTGAAAGGCCGCTCGGTCCTGATCAGCGGCGCGTCGAAGGGGATCGGACGCGCGGTCGCGGAGGAATTCGCGCGCGAGGGGTGCAGCCTGTTCCTGGTGTCGCGCACCGCCGCGGACCTCGAGCGCGCGCGCGACGAGATCAGGGCGCGGCACAACGTGCCGGTCGAGATTCATGCCGCCGATCTGTCGCGGCCCGAGGCGCGCCAGACCGTGGTCGAGAAGGCAGGCAGCGTCGACATCCTGATCAACAATGCCGGCGCGATCCCGAAGGGCGACCTGCTCGAGCTGGACGACGCGCGCTGGCGCGAAGCCTGGGACCTGAAGGTCTTCGGCTACATCAACATGTGCCGCGACTTCTACCGCGGTATGCAGGCGCGCAAGTCCGGCGTCATCATCAACATCATCGGCGTCTCGTCGGAGAAGCTCGATTACGACTATCTCGCCGGCTCGACCGGCAATGCCGCGCTGGTGGCGTTCACCCGCGCGCTCGGCAGCCTCAGCATCGAATACGGCGTGCGCGTGCTCGGCGTGAACCCGGGTTACGTCGAGACCGAGCGCGCCGTGCGCGGCTTGCGCATCCGCGCGCAGAGGGAGCTCGGCGACCCGGAGAAGTGGCCCGATCTCGTCCGCGACCTGTTGCCGAGCGGCAAGATGATCGCCCCGAAGGAAATCGCCGACGTCGTGGCGTTCCTCGCGTCGGACCGCGCCAGCGCGATGTGCGGGCAGATCGTCACCATCGATGCGGGCTTCGCGTCGCGCTCCTACGGCCGCCGCGTCGTCCAATCAGGGAATTGAGAATGTCGAGCGATCCGATGAAGATCTACTGGCCGATCGGGCTGACGCGCGAGATGCCGGGCCGCACCAATCGCTCCGACCTGTTCGACCAGACGCTCAACGAATACGCGCGCAGCGTGATGGGGCCCAACGTCGAGGTCACCATCGCGTGGATGAAGCGCACCACCGGCATGATGTCGTCGGCTTATCTCGGTATCATCAACGACACGCAGATCGTCTCCGACATCCTGGATGCCGAGCGCGACGGCTATGCGGCCGCGACCGTCGGCGGGCACTGGGACCCGGCGCTTGCGGCGGCGCGCGAAGCCGCGACCATTCCGGTGGTCGGGCCGGGCGAGGCCGCGATGCTGCTTGCCGGCACGCTCGGGCGCAAGTTCGCCTTCCTCACCGTGATGGAAGGATACGTTCCCGTCATCGAGAACAATATCCGCACCTATGGCCTCGAGCCGCGCGCCATCGCGCGCCGCCCGGTGCGCAAGTTCGGAATGACCTATGAGAACATCGTGCGCTGCCTCGAAGGCAAGGACGACGAGTTCCTGGTCGAGCTCGCGAAGACGGCGCGCGAATGCATCGCCGACGGCGCCGACGTGATCATCGCGGGCGGGCAACTGTTCGGGCCGATCTTCCAGCGCCACCAGTTCTTCACCGTGCCGAACACCGGCGTGCCGGTGGTCGAGGTCTCGGCCTGCGGGCTCAAGCTCGCCGAGACCCTGGCGCACCTGCAGCGCAGCGTGAACCTGCGCAAGAGCGAGCACGTGAATGCGCCGTTCCGCACGCCGCCGCGCGCAGTCGTCGACGAGATGAGGAAGAAGTTCGGCATCACCTAAGCGGGACGACAAAAAGAGAAAAGCGATCGGGAGGAAAACATGACCTGGAATTCGTCGCGCAGAGCCGCGCTCGCCGCAACGGCTACGCTCGCGCTATTCACATGCACGAGCATCGCATCCGCGCAGGATTATCCGAACCGCCCGATCCGCTTCCTCGTCGGCTTCGCGGCCGGCGGGTCGAGCGATATCGTGGCGCGCGTCATCGGGCAGAAGATGTCGGAGATCCTCGGCGTCGCGATTCCGGTGGAGAACCGCACCGGTGCGAACGGCACCATCGCGATGCGCCAGGCGGCGCAGGCGGCGCCCGACGGTTACACGATGACCATCGCGGGCGCGACCGTGATGGCGATCACCCCGCACACCACCGCCAACCTCGGCTACGACCCGGTGAAGGACTTCATCGGCGTCGCGACCGTCTCGAAAAGCCCGGTCGTGATCGCCACCAACCCCTCGGTGCAGGCGCGCACCCTGAAAGAGCTGATCGAGATGTCGAAGGGCGGCGACCTGACGATGGGCTCGTCCGGGGTCGGCGGCATTGCGCATCTGGCGATCGAGATGTTCAACACGGCGGGCGGCAAGGCGGTGCACGTACCCTATACCGGCGGCGCCCCGGCCGCGACCGACGTGGTCGCCGGCCACACCAAGTCGCTGGCGATGGACCTCGCACCGCTGCAGGCCTTCATCGAGGACAACAAGATGCGCGCGATCGCGGTGGTGGGCGAAGGCCGTTCGATCATGCTGCCGAACGTGCCGACCGCGATCGAACAGGGCTTTGCCGGGATGAGCGCCGACAACTGGTATGCGGTCATCGTGCCGGCCGGCACGCCGCAGCCGATCGTCGCGAAGCTTCACGCGGCGGCACTGGCCGCCACCAACGCGCCGGAGGTGAAGGAGAAGCTCGCCAAGATCGGCTCCGAGACCTTGCCGATGGCCTCGCCCGCGGACTTCCCGGCGTTCCTGCAGCGCGAACTCGACCGCTGGGGCACGATCGTGAAAGCGGCGAAGCTGGAGAAGAAGTAAAGCGTGATTGTCTGCGTCGAAGCGGGGCCACAGACTCGGTCTGATACCCTCCCCCTTGAGGGGAGGGTCGACGCGAGCGCAGCGAAGCGTCGGGGTGGGGGTCGAGAGAGTCAGCTCGAATCTCACGACCCCCACCCCCAACCCCTCCCCGGCGAAAGGGCGTTTACGCCCGTCTTCGACGGGCTATGGGGGAGGGGAGCGCAGCGGAGTTTGCCGCTCGCTCGGAGCACCTTCGCCTGACGCCTACTCCACTTGCGCGCCGGTCGCCTTCACGATCGGCGCCCATTTCTCCGCCTCGTCGCGAATGAACTTCGCGGTGCTTTCCGGCGTCGAGCTTTCCACCGCGTCGATGCCGAGCCTGGCGAGCCGCTCCTTCACCTCGTCGCTCGCCATCGCGGCATTCGCCTCGCGATTGAGCCGCTCCACGACGGCGCGCGGCGTGCCCTTCGGCGCCAGCATCATGATGCAGGAATAGGTCTGCCATTGCGCCATGCCGGCCTCGGTGGTGGTCGGCACCTCCGGCACCAGCGAGGAGCGCTTCGGCGACGGCGTCGCAAGCGCACGCACGGCGCCCGACTGGATGTGCGGCGCGACCGTCGGCGTGCCGGACAGCATGAAGGTGAGCCGCCCGCCGATCATGTCGTTCAGCGCAGCGGCCTCGCCGCGATACGGCACGTGATTGGCTTGCACACCGGTCAGCGACTTGAACAGCTCGGGCCCGAGATGCATCGGGCTGCCGGTGCCGGCCGAGCCGTAATTCGCCTTGTCGGGATTGTCCTTCAGGTATTTCACCAGCGACGGGAGATCAGTGACCGGCGACGAGGGATGCACCACGAGGATGAAGTTGATGATACCCATCAGGGCGACCGGCTCGAAATCCGCGATCGAGTCGTAAGGGAGCTTCTTCTGCAGCGTGATGTTGATCGGATGCGCCAGGGTCGTGATCAGCAGCGTGTAGCCGTCCGGATCGGCCTTCGCCACGGCATTGGTGCCGACGATCACCCCGGCGCCGGGCCGGTTGTCGATCACGATCGGCTGGCCGAGCCCTTTCGACATGCGCTCGGCGACGACGCGCGCGCCGACGTCGGTCGCGCCGCCTGCGAGATACGGCACGATCAGCTTGATGGCGCGGTCCGGATAGCTCTGCGCGAAAGCCGGCGCGGCGAAGCCGGGAAGCGCGGCCAGCGCCTTGAGAACGGATCGGCGGTGCATGGTCATGTTTTTCTCCGGTTCCGGAGCATGATCCCGAAAAGATCATGCTCCACCAATTATGCCGCCTCGAGCGCGAGCAGGTCCGCGACGTTGGCGAGCCCGCGCACACTCCATGACGCGTCGAGCAGCGCCCTCGCCTTGGCGCCGGACAGAACCCCACTCGCCTGCGACAGGAACTTGGCGCTGAGCTCGTCATCGGACATCGGCTTGATCAGGCTGCCGACGCCGTGCTCGATGCTCACCGCATGCGTGGTGCCGTCGCGCATCCGCATCGTTGCTTTCGCCTGATCGATAGCGAGCGCGGGACTGGCCGTGGCGTTGAGCCGCGATTGCAGGTCGCGCACGCGCTTATCCCGGATGCAGGCCAGCTGCGCCTGCGTCACCGTCGCCTCGCCATGGATCAAGGTCGCGGCGAGCCAGTGATAAAGGCTGACCTGCGCCTCCAGCTCAGTGTCCGGCAGCTTGCGCCAGCACAGCGCGAGCGCGCCGGGCGTCACGTCGAGCGCGACCTCGGCGATATCGTCGGGGTTCGGCTTGTGCTTGCGCACCAGTTCGAGGCACGCGTCGATCGCCGAATGGATGACGATGCCGCAGGGATACGGCTTGTAGGCATTGCCGAGCACCTCCCAGTGCGTCCCGAAGTCGCGGGTGATCGCGGCGTGATCCGCCTTCGGCGCGATCACCTCGACGACGCCGTTGCGGCCGGCAACCGCCGCCGGCCCGCAGGCAAAGCCGGCGCGCGCCATCATGGCGGCGACATATCCCGCCTGCGCGGCGATCGCCGGCACATAGGCGCAGGCCATGCTCGCGTGCGTGCCGCGCGTGCCGCAGGATTGCGCCGCCGCCAGGCCGAGCGCGCTCACCATCGCGGTGCGATCGAGCCCGAGCACGCGGCCGACCGCCGCCGCCGCACCGATGCTTCCGGTGACGCCGGTGATGTACCAGCCGCCGCTCGATCCCGAGCCCGGTGCGACGATCACCGTGCTCAGCCGGCACTCGATCTCCATGCCGATCATCAATGCAGCGAGGAAGTCCTCGCCGCGAATGGTGTGCGACTCCGCCAGCGCGAGCAGCGCCGAGATCACCGGGCCGGTCGGATGCGTAATGGTCGCCAGATGCGTGTCGTCGAAGGCATGCGCCGCGGAAGCGAGGCAGTTGATCACCGCGGCCCCGGGCGCATCGAAGCGCTCGCGCCGTCCGAGCACACGGCAACGCCCCGGCGAGGAATAGCTCTGCAGCCCCTTGATCGCGGCCGCGACCGTCGGCGTCGGCGCGCCGCCGAGCGCGCAGCCGGCCCAGTTCACCACCGTGCGCACGCTTTCGCGCTGCACGTCCGGCGAGAGGGTCGCGAACGAGCCGGACAGCGCGAAGTCCGCGATCGCCTCTGTGGCCGCCGGATCGGCCGCGCTCTGTGTGGTCACGTTGATGCCCATGCTTCTTCTCTTTTTCTAGCGCGCGCCGCCGGTCACGTTGATGAACTCGCCCGTCACGTAGGACGCCTTGTCGGACAGGAGCCACACGATCGCCTCGGCGACCTCCTGCGGCGTGCCGGCCCGGCCGATCGGCATCTTCGGCCCGAAACGCGCGACGCGATCGGGAATTCCCAGGTCGTTGTGGATCTCGGTGTCGATCAATCCGGGCCGCACCGCGTTCACGCGGATGCCGCTGCCGACGACTTCCGCCGCAAGCCCGAGCGTCGCCGTGTCGAGCGCGCCCTTCGACGCCGCATAGTCGATGAACGCGCCCGGCGAGCCGGTGAGCGCGCCGAGCGAGGAGACGTTGACGATCGCGCCGCCCTTGCCGCCGTGCCGCGTCGACATGCGCTTCACCGCCTCGCGCGCGCAGAGCAATTGTCCGGCGACGTTGACGCGCATCGTCTCCATGATGCCCGCAAACGTCAGGGTTTCGATCCGGCGCTTGGTGCCGCCGGTGATCCCGGCATTGTTGACCAGTCCGGTGAGCGTCCCGAACGCGCGGTCGGTCTCGGCGAACAGGCGCAGGATGTCGTCCTCGCTGCCGACGTCTCCCTGTATGGCGATGGCGCTCCCGCCGGAGGCCGCGATGTCGCGCACCACTGCGTCCGCTTCGGCTTTCGCGTTCCGATAGTTCACGACCACCGACGCCTTCTCGTGCCCGAGCAGGCGCGCGGTGGCGGCGCCGATGCCGCGGCTGCCGCCTGTGACGATGACGATCTGGCTCATGCGGTTTCCTCAGAGCATGATCCCGAAAAGTGGGAACCGGTTTTCGGGAAAGATCATGCTCATCTAAAGTCCGAGATAGGCGCGCTGCACGTCCTGGTCGGCGAGCAGCGCATCGCCGGTGCCGGATTTGATCACGCGCCCATGTTCGATGATGTAGCCGCGGTTCGCCATGCCGAGCGCGTCGCCGACATTCTGCTCGACCAGCAGCACCGCAATGTTCTTCTCCCGCGCCAGCGACAGGATCAGCTCGAACACGCGCTCGACCATCAGCGGCGAGAGGCCGAGCGAGGGCTCGTCGAGCATCAAGAGCTTCGGCTGGCTCATCATCGCGCGCGCGATCGCGCACATCTGCCGCTCGCCGCCGGAGAGGCTGCCGGCGAGCTGCTGGCGCCGCTCGGCGAGGATCGGGAAGTGCGCCAGCACGTCGTCGAGCGAGGCCTTCAGGTTGGGCCGCGCGCTGGCGTTGAACGCACCGAGCTCGAGATTCTCCAGCACCGTCATGAACGGGAACAGCCGCCCACCTTCCGGCACCATCACGAGACGGCGCGTCACCACATCATGCGCGGCACGGCGTTCGATCTGCTCGCCGTCGAAGCGGATCGTGCCGGCCGTGCACGGCAGCAGCCCCGAGATCGTGCTCAGCAAGGTCGTCTTGCCGGCGCCGTTCGCGCCGACCACCGAGACGATCTCGTCCGCGCCCACACTGAGGCTGACGTCGCTCAGCACCGGCACGTCGCCGTAGCCGGAGCCGATCCCCTGCACCTCGAGCAGCGCGCTCATGCGTGCGCCCCGTGCTTCTTGCCGAGATAGGCGCGCACCACCTGCGGGTCGCTCAGCACGTCGGCCGCGGTGCCTTCGGCGATCTTGGCGCCATGATCGAGCACGATCACGCGTTGCGAGAACGCGCGCACGACCTTCAGATTGTGCTCGATGACGAGGAACGTCATGCCGCGTGCGTTGAGCCGGTGGATCAGCTCGATCACCTGGGTGATCTCGGTCGCATTCAGCCCGGCCATCACCTCGTCGAGCAGGATCAGTTCCGGTTCGAGCGCGAGCGCGCGTGCGACTTCGAGGCGGCGGCGTTCGCTCAACGTGAGTTCCCCCGCCGGCACTTCGGCACGCGCCTCCAGCCCGACTTCGGCCAGCACCCCGGCGGCGGCCGCATAGGCGGCATCGTGTCCCGCATGGCGCAGGAACGCCCCGACCATGACGTTCTCGCGCGCCGTCAAGCCGATGAGGGGCTTGGCGATCTGGAAGGTGCGGCCGATGCCGCGCTGCGCGCGGGCATGAGGCGGCAGATTGTTGATCAGATCCTCGCGCAGGATGATCGCGCCCGTGGTCGGCTTGAGCTGTCCGCTGATCAGATTGAACAGCGTCGTCTTGCCGGCGCCATTCGGCCCGATCAGGCTCAGGATCTCGCCGCGGTTCATCGCGAAGGACACGCTATCGACCGCCAGAAGCCCGGCGAAACGGCGGCTCGCCTGCTCGACCCGGAGAAAGCTCGTCATCGCCGCCCCCGGACGCGGCGGTTCGCCGCGATGAGAGCGCCGACCACGCCGCGCTTGAGGAACAGCGACGCAATGACGAGGATCGCGCCGAGGATGATGAGATGGCCGCCCGGGATATCGCCGCCGAGCCAGCCGCGCAGGAAGTTCTCCAGTGGCACGATGAGAAGCGCGCCGATCACCGGGCCGATGATCGTGCCGATGCCGCCGATCAGCGCGATCAAGGCGAACTTGACGCCGATGTCCGGCAGGGTGAACAGGCTCGGCGGATCGAGCACGCGGATGTACATCGCAAACAGGCCGCCGCCGATGCCGGTGAGGAAGGCCGAGAGCGCCATGCCCTGCAGCTTCGCCTTCAGCACGTCGATGCCGGCGGCGCTCGCCGCATCCTCGTCGGCGCGGATCGCCATCAGGTAGTGGCCGAGCCGCGCGCGGCGCAGCCACACGGTGATCAGCACCACGATCGCCATGAAGGCGAACATCAGCAGCGCGTATTTCCAGCGCTCGATGAAGATCATGTTGGAGAGGCCGGCGCGGAACGGGATCAGGATTCCGCGCGGCCCGCCGGTGATCGCGTCGCTGTAGTTCGCCAGCGCGAAGCACGCTTCGTTGATCGCCATGGTGGCGATGGCGAAGAACGGCCCGCGCAGCCGGAAGGTCGGCCAGGAGATCAGCAGCGCCACGATCGTGGCGAGCGCCGCCGCGGGAAAGATCCCGAGCCACGGCGTCACGCCGAGATCGAGATAGAAGCGCGCGACCGTGTAGGCGCCGATCGCGAAGAACACGCCGTGCCCGAGCGAGAACTGTCCGCCGAAGCCGCCGATGATGTTCCAGGCGGCGGCCAACGCGGCAAACAGATAGGCCGTCGCGAGGATGCCGACCCAGCTCGAATTATTCCACAGCAGCGCGAGCGGCAGCGCGGCAAGCAGCAGCAGGCCGGCGTATTTGAGCATCGCGGCGCCGAGCGACTGCGGCGGGCTTGCCCCCTCGTGCTGCGCGGGCGTCATCAGTTCTGCTCGCGCAGGCCGACTTCCTCGGCGCCCGCCTGCCCCATCAGGCCGGACGGACGCACCACGAGGACGACGACGAAGATGATGAACCAGATCGCCTGTTTCAGCGCCGGATCGACGTAGTAGCCGGCGAAACTCTCCATCAGGCCGACCATGAGCCCGCCGATATAGGCGCCCGGCACGCTGCCGAGCCCGCCGAGCACGACCACCGCGAACGCCGCCAGGATGAAGTTGCCGCCGATATAAGGAGAGAGCGTGTAGATCGGCGCGAGCAGCGCGCCCGCGACGCCGGCCAATGCAGTACCGAGCGCGAAGGTAAGCAGATAGGTGCGCGAGACGTTGATGCCCATCAGCCGCGCAGACTGGCGGTCCTGGATCACGGCGCGGATCGCCTTGCCGGCCATCGTGCGTTGCAGGAACAGCATCAGCGCCAATGCTATCCCGGTCGCCGCCAGGAATACGATCACGCGCGACACGCTCGCCTTCAGGCCGAACACGTCGATCACCGCGCGCGAATAGGTGCCGGCGAGGCTGTAGCCTTCGCCGCGCGTGATCGCGAGCACGGAGTTCTCGAACAGGATGAGCAGGCCGAAGGTCGCGAAGACCTGCATCATCGGCTCGTTCTGCAGCGGCTGCAGCACGAGGCGTTGTACCGCAAGTCCGAGCAGGAACATCAGCGGCGCGACGAGAAACACCGCGAAATAAGGCCCGATGCCGAACTTTGCGAAGCAGAAGAACGTCGCGTACATCGCGAGCATCACCAGCTCGCCCTGCGCAAAGTTGACGATGCGCACGACGCCGAAGATGAGATTGAGGCCGATGCTGACGAGACTGTAGATCCCGCCGAGCAGGATCCCAGACAGCAGGATGTTGAAGAAGGTTTCCATCGGCGCGGCCGCGCGTCAGCCGAGCCCGCGAGGCGAGCCCAGCCGACGGCGTGCGATCACTTGCGCGGCAGGTTGACGAGCTTCACGTTCGGCTGCGCGGCGTCCTTCGGGAAGACCGTGACGATCTTGCCCGACTGCCACTGCACCACCGTCGGAAACGCGCGCGTGTTCTGGAACTTGGCGTCGAACTTGGCGCCGAAGCCGGTCGCATAGCTCTTCTCCGGCTTGTCCATCTTGGCGGCGGCCGCGCGCACCTTCTCCATGTCGACGGACCCCGCGGCGGCGATCGCCTCGATCAGCATCTGCGCGCCGACATAGGCGGCCATGCTCTGCGGCGCGATCGGGTCGCGCTCGTACTTCTTCTTGTAGGCGGCGAGATACGCGGCAGCGCCCGGCCCGTAGCTTTCCGTCTGGTCGGGGCGGGGGTAGCCGACGACCGCGACGCCTTCGAGGTACTCGGCGCCGAGCGCCTCCAGGGTCTCGAATGTGTCGCCGGTGCCGACCAGCAGGATCGCGGCCGGCTTGAAGCCCTGGTCGCGCATCGTGCGCAGCAGCAGATTTCCGTCCGGAACGTAGCCGGTGTTGATCCACACGTCGGGCGCCGCACCCTTCGCGCGCAACACCGAGTCGGTCAGGTCGATCGCGCGAAAATTATGCGCGCCGACGCCGACCACGGTCGCGCCTTCCTTTTCCAGCAGCTCCTTCTGCCGCTTCGCGATCGAGGTGCCGTAGATCGAGTCTTCGCTTTCGATCCACACCCTCAGCCCCTTGATCTGCTTGCCAAGCGCGGGCGCGAGCAGGTCGCGCGCGGCGTTGGCCGAGACCTCGGCGAAACTCGCCGAATAGGGCCCGCTGCGCACGAAGTTCGGCAGGCCGCGTTCGGTCAGGTCGGCCGCGAGCGCATTGGTGTCCCAGTAGATCTTGCTGTAACGCATCGCCGCATCGCTCGCGGCGTTCGAGACCGCGCTGATATAGGTGCCGACGAAGATATCGACCTTGTCGCCGACCAGCTTCTCGACCGCCGCGATGCCCTGCTGCGGGTTGCCGGCATCGCCGCGGAACAGCTCGATCTTGCGGCCGATCACGCCGCCTTTCGCGTTGGCTTCGTCGATCGCGAGCTGATAGCCGCGCGCGACCTCGTCGCCGTAAAGCGCGACCGGACCCGAATAGGGATTGATCGCGCCAATCCGAATGGGTTCCTGCGCCAGCGCGGTTGCGCCGAGAAGCGTTGCGAAGGCCGTCGCCAGCAAACCTGCTCTTGTCATGATATTTCCTCCCGCGGTTTTGTTTTTTGCAGCGTCAGTTCAGGTGAGAGCGAAGCGCGCGAGCGCCACGCCGTGCTCGTCCTCGATTTTCACTGTCACCGGCCGCTCGGCCTTCAGGCCGGCCTCCGGATTGACGATGTTGGTGATCAGGCGCGGTCCCTCGTCGAGCTCGACCAGCGCGACGTTGTAGGGAAGCTTGTCGCGGAACGCCTCGTGATAGGCGTGGTGATAGATCACCCAGCTCACCACGCGGCCCTTGCCCGAGGCCTCGGTCCAGTCCCACTCGGCCGCGAGGCAGTTCGGGCATTCGGCGCGCGCCGGCAGCCACGCGTGGCTGCACTTGCGGCAGCGCTGGAACGTGAGGCGGCTCTGCTTCAGAGCATCCCAATAGGGCTGCGAGATCGGCGTCGGTTCGGGAAGCGGAAAGCTCATCGCTCAGTGACCCAGGATCAATGTTGAGTGCGTCGTCATGATGCCGCCCTGGTTCGACACGACGCAGGTCGCGGCATCCTTCACCTGATTCACAGACGTGCCGCGCATCTGCCGCACGCCCTCCATCACCAGCTGAAGTCCCGGCATGCCGGTCTCTGAGAGCAATCCGCCCGAGGTGTTGATCGGCATCTCGCCGCCCGCGGCAACGCGCCCGCCTTCGACCCACTTGCCGCCCTCGCCCTTGCGGCAGAAGCCGTAGTCCTCGAGCGTCATCATCACCGCGATGGTGTAGCAGTCGTAGATCTGCGCGACGTCGATGTCCTTCGGCGCGAGCCCGGCCATTTTGAACGCGGTTGCGGCGGAGGCCTTCGCCATCGTCTCGGTCAGCACCGGGCGGTACGGCACGTCGTACGAGGTCTGCCCCTGCCCGAAGCCGAGGATGCGCACCGGCGCCTTCACGCCGAGCTCCCTGGCGCGCGTCTCGCTCATCACCACGACGGCGGCAGCGCCATCCGAAACGAGGCAGATGTCGTCGCGCTTGAGCGGCTCGATGATGAACGGCGATTGCATGTACTTGTCGATGGTCAGCGGCACGCGCAGCGCCGCATGTGGGTTCTTGGCGCCGTGATTGCGCACCGCGACCGCGATCTCGCCGAACTGCTCCGGCCTGGTGCCGTACTCGGCCATGTGGCGCTGCATCGTCATGCCGTAGCCGGCCGCGACGCTGAACCAGCCATAGGCGCCGTCGTCGCCCCACGCCTTCTCGTAAGCCTGGCGCGTACCGGTCTTCGGATCGTCCGCGAGGCAGACGATCGCGACGTCGCACTGGCCGGCGTCGATCGCCATGCAGGCGAACGAGATCGTCGAGATGTTGGTGGCGCCACCCTGGTCCCACACGCCGCCGACCTTCGGCTGCATCCACATCGCCTCGGCGAGCGTCTGCCCGTACATCGACTGGTATTTCGAGGTCGGCACCTTGACGAACAGCGCGTCCACGACCGACTTGTCGATGCCGGCGTCGGCGAGCGCGTTGCGGCAGGCCTCGACGTTCATCGAGACGGTGCCGCGTCCCGGCAGCCGCCCGAACTGCGTGTGCCCGATGCCGGCGATGACGTATTTGCCGCGCATCAGATCACGCCTTCCTTCGATAACCGCGCGACGTCGTCGCCCGACAGGCCGAGCCAGCCGAGCACGTCCTCATTGCTGGCGCCGAGCTTCCTGCTCGGCTCGTGCGCCAGCGGCGGCGCGCCGTCGTAGCGCATCGGGCTCGACTGCACGACGATGCGGCCGTACTCGGGATGATCGATCCATTGCAGCATGCCGCGCTGATGCAGGTGCGGGTCGTTCACGACCTCCATCAAGGTGCGCACCGGCGCGCACGGCACGCGGTGCTTCATCAGCAGCGCGAACAGGTCCTGCTTGTTGAACTGTTTGGTGAACGTGCTCACCAGCTCGTCCACCACGTCCATGTGTGCGACGCGCGTCTTCAACGTCTGGAAGCGCGGATCGTCGAGCAGATCCTTGCGGCCCATCGCGTCGAGAAGGTTTTTCCAGTGCTGTTCGCCGACGCAGATGATCGCGATGTAGCCGTCGCTGGTCGGGTACACATTGTAGGGAGACTCGGCTAACCCGCCATGGCGGTTTCCGGTGCGCCCCGCGTCCGTCCAGCCCTGGCCAAAACTCATGCCGAGCGTTGAGGCGAGGGATGCGTAGACGGCATCCAGCATCGCGACCTCGACGGTGCGGCCTCGTCCGGTGCGCTCGCGGTCGAGCAGCGCGGTGACGATGCCGCCGTAGAGATGCACACCGGCGAAAAAATCGCACAACGCCGGCCCCGCCTTGACGGGCTCGCGCTCCGGAAATCCCGTGATGTCCATGATGCCGGACATCGCCTGCACAGTCAGGTCCATCGCCGGATAGTCGCGATAGAGACCTTCCTGGCCGTAGCCGGAACTTTGCGCATAGACGAGGCGCGGGTTGATCTTGTGCATCGCCTCGACGCCGAGGCCGAGCCGCTCGGTGACGCCGGGCGCGAAATTCTCAACCAGCACGTCGGCGCGCTTGACCATCTCGATCAGCAGGTCGCGCCCTTGCGGGTTCTTCAGGTCGAGCGAGACCGAGCGCTTGTTGGCGTTGAGCATCGCGAACGGCAGCGACGCGCCGCCGACCACGCCGCGCCGGCGCAGATGCTCGCCGCCCTTCGGCTCCACCTTGATGACGTCGGCGCCCGCCTGCGCCATCAGGAAGGTCGCGTACGGCCCGTTGTAGATCTGCGAGAGATCGACAACCGTGATGCCGGCGAGCGGGTATGGCGAGGGCGTCGTCATCAGCGGCCCTTGAAGTTCGGCGGACGCTTTTCGGCAAAGGCGGCAGGACCTTCCTTGGCGTCCTCGGTGAACTGCAGCAGGCGATTGATCACCGCCTCAAATCGAAGTCCGGTGGTGCGGTCCATCTCGCGCGAGCGCACCGCCATTTCCTTGGCGGCCTGCACGGCGAGCGGCGCGTTGGCGGCGATCTTCCGCGCATACTCGCGCGCCGTCTCCATCAGCTTTTCTTTCGGCACCACCTTGTTGATCAACCCGTAATGCAGCGCGCGCTGCGCATCGATGCCGTCGCCGGTGAGCAGCAGTTCCATGCCGATCGCGTAGGGAAGCTGATCGAGGATGCGCTGCGTGCCGCCATTCCCGGGCAGGATGCCGCGCTTCACCTCGGCGATGTTGAAGGTCGCGTGCTCGGCGGCGACGCGGATGTCGGTGCCGAGCAGCAAGGTCATGCCGCCGGCGAGGCAGTAGCCGTTCACCGCCGCGATCACCGGCTTCCACACTTCGAGCCCGCGATTGAGCAATTGGTCGCGCTGCGTCAGCCACATCTCGTCGAGGCCTGTCGGCGAGGTCAGGAAGCTCTTGATGTCGGCGCCGGAGCTGAACGACTTCTCACCCGCTCCGGTGATGATCGCGACCCGAATCGCGGCATCGTCGCGCACACGCATCCAGGCCTGCGACAGGCCCTTGTAGTGCTCGGCATCCATCGCGTTCATCCGCTCGGGGCGGTTGATCGTGATGGTCGCTATGCCGTCGGTGACCTCGACGTCGATCGACATGGGTTCAAGCCTTCTTGCGCTGGCCGCCGAGCAGGTCGCGCGCGACCACCATGCGGTGAACTTCCGACGGGCCCTCGCCGATGCGCTTGATGCGCATCTCGCGGTGCCAGCGCTCCAGCGGCATCTCGCGCGCGACGCCGAGCCCGCCGAACATCTGGATGCAGCGGTCGACCACCTTGCCGGCGATTTCGGTGGCGTAGACCTTGCAGATCGACGCATCGACCTTGATGTCCTGCCCGAGGTCGCCCTTCCAGGCGGCCTGGTAGACCAGCAGCCGCGCGGCGCGGATCTCGATCTCGCTGTCGGCGATCATCCACTGGATCGCCTGCTTCTCGGAGAGCTTCGAGCCGAAGGTTTCGCGCTGCTTGGTCCACTCGATCGCGAGATCGAGCGCGGCGCGCGCGACGCCGATCACCGCCGCCGCATAGGGAATGCGCGCGTGGATCAGCCAGGTCTCGGCGAGCTTGAAGCCCTCGCCCTCGGCGCCGAGGCGGTTTTCCTCCGGCACTTCGCAGTCCTCGAAGTTGATCTCGTAGGGGAAGTACGAGCGGATCACCGGGATCGGCTTGTAGCTGAAGCCCTTGAACTTCTTCTCGACGATGAACGAGGTGACGCCGTCGCGGCCCTTGCTCGGGCCGGTACGCGCGAACACCAGCCCCCAGTCCGACTGCCCGACACCCGAGATCCAGATCTTGGTGCCGTTGAGGATGTAGCGGTCACCCTTCTTCTCGGCGCGCGTCTTGATCGCGCGGCCCGGATCGGAGCCGCCGCTCGCTTCCGAGATCGCCACGAACGTCTTGCTGCCGGCGTTCAGCGTCGGCACGGCATATTTCTCGATCTGGTCCTTGCGGCCGAGGAAGATCGCGTTCGGCGGATCCCAGCCGAAGGCATGGCACGCCGCAATGTAAAGTCCCATTTTGCATTGCGAGGACTCTTCGGCGACGATCGCTTGACCGAGCAGATTGAGCCCGGCGCCGCCCCATTCGGCCGGCGACTCCACGTTCCAGAAGCCGAGCCTCCTCGCTTCTTCCTGCAGCGGCTTGAGCACGTCATCCGGCAGCGCGTAGGCGTCGTGCGGCAAAGGTGCCTCGGCCGGCACGATGCGTTCGCGCATGAAGCGTCGCGCGGTCGTCTGCATCTGGCGAAACTCGTGCGGCAGTTCCCATGCGCCGTCGCTGTTATGTGCACTCACGTTGTCGCTCCCAGATTTTTCCGGTTCTTTTCGCTCGCCGTCATGTCCAGCGTGTAGCGCGTGTACTCGCCGGCCTGCCGCACTTCGGCAATCACGGCGCCGTAGTCGCGCTCGGCGGTCGCGCGCGAAATGTAGCCGAGATTGAGATCGAGTTCGACCGACTCGAGTGCGCGTGCGAGCGGATTGCCGAACCCGCCGCCGCCAGGCGAGGAATTCATCACGAGATCGCCGGCCTTCATCGGCTGCTTCTCGTATTTGCTGCGCAGCGCCGGCACGACCTCTTCGTTGCCGCTGCGATACTTCACTTCATTCGGCGCGGCCGACTTTCCACCCGCGACACCGAACGGCACGTGATCGACGCGGTCGCCGAGCACCGAGACGAGGCAATCCGACCACGGCTCGAATGAGTACGTCGTGCCGCAGCCGCCGCGGAATTCGCCCGCGCCGCCGGAGTCCTCGCGCAACGCGAAATGCTTGAACCGCACCGGATAGCGGTGCTCCGACATTTCGATCGACATGAAGTTCGCCATGCTCTGCGGCGTCACCCCGTGCACCAGCCCGTCGCCGCCCTGATAGCCGCCATAGCCGCCGGGATACGGGAACACTGCCACATAATAACGCCCCGTTCGCGGATGGCGCCCGCCGACCGTGGTCACGCCGGTGGTGCCGAACG
>Ga0207682_10000519_pt1 | contig 17710 bp, 12 predicted proteins | sample KBSM63metaG_FD_184332 | JGI IMG/M metagenome (GOLD analysis project Ga0207682, IMG submission 184332) | Miscanthus rhizosphere microbial communities from Kellogg Biological Station, Michigan, USA - KBS M6-3 metaG (SPAdes) (version 2) | ecosystem: Host-associated > Plants > Roots > Rhizosphere >... | reverse complement strand
CCGCGCGACGCGCTCGGGGTGGCGCTGCGCATAGAGCGCCGCGCGCAAAGCGCCCGACGAGCTGCCGTAAAACAGGAATTTGTCAGTGCCGCGCGTCTTAACCATGTAATCGATCGCGGCTTCGAGGTCGTCGGCGCCGTTGGCGACGTCGCAGTTGATGTCGCGATGCTTGGACGAGCGTCCATAGCCTTCCATGTCGATGCACCACGTGTCGAACCCGCGGCGCGCGAACCAGTCCATCATCGACGCGTCTGCTTTGCCCGGCATTTGAAAATCAAAGCCCGGCGTCGACGCCATCGACGAGCCGTGCACGAATACCAGCGTGCCGCGATTGGGCTGCGTGGTTGCCCGCTTTTCCCACAGAAAAAGCTTTACGTCGCCTTTGTGAGTCCAGTGCTCGTGCCCGCGGACCGGCGCGCTTGTCTGGTCCATAGTTTTATGCCGTGGCCGGCGTTTTAAGCGCTTCGCCGCCGCCGTAGCTCGAGCGCGGGGTCAGTTCGCCGCCGCGCATCAGCTTGACCGCGCAATACTTGAACTCGGGAATCTTGCCGAACGGATCGAGCGCCGGATTGGTGAGCAGGTTCGCCGCCGCTTCGTAAAAGCAAAACGGCACGAACACCGCGCCGCGCGGCGTGCCGTCGTCGGCGCGCGAATAGAGCGAAATGATGCCGCGCCGCGATTCGACGGTAACCACGTCGCCGGGCTTGGCGCCGATGGCGTCGAGGTCGAGCGGATGCACGGACGCGACGGGCACCGGCTCGATCGCATCGAGCACCATCGCGCGCCGCGTGATCGCGCCGGTATGCCAGTGCTCGAGCTGGCGCCCGGTGATCAGCACGAACGGGAATTCGCGATCGGGTTGCTCGGCGGCTGGAATGATATCGGCGGGCACGAGCTTCGCGCGGCCGGTCGCGGTCGGAAACTTGTCGACGAACACGACCGGCTGGCCGGGGTCGCCTTCCTTTTCGCACGGATAGGTGACTGACGACTCCGCCTCGAGCCGCTCCCACGTGATCCCCGCGATGCTGTTCATCGCCAGGCGCATTTCATTGAACACGTCGCGCGCGTCCTCGTAGTTCCAGTCTAAGCCCAAGCGGCGCGCGATTTCCTGGATGATCCACAAATCTTCTTTCGCGTCTCCCGGCGGCGTCAGTGCCGGGCGGCCCATTTGCACCATGCGATCGGTGTTCGTCACCGTGCCGGTTTTTTCGGGCCACGCGGTCGCCGGCAGTATCACGTCGGCGTGGTAACAGGTTTCGGTCAGAAAAATTTCCTGCACGACCAGGCAATCGAGCTTGGCGAGCGCGGCGCGCGCGTGATGCGCGTCGGGATCCGACATCGCCGGGTTTTCACCCATGATGTACATGCCGCGGATCTTGCCCTCATGCACGGCATCCATGATCTCTACCACGGTGAGGCCCGGCTGCGGATCGAGCGGCATGCCCCATAATTTTTCGAAGCGCGTGCGCGACTCGTCATTGTTCACGCGCTGGTAATCCGGATAAAACATCGGAATCAGGCCCGAATCGGACGCGCCCTGCACGTTGTTCTGGCCGCGCAACGGATGCAGGCCAGTGCCGGGGCGGCCGATCTGGCCGGTCATCATGCACAGCGCGATCAGGCAGCGCGCGTTGTCCGTGCCGTGGATGTGCTGCGAAATGCCCATGCCCCACAGGATCATCGCGCTCTTGGATTTGGCGTAGAGACGCGCGACGATCTTGATCGTTTCGGCGGGTATGCCGCACACGGGAGCCATGGCCTCCGGGCTGTAATTGGCGACGTTGCGTTTCAGTTCCTCGTAGCCGATCGTGCGGCTGCGGATGAAATCTTCATCGACGAGCCCCTCGTGCACGATGGTATGCATCAACGCGTTGAGCAAACCGACGTCGGTGTCCGGCTTGAACTGCAGATAATGCGCCGCGTGGCGCGCGAGATCGCTGCGCCGCGGGTCGGCGACGATCAGCGTGGCGCCCCTTTTCACCGCGTTTTTGAGCCACGTTGCCGCGACGGGATGATTTGAAGTCGGATTGGCGCCGATCAGGAATATCACTTCCGCATTGGCGACGTCGTTGACCTGGTTCGAGACTGCGCCGGAATTGACGCCTTCCATCAGCGCCGCGACGCTCGACGCGTGACAAAGCCGCGTGCAGTGATCGACGTTGTTGCTGCCGAAGCCGGTGCGCACGAGCTTCTGGAACAGGTACGCCTCTTCGTTGCTGCCTTTGGCCGAGCCGAACCCGCATAACGCTTTGCGGCCGGACCGCTCGCCGTCGCGATCGCGTATCTGCTTCAATGCATTCGCGGCGTAATCGAGCGCTTCATCCCACGTTGCTTCACGGAAATACTCGAGCGGATTGGCCGGGTCCATCGTGAATTCCGCGGATTTCGACACGCCCGGCTTGCGGATCAGCGGCCTGGTCAGGCGCTGCTTGTGATTGACGTAATCGAAACCGTAGCGGCCTTTGACGCACAGGCGCTTGTGGTTTGACGGGCCGTCGCGGCCATCGACGGACAGGATCTTGTTGTCCTTCACATTGTATGTGAGCTGGCAGCCGACGCCGCAGTACGGGCAGACCGAATGCACCTGCTTGTCGGGCTTGACCATGCCGACGTCGCGCGCCGGCATCAACGCGCCGGTCGGGCACGCCTGCACACATTCGCCGCAGGCGACGCAGGTCGAATCGCCCATCGGATCGTCGAGATCGAACACGATTTTCGAGTGCTCGCCGCGAAACGCATAACCGATGACGTCATTGACCTGCTCTTCGCGGCAGGCGCGCACGCAGCGCGTGCACTGGATGCACGAATCGAGGTTGACGGCCATGCCGAAATGCGAAAGATCGGCGGGCGGCTGGTGGCGCGGCGCGAACCGCGGCTTGCCTACTTTAAGCTTGCCGGCCCACTGGTCGAGCTCGGAATTGAGCGTGTGCCGCTCTTTGGGCATATCGGACAGCAGCAGCTCGAGCACCATTTTCTGCGAGGCGACCGCGCGCGCGCTGTCGCTCGTCACTTCCATGCCCGGCGCCGGCTTGCGGCAGCACGAGGGCGCCAGCACGCGCTCGCCTTTGATCTCGACCATGCACGCGCGGCAGTTGCCGTCCGGGCGCATGCCTTCCTTGTAGCAGAGACGCGGGATCTCGACGCCGAGGCGCTGCGCCGTCTGGATGATCGTTTCGTGGCCGTAGCCGACGACGTCCTTGCCGTTCAGCTTGAACTCGACCGGCATCGCTTCGTATTCCTGCTTGCTCATCGCCGTCATCGTTTACCCCGCCTCATTCGATCTCGTGCGCAAAATGCTTGGCGACGCAGCGCACCGGATTGGGCGCCGCCTGACCAAGCCCGCATATGGATGCGTCTGCCATCGCGACGGAAAGTTCCTCGAGCAACGCCTTATTCCAGCGCGGCGCCTGCATGAGGTGCAGCGCCTTGGCGGTGCCGACGCGGCACGGCGTGCATTGCCCGCATGACTCGTCGGCGAAGAACTTCATCAGGTTGCGCGCGGCCGCGCTTGCGTTGTCGCGGTCCGAGAGGATGATGACCGCGGCGGAGCCGATAAAGCAACCGTACGGCTGCAGCGTATCGAAGTCGAGCGGGATGTCGCCCATGCTCGCAGGCAGTATGCCGCCCGACGCGCCGCCGGGCAGGTACGCGTAAAACTTGTGTCCGGGCAGCATGTCGCCGCAGTACTCGGCGATCAGTTCGTTCACAGTGATGCCGGCGGGCGCGAGATGCACGCCGGGCTTACTGACCCGCCCGGATACCGAGAACGAGCGCAGGCCCTTGCGCCCGTGACGGCCGTGGCCGGCGAACCACTCGGCGCCTTTCTCGAGAATATCGCGCACCCACTGCAGCGTTTCCATGTTGTGCTCGAGTGTCGGCTGCCCGAACAGGCCGACCTGCGCGACATACGGAGGGCGCAGCCGTGGCATGCCCCGCTTGCCTTCGATCGATTCGATCATCGCCGACTCTTCGCCGCAGATGTACGCGCCCGCGCCGCGCCGCAAATGGATCGGCGGGAGCGGACACGGCGGATTTTTTTGCAGCGCCGCGATTTCGCGCTCCAGAATCGCGCGGCAACCTGCATATTCGTCGCGCAAGTAGATATAGATTTCGGAAATCTGCGCCGTCCACGCCGCGATCACCGCGCCCTCGAGAAAGTGGTGCGGGTCGCGCTCGAGGTAATAGCGGTCCTTGAACGTGCCCGGTTCGCCCTCGTCGATGTTGATCGCCATCAAGCGCGGGCCGCGCTCGCCGCGCAGAATGCGCCATTTGCGGCCGGTCGGAAATCCCGCGCCGCCAAGCCCGCGCAGGCTCGATGCCTCCATGGTTTTCAGAATGTCTTCCGCATCGCGCTTGCCCGCGAGACATTCGGCCGCGATCCTGTAACCGCCTTTTTTCCGGTACTCGTCGTAGCCAATATACTTCGCGACCGCGCATTGCGTAGTGCCGGCTTTCACCGCGGCTTCGACGCTGGCCGCGGTCGCACAGGCCACCGGATTCTGCCCGACGACCGCCGCGGGCGCCTGCTCGCAACGGCCGATGCACGGCGCCGGAATCACGCGCACGTCAGCGCCTAGCGTTGCGCGCAGCTTCTCCAGCAACGGCAGGGCGCCGGCCAGTTCACACGACAGCGAATCGCATACGCGCACCGTCAGTTTGGGTGGCGGCGCGGCGCCCTCCTTGATGACGTCGAAATGATGATAGAAGGTCGCGACTTCGTAGACTTCGGCGTAGGCGAGCGCCATTTCGCGCGCAAGCGCCACGAGGTGGGCGGCCGAAATGCAGCCATAGCGGTCCTGGATTTTATGCAGATGCTCGATCAGGAGGTCGCGCCGGCGCGGCTCCGCGCCGAGCAACGCCTGCACGTCGGCGAGCGCCGCAGCGTCGACCGCGCGGCCCTTGGGTTTGCCGCGTTTGTTTTTTTTCTGGTTTGTTGCTTCCAACTTCTCTCCTTCGCGCGCGGGACGTTCTACGACGCGCCGCTAAAGCAAATTGCGCCTGTGCTACAGGCGCAATTCCGAACCTTTCAGGCTGTTGCGCCCGACAATCACTTGTTGCAGCTGCCTACTTCAATACCGACTTCAGCAGCTTGCCCATGTGCGCGGGATTGCGCGTGACCTTGATCCCGCACTCCTCCATGACGGCCAGCTTCTCCGCCGCCGTGCCCTTGCCGCCGGAAATGATCGCGCCCGCGTGGCCCATGCGTTTGCCCGGCGGCGCGGTAATGCCGGCGATGAAACCGACCACGGGCTTTTTCATGTTGGCCTTGATCCAGCGCGCGCAGTCCTCTTCATCGGAACCGCCGATTTCGCCAACCATGATGACCGCTTCGGTATCCGGGTCGTCGTTGAACATTTTCATGATGTCGATATGCTTCAACCCGTTGACCGGGTCGCCGCCGATGCCGACGCACGACGATTGGCCCAGACGCTGTTCGCGCAGCTGGCCGACCGCTTCATACGTGAGCGTGCCCGACCGCGACACCACGCCGACCGGGCCTTTCTTGTGGATATGGCCGGGCATGATGCCGATCTTGATCTCGTCCGGCGTGATGACACCCGGGCAGTTGGGACCGATCAATTTCGTGCGCTTGCCCTGCATTTTGTACTTGGTGCGTATCATGTCGCGCACCGGTATGCCCTCGGTGATGCAGATCACGAGATCGAGGTCGGCCTCGATGGCTTCGTCGATCGCGGCTGCGGCAAAAGGCGGCGGCACGTAAATCACGGAAACGTTCGCGCCCGTTTGTTCCTTGGCTTCCCGTACTGTCGCAAAAATCGGGATGTCTTCGTAAGACTCGCCCGGTTTCTTCGGGTTCACGCCGGCGACGTAGCAATTCGCGCCGTTCGCGTATTCCTTGCCCATCTTCGTATGGAACTGGCCGGTCTTGCCGGTGATGCCCTGCGTCATTACGCGGGTGTTCTTGTCGATCAGGATGCTCATTTTTTCCCCTTGCCCGCGCTCTTGCGTGATGCTTTGCGTGCCGTCCGTTTTTTCGCAGGTTTGGATTTGACGCGCTGCTTGCGCTTCTTGCCCGAAGCCACCGATCGTTTGGGCACGGACTTTTTCGCGGAACGGGATTTCGCTTTGGGCTTTGCCTTGGCTTTGGCCTTGGGCTGCGGCTTGATCTTACGCGCCCTGATTTTGCGTTTAGCCGCCGGTTTCGCCTTCGCAGCCGGTTTTCCTCCGGCCGATTGCGTTTCCCCTTGCGGTTTGCCGGTGCCGCCCGTCGCCTTCACCACCTTCGCCGCGGCGTCGGCCATGTTGCTCGCGGAGATGATCGGCAAGCCCGAGTCGGCGAGAATTTTCTTGCCGAGATCAACGTTCGTGCCTTCGAGCCGCACCACCAGCGGCACCGTGAGTTTGACCTGGCGCGCCGCGGTGACGATACCTTCGGCGATCACGTCGCATTTCATGATGCCGCCGAAGATGTTGACGAGGATCGCTTTCACATGCGGATTCTTGAGCATGATCTTGAACGCCTCGGTCACTTTTTCGGCCGAGGCGCCGCCGCCGACATCGAGAAAATTAGCGGGACTGCCGCCGTAGAGCTTCGTGATGTCCATCGTCGCCATCGCGAGACCGGCGCCATTGACCAGACAACCGATGTTGCCGTCGAGCGAGATGTACGAAAGGTCGAATTTCGAGGCCTCGATCTCCGCCGGGTCTTCTTCGTCGAGATCGCGCAGGGCAACGATGTCGGAATGGCGAAACAGCGCGTTGTCGTCGAATGTCATTTTGGCGTCGAGCGCGACGACGTCGCCGCTGCCGGTCAGGATCAGCGGATTGATTTCGGCCAGCGACGCGTCCGTCTCATCGAACGCGCGATAGAGGCCCTGCAAAGCGGGCCGCGCCTGGGCCAGCGACGCATCGGGAATGCCGATCTTGCGCGCGACGGCGTCGCACTCGCTGTCCTTGAGTCCCGTGCCGGGATCGATGAATACCTTGTGGATTTTCTGCGGAGTCTTGGCGGCGACTTCTTCGATATCCATGCCGCCTTCGCTGCTCGCCATCAGGCAAACGCGTTGCGTTCCGCGGTCGACGACCATGCCGACGTACAGCTCTTTTTTGATGTCGGCGCCTTCTTCGATCAGCAGGCGCCGCACTTTTTGTCCCTCGGGACCGGTCTGATGCGTCTTCAGCATCATGCCGAGTATCTGCTTCGAATATTCCTTGACGTCGTCGACCGATTTGGCGACCTTTACGCCGCCGCCCTTGCCGCGGCCGCCGGCATGGATCTGCGCTTTAACTACCCACACGCTGCCGCCGAGCCGCTCCGCCGCGTCGACTGTTTCGTCGACGCTGAAACACGGGATTCCCTGCGGGGTCTTGACGCCATACCTGCGCAGGATTTCTTTTGCCTGGTATTCGTGAATCTTCATTTCCCGCCTTCTTCATGGCGCGCAGCACCGATTGACGGCATCGCGCGCGGGTTGTCGATAACTTAACCGCGGTCGCGCCGACTGGCCTTGACCGCAGTCAATATTGCCGTTTGGGTAAATTCAGATGCAGGCCCGCGGCTTAAAGTTTGCGCAGACTGCTTGGTTTCCCCGCCCTTATCGCGCGTTCGCTATAGTCCGGCTGATCTACCAGGCAAAACCGTGCGAGCGCGCCGCGCAAGTATAGCCGATTCGTCGTCCTGCCTCGCTCAGCGCAGGGGGATAGTGAAAAGCCAACTGAAGACGCATCTACGCAACTTGATTAGCGGGCGGTTCGCGGGATCGGCCGCTTAGACTGCTGCCGTTTCGCCTTGGATTTTGCAACGCAACAGGCGATGGCTCGGGCGTTTGCCAAACATTGCCAGCGCGATGGCGCTATCCCAAGCGATTCCAGAAAAAAAGAAGCGCAACCCCGGAGGGTTGCGCTAAGGTTCCACCAAAGGAGGAGGTTTTGGAGGATATGCGCCGACACCTGTAAAGGTGCCCAACGCAAGACCATTGTGAATCAACGATTGCCTATTTGCAAGCGTTTTCTGCTGCTTTGCAATATAACAGCAGATCAAAGCCAAAATATGCAATATTATTCAAATAAAACATTATTTTATATCAGTTGCACTAATGCAACTTTTGCCCATAAATTAGGCAATTCGAGTGCGCTGCGTCAGCGCACGACCATCACTGGAATCTTCGAGTAGGTCAAGACTTTGCGGGTCTCGCTGCCCAGCAAAACCGCCGCCAGTCCTTTGCGTCCGTGGGAGTGCAGCAGGATCAAGTCGCATTTGCGCGCTTCGGCGATTTTCAGGATGGCGTCATACGGGTGATCGCTGGTTTCGCACACCGTCTCGCATGCCACACCCGCTTCAGCGCAGGCCTTATCGATGAACTCCAGATAACTGCCGGCGCGCACTCGCGCTTCTTCCTCGATGCGTTCCTCGGTCACCGGATCGAACGCGCCCTCGTAGGCAATCATCAGATGGTAATCGGGAATCGCGTGCACGCCGGTTACGCGCGCGCCATGGAATTTGGCCAGTTCGACGCCGGTGCGGATCGCTTTCTGCGACAATTCGGAGCCATCGGTAGGGATCAGAATATGCTTGAACATACGACCCTCCTCGCGCGCCATGCGCCTCTCAAAAAGCACATTAGCAAACGGCGGCGGCAAGAGCAAATGTGCCGCGACGCCTCGCGCAATCCTTATTCCGGCGAGATGCCGGCCTGCACCACCACCTTGATCCACTTCGCGATTTCGGCGCGGTTGAAATGGTCGTATTCCTCCGGCGAGCTCGCTACCACCTCAGCGCCCTGTTTGGCCAGGTTCTCCTTAACCGTCGCATCATTCAACGCCTTCACCAGCGCGCCATGCACGCGCTCGACGACGGCGCGCGGCGTGCCCGCTGGCCCGAACATCCCGAAGCCGCTCGAGACTACGAAACCTGGAACCCCCGCCTCCTCCATCGTCGGCGTGTCGGGCGCGGCAGCAGAACGGGTCTTGCCCGTCTGCGCGATCATGCGCAGGCGCCCCGTGCGCACGTACTGAATTGCCACCGGCATGCTGGACAACTGCATTTGCACGTGGCCGGCGACGAGGTCGATCATCGACGGGCCGCTGCCCTTGTATGGCACGTGCACGAGCTTGATATTGGCCATCGAGCTCAGGAGTTCCGCCGCAAGATGGCCGACGGTGCCGCTGCCGGCGGTCGAATAATTGATCTCGCCCGGCCGCGCGCGCGCAATAGCGATGAATTCCTTGACCGTCTTCGCCGGCAGCGCGGGATGCACGACGAACGCGGTCGGCACGTCCGCGATCAGCGCAACCGGCGTGAAATCCTTGACCGAATCGTAGGGCAGCTTCTTGATCATCGCGGGATTGATGGTGTGCGCCGCCGACACCATCAGGATCGTATAACCGTCGGGGGCAGCTTTGGCGACCACATCCGTGCCGATCACACTGCCGGCGCCGCCGCGATTTTCCACGACGATTTGCTGGCCCAGGTTTTCCGCCATCTTCGGCGCGAACACGCGCGCAATGATGTCGGTGTTGCCGCCCGGCGGGAACGGCACGATCATGCGGACCGGTTTGACCGGATAGTTCTGGCCATGCGCAACGCCGGCCAACAGCCCGGCCACGACAGCGCACACGGCCGTGCGCAATGCAGTACTGCGTACCATACGTTTCTCCTCGAAGTCCGGCATGTCCGCGCGCGGGTGCGCCGGCGCGATTTCAGCCGTGTTATTCTTGTCGCCGGCCATTATAAATGGCCGCCGCATGCCGTCCAGCATGCGCTGCATGAAACCCTCGCACCCCATTCGTTCGCCAACACGCCCACTGGATTCCTATGCCGCTAAGCATGATATTGACGGGTGACGTCAATCTGATGAACGTCACCGACCCGGACGTTCCGTTCAAACGCGTCGTCAAAGAATTTCACTCGACCGACGTAGTCCTGAGCAATTTTGAATGCTGCCTATACGATCCGCCGGGCGAGCACTCGGTCGATACGTCCGAAGGATTCTATGCGCATCCGGGCGCCGGCGGCGAAGCCTTGAAGCGCGCCGGCATCCACGCGGTCGGCATCGCCAACAACGTCAACTACGGCGACGCCGCGATCACGTCGTCGATTACGCGCCTCGACGAGTTGCGCATACCGCACACTGGCGCGGGCGCCAACCGCATGGCCGCGCGCGCGCCGGTAATCCTCGAGCGCAACGGTGTCCGCATCGGATTTCTGCAGCGCACTTCCGTCTACTGGCCGACCAACCACGAAGCCGGCGATCATGCGGCGGGCGTCGCAGTGATTCGCGGCCATACCGCGTACCAGTTACCACTGCACAAAACGCGGCCGGAAATTCCACCGTGCAACCGGCCGGGCCTGCCGCCGATCATCAAGACCTGGGCCGATCCGGCTTATCTGAAGCAGTACGTCGACGATGTAACCGCTTTGCGCGCCAAATGCGACGTCCTCGTCGCGTCGTGCCATTGGGGCTTGCATCAGGACGTGCTCGAATACATGCCGGAAATTGCGCACGCCGCGATCGACGCGGGCGCCGATGTAGTGTTCGGTCACGGCCCGCATTACTCGCTGCCGGTCGAGATGTACAAAGGCAAGCCGGTTTACTACGGCCTCGGCAGCTTTTCTTTCCATACGGGCCACGGCGGCAAGAAACACGGCGACTGGGTCGGCATGCTGGCGCGGCTAAAATTCGACCGACGCAAAGTCGAAAGCGCAACGTTTCAGTTCGTGCGGCACAACGACGCGAATGAATCGGTGCTGTGCGCGCTGGCGCAGGAGCAGGCGACGCTTGAAGACATTCGCCAGCGCAGCGCGAAGTTCGGCACGCAACTCACGCCGCAGGGCGACCAGATCGCGTTCTCGCTAAAGAACTAAACGCCGCGGCTTACGGGCCTTCGTCCGCCGGCTGGCGCAGCTTGCGCGTCGGATAGACTTTTGCCGGGTGCTGCTTCAGCGCTTCTTCGTCGATGTCGATGCCGAGCCCCGGCGCAGTCGGCAGGTCGATGTAGCCGTTCTTCGGCTTCAACTGGTTCGGCGAAATCTTGTCGCAAAATTCGACGAACGGCAGAAAATATTCGGTGATGATGAAATTCGGCATCACCGCCGACGCGTGCACAGTCGACGAAAGCCCCAGCGTCGTTGAGTTGTAATTGTGCGGCGACATCGCGACCATGAACGGCTCGGCCATCGCGGCAATTTCCTTGAGTTCGAGGATGCCGCCGCAGCACGCGACGTCGGGATTCAGGATGTCCGCAGCGCGCGCTTCGAGCAGCGGCCGGAAACCTTGCTTGAGATACGTCGCTTCGCCGATCACGATCGGCAATCCGGTCGCGCGCCGGATTTCGGCGAGCCCTTCGGGGTATTCTGCGATGCACGGCTCCTCCATCCAGTACAGACCGAATTCGGCGAGTTTCCTGTCGAGCGGAATCGCGTGCATGGGCGCCAACCGCCGGTGCTGGTCGATCAGGATATCGACGTCCGGGCCGACGGCATCGCGCACCGCCTTGATTACGGCGACCGCGCGCTTTTCGTGCTCTTTCGGGATCCAGCTGCGCCACGGCGAAGGCAATGGATCGAGCTTTAGCGCGGTGAATCCTTGCGCGACGACTTTCTCCGCGGCGCGCGCGTAATCGGCGGGCTCTTTCATCTGGTAACTCCAGCCGTTCGCATACACGCGTATCTTGTCGCGGCAGCGTCCGCCGAGCAGGTTATAGACGGGCTGCTTGCACGCTTTGCCCGCGATGTCCCACATTGCCTGCTCGATGCCGCTGATCGCGCAGAAAAGTTCGAGCGAGCCGCGGCGAGCCGCGTAATCGTCGAATGCCATTTGGGTGAACTGCTTGATCGCGAACGGGTCGCGCCCCACTGCGTAGCGGCCGAGCGCGACCAGCTGCGCCATGACGGCGGTATCGCGATCGTATTGCGAATAAGCTTCGCCCCAGCCGTGGATGCCTTCGTCCGTTTCGACTTTGACGAGGATCAGGTTCTTGCGCCAACCCGGATGGATCGTGTACGGCTTTACCGCGGTAATCTTCAATGGATTGCTCCCGGACGGAAATGGTTTTATTCGAGCGGCCGCAGATGGTTGACATGCAGGCCCGCCGGTCGGCGCGGCGGCTTGCGCCCGCCCTGCCAACCTTCCATACTATGTTCGCATATTTCGCATAATAATTCTTAGCGCCACCCTGATGCGCGGCGGCGAAGCGAGGAGTCCATATGAACAAAGTGATCGCGGCTGCGTGCGGTGCGTGGTGTCTGATTGGCGTCGCGTCGGCGCAAAATTACCCGACCAAAACCATACGCATCATCGTGCCGTACCCGGCGGGCGGCACCTCCGACATCCTGGCGCGGCTGTTGAGCGCGAAACTCAACGACGTGTTCGGCCAGACCCTCATCGTCGACAACCGCCCCGGCGCCAACGGCAACATCGGCGCCGATCTGGTCGCGAAATCGGCACCCGACGGCTACACCCTGCTGCTCGCCGACTTAGGCGCCCTGACCATCAGCCCCAGCATTTACAAACTGCCGTTCGATGTAGTCAAGGATTTCGCGCCGGTGACGATGGTGACCTATTCGCCGCACCTCCTGGCGGTGCATCCAGCGGTGCCGGTGAAAACGGTGAAGGAGCTTGTTGCGCTCGCCAAGTCGAAACCGGGCCTGCTCAACTTTGCCGTCTCGGGAATTGGCGGTGCGCCGCACCTGGCCGGCGTGGCGTTCGAAGCGCAGACCGGCGTCAAATGGACGTACATTCCATATAAAGGCGGCTCGGATGCGATCATCGGTCTTGCTTCGGGCCAGGCGGACGCGATCTTCAACGGCATGCTGGCGACGTATCCGCACGTGAAATCCGGCAAGCTGAAACTCATCGCGGTCTCCAGCTCCAAGCGCGTCGCCTCGATACCCGACGTGCCGACGGTTGCCGAAGCGGGCCTCAAGGATTTCGAGACCGGCAGCTGGCAGGGCGTGGTTGCCGCCGCCGGCACGCCGAAAGATATCGTCGGCCGTCTGAACGGTGAAATTTCGCGCGTCCTCGGCACGCCCGACATGAAGGAAAACCTCGCCAAGCAGGGCGCCGAGGTTTACACCATGACGCCGGAGCAACTTGGCAACTGGCTGAAGACTGAAATCGACAAGTGGGCGAAAGTCGTCAAGGCCGCGAACCTGAAGCTTTAGCATTTAAAAAAAAGCCCGCGCATGCCGGGCTATTTTTTTGTCCGGCTCGGCTTCACTCGCCGCGCGCGCCGACGTTCAGCAGCTGGCCGATTTTTTCCGACGCTTTCAAGCCGGAGCCGGTCAACACGAGCACGGTCGTCTCGCTCGGCGTGATGGCTCCCGTCTTCAGCAGCTGGCGCAGGCCCGCGGCTGCCGCGGCGCTCGTCGGCTCGACATACATGCCCATCCGCGCGAGCGCGCCTAACGCCGACACGATCTCATCTTCGCTGACCGCGGTGATGCTGCCGCCGGATTCCCGTGCGGCGCGCAGCACTTCGCGCACGCGCGTCGGCTTCGACGACGCGATGCCTTCTGCAATTGTCGTCGTGATATCGGTGGGGACGAGTTCCTCGACGCCGGCTTGATAGGCCGCGAAGTACGGCGCGCAGTTCGCCGCCTGCACGCCGAAGAGACGCGGGGACCGGTCGATTTCACCGCGCCGCTTGAGTTCAGCGAATCCGCGCTCGCAGCCGCACATATTGCTGCCGTAGCCGACTGGAAACACGATGTTGTCCGGAATTCCGAAGCCGAGTTGCTCCCACAGCTCGTACGCGAGCGTCTTGGTGCCCTCGAGAAAAAACGGCTGCCAGTTGTGGCTCGCGTAAAAGATCTGCGTCGAATAGCGCAGCGCGGCATCGGCGACGTCCTGGCGCGAGCCTTTGACCGTCACCACGTCGGCGCCGGTCGCCGCCATTTGCGCGATTTTCGGATACGAGGCGGTTTCCGGCACGAGAATGCGGCTCTGCATGCCGGCGGCCGCCGAATACGCGGCGAGCGACGCGCCGGCATTGCCCGACGAATCTTCGAGCACGCTGGTGATGCCGCGGTTTTTCAGATACGTGATCAGCGTGGTCATGCCCCGGTCCTTGAAGGACCCCGTCGGCATCATGAATTCGAGCTTTAACGTAACCGGCACGCCGTCGAGTTTGCCGCAGATGAGCGGCGTCCACCCCTCGCCGAGCGTCACCGCATCCTGCGCGTCGACCAGCATGGCCTTTGCATAACGCCACACCGAGCGCCGCGACGTGTCGATCTCGCCGCGCGTGAGTCCCGGCGCATCGCCGAGATTCAGGTAGGCGCCGCCGTCGCCGCACCAGCGCGGCTTGTCGAGCGCATAGGTCGCGCCGGTGGCGGAGTCTACATAGTTCATTTTTTCAGGAATGCGCGCGTAAGGTCGTGCACGCGAGCGACGTCGTCCATGTTGTTGTAGAGATGCAGCGAAAACCGCAGCACGCCGCGCCGGATCGAGAGCTTGACGCGGTTCTCACCGAGCCATGCATAGAGCCGGTTAAATTTATCGTCGTTGCTGCCGTAGTGATTGTCGTCCATCGTGCCAACCGTGACGATATGCGCGAGATGCGGGCCGGGGTCGCCGCCTGACACCGGCAGGCCCAGATCGAGAAAACCCTGTGCGAGCGCATGCCCGAGTTGCGTCACATACCGCTCGACCTCGCGCGTGCCGTGAGCGAGGATTTCACTCATCGCCGCGTCGACTGCCGCGGCGCCGACGTAATTGTAGTTGCCGAGATCGAATCGCCGCGCCGCCGGCATCAGCTTGAACTCCGCAGTGCCCATCGATGCTTCGTGCGCCTCGCCGAGATCGACACCGAAGCGCGCGAGGTAGGCCGGGCGCATTTTTTCCGCCCACTCGCGGCGGCAATACACGAAACCCATGCCGTAGAGCCCGAGCAGGCCTTTTTGCGTCGACACCGCCAGCGCATCGATGTTCGATTTTTTGACGTCGGTATGCAGCACGCCGACCGATTGCGCGCCGTCGACCAGGAACAGGACCCCGCGCTCGCGGCACGCGCGGCCGAGCTTGTCGACGTCGGTGCGAAAGCCCGGCGCGAAAGTAACCGTCGACACCGTGACGACGCGCGTGCGCGCGTCCATGCGCGCGATGATTTCGTCGGCCGGTATGTGCCCGGCCACCGGCTTGACTGCGCGCACTTCAAGCCCGCGCGAACGCAGGTTGAGCCACACGTACACATTGTTCGGATGCTCGAGGTCCGGACATACGATCACGTTGTCGCCGGCTTGCCAGTCGAGCCCCGTCGCGATCATGTTGAGGCCGTCGGAAATGTTCTTCGTAAAGGCAATCTCGTCCGGCTCGGCGTTGATGAGCTGCGCGAACTTCGCGCGCGTGCGCTCGATCAGCGCGAAGAACTTCTCCTTGTCGCCGCCGTTCATCATGCGCTCGTCGAGCTGCGCATCGACCGCCGCACGCACGCCGCGCGAGAGCACGCCGCGGCCGGCGAGATCCATATAGGTCCAGCGCTCGAGAGCCGGATAATTCGCGCGCGCGGCGGCTATCGTGCTGAATTCGGTTACCGGTTTGTTCATGGCGATTCCTTTTTATGCGGGCTGCCGGGCAGCCCTTGCGACCGAGCATATTTTGCCGCAGTCCCGCGAACTTCGCAGCGCTGGCCGCTATTGTTCGATAGGCTTGATGCCGGCCGACTTGACGACCGTTTTCCACCGCGCAATTTCCGTATTGATGATCTGCGCGAATTCCTGAGGCGTGTTGCCGACGGTCTGATAGCCCTGAGCGGTCAGCCGCTCGGAGACATCCGGCGCGGCCAGCGCCTTCAGTGCATGTTCGCGCAATTTGGCGATAATGGCCGACGGCGTGCCGAGCGGCGCCAGCAGCCCCTGCCACGTGCGCACGTCGAATCCGGGCACGGTTTCCGCGATGGCCGGAATATCCGGCGTCGCCGCCACGCGTTTCAAGCTGGTGACCGCCAGCCCGTTCAACTTGCCCGCGCGCACCAGCGGCAGCGCGGTGGGCATGGTGCTCAACGAGAGCTGCACTTGCCCGCCGACGACGTCGGCCGTCGCCTGGGGCGCGCCCTTGTACGGGACGTTGACGATATCGACGCCCGCCATGTTCTTGAATAGCTCGCCGGCAAGGTGCGAGCCCACGCCGACGCCGCCCGACGCATAATTGATCTGGCCGGGCCTGGCCTTCGCAAGCGCGATGAGCTCGGCGACGTTTTTGACCGGCACTGACGGATGCGCGACCAGCAGATAAGGCGTCGATGCCAGCATGGTGATCGGCGCAAAGTCCTTCGCCGGATCGTATGGGAGCCTTGTATACATGCTCGCATTGATCGTATGCGCCGACGACACCATCACGATCGTATAGCCGTCAGGTATCGCTTTGGCCGTCAGTTCCGACCCCACGATGCCGCCGGCGCCCGCCCGATTGTCGACGACGACTTGCTGGCCCAGCGATTCGGCCATCTTCTGCCCGACCGTTCGCGCGACGATATCGGCGCCGCTGCCCGCCGGAAAGGTGACGATCATGCGGATGGGCTTGACCGGGTAGGCCTGCGCCAACGCGGCGCAAGTTAATAGCGTCAGCATCAACGCCTGCACAACGCAGGCGACGCGAGCGCCCGTTGCGAATTCTCCGGTCATTTGCCCAAGGCGGCGCGGTGGCGCAGCGGCGCCTGAAAATCATCGAGCGCGGCGAACGTTTCCAGGCGCTTGATGCGGGCGAGGCAATCGTCGATGTTAGGCTGCGGCAGCACGCGCTTCGCGTTGCGAACGAACTTGTCGATGAGATCGGCGTGCACGTGGTCGCCTTCGACTGCAGGGACGGAGAAGCCAGACTTAATGTGGCGCGACACGGTCTTGCCGTTTTTCAACTTGATGATGACTTCCATGCCGAGGAAATCCTTGCCCTTGGTGAAATCCAGGTTCGCCATTGAAGGATGCGGTTCCAAGGTGATGCGTTTGAACAGCGCGCGGATTTTCGGATCCTGTGCGCGGTTTTCGTGAAACTGCTCGACTTCGAGCTGGCCGTCGACCAATGCGGCCGCCAGGCAATAGTGCAAACTCAGTTTTCCCTCGAGGCCGGTTTGTGGATTGTCGTTCCACAGCGAATGCTGGGTCATGTGATTGGTCAGGCAGCGCACGCTGTCGACGTCGTCGCCTTTGACGCCGTCCTCGCGCATCATCTGCAGCACGGCCACCACGCCCGCCTGCGTGTGAAAATTCGACGGGAAGATCTTGAACGCGAGGCCGGGATCGAGAATTTCGAGCGGCTTGCCGATTTTCGCGGCGAACGCGGCGTAATCGCCGGGCTTGCCGCCCGAAAATGCATGCGCATAGCCATGCGGGTCTTCGATGAGATCGGGGGCGCCGACGAAGCCGTCGCGCGCGAGCATCGCCGATGCCATCCCGCCGCGAACGGCCAGGCCCGCATGCAGCGGCTTGGCCATCCGGCCCAGATGCGGACGCAAACCGCAGGCGTGCGTGGCCGCGAGACCAAGCGCGTTCTCCATCATGGCGGCGTCGAACTTCCATACCTTGCCGACCGCCGCCGCCGCGGCGAGCGGGCCGATGATGGCGGTCGGATGGTAGCCGAGCACGATCGTCTGCGGCGTGATCAGGCGGCCGAGTTTCGCGCACACTTCGACCGCGGCCACGTACGCGGTAATGAAATCCTTGCCGGTCACTTTGGCGAGCTCGCACGCGACGAACAATGCGGGCATGGTGACCACGCTCGGATGGCCGGCCATGCCGAAAGTCGCATCGTCGTAT
>Ga0207682_10000517_pt1 | contig 17764 bp, 19 predicted proteins | sample KBSM63metaG_FD_184332 | JGI IMG/M metagenome (GOLD analysis project Ga0207682, IMG submission 184332) | Miscanthus rhizosphere microbial communities from Kellogg Biological Station, Michigan, USA - KBS M6-3 metaG (SPAdes) (version 2) | ecosystem: Host-associated > Plants > Roots > Rhizosphere >... | reverse complement strand
GACAAATCCCGTCGCGCCGGTAATTGCGATCGTCTGCACTTTAATCGCAGGCATATTGAACAAGGGGCGACATTGCCACCTGCCCGCGCACGATTTTCAGCTGACGCACGCCGCTAAAAGTTCTAGATAGCTTCATTGCGACCGCCGAATCATCCCGCGTAACGTCCACAGTATTCGATGGCCGGCCCGGTTGGCGACGGCATTGGCGAGAGCTCGCGCAAAGCGGATGCTGAAAACGCCGCGCGAATTTAGCTTATATGCGGTGTGCGCGCGCTGCCAGAATTCGCGCAAGCGTCCGGCGCGCAGATGCAATTGAGCGCTGACGATGTGCGCATTTGCCAGCGCGACATTTCTTGACACCGCGATTTCGGCAGGAACTCGCGGATCGGCCAGAATCGCGGTAATGATAAGTATGGGTTCATCCGCGCGCGCCGCCGCAACCGGGCTAAATGTGAGAGAGCCGGGATGAACGCGAAAGCCGGCGAGCACTTCTGCGATATGGATCAAATCACCACAAAGACCGAGGCGCAACCAGAAATCAAAATCCGGCATTTGTTTGAGCACGGGATTCCAGCCGCCGGTGGTTTGCCAGGCACTGCGGCGGAAAAATGCCCCGGGACCAGGGGGGCATTCGAATTCCGTAAATACGCGTTGGTAATCAAACCTTGCCGCATTGACCGTTCGTATCACCGCAGAACTTGGATCGATCAAACAGAAATCGGGGTAAACCCCGACTGCGTTGAGATTATCTTTCAGTACTGCAATCGCCTGGCTCACCGCGTGTGGACGCAACGTATCGTCGGCGCTTAAATATCCGAGGACGTCGCCGCGGGAAATCTGCCATCCGCGATTGAGTGTCGCCGACTGCCCGCTGTTCTGTTGCCGGATAATCTGGAACTGACCTGCGTATTGTTGCAGGACTTCATGCGTGGCATCGGTCGATCCGTCATCGATGACGATGAGTTCAACGTATGGATAATCCTGCGCAAGCACGCTGCGAATGGCTTCATCCAGATAACGGGCGTGATTGTAGGCGGGGATGACGATTGAAACCGGCGGCGAGCCAGCTTTCATTCGTCCCACCTTACGGCATGTGGCAAGCAGCGAGCCATTAACGCATAGTCGGTATAGGGGTGCACACTATGTTTGAAGAGTTGTTCACGGTAACCCATAAGTGATCAAACTCGCGCAACAATATATCGCGAGTTTCAATTTGTCTTAGAAAATATTGATTCTCATTGGCGAATTGGTAGCGAACCCGGTGTTCCTGATGCACAAATCCCTTGATCATTGATGGACTCGTATCGAAACCGAACATGCAATAAGGCTTAGTGCCGAAAATCGCCATCGTACCTGGTCCAGAGGAAGGTCCCATGTGTATGCTCGAGGCTTCAATCAATGCGAGATCCTGTTCCAAAGATGTATGAAAGTCTTTTGCGATAACGACATTTGTGAGATTTCGAAACCTTGTATCGACCTCGGTTGCGGCGCAGATAACCACGAATTTCACGGGATAATGCTTGGCACAATACTGGAACAACGCGTACCAGCTTTCATAATCCGAGTTACGTGCCGGCGTGGCGGGGTTTCTGCGTAATTGAACGCTGACTGGCACGGCGGGCGTGACATGCTGAATTAAGAATTGACGGGCCCAAGACGTGGCGGCCGGGCGTGATTGGAGCACGGGGAGCGCCCCGTGTTTCGCATAGTAATCTGAGAACAGTTCATTGAAACACTTATAGAAAAGATATTCCCTTGAGATGTAGTCACCGAATCTAGGCCAGATCAAGTAATCATCTCGATTGTCAGCGATGTAAGACTCGAGCCTGCGGTGCGAATCGAACAACAGCAACGAGCCGATGTGTGGATTGACTTGAGCGGCCGGTAGTACCGAAGAAAGGTGGAAGAGAAAGCTGTCGGGTTCAATATGGGAAAAAGCCTGATCCTTGACGACCGGGCTGGAAGAATCGTACACGAGCGCCATGTCAACGACGTCCAGATCATAATTTTCCCGCAGCACGAGCGCAGCTTCCTGAAATATCAGGATGTCGCCAACGCTGAAGGGCTGGCTGGCAAAATCATAGATAAGCAGCAAACGGAGCTTTCTACCCGGATAGTTTATTGCCGGCGCCGCCGATACCGCCCATTTGAAAATGGCCAGCCAGCGTCGCAGGGCGCGCTTTGCGGAGCGCAGCAAGTGATGTCGAGTCAAATCGTTTCCTGTCGTGTTTCTTGAACTATTATTGTTACCGCGATCGCTGGTTAGCCTTCTAATTTTAGGAATGACTTAATCAGATGATATAATTAGCGTTTTTATCGACGCAACAATTGGTTCCGCTCCCTATGGCTAGTCGCGAACGCCGAAATTTGACGCTAGCCGTCAAGGACGTTTGGGATGGCGTTCGCCGTATCTATATATGGCCCATGTTAGGGTGGCAGGATATCAAGCAACGTTATCGCCGCTCGGTTATAGGGCCATTCTGGCTCACTCTTAGCTATGGCGCCATGGTGGCGGGTATGGGTCCGCTGTATGGCCGCCTATTGCAGCAGGATATTGGCAGCTATCTGCCTTATCTCGCCACCAGCTTCGTTATCTGGATCCTGATGTCCTCCATCATTATCGACGCTTGCAGCGCATTTATTGGCGCTGAGGGCTATATCAAACAGGTCAAACTACCGCTGACGGTACATGTACTAAGATTGGTGTGGAAAAACGTGCTCATTTTTTTCCACAATTTTGTGATTGTTCTGTTAGTAATGTTTATTTATCCGCCCCCGCTCACTTGGGCATTGCTGCTTATCCCGGCCGGCGTGCTCATGTTGGCCTTGAACGGTATCTGGCTTGGTTTGCTGTTTGGCATGCTATGTGCGCGTTTTCGTGATGTACCGCAAGTTGTTAGCAGTTTTGTGCAGATCGTTTTCTTTTTGACTCCCGTGATGTGGCGTTCGGAGATGTTAGGCAGGAAGCAGTGGCTGGTTGAGTTAAATCCGTTTTATCACTTTCTGGAAATCGTGCGAGCGCCGCTCATCTCCGGTGGTGGTGCTATGCGTTCTTGGTTAATGGTGACGCTGATTACCATTGCCGGCTTTCTGGTCACGCTGTTGGTGTTCAGTCGTTACCGCGCCCGAGTGGCTTATTGGGTCTAGATATGGCACGTATCACCGCAGACAAAATTGTTGTGGATTTTCCGATTTATGAGGCTAGCGCCCGTTCGTTTAAGAGCGCAGTCCTGCAAACGGCGACGGGAGGGCTTCTTTCAGTCAATAGTGCGCATCGCGTCGTGGTACGGGCGATCAATGGATTGACATTCGACTTAAAAGAAGGGGATCGTGTAGGTTTAGTCGGTCACAATGGTTCCGGGAAATCGACGCTCCTACGTGTGCTCGCCGGCGCTTATGAGCCAGTCAGCGGCTCGCTTCAAATTACCGGCCGCATTGCGTCAATGCTCGATCTTTGGCTGGGCATGAATTCCGACGCAACTGGTTACGAAAATATATTTCTGAGGGCAACGATCATGGGCTTGCGACCTAAGGAAATCGCGCCGCTGGTCGATGATATATGCGAATTCGCCGAACTCGGTGACTACATTTATATGCCTTTACGCACTTACTCGAGTGGCATGCAAATGAGGTTGGCCTTCGCTGTTTCAACAAGTGTTTCAGCAGATATCATATTGATGGACGAATGGCTCAGCGCGGGCGATGCGAGTTTTAACGAAAAAGCCCAAACACGCCTTCAGCGCATGCTTGGCAATGCAAAGATTCTTGTAGTGGCTTCCCACAATGAGCAGATGATTCGCACGACATGCAATAAACTCATGCGACTCCTTCATGGCAACATGGTCGAATTTGTTTCGCTGCCAACTCGGGAAGCTGGGCATTTGTCTTGATTCCTAAGTCGATATCGGGAGATAAACGGGCAATGAAAATTTTTGTTACGGGCGCTTGCGGATACAAGGGCACTGTTCTCGTGCCCAAATTGCTCGCCGCGGGGCACGACGTAGTGGCATTCGACATCATGTGGTTTGGCAATTTTCTGAAGCCGGATCCTAGGCTGACCGTGCTACAGGGTGATGTTCGGGATATTGATACAATTAACCTCGATGGTGTTGATGCGATCATCCATCTTTCGTCTGTCGCGAATGACCCGTGCGGCGATCTTGACCCGAAGCTTACGTGGGAGATCAGCGCGCTCGCGACCATGCAGCTTGCCGATAAAGCGGTCCGGAAAGGGGTAAAACGGTTTATTTACGCGTCTTCCGGCAGTGTCTATGGCGTCAAAGACGAGCCTGAGGTCACCGAAGACCTGGAGCTGAAACCCATCTCCGAATATAACAAGACGAAAATGGTCGCAGAACGCGTATTGTGGAGTTATCGCGACGATATGACCGTACAAATGATACGTCCCGCGACCGTGTGCGGGTATTCGCCCCGCATGCGCCTTGATGTGTCCGTCAACATGCTTACTATTCAAGCTCTGACCAAGCGCCGCATCACCGTTTTCGGCGGCAACCAAACGCGTCCGAACATCCACATGGAGGACATCACCAACGTCTACCTGTTCATGCTCGATCACCCCGAGCACACTGGTGTGTATAACGCGGGCTTCGAGAACATATCGATCTTGGATATTGCGGAAAGAGTGGCGCAACAGGTAGAGGCTGAAATCGTGGTGACAGAATCCAACGATCCGCGGTCTTACCGGGTCAATTCGGACCGATTATTAGCCACCGGGTTTCGCCCCAAAAAAACCGTCGACGACGCGATCAGGGAAATTATCCAGAAGTACAATTCCGGCGAACTGAAAGACGACGAGAAGTTCCACAATCTGAAATGGATGCAGAAAGAGATCCTCAAATGAATGCGCCGACCCCGGGCCCTGTTACTGCGTGTTCCGACTATTCGAGCCGCCTGCAAATGGCGCTGCAAACGGCGGACTGGTCGGGGGTCGGTCGACTGGCTGAAGAACTGCATGATTGCTGGCGCAATGGCCGCCAGGTATTCATATGCGGCAATGGCGGTAGCGCGGGCAACGCCATGCACCTGGCAAACGATTTTCTCTATGGTATTTCCAAAACCCGCGGTTCGGGCCTGCGCGTGAACGCATTGCCGGCCAATTCGTCGGTGCTGACATGCCTTGCAAACGATGAAGGGTATGACGAAATATTTTCCCTCCAACTTGCAGTGCAGGGGCGTCCCGGCGACGTGCTCATCGTGCTGTCCGGCAGCGGAAATTCGCCGAATATACTCAAAGCGCTTGCGCAGGCAAAAACTAGCGGGCTGCGAACCTACGCGATACTCGGCTACACAGGCGGCAAAGCCAAAGCGATGGCCGACGTTGCCATCCATTTTCCCGTGGACGACATGCAGATCAGTGAAGACCTGCAATTAATCGCCGGTCATATGATCATGCAGTGGCTGTATCAGAACCAGCCTCACAAGGAATAACGCCTTGGCGGACGCTGAAAAGGTTCTCGTAATCGGCAGCAATTCGTTTTCCGGTGCGAGCTTTATCGATTACCTGCTGCGCCTTGATATACCGGTAATTGGTTGCAGCCGGTCGCCCGAGGCCCATCGCGCATTCTTGCCATACAGGTGGTCGGGTAGAGACGCTCACTTCCAGTTTCATCAGTTTGATCTCAATCATGACCTCGATCCGCTGACGGATTTGATAAATGAGGCGCGGCCGCATTACGTCGTCAACTTCGCGGCGCAAAGCATGGTCGGAGAGAGCTGGAAGAACCCGGATCATTGGTTCATGACGAATGTCGTAAGCGCGGTCAGGCTCCATGAGCGGCTGCGCGCCTGCAATTTCCTCGCGAAATATGTGCATGTCACGACACCCGAGGTCTACGGCAGTACCGACGGATTCATCCGGGAAGACACGCCTTTCAATCCGAGCACGCCTTATGCCGTTTCGCGCGCTGCCGGCGACATGAGTTTGCGAACGTATTTCGACGCTTATAAATTTCCAGTGGTTTTTACCCGAGCAGCAAATGTCTACGGTCCCGGCCAGCAGCTCTATCGGATTATTCCGCGTACGATTCTATACGTGATGCTGGGCCGCAAGCTGCAACTCCATGGTGGCGGTCTTTCGAAGCGGTCTTTTATCCACATGCGGGATGTGTCGGATGCGACTTGGCGCATCGCCAAAAGCGCGCCACCCGGCGAGACTTATCACATCTCCACCAATCAAATCGTCACTGTCAGGGAGCTGGTTGCTACCATCGTGACCAAGTTGGGCGCAAAATTTGAAGACTGCGTCGAGATTGTCGGTGAACGCCTGGGCAAGGATGCCGCTTATATGCTCGATAGCACGAAGTTGCGCAAGAACCTGGGTTGGCAGGATAGAATTTCGCTGGACCAGGGGCTCGACGAGTGCATAGCGTGGGTAAAATCCAATTTCGCAGACCTCAAGCGCCAACCTTACGATTACCAGCACAAGCCGTAGCATTCGCGCCGATTATCCGTATGACGAAACAAGGGCGACAACACTTGAATATCGACGAACTTAAGCGACTCGCGGCCGAGATTCGCGCGCGCATCATCGAAAACTCGCACAAGACGCAGACTCCGCATCTCGGCTCCTGCCTGTCGTGCACAGACATTTTGGTCGCGGCATATTTTCACACCCTGCGCATCGACCCGCAGCAACCGCGCGATCCTGATCGTGATCGTTTCATCCTCAGCAAAGGTCATGGAGCTGCTGCGCTTTTTCAGGTGCTGGCGCTCAAGGGCTTTTACCCGGAAGCGATGCTCGCGGCCTACGGCGAGGACGGCGGAATCTTCGCCGAGCATCCGCCGACTCCGTCCCACTTGCCGGGCATCGAGGCGGCGACCGGCTCGTTGGGCCATGGGATGCCAATGGGATTGGGCATGGCGATGTCAGCTCGCATTCAGGGGCAGGCTTACAACGTCATTGCGCTGCTGTCCGACGGCGAATGCAATGAAGGTTCGATTTGGGAAGCCGCGATGCTCGCCGCGTCTCAGAAAGTCGAACGCCTCGTCGCCATTATCGATTTCAATAAATGGCAGGCCACCGGGCGCAGCGAGGAGATCCTCGCACTCAATCCGCTTGTGGATAAATGGCGTGCCTTCGGCTGGAGCGCGTATGAAGTCGACGGCCATGATATGGCCGGACTGATCAAGCTGCTGAGCAATGTGCCCGACGGCAGCGGAAAGCCGGTGGCTATCGTCGCGCATACGGTCAAAGGTAAGGGCGTGTCCTTTATGGAGGACGATAACAACTGGCATTACCGCATTCCGACCGCCGACGAAGTACTGGCGTCGAAGAAGGAACTCGGAGTCGCGGCATGAGAAATGCATTCGCAGATGAGATCACGAAACTGGGCGCCGTCGATCCGAAGATCGTTCTGCTGTCGGGCGACATTGGCAACAAGCTTTTCGATAAATTCAAAGACGGCGCAGCGGGGCGCTTCTTCAACTGTGGCGTCGCTGAGGCGAACATGATGAGCGTTGCCGCCGGCATGGCTCTGTGCGGCCTGCGTCCGGTGATTTACACCATCGCGCCGTTCACCACCACACGTTGTTTCGAACAGATCAGGGTCGATGCGTGCTATCACGAAGCGCCTGTAGTAATCGTCGGTACAGGTTCCGGTATGTCTTACGCTGAACTGGGCCCGACCCACCATTCATGCGAAGACATGGCGATCTTGCGGACGCTGCCGAACATGACTGTACTGGCTCCCGGCGACACCGTCGAACTGCGACTGGCCTTGCGCGCCGCATTGCGCCTAAAGGGCCCGGCCTACATGCGCATCGGGAAGAAGGGCGACCCGCTGGTACATACGCGCGAACCGGAATTCACTATCGGTAAATCAATCACTATGCAGCCCGGCAAGGACGTATGTTTAATCAGCGCCGGAGTCATGTTGCCCGTAATGATGCAGGCAGCAAAGCTGCTGGCCGGCCAGGGAATCACCGCCCGGGTTGAAAGCTTCCATACCGTGAAACCGCTCGACGAGCAGACCTTATCGGAAGTATTCAGGGAATTCCCGCTGGTTGCCGTCGCCGAGGAGCATGGCCGCATCGGCGGCTTGGGAGGCGCAATTGCCGAATGGCTCGCCCGCCAGGAGCGGCTACGCGCCGGACTGATTGCATTCGGCACGGACGATGCATTCATGCACGAAGTCGGCTCGACTGAATACGCCCGCAAGAAATTCGGATTGACCGCCGACAATATTGCCCACCAAGTCCAGGCAAAGTTGCGCAGCGCCCGCGCCCACTGATAGCCGCGCGGCGGAGACCGGCTGTGCGCATTGGCATCGATTTCGACAATACGATCGTCAGCTACGATGCGTTGTTTTACAAAGTTGCGCTCGAGCAGGGTGTAATTCCGCCGAATTTGGCCGTCACCAAGCTCGCGGTGCGCAATCATCTGCGCGGGATCGACCAGGAAGACGTCTGGACCGAAATGCAGGGTTATGTATACGGTGCTCGGATGGATGAGGCGGCGATGTACCCGGGGGCGCTGGAATTCTTCAGTTGGGCGCGAACACGGAAACTCGATCTCGCGATCGTCAGCCACAAGACACGCCATCCCTTTATCGGACCGCAATACGATTTACACCGCGCGGCACGCGAATGGGTCGACCATCATCTGGTCAACGACGGTGATCGATTGATTGATCCGGCGCAGGTATATTTCGAGCTGACCAAAGACGCCAAAATCCGGCGCATTCACGAGCTTGCGTGCGATTGTTTTATCGACGATTTGCCGGAGATTTTTCTGGCGGAAAAATTTCCCGCGTCGACTCGGCGGTTTCTTTTCGATCCGGATGCGCACCACCCGCCGATTTCAGGTATCGACACCGTTCATAGTTGGAAAGATTTCCAGAAAACACTGGAAGGCTGATGCTCAGCGAGCCACTGAAAACCCAGATCGGCGATCTGCTTGCGCGTGATGGCGGCGGGCCTCAGGATTTTGAGCTGGTTCCCTGCGGCGCCGGGGGCAATAACCGTGTTTTCCTGGTCGCTGCCGGAGCCCGCAAGGTTATTGCCAAGTGGTATTTCAGTCATGCCTCCGACAAGCGCGACCGTTTGGGCACTGAATTCGGGTTTCTCACATACGCCAACCGCGTGGCTATTACCTGCGTGCCTACGCCGATTTCATGCGATCGGGCACAGCACTTGGCATTATACGAGCACATCGAAGGTGAGCGAATCAGCGCGGACCAAATAACGCGACGCGAAGTTGACGAAGCCGTGGGTTTTTTTCTTGCCCTCAATCGGCGCGATGCGCGGCCGTACGCGGCGTCGCTGCCGACTGCATCCGAGGCCTGCTTCACCATCAACGATCATTTGGCCATGGTCGACGGCCGGATCGAACGCCTGCTGAACATTGCGCCGGAAAACCCCATTGACCGCGAAGCCGGTGCATTCGTAATCAAGTTGAGAGCCCGCTGGGCGCTGCTGAAGTCGGCAATCGCAGGTGTGGCATCGAAGCGCGGCATAAAAGTCGACATGCGCTTGCCGGATGACCAACGCTGCATCTCGCCGTCGGATTTTGGCTTTCATAATGCGCTGCGCAGGCCTTCCGGCGACATCTGTTTTCTCGATTTCGAGTATGCAGGCTGGGACGATCCCGCTAAAATGGCTGGCGACTTCTTCAGTCATCCGGCCATCCCAGTCGATCATCAATTCCGCGATCATTTTCTTGCCGACGCCATGGGCTTTTACGCGAGGCCGCAGACGTTGATTGCGCGAGCCGAGCTGCTGTTTCCGGTATTCCAGTTTAAATGGTGCTGCATCATCCTGAATGATTTTCTGACCGATTCCGCGCGGCGCCGGAGATTCGCAGACCCGGGTTTCGACGAGACCGAACGCAAGCGGACCCAGTTCGCCAAAGCCGCAAAGCTTTTTGACTCCATTGAAATGGACTAAGCGGCCCTCCTTCCAAAATTCCCATTCACCTTGGCACCTAAAAATGTCCTACATCGATTTCATGTCGGTAATACACAAGAGTACCAAACGCGATTATCTGGCCCGCGTGAACGACCCCGACTTCCCAAAGGCAAAAGCCGCGGAACTGGCCAAAAAGTGGGATCACGACTACTGGGACGGCGATCGGCGCATTTGCTATGGCGGATACCGTTATATGGAGGGCCGCTGGGAAAAAGTTGCACGCGCATTTGTCGAGCACTACGGCATTAAGGCAGGCGACAAGGTGCTTGATGTCGGTTGCGGCAAGGGTTTTTTGCTCTACGATTTCACCAAGGTGGTGCCCGGTGTCGAGGTGTACGGAATCGATGTGTCGCAGTACGCGATCGCCAATTCAAAAGAAGAAATCAAGGGTCGGCTGCAAGTCGGCAATGCCACTTCGCTGCCGTTTCCCGATCACCATTTTGATTTCGTCTACTCGATCACCACTTTGCACAACCTACATTGCTACGATCTCGACCCTGCGTTACGCGAAATAGAGCGGGTCGGTAAGAAAAACAAATACATTTGCGTCGAGTCGTACCGGAACGAAGTGGAAAAGGCCAACCTCCTGTATTGGCAGGTAACGTGCGAAGCCTTCAACACGCCCGAAGAGTGGGCCTGGTGGTTTAAGCAAACCGGTTACACCGGCGACCATTCATTCATCTATTTCGAGTGAGATTGCGATGAGCATCCCCAAAACGATGAAAGCCGCGATGTTGGTCGAGCAGCGTAAACCATTGATTATCGATGACATCGAATTGCCGCAGACGCTCGGCGTCGGGCAGGTGCTGGTCAAAGTACTATTTAGTGGCATATGCGGTTCGCAACTCGGCGAGATCGATGGCGCCAAAGGCGAGGATAAGTATCTTCCGCACCTGCTCGGCCACGAGGGCGCGGGAACCGTTGTTGAAATCGGTAGCGGTGTGCGTTACGTGAAGCCGGGTGACAACGTGGTCCTGCATTGGCGCAAAGGCCTTGGAATCGAATCAGCCCCACCCGTTTACCGATGGAATGGCCGGCAGGTAAACGCCGGTTGGGTCACCACGTTCAACGAGTATGCGATCGTAGCCGAAAACCGGCTCACAACGATACCGGCGGACAGCGATATGGAAGTGGCGGGATTATTCGGTTGCGCTGTGACCACTGGATTCGGTGTGGCCGTTAACAACGCCAAAATCAAGATAGGCGATTCAGTCGTGGTGTTCGGCGCGGGCGGCGTGGGATTGAATATTGTGCAGGCCGCGGCGCTTGCCGGTGGGCACCCGGTCATTGCCATTGACCTGTATGACAACAGGCTGCAACTCGCAAAAGCGCTAGGCGCGACACATCTGATCAACAGCACGAAAATGGATGCGCGGCAGGCAATTCTGGGTATCGCGGGCGCGGCAGGCGTCGACGTTTTTATTGACAATACTGGGATTCCGGCAATCATCGAGATGGGTTATGCCATCACAAAACCAGAAGGACGCGTAACGCTAGTGGGCGTCCCGAAAAAAGGCCAGAATATTTCGATCTATTCATTGCCGTTGCATTTCGGCAAAGAAATCAAAGGCTCGCACGGCGGAGAAGCAATTCCGCACGAGGATATCCCTCGTTATCACGCTATGTACCGTGCCGGCCGCATCAAGTTGAAAGAGCTTGTTACGGATGACTTTTCTCTCGACGAAATCAACACTGCGATCCAAAAAATGCGCGACGGTACACTTGCGGGAAGATGCCAAATTAGAATGAGCAGCTAAGTTGAAGCACGATATTCGCCGATAAATTCCCCATTACGGGGATGGCGGCGTTGGTCACGGTCCGCGTCGCCAGTGCTTAGGGACAGAAAGGTGTTATGGCGATAGGCTGGATATATTTCGATTACCTTGATCGAAAGGGGATTTTCGAGGGCGGCAATAAGCGCATTCTTGATATCGGGGCCCAAAACATCTTCGATATTCCTGTCGAAGCGGGAATGCATTTTCTGCGTCGTTACGGCAGCGCCCTCGATGACGTCGCATTGCGCGCGCGGATGGAAGATATTAGTCGCAGGGCGACCTGGCCCCCGAAGAAGGCAGGAGTTTTTCTCAATGAATTTTTGGAGGGCACCTCTCTTGACTACTTGGGACTGGATATCTTCCCGGGGCCGAACGTACAGCTGTTCGACCTGAATTTCCATCAGCTTGCCGATGCTCAGCAGGAGGCATTTGATGTAGTGTTTAATTTCGGCACGACTGAGCACGTCTTCAATCAATATAATTGCTTCAAGGCTCTCCATGAGGCAGCGAAACCCGGGGCATTTATTTTCCATCAGGTGCCATGTACCGGGTACATGGACCACGGTTATTGGATATACAGCCCGAGATTGTTTACCGATTTGGCTGAAGCTAATGATTACGAGGTCGTCGAAATGTGGGGTACAGGCCCGCAGGGCGATTTCAATCTTCTTGAGCGCATTACTTACGCCCAAGGGGCACGCGATGCTTCCCTGCCCGGAAATCTGGTTACCTTGTGGGAGAAGACGGGTATCGTCAATGGACTAATTAATGTTCTGTTGCGTAAGCGGCAATCCCAGCCTTTCCGGCTCGGGCTCGACATTACCACGTCCGCAGGCGGCCCTGAAGCGTCGATCATAGAACAATATTATGCACCGCAGCCTGGGCGTAACTCCAAAGTGACGCGCGACAAGTTACTCAGGTTGTTCACAGCAAAACAGATTGCGGCCGAATTTCTTTTCCGCGTGAAGCGCAAGTTGGGCCTCGCGAAAAAGTGAACTGGAATAACCCGAGAGCGTGTGGCCAGCGCCAGCGCCCCGCCTCTGGCATACATGATAGAATTCTTCGAGATCCGCGATGTTATCCAGGAATTAGAGATCGAGATATCGATGAGCGAACGCGCTACCACTGTCGAACCGCAATATCAACACCACGTCGACTTGCGAGATAAGCAGGGCCTTACGAAGCTGGGTATAGAAAAAAGCGCTGCTTGGCATATTGATCCAAGGCGGCTTGTATTTGCACTATCTCGCTACAAGTTTGTGTCGAAGATGTTTAGCGGCATGAACAGAGTGCTGGAGGTGGGTTGTGGGGATGGCTGGCCAATCCGGATCGTGCTGCAGGAGGTAAAAAGTGTCCACGGAGTCGATATAGACCCGGTGTTCATTGAAGACATCAAGACACGTGTCGATGAGAAATGGCGGTTTACATTCGGTGTACACGATATGTTGACTGGCCCGCTGAGTCCCCCGTTTGATGGGGCCTACAGCCTTGATGTTCTTGAGCACATAGCCAGGGAAAACGAGGAGATTTTTCTAGCGAATGTATGTGGGAGCCTCACCGAAAAAGGCGTTCTAATTATCGGCATGCCGTCGCTACAGTCTCAATCCTATGCTTCTCCACTCAGCAAGATAGGCCATGTCAACTGCAAGGACGGGGCCGAGCTCAAAGAACTGATGCAGCGATTTTTTGATCACGTGTTCATTTTTTCGATGAACGACGAAGTGGTTCACACCGGATATTATCCGATGGCACAATATCTATTTGCATTGTGCACCGGCAAGAAGGGGCGATGACCTCTGCGTGTTGCGGGACGGTGGGGGGGCGTATCAACCCTGATGATCTGCAATCTGGAGGCGGGTATCCGGAATGAGCGCGACGGTGTGTCTCGGTTGCGGTGCTGTGGCGGTCGAGGGCCTACTGGATTTCGGTGAACAACCACCCAGTAATCGTTTTATTAGAATCGCTGAACCCAACCCGGATGTTCATCCGCTGTCCATTGGGCAGTGCGGAGCGTGTGCACTAGTCCAGCTTATCAATGCCATGCCGGCAACTATGGTCAGACCCCGTTTCACATGGTTGACATATAGCGAACCGGAAAGCCACCTGGATCAATTTGTAGCGCGGCTGGTGCGGCTCGACGGAATAACGAAGGATTCGATAATTCGAGGGCTTACCTACCTCGATGACTCGACGCTCGCACGCTTCAACCGTTTGGGATGTGGCAAAACGCTCCGATATGATCTGAGCCGCGATTTCGGCATCAATGAGGAATGTGCCGGGCTGGAAACGATACAGTCTATTTTGGATGAAGAAGCCACCGAAAAACTACTCGCGCGCCACGGTAGGGCTGACCTTCTTGTCGTGCGGTATGCTCTGGAGCACGCACATGTGCCCGCCAGCTTTCTCGAAGCACTCGGCTCATTGGTCAAACCCGGCGGTTATCTGGTAATCGAGGTGCCGGACTGCACTAAATTTATCGGCGCATGCGATTACAGCTTCGTGTGGGAGGAACATATCTGCTATTTCTCGCCGGTGACACTTGCCAGCTTTGCCCACCGTAATCGCTTTATGATCGTTGATATGCTTAACTATGCCCATCCATTAGAAGACTCGCTGGCAGTTGTCCTCAAGGCATCCAGCGCTGGGGACGGGCGCGTGACGGTAGCTGACAATCTTACGCGCGAGCTCACTGCCGGGAGGCGGTTCGGGCAAAGTTTTGACGGTGCACGCTCACGCATTCGCCGGCACCTCGAGCAACTGCATGCTCAAGGTAAACACATAGCCGTGTTCGGGGCTAGCCATCTTGCCGCCAAGTTCATTAATTTTTTTGGCCTAAAGGATGTTATCGAATGCGTGGTGGACGATAATCCGCACAAGCAAGGGCTGCTCATGCCGGGTTCGCAACTGCCAATTGTGGGCTCGCATGTTTTAACCGAAAATAAGATCGACTTATGCCTGCTGTCACTGAGTCCGGAGAGCGAGCAGAAAGTGCTTGCCAAGAAACAAGACTACGTGGCACAGGGCGGCCATTTTGCCTCCATATTTGCATTGAGTCCGAGTGCGCTACGCGATTGACGCGATGAACCTGCACAAGATTAATGATGAGGTATTCATCGCACTCGATCCGATCGTAAAAATCGGCGGTGACGAACTCACTTTTCTCAAGACGCAGGCGCTTGCAAACGACCGCAAGCGCGCGCGCATCTGTGCGCACAAGACCAATGAAGATACCCTCCACGAGATGGTCATTGCCATATCGGCGCAAAGCTATATTCATCCTCACAAGCACCTGGGCAAGTCGGAGTCGTTCCATATCGTCGAGGGTGAGGTCGATGTGGTGATATTTGATGATGAGGGCGCTATCACCGATATCATCGAGCTGGGCGACGCTGCCAGCGGTCGAAACCTTTATTACCGGCTGTCCGAAAGCGCATTCCACACCCTGCTCATCCATACCGACTTTTTGGTGGTGCATGAAGTGACCAATGGACCGTTCGTGAGGGATAAAACGGTGCTGGCGGCCTTCGCACCACCCGAGGATCGGCTTGTGGAAGCCAGAGCCTACGTGCAACAAGTCGCAGGCCGCGCCGCAGCGTTCAGGCGCACTGCGAAGAACGCATAGGATCGAGCGGGTAAATACGTGCCACACACACTTATACTGGGCGGCACCCGCGGATTAGGCCGCGAGGTCGCGCGGGTCTTGAGCGCGAGTGGGCATCACGTGTCTGTGATCGGCAGGCGGGAGCCGGAGATGATCGACCGCGATTTGCCTAATGTTAAGCATAGTATCGTCGAGCTTGGTGCCGACGCATTGCCGGAGACTATGCTTGATGAAATTGTAAAAGAGCGCGGCAATCTAAACTACCTGGTATTTTGTCAGCGCTACCGCGGGAGCAAGGATGCGTGGCAAGGCGAGTTCGATGTCTCGCTGAGCCTGACCAAGACGCTCGTTGAGGCGGCGCAGGAACGCTTTGATCCCGACGGCGACAAGTCCATAGTCATGGTAAGTTCCGTGTTCGGCGAATTTGTCGGCGAAGGTCAGCCTTTGAGCTACCACGTCGGCAAGGCTGGCATGAACCAGATGATGCGCTATTACGCAGTAAACCTCGGCCGCAAGGGCATCCGGGTCAATGCGATAACGCCATTTACTTTTCTCAAGGAGGAGTCGCGGGAGTTTTTCCTTGAGAACGAGCGATTGCACGATCTTTATACCAAGATTATCCCGCTCGGACGTATGGCCACCGCCGCCGATAGCGCGCAATTGATTGCATTTCTTTGCAGCCCGCAGTCCAGCTTTATTAATGGACAGAATATCTTTGTTGATGGCGGTCTGTCCCTGGTGTGGCCGGAAACAATCGCCAGAAATCTTCTTTCACTTTAACCGCCGCAAACCTAATATGACTAAAAATATGTACCACAGGGATCGATGTCGCATGTGTGATGGCCGGGATCTTGAGCTGGCACTTCCAATTCGCCCCTCGCCGATCGGCGATGCATATGTGCCAGCATCTCGCCTCGGTCAGCCGCAAGAAACTTTTCCGCTGGATCTTTATTTGTGTCGTAGCTGCGGCCATGTGCAAAACCTGGATATCGTAAATCCCGAAGTGCTATTTCGCGATTACCTGTTCACAACCTCGAGTTCCGGCGGGCTGCTTGCACACTTCAAACAATATGCGGACGATGTGGTTTCAAGGTTTGCGCTCAAGCCCGATTCCCTAATTGCCGAAATTGGTAGTAATGATGGTACGCTGCTTAAATTCTTCAAGCAGTACGGCATGCGTGTATTAGGTATTGACCCGGCACGCGAAATCGCCAAGCAGGCAACCGCAGCAGGCATCGAGACATTGCCGGAGTTTTTTGGTTCTGCCATTGCCGCAAAAATTCGGAAGGATTATGGCGGCGCATCCATATTTTGCGCTAACAACGTGTTCGCACATGCCGATGATCTGGCAGACATCGTTCGCGGCATACGCGAGGTTTTGGCCGATGATGGAGTGTTCGTCTTCGAGGTTTCGTATCTTGTCGATATTGTCGATCAATTCGTTTTTGATACGGTATATCACGAACATGTTTCTCATCACTCGGTAGAGCCGTTGGCAAAGTTTTTTGACCGCTTGGGAATGCAGCTTATCGACGTGCAAAGAATCCCGACTAAGGGCGGGTCGATTCGGGGATTTGCGCAGCGCAAGCCCGAAGGCAAGCGCAGCGTGGCGCCTATCGTCGGGGAACTGATCGAACTGGAACGCCAGCGCGGCTTCGACAGCCTGGCCATTTATCAAGACTATGCAAAGCGCATCGACGAACGAAAAACGGCCCTCAATAAATTTCTTGATCTGGAGATCGCGAAAGGCAAGATGATCGCGGGATATGGCGCGTCGACCACCTCGACGACACTTATGTGGCATTTTGAGTTGACTCGCAAGCTGGCTTTCGTCGCCGACGACAATCCAAAAAAATACGGCCTCTACTGCCCCGGTTGTCACATACCGGTCGTGCCATCGGAAGAGCTTAACGTTAGAAAACCCGATTACGTAGTAATTCTGGCTTGGCAGTTCGCGGAAGCCATCATTAAAAAGCACGAGCGCTTCGTGAAAGAGGGGGGAAAGTTTGTGGTGCCGCTGATTGATTTGAAAGTATTACCAATGCGCTAGATTTTGCAGTCCTTGACGCAAAAACAGTTCCAGTGAGAAGCAATGCTCTTCGTTTCACAAGTTTTTATTTTCGCGTTCCTTCCGATTTCGGTAATCGGTTTTTACGCCATGCGACGGACGCTGGGCAATGGTGCGGCGCTCGCCTGGCTTTTTGCTGCCTCGCTCTTTTTCTACGGCTATAGCTACCCCCCGTATGTTCTGCTGATACTTGCTTCATACACCATCAATTTTCTGGGTGCGCGCCGATTGCAACAGACCGGCAGCAGGCCGCTGTTGATATTGATGATCGCGCTTAATCTCGGATATCTCGGCTATTTTAAATACTGCAATTTCTTCGTAGATAACCTGAACTCTATGTTAGGTCTGCATATGCCCAACGGGCATATCGCATTGCCTCTGGGGATATCTTTTTAT
>Ga0207682_10000516_pt1 | contig 17789 bp, 9 predicted proteins | sample KBSM63metaG_FD_184332 | JGI IMG/M metagenome (GOLD analysis project Ga0207682, IMG submission 184332) | Miscanthus rhizosphere microbial communities from Kellogg Biological Station, Michigan, USA - KBS M6-3 metaG (SPAdes) (version 2) | ecosystem: Host-associated > Plants > Roots > Rhizosphere >... | reverse complement strand
TGGACCGAGCCAGCCAAGCCAATCAGGCCCTAGAGCCACCGCAGCCGCAGCCGAAGCCCTCCACCAATCCGGCCATTCTCCAGTGGCGGCGGCTGCTGTAGCAAATGCTCCAGTGCCTCCCCCAGATGGTCCAGCCACCGCGCTCGCGGCCGCAGTGGTCCTTCGTTACCAGCTCGACCCGTGGGTGAAGGATGCGTTGCCGCTGGTCACGCTGTTCGGCGCCGTCGCCGCCACCGTCTGGCTGGGCGGCTATGGACCAGGAGTCGTCGTCACGATTCTGGGCTACGCCGCGTGCTCGTACCTGTTCATCCAGCCTCGCGGCCGTTTCGACGTCACGGATCCGGCCAACCAGATCGGCCTGTTGGCGTACCTCTTCACGTGTTCCCTGATCATCCTGTTCGGCGAGATCACTCGACGTGCCCAGGCGCGCTCGAGCGACCGGCGCGAACTGCTGAGGGTCACGTTACGCAGCATCGGCGACGCCGTCATCACGACCGACAACGAAGGCCGCGTGACATACATGAATGCCGTGGCCGAATCGCTGACCGGCTGGACACTTCCACGCGCCATGGGCCAGCCGCTGGACGCCGTGTTTCGGATCGTCACGGAGGAGACGCGCCAGCCGGTTGACAATCCGGCAGCGCGGGCGCTCCGTGAAGGCGTCGTCGTTGGCCTCGCCAATCACACGCTGCTCATCCACAAGGACGGCAGCGAGTGCCCAATCGATGACAGCGCCGCCCCGATCAGGGACGAACGGGGCAAGGTTGCCGGATGCGTCTTGATCTTCCGCGACGTGACGGCTCAGCGCCGTCAGGAGCAGGACAAAGCGAACCAGCTGATGACGGCACGTCTGCTGGCGTCGATCATCGAGAACTCGGACGACGCCATCATCAGCAAGTCACTCGACGGGACTATTCAGAGCTGGAACGCCAGCGCCGAACATCTCTTCGGCTACTCGGCGGCCGAGGCGGTGGGTCGCCACATTTCGCTCGTCATCCCTCCCGACCGTATCGCCGAAGAAGATCACATCATCGCCAGCCTGAAAGCCGGACGACGGATCGAACATTTCGAAACCGAGCGTATGCGGTCCGACGGCCAACGCATTCTCGTGTCGCTCACGATCTCGCCCATCAAAGACGATGCCGGTCGAGTCGTCGGGGCATCGAAGATCGTGCGCGACGTGACCCGTCAACGGCAGGCCGAGCAGCGCGAACGGCTCCTGTTGGGAGATGCCGCGGCGGCGAACGCCAAGTTCCGCGCCTTCTTCGAGCAAGGTGGCGTGTTCGCCGGAATCATGGACGTGAACGGAACCCTGCTCGACGCGAATCGTCTGTCGTGCGAGGCGTCTGGCTTCACCAAGGAACAGATCATCGGAAAGCCGTTTTGGGACGGACCGTGGTGGGCACCCTCGGCGGACCTCAGGGAACGGATCAAAGAGGGCTCGGCGCAGGCAGCCGCAGGACAGACGTTTCGTTCGGAGATGGCCTATTTCGTTGCCGACGGCAGCGAGCGCGCCGTGGACGTCACGATTCAGCCGATCAAAGACGACTCCGGGCAGGTTCTCTTCCTGGCGCCGATCGGCATCGACATCACCGACCGGAAGCGCGCCGAGGCCGATCGCGAGATGTTTGTGACGCTCGTCGAGCAGAGCACCGACTTCATCGGGATATGCGACCTGCAGGGCGTTCCGTTCTTCATCAACCACGCGGGTCTGGAGATGGTCGGCCTCGAGAACCTCGATGAGGCCCGCCGCGTCCCGCTCGCCTCGTTCTTCTTCCCCGAAGATCAACCGAAGGTCGTCCGCGAGCTCCTCCCGGCGGTGCTGGAAAAAGGGCATGGCGAGATCGAGATTCGCTTCCGGCATTTCAAGACAGGTGAAGCCCGCTGGATGGCGTACAAGGTGGTGACGTTGCCCGATGCCAACGGGCGGCCGATGGCGTTCGCGACGGTGAGCCAGGATGTGACGGAGCGCAAGCGACTGGCGGACAACCTCAGAGGTCTGGCCGCGGATCTGTCGGAAGCGGATCGTCGCAAGAACGAGTTCCTTGCGATGCTGGCGCACGAGCTGCGGAATCCGCTCGCCCCGATCAGCAACGCCGCTCGAGCAATACGGCTCGGCGGCAGCGATGGCAAGGCCCTCCGGTCGGCGTCCGAGATGCTGGAACGTCAGGTCGGCCAGATGGCGCGTCTGGTTGACGACCTGCTCGACATGAGCCGCATCACGCGCGGCCGGATCGAGCTCCGGAAGGAGCGGGTGGAGCTTGCGCCCATTGTCGATCAGGCGGTCGAAGCCATTCGCGCGACGTATAGAAGCATGGGCCACGAGCTCACCGTGACGATGCCGCCAACACCGGTGTACTTGTATGCTGACCCGACGCGGTTGACTCAGGTCGTCGGGAACCTGCTGAGCAACGCCTGCAAATTCACCGACAAGGGTGGACACGTCTGGCTGACCGTCGCGCTGGAAGACGAACAGGCAGTCATCCGGGTACGCGACACCGGCATCGGCATCGCCGCCGAACATCTTCCCGGGCTCTTCGAGATGTTTGCTCAGGTCGATACGTCGCTCGAACGCTCACGGGATGGCCTCGGCATCGGGCTGACACTGGTGAAGACCCTGGTCGAAATGCATGGTGGAACAGTCGTCGCGCACAGTGAGGGTCTTGGTCGCGGCAGTGAGTTCACCGTTCGCGTTCCCGTCCTCGCCGCTGCGCTGGAGCCGGTCTCGCCTCCAGCCGCCAGCGCGCGTCCGTCTGCCGTGCGCCGCCGCATCTTGATCGTCGACGACAGCGAAGACGGTGCCGAATCGCTGTCCATGCTGCTTCAACTCGCCGGCCATGAAACACACATGGCGCACGATGGACGCGCGGCGATCGAGGCCGCCGAGCGTCTCCGTCCCGATGCCATCCTGCTCGACATCGGTTTGCCGATCATGAATGGCTATGAAGTGTGCAGCCACATCCGTCGGCAGCCCTGGGGTAAGAGCCTCGTACTCGTGGCGTTGACCGGCTGGGGGCAGGAAGAAGATCGCCATCGATCGAAGGAGGCCGGCTTTGACGCGCACATGGTCAAGCCCGTGGACCACGATCTCCTCATGACATTGCTCGCCTCATTGCCTTCGCCAATGGATGCCCACTCTCAACCCATTGGAAGCTGAGATCTGAAGAGCGCGTCGTTGTCAATTCCCAACTCCCAAAATCCAACTCCCAAAAGGACCCTGTGTCGATCCGCGCTCCTGTTGTGCGGCGTCATCTTCTTGATCGCGCCGGATGCGAGCGCGCAGATCCCTTACGCCAAGTACCGGACCTTTGAAACGCCTCATTTCATTCTGACTTTCGAGATTGGATTGGAGGATTACGCGAGCCGTGCCGCCGTGCGCGCCGAAGCGGCGTACGCGCTTCTGGCGAAGGCCTACGGGTCGCCCCCACGGGGAAAGATCCGCGTCGTCATCATCGATCAGGGGGACGTGTTCAACGGATCGGCAGCGCCGTATCCGACTAACAGGGTCATGGCGTTCGCGAACACGCCGGTCGAGGGGGAGCTGTTCTTCGCCGACGATCCGATTGAGCTGTTGGTGACGCACGAGCTCGCTCACATCTTTCATCTCGACGAAGCCCGTCGCGGCTGGAGTGTGCTGCGCCGTGTATTCGGCCGTGGCGATCTAACCTTTCCGCACCTCTTCGATGGCAGCTACCTGATTGAAGGGCTCGCGACGTTCTATGAGTCGCGGCTCACCGAGAGTGGGCGCGTTCGCGGTTCGCGATTTCCGGAGACGCTCCGGGCGGCTGTGCTCGAGACCGAAGGTCCAAAGCTGGACGAGGCGGAATTGGATCCGGGCGCCTGGCCGATCGATCGCCATTACGTGTTCGGAAGCCTGTTCCTCGAGCACCTCGCCGACCAGTACGGGCAACAGACTCCGGCCGCGTGGATGGCTCGACGCGCCGGCAGTTTTGGTTCGATCGTCTCGCGCGGCGCCGCAGTGGGCGAGCTCTTCGGAGGGAAGAGCCTGTCGCAGGAATGGAGGGCGTGGATTGCCTCTGAGCGTGACGAGGCATTGCGATTGCGTGAACAGCTTCGAGCCGAGCCTCCTGGCATTGCCGAGACGAGGCGGCTGTGCGATTTCGCCCACTTCACCTCGTTTCCGCGCATCTCGCCTGATGGATCGGCTGTTGCGTTTCTGACGACGGACGAGGGCCGTAAGCCACTCGGTCTCTATATTGCCAACCTTCCTTCCTGCGACGCGCGGCGGCTTGCCCGAGTGAACAGCTCGCATGCGTTCTCGTGGTCGCCCGATGGAAGGTCAATCGTGTTTTCACAACTCGACCTGGTCGACAACGCTCGCGAGTTCGGGGACCTGTACCGAATCGAGATCGCATCCGGCGCAATCACGCGGCTGACGCGATCGGCGCGGCTGACGTCGCCAGACGTTCACCCTTCCGGCCGGACCATCGTTGCCGTGCAGTACGACCGCGATCGAAGCCGGCTGGTCACGGTGGACGTCAGCTCCGGGAGCATCACGCCGCTCACCGAGTTCTCGACCGCGATTGCCTGGGGCCCCGCTCGCTGGTCGCCCGATGGCATGCGTCTCGTCGCCGTGCGCTTCACGCGCGGCGCCTCGTTCGATCTCGTACTGCTGTCAGCGGATGGACGCGTGATTCGCTCGTTGACAGAAGACCGGGCGCTGGAAGGGGTCCCCGAGTGGGACGCAAGTGGTCCCGAAGGAATCCGGCGATTGTTCTTCACTTCCGATCGCTCGGGTGTTCGCGAGCTTTATGTCATCGAGCTGGACGGCGATGCCAATCCTCGCCTGTACTTGACGGCGCGAGTTGCCACTGGGCTCCACGACGTGGCCGTCATACCGAAGCGGCGAACATCGAGTGATGCGACGGCCTTCGGTCCTTCCTCCGATCGGACGTCGATCGTCGCGGTCGTCACGCACGCCGATGGAGGCCATCTCGAGCGCATCGAGATCGACCGTGCGGCATGGACACCAGCGCCGGCATCTGCTGCCGTATTCGCTCAACCGCCCGGCGACCCGGCGACGCTTCCTGTCGCGGAAAATCCGACGGCGCTGACGTCGTACGCACCGGCGCGCGACCTTGTCCCCACTGGCTGGTCACCGATTTTCGAGACCGTGGAGGAACTGGGTGCGTTTGCAGGCGCCGCAACCGGCGGCATTGACGTCATCGGCCGTCACTCATGGCAGGCGGACGCTGCGGTTGGCTCCGATGGTCGAACGATCGGATCCGCAAGCTACGCCTACAGCAGGTTTACTCACGCGGTGCTGTTCGGACAGATCGCATCGACGTGGCGGCTCGAGCAACGGATTGAGTCCACCGCAGGTGAGTTACTGCGCCTCGAGCGAAAAAGATCCGCCGCCGTTGGCGTCGTGCTTCCGTGGCAGCGCTGGCGCCGGACGACGCTCTTCAGCGCGAACCTCGAACTCGAAGATCGGTATCGCGAAAATGCCGGCGATATCGAGGCGCTCGCCGGTGCCGCTCCGGTGCAGCAGGAACCGACGCTCGCCGGCGGAGGAGCAGGAGTGCGGTTCGGCAACACGCAAGCAGGGCTGCGCTCCATTTCCCGGCAGGACGGCATACAAATCTCCGCGTCGATCGACTACCTCAAGGCCACCGCGGGTGATCTCTGGCGATCGGGTTGGGACGTGTCGGGCGCGATCTATCGATCGTTGCCTTCGTGGACGACCGCTGGCCGGCCCGTCCTCGCCGTGACGACGCGCATTGCGGAGCAACATGGGCCGGCGGCGGGCCGCCTGACGGCGGGCGGAGTCGGCACCACATCGATTCTCAACGGCGGTGATTCCGACTTCGAGGCCCGCGGCTATCCACCAGGATTTGTGGCGGCCAGCGCGATGTGGAGTGCCCGGACCGAAGCGCGTCTGCCGATTGCTCGCGTCAGCCGCGGTCTCGGGGCGTTGCCGGTCTACCTGCGGGGGCTGTCCGGATCGTGGTTCATGGACAGTGTCGGCGCCGCGAGCGAGGTCGACCGGCTGGGGGCGCCGCAACTGCTTTCAACGGGGGCCGAACTGTCCACCGACTTCACCCTGTTTTCGTTTGTCCCGGTGCGGATTCGCTCCGGTTTCGGCATCCCTTTGCGGGGGCTGGGTCCCGTCAACCCTGGTGAAACGCGGTTCTATATCACAGCGGGAACCTCTTTCTAGGTCGAAGGTCATCAAAAGTCAAAGGTCAAAGGTCAAAGGTCAAAGGTACGCTTCAAAACGGTGTTAAATTGACCACCCCCTGCATAGAGGTTGTAGAGGAAATGAGCAGTACTCACTCGACTCTCGACCTTCACCGCCGCACGGACGAACGTGTCCAGAGCATGCTGGCGATATTGCCCGTTGCGGCGTACACGTGCGATATCGACGGACGCATTACGTGTTTCAACGACCGCGCGGAGCAGTTATGGGGACGGCGTCCCGGCCTCAACGACGCGACGGATCGATACTGCGGATCGGTCTCGCTTCTTACTGTCGATGGCGAGCGCATTCCGCACGAGCAGTGCTGGACGGCACTGGCGCTCCAGAGCGGCGGCCGGTGCGACGGGATCGAGGCGGTCGTTGTCCGGCCGGATGGCAGCCGTCGCAGCGTGCTGGCCTATGTCTCTCCGCTGAATGATGAGAACGGCGCACTGATGGGCGCTACGACTGTCCTCGTCGATGTCACCGACCAGATTCAGCGCCATGAAGGCGATGGATCCGCGGACTCCACTGAAGAACGGGCTGCCAAGGCGGCGCTCGAGGCGAGCGAGGCGAATTTCCGCGGCTTTTTCGAGAGCGTTGCCGTTGGCGCCTGCCAGGTGGGAAAAGACGGCTTCTTCATGCGGGTCAACGATCGCTATTGCGAAATCACCGGCTACAGCCGCGAAGAGCTGCTGAAGATGGGCCCACTCGATCTGGATCATCCCGAGGATCGGGAGGCCGATCGCGACCGTGTCGCGAAATTCGTGGCCGGAATCGACGGCGCGTATCGCGCTGAAAAGCGGTATCTGCGCAAGGATGGAAGCACCACATGGGTGCGCGTGGCAGCGAATCTGTTGCACGACGGCAATCCCGAGTCTATTCATAGCGCGGCAATCGTCGAGGACATCACCGAGCGCAAGTTGGCCGAGCAGGCGCTGCAGGACGCGGATCGGCGCAAGGACGAATTCATCGCGACGCTTGCGCACGAGTTGCGGAATCCACTTGCGCCAATGCAGACCGCCGTCGATCTGCTGCGCGATCCGGATCAGGCGCAGGCGAAGTGGTGTCACGGCGTGATCGCCAGACAGTTGAAGCACCTGACACAACTCGTTGCTGACCTGCTGGACATCTCACGGATCGCGAGCGACAAGCTGGAGATCCGCAAAGCGCCGCTCCGGCTGGCCGACGTTTTACAGGTCGCGGTCGAATCAACCAATTCCTTGCTGGAGCGATGCGATCAGCAGCTGATCATGACGCTGCCGCCCGAGCCGCTCTACCTGGACGGCGACCTCGTTCGCCTCTCGCAGGTCTTCTCCAATCTCCTGTCCAATGCGGCGAAGTTCACCGAGGGACGGGGAATCGTTCGTCTGACCGCCGAGGCCACCGGACCGGACATCCAGGTGACCGTCGCCGACATGGGCATCGGCATGTCCGAGGTCGAACGGGCGCGCGCGTTCGACAAGTTCTTTCAAGGATCGCGTCGACCACCACGATCGTTTGGCGGTCTCGGAATCGGTCTCTCGCTGGTGCGGCAGCTTGTCGAACTGCATGGCGGAACGATCGAGGCGCGCAGTGCCGGTCCCGATCGGGGCAGCGAGTTCGTTGTGCGCCTGCCGGCCAGAGCCGGCGCCGTGGTTCCAGCCAGGACGATGACGGTCGTTCCCGTGGCCGCCGCCTCCGCGATTCGGCGCGTGTTGATCATCGACGACAATCGCGACGGCGCGCGCGCCATCGCACGGCTCCTGCGAACGATGGGCCACGAGGTCGCCACCGCATTCGAGGGCGGCGTGGCGGTAGAACGCGCGAAGGACTTCAATCCTGACGTCATCCTGCTCGACCTCGGCATGCCGGACGTCGACGGGTTCCAGGTCTGTCAGCGCTTGCGTGCGCACTCCTGGTCGAGGCAGCGTCCCCGCATCGTCGCGCTGACGGGCTGGGGTCGTGAAGCTGATCTGGCCCGAACCAGGCGAGCCGGATTCGATGCGCATCTGGTCAAGCCAGTAGACGGTGAAACACTCGAGGAGTTGTTGGAGCAGAATACCGGGCACGTTTAGCTCGGCCGTCCGCATCCACGCCGCATCCTTCCACGCGCCACGCGCCGAGCCGGATGGCTCGCATCCTGCAACGTCATTGGCGTGCGCAGTGTGTGTCTGGTCATGGTCGCCCTTGCGGCGATGGCGTTCATGCGCGGAAGCGCGGGCGCGCCAGCCGTCGAAGCGGAGATGCGCAACGTCGACCTCCATCTGACGAACGATGTCGCGCTTCACATCAGAAGCTTGCGTGGCCGCTTCGTCGCACAGGGAACGCGGTCAGCGCCCTATCTCGACGATCCACGCAGCTACTCGGTGACCGTGGACAACGGCGAAGTGGCTGTGGATCTCGCTTCACTGAACGCGCTCATGACACGCGCGCTCGTTGGCCACTCGAACCTGCGAAGCCTTCAAGTCTCGATTGATACAGACGGTAGCCTGCGACAGAAGGGCACCGTGAGCAAGGGCATCCCCGTGCCATTCGATGTGAAGGCCAGTGTCAGCCCGACTCCGGACGGACGAATCCGCATTCATGCTGAATCGACGAAAGGGTTCGGCATTCCCGTCAGCCCGTTGCTCAAGACGTTGCGCGTGCAGATGGACAACCTCTTCAAGGTCGATCCCGATCGTGGCGTGACTGTCGAGGGCAACGACGTATTGCTCGATCCGTCGCGGCTGCTGCCCCCGCCCGCCATGCGTGGGCAGATCACGGCAGTGAGGGTGGAGAAAGACGCCCTGGTGCAGGTGTTTGGTTCGGGCACGCCAGACAAGCTCTCGCCGCCGCCGACGTCGATGAACTACATCTATTGGCGCGGCGGCCAGCTGTCGTTCGGCAAACTGACGATGACGGAGACGGACCTCGAGCTCGTCGACCGCGATCCCGGCGATCCTTTCGACTTTTCCGTCGACCGGTGGAACGAGCAGCTGGTGGCCGGTTACTCGAAGATCACGCCTCAGCGGGGGCTCAAAGCGCACATGCCCGACTACAACGACCTGCCACGCCACCAACCGCAAGCACGCTAAGGCAAAACGGCCATTTCCCACGCACTCTTCGCTACAATCACAATGACGGGTCCAAACAGCCGGACTCCCTGCGTGACGAGTCAGTACAGTCGTTGATTTATGCGGATGAGCCTATGAGCATTCTTACTCGCGTCCGGTTCCTGCTTCTCGCCGCCACGATCGTCGCGGCCGTGGGACTGGCTTACGTCCAGCCCTTGGGACTGGTCTATGCCCAGCAGTCAGCAATCCCGCCAGCCGTTCTGGCCGCCCGGCTCGATCAGGTCGTACCGGTCGACCCGCTGATCACGGTCGGGACGCTCCCGAACGGCATGCGCTATTACCTTCGTGAGAACCGGCAGCCCACGGCGCGGGCGGAACTCCGGCTCGCCGTCAAGGCGGGTTCCGTGCTCGAGGACGACGACCAGCGCGGCCTCGCGCACTTCGTCGAGCACATGGCCTTCAACGGCACGCGGAACTTTCCGGGTAACGCCGTTGGCACCTTCATGCAGTCCATCGGTGTGCGCTTCGGCGCGCACGTCAACGCGCATACCAGCTTCGACGAGACCGTGTACGAACTGCAGATTCCGACCGACAACCCACGCACCGTCGACCGCTCGCTGCTCATCCTCGAGGACTTCGCGCACAACGTCACATTCGATTCCCGAGAAATCGATCAGGAAAAGGGCGTGATCCTCGAGGAGTGGCGCCTCGGGCTGGGCGCCGGCGAGCGCATCAACAACGCACAGTTTCCGCTGCTGCTCAAGGGCTCACGCTACGCGGATCGAATGCCAATCGGGCAGCCCGAGATCATCCGCAACGTGAATCCCGAGCGGCTGAAGCAGTTCTACGCGGATTGGTACCGGCCCGACCTGATGGCCGTCATCGTCGTCGGCGACTTCAACAAGGCCGACATGGAATTCCAGATTCGATCGCACTTCGGCTCGATTCCCGCGCCGACATCGCCGCGGCCGCGACCGACGTACACCGTGCCAAATCTGACAGAAACCGCGTACTCGATCGTGACCGATCCTGAAGCGACGAGCACGCGCATCAGCGCGAGCAGCACGATGGAAGGGCGAGAGCAGATGACGATCGGCTCCTATCGCCAGCACATGGTCGAGCAGTTGTTCGGCGCGATGTTGTCGGCGCGGCTCGGCGATATTGCGCAGGCACCCAATGCGCCCTTCCTGCGCGCGCAAACCGATCGCGATCTTTTTGTGCGCACAATCGAGGTCACCAGCCTTGACGCGCTGGTCGCGAAGGGAGGCGTGGAGCGCGGACTCTCAGCGCTCATGACCGAGCTTGCGCGTGTCTCCCGTTTTGGATTCACCGCGCCCGAACTGAGCCGGATGAAGCTCAATCTCCAGCGCGGACTCGAGCGTGCCGTCGTCGAAAAAGACAAGAGCGAGTCAGGCCCGCTCGCCGACGAATTCATTCGCAACTTCATCGAGGAAGAACCGATTCCGGGTATCGTCTACGAGTACGGCTTGAACCAGCGCTTCCTTCCCGAAATCACGCTGGCCGAAGTGAATGCCGTCGCCAAGAACTGGATGCCAGATCGCAACCGGGTGGTTGCCATCTCGGCGCCCGAGGCTGACAAGGCGTCGCTGCCCGACAACGTCAAACTGGCGGGCGTGATCAGCAGTGCCGACAGCGAGCGGCTGACAGCGTACGTCGATACCGTGAGCAATCAGCCGCTGCTGGCTCGCGCTCCGACTGCCGGTGCCGTGGCGAATACGTCGTCCACCGAGCCGCTCGGGATCACTCAATGGACGTTGTCGAACGGTGTCCGCGTCGTGCTCAAGCCGACGGCGTTCAAGCAGGATGAGATCCTCTTTCGTGCCGTCAGCCCTGGAGGCACGTCGCTGGCAAGCGACGCGGACTTCATTCCCGCCGAAACCGCCGACGCGGTGATCTCACAAGGCGGTCTCGGTAATTTCAGTCGCAGCGATCTGAACAAGGTTCTTGCCGGTACCACGGCGTACGTCAACGCCGACATCGGCGCCACTGAAGAAGGATTGGCCGGTGGCGCGGCGCGCAAGGATCTCGAGACAATGTTTCAGCTGATCTATCTCACCTTCACGGCGCCACGAGCCGATCCGGTCGCCTTCAAGGTGATGACCGAGCAACTGAAGGTGACCCTGGCGAATCGGCAATTGCAGCCGGACACGCTCTTCGATCAGACGCTCGACGCCGCCTTGAGCCAGAACCACCTGCGCGCGCAGCCGCTGACGCCGGCCAGCGTCGATCGGATGGACCTCAACAAGTCACTGGCGTTCTACAAGGATCGTTTTGCCGATGCCAGCGACTTCGTCTTCGTGTTCGTAGGCAGCTTCGATCTCGCGGCGATGAGACCCCTGGTTGAAAAGTATCTGGGCAGCCTGCCCTCACTGCGCCGGAATGAGATGGCGAAGGACGTCGGCATGCGCACACCGCCGGGGATTGTCGAACGGCAGGTGAAGAGCGGTATCGCGCCGCGCAGCCAGGTCAGCATCGTCTTCACGGGACCATTCCAGAACGACGAGCAACATCGCGTGATCGCTTCGGCGATGGCGGACACGCTTGCGGGGAATCTGCAACGAACCCTGCGCGAGGATCTCGGCGGCACGTACGGGGTCAGCGTCGTGCCGCGCTTTGCGAAACAGCCGACCGGCGAGTATCGCCTGACGATCACATTCGCATGCGACCCCGCTCGCACGGAAAGCCTGGTGAAGACGGCCTTCTCGGTGATTGACGAGTACAAGAGGGTCGGACCGGGCCAGGGACAGGTTGCGGATGCGCGTTCGGCGCTGGTGCGCGATTTCGAAACCAACGCCGCGACCAACATCTATCTGTTGAATCGGATCCTGTACAAGTACGAATTCGGTGAAGACGTGAAAGAGGTCTTCAACATGAATCCGTTCTACGACCAGGTCACTCCGGGCTCGTTGCGCGATGCGGCACGGCAGTATCTGAACACTGACCGCTACGTCGCGGTGACTCTCGTCCCGGACGCTCGCCAGTAGCCCTTCAAAGGTCAAAAGTCAAAAGTCAAAAGTAGCGGCGGGTCTTTTAGACCCGCCGTATCCGACGCCGTAGGGGCGGGGTGTCAGCACCAGCGCCGTGGTTAGTGCGTCATTGCATACAGGAGAACGTTGACGGCGACGCGATATCCGTCGATGGAGAACTGGTAGAAGTAATGCGGGTCTTCGCCTTCGCGCTCCCATGAATCGCTCACGTCGGTGTTGTGGGTCATGAAGACCATCACGCGTCCCTGAGCATCGGCGATCGCGCGAGCGTGGACCTCGGCGCTGTCGGCGCCACGTTCTGACGTTGTCCTGCTGCCGAGCCACGTTCCGATCCCCGGAATCTGGGGCACACCTTTGAGATCGAACATCGTGTGGAAGAGCGCATGGTCGCTCGGTACATCCACGATCGGGTAGTCGTTCGCAGGAAACACCTTTCGAATCTCGCTTTCCCAGACCTGCCACGCGTAGGAACCCCAGAAATCATCGACCCACAGGAAGCCACCTTTCAGCAGGTAGGTCCTGAGCTTCTCGGCATCTTCGGTGCTGAAGAGCAGCCTGCCAACTTCCTGCATGATGATGACCGGGCATTGATACAGCTCGTCGTCAGTCAGGCGCACGATCAGATGGTTCGGCTGGCCTGGCGCCTCGAAGCTCACCGCAATCTTCGTCAGCTCTGACACGCGGATCGATAGATCGATGTCCGCGAGCGGATAGTCTGTGAGCCAGCTGCCGCCGTCGCCACGAGGATTCGGCCGGTAGACGGCGCGGCAATAGTGAAAGCGCCCGTCGTAGGTCTCCGGGCGGGCGAGATGCGCCTCGAGGCTCGTATTGCCCACTCGACGAAACTGTGCCCCCGCCAGGCTCGCGATGAGAAGAGCCACGGGCACGAGGACCGCAATGGTCCGTCGCCTCATGGGCCCCTACTCTACACCTTGCAGGTACGTAGTGTCCGGCTTCAGCCGGACCTGGCCAGCGTTCTACGGTTTCGATCTGAACGCGTGATTGAGATCGTCGTGAGCGACCTTGCGGCCCAGGTCCACACCGGCTTCACTCGATCCGCGTTCCCCTGGTAAACAGGTCGAGCGTTGAACATCGCCTCACTGGCGTGACTGGAGCCTGCCGATCAACCACGCACGCGCGGCGCGCCAGTCACGCTTCACGGTGATCGCCGACACGCCAAGCACTTCGGCGACTTCGTCTTCATTGAGGCCGCCAAAGAACCTCAACTCGACGACGCGCGCGGCGCGTGGGTCTGCTCTCTCCAGCTTCGCGAGGACTTGGTCGAGCGCGATCAGATCTTCGCTGTGCGCGACCGGATTCCAGCCGTCAACGGCTGACAAGCTGACGCGCTGCTGGACTCCGCCTCGTTTGTCGGCCACTCGCGCCCGCGCATGGTCGATGAGGATCCGCCTCATCGTCTGCGCGGCGACGGCAAAGAAGTGCGCGCGATCGTTGAAGGTGATCGGCTCCGCGCCAAGCAGGCGTACGCACAATTCGTTCACCAGCGCGTTCGGCTCGAGCGTGTGGTCGCCGCGTTCATGGTGAAGGAAGCGTGCGGCGATCTGCTGCAGCTGTGGCTGCACGACGGCGAATAACTGGTCGCGGGCGCCATCATCACCCTGTCGCCAGTCACCCAGCCAGCGCGTGATCTGCTGCGACAGCGGCGTGGATTCCACAGTGCGCCCGATGATACCGGGAGCCAGACGCCTCCGCCATTCGGAGAAGAGCGTTTTCGTGGCTGTGACCGCCGTGCTCAGCATCGCTGGACTGTGACGCGTACGCCGCTGAAATCAGGATTCCCTTTCACCTGGATTAGCGAGAGAGGGACGAGGCGCGTATCACACCGGGCGCCGGCCTTCGTGGCAGGCGTATGATCCCGACCGCTCCAGTAAGACGACGCGGCCTGATACGAAAAGGATCAGCCGTGCGCTAAAAGAGCTAGACGACGTGAGCCCTGGACGCGAGTTTCTGGTATGCCTGAGCTGCCTACTCTCGGCACGGTGAGCCCCGACGACTTTCGTCGGATTCGACAGGTGTTCGAGGCCGCGCTCGAACGGCCGGTCCCGCAACGGCAGACGTTCATCGAACAGGGGTGTGGCGGCAACACGCTGCTGATGGCGGAAGTCGAGCGCATGCTCGCCGCCGAAGCGGAACGTGTTTCGCTGGTCGACGGCGCAGCTCTGGCAGTTCGCCGATCCGATGGATCGGCAACGCAGTGTTCGTCGTGCGACGCCCTGCTCGACGTCGCCGATCGTTTCTGCCGGACGTGCGGCACGCCGGCGCGCGCCGGGCACGGTGATGAGGGCCGGTTCCGTGCAGGGGCGCTGTTCGCGAACCGGTTCCGCATCGTGGCGCGCCTCGGGCGCGGCGGAATGGGTGAGGTCTACCGCGCGGGCGATCTCGAGCTCGGTCAACCGGTCGCGCTCAAATTCCTGACGGCATTTCGTTCGGATGAACGGGCCCGTGCGCGCCTGCGCAACGAAGTCCGGCTCGCGCGGCAACTGGCGCATCCCAACGTCTGCCGCGTGTACGACATCGGTGAGTCACACGGCGATCTGTATCTGTCGATGGAGTACGTCGACGGAGAAGATCTCGCCGCCTTGCTGAAGCGTATTGGCCGGCTGCCGATCGACAAGGGCATCGAGATCGCGCGCAAGCTGTGCGCGGGACTCGCTGCCGCTCATGCGAAGGGCGTGCTTCACCGCGACTTCAAGCCCGCGAACATCATGATCGACAGTCACGGCGAGGTCCGCATCATGGACTTCGGCCTGGCGGCGATGGCCGATCAACTCGAGGTCAACGACGTCCGGAGTGGGACGCCGGCGTACATGGCGCCGGAGCAGCTGGCGGGGAAGGACGCGACAAAACAGAGCGATCTCTATGCGCTCGGTCTGGTGCTGTACGAGTTGTTCACTGGCAAAGCGGCATTCGAGGCGAAGACCGTTGAGGAGTTCCTGCGACTTCGGGCTGCGCAGCCAGCGACCACGCCCTCGACTTTGATTCCCGATATCGGTCCGCGTCTAGAAAGCGCAATCCTGCGCTGCCTTGAGCCAGACTCCGCGCAGCGGCCCGCGTCGGCACTCGACGTCGCGGCGTTGTTGCCCGGCGGTGATCCGCTTGCAGAGGCGCTAGCTGCCGGAGAAACACCATCGCCGGAGATAGTGGCGGCAGCGGGCCCGACTCATGTGCTGAGCCCTCGGCTCGCAACCGGTCTGCTTGCGGCGATAGCCGTCAGTCTGGTGACGGTGTTCTGGCTTACCGGGCGCGTTCAAATGCTCAACCAGCTGCCGCTTGAATATCCCCCGGAGGTGCTGGCCGAGAGGGCGCGTGAGATTGTTCGTGCCGCTGGGTACAAGGAGCGTGCGGCCGATTCTGCGTTCGGGTTCGAGAGCGACAGCCGGTACGTCCGATACTTCGATGACACACTTGCCGGTTCGCAACGCGATCGGCGCGAGACGTGGACGAGCCTGTTATCGCGTTCGCCCTCGCCTCTCACGTTCTGGTACATCCACAGCGCAAGCCCTCTTGTGCCTCTGACTTCGGGACTCGCGACATTGGGTCGCGTGGAGCGCGACCAGCCGCTGATTCAACGGGCCACCGTATTGGTCGAACTCGATCCAGATGGCCGTTTGCGGCGCTTTGTCGCCACGCGGATGGATCGGGACACCGCATCGGATAGCGCGGCCTCAGTCGACTGGTCCGCGCTTTTCTCTACCGCCGGTCTGGACTTCTCGCGGTTCACGCCCGACTCGCGGCCGGCGTCGGCCGACACCGAGCTTGCCTGGACCGGGGTCTATCCGGGGCACGACAACCTGCCGGTGAAAGTCGAGGCGCGCAGCCAGGGCGGACGTTTGATGCAGTTTGCCGTCCTGTTCCCCTGGACAGAGCGCGAGGACGCGGCTCTCTCGGCTCTCGGCCTCGCTGGTGCTAGTGGAGGGCCGGTTACCGTCCTTGTCAATTACGTCTTCATAATCGCAATTGTGCTCGTCGCTTACCGCAATTGGAAAATCGGCCGTGCCGATCTGACCGGCGCGTCACGTGTCGCGCTTTTCATCGGCACTCTCCTGTTTCTAATCATCGTCTTGTTTGCTCACGACGGCCTGGCAACGCTGATGTATCAACCCTCAGTGGCCCTCGTCGCGTTCGAAGGCTTGATGGCAGGACTGGCGTACATCGCGCTCGAACCGTGGGTCCGTCGTTCATGGCCGCAGGCGATGGTGACATGGTCTCGCGTGCTCGCCGGTCGCTGGCGCGATCCGGTCGTGGCGCGCGACATCCTCGTCGGTATTGCGTTGGCGGTCGTGATCTACTGTTTCAGGCAGAGCCTTTACGCCGTGTTCATGCCGGGACGAGGTATGCCGCCGGGCAGTAATGCGGTTCTTGGGTTCGCTTTCATGCCTGTTTTCCTGACAGGCGGTCGAGTTGTTGCCGCCGGGATGCTCGCCGAGTTGATGATCGGGCTCACCCAGGCGTTGAGCGTCTTCTTTCTGTTGTTTCTCTGCCGCGTGCTGTTGCCTCGTCCCTGGATGAGTGTGGTTGCCTTCGTCGCAGCGATGGCTCTCCTTACTGTCGGCTTGTGGTGGTCTGACACTCGCTGGATCGAGGGCTTGTCTATCGTGGTCTTCTCGTTGCTCACGTTCCCGGTTATCGTCCGCTTCGGGTTCGTCACGTTTGCTGTCTGGGGCTGGATGGGCGGCATGCTCGGGCGCGCGCTCGTGACCAACCAGTTCGGCGCCTGGTACGGACAGAGCTCGCTCACGGTGCTCGGCGTCATCACCGTGGTGACCTTGTGGGCGTTCTGGACGTCAATCGGCCGACCCGCAATCGGTTTTCATGACGCAACAGCTTGAATCGGGACTGTGACCGGGCGAGTGAGCGAGCGAGCGTGACATCTGATTGCACCCGCGGCGCCTCGGGATGCGCGACCTGACGATCTCAAGCGAGACGACTGAGAGCCGGTCGCAGCGATAATGTTTCCAATGCCGATTCAGCGGAGCGACGACGAGCCGGATTTTCCAAGGCCGCTCGACACGACGGCGGATGCCCACACCTTGCAGGGCGATATCTATCGCCGGCTCGGCGGTCGGGCACGCCTCGACATCATGTTTCGATTGAGCGCCTCCATCCGGCACCTCGCGATGTCGGGTATCCGGGCCCGTCATCCTGGCTATAGCGACAGGCAGGTTCTGGAGTCGTACGCCCGTCTTGTGTGGGGAGACGAGCTTGCACGCGCCGTCTTTCCGACCGGCGAGCCCGCCGAACCGTGAGTCCCGAAGAGACACTGCGCCGCGTAATAGAGATTCTGGAGAAGCACAAGATTCCGTACACGCTGACTGGATCGGTCGCGGCCAGTTATCACGGGCGACCGCGCGCCACGCATGACGCCGATCTGGTTATCGATCCCACACCGCAGCAACTGGATCAACTCGTCGCGGACCTCGATGCGGCGGCGTTCTACGTCGATGGTGCCGGCGCGCGCGCGGCGCTCGAGCAACGGCGCCAGTTCAACGCGATCGATACGCAGTAGCGAGCAAGGTCGATCTGATT
>Ga0207682_10000515_pt1 | contig 17793 bp, 16 predicted proteins | sample KBSM63metaG_FD_184332 | JGI IMG/M metagenome (GOLD analysis project Ga0207682, IMG submission 184332) | Miscanthus rhizosphere microbial communities from Kellogg Biological Station, Michigan, USA - KBS M6-3 metaG (SPAdes) (version 2) | ecosystem: Host-associated > Plants > Roots > Rhizosphere >... | reverse complement strand
ATCCGCCAAGGCGATCACGGCGACATGGTTACCCGGCGCCATCTTGGCGACGAACTTCGACAGGCCGGTGCGGAAGAACGTGATGTCGTCGTTCGCGGAGGCGCTGTTGTCGACCAGGATGGCGATGTCGAGTGGCTCTGTGGCCCGCGAGACTCGAAGGACCTCGCGCTTGATTCCGTCTTCCCTGATCTGGAATGCATCGGGGCCGAGGTTACTCACCGGCTCGCCGTCGCGATCGACGGCGCTCACGAACATCACACCCTCGCGGCCAGCTTGAGCCGCGTGCGGAGCCGTTGACAGACAGACGAACGCGACACACGCTGCGACAACCAACGATCGAATAGGTGTCAGATACATGGGCGTCAGAAGGCAGGCTCTGTAGGGGCAGTATAGGCCCGGCCCCGAGGAGCGTCAAGACGTTATAGACAGCCTGAACCTATTGAAAATACTGGACTTGATCGTGGCAACAGGTGACGAAATTGCGTGAAGCGTCCGCGACATGTGGCGGCTGGTGAAGTTTTTCACAAAGTCGGGATATACTGATGGGCGGTACAGCCTTGCGACAGGGCTGACTGTGGCTCGGATCGCAGGCAAGCGTTTTGAAGCGTACTGTGCCATGGAAAAAAAGCAGTCGGGCTTTTCGTTCAAGCGCTCGGCAGAGTCGTTCCAGGACAACGTACAGCGCGCGGGACCAGCGGCGGGTGCAAGCTACACGCTGATCGGCGCCATCGTCCTGCTCGGCGGTATCGGCTATGCCGTTGATCAGTGGCGCGGGACCGCACCTTGGGGTTTGTTTGTCGGTCTTATCCTCGGATTGACCGTCGGGTTCTACGAGTTGGCAAAGGTCGTCTGGCATCGATGACGGCGGTGGCGTGGATGGTCGGCGTGAGCCTGATCTCATGGCTCGTGACGACCGTGAGCACTGACGGTCACAGCGATCCCGAGGTTCTTCTGGGGATGGCGGGCCCGCTGGCGTCGGCGGTTGGCAGCTGGGTCGCCTACGAGCGAGTGCACCGATCGGCGCCGGGCCGGCTGACGAACGTGATGATCACCGCGCTGGCGGTGAAGATGGTGTTTTTCGGCGGTTACGTCGGCCTGATGCTGCGCGGACTGGATCTGCGTCCGGTGCCGTTTATCGTGAGCTTCGCGGCGTACTTCATCGCGTTGCACGCGATTGAAGCGACGTTCCTGCGACGATTGTTGATGAACGATCTGCGTTCGCCCGCCAGCGAACGCGCATAAGATTACGGTCCACGTGATGCTTCAACCCGAACACGTTGAAACCGCTGCCGGTGTGGCTTCAGAAGCCGCAGAGAAGTTCAATGCCGGCAAGGTGATCATCGAGCACGTTTCGAACAGCCCGCTCGATCACCCGCTCATTCATCTGCCACCGGTCTTCGGTATCGATTTCTCCATCTCCAAGCATGTCTTCATGCTCTGGGTGGTCGCGGCGCTTGTATTCCTCATTGTCACGGTGACCGTGCGTCGCTACCTGCGACAGGATCGCCTCATCCCCTCGGGTTTCATGAGCGCCCTGGAAATCGTGGTGGAATTCGTCCGCGACGGGATTGTGGAGCCCAACGTCGGTCGCAAGTGGGTGAACTCCTGGACACCGTTGCTGCTGACGTTCGCGGTGTTCATCCTGGCCGCGAACGCGATCGGCCTCATTCCCATCTTCGACGTGCTCTCGCTGATCAATCACTCGGTGCTGCACTTGCCTGAGGAATCGTTCATGGCGCGGGTGCTTCACGGTGGCACCACCGCGACGGGCAACTACAACGTGACGGCGGCGCTCGCAACCATCACGTTCTTCGCCATCGTCATCGCCGGCGCGCGCGCGCACGGCTTCGTCCAGCACTGGAAGAACCTGGTGCCGCACGGTCTGCCTTTGCCGGTGACGCTCATGCTGATCCCCATCGAGATCATGGGCATGTTCGTCCGGCCGTTCGCGCTCACGATGCGACTCGCGGCCAACATGACGGGCGGCCACATCGCGATTCTCGCCATCCTGTCCTTCGTGTTCATCTTCACGGAGCTGTCTGGACAGGCGCTGGTCGGCGTCGGCATCGGCATTCCGTCGGTGGTGCTCGCGGTGCTGTTGTCGGCGCTCGAGATCATCGTGGTCGCGGTCCAGGCTTACGTGTTCACACTGTTGACGGCCGTGTTCATCGGCATGGCCATTCACGCTCACCACTGAGTGTTTGTCGGCGCGTCCACGAGGACTCGCGTTTCGAAGGAGAGACGAATGGAAGGGTTCGCACTTGCATATATGGGCGCGGGGATCGGCCTTGGCCTCGCTGTGATCGGCGCAGGTCTAGGCATCGGTCGGCTTGCCGCCGGAGCCGCAGAAGCGATCGGACGGCAGCCTAGCGCGACCGCGCAGATCACCGGTGCCGTGAACCTTCCGCTCTTCCTGCTCGAAGGCGTCGCGATTCTTGCTGAAGTGTTCGCGCTGCTGATCGTGCTGATGAAGTAGCGCTGCGCGTAAGTCAAAGGGCAAAGTCAAAAGTCAAAGGTCAAAAGTCAAAGGTGGAAGGACGTTCGACATGAACACACTGGTCCAGCCCGATCCCGGGCTTTATATCTGGACCATCGTTACGTTCCTGGTCCTCCTGGCGGCGCTGGCGAAGTTCGCGTGGCGGCCACTCCTCGAGGCGCTCGACCGGCGGCAGGACATGATCCGCCAGTCGCTCGATGACGCGCACAAGGCGAAGCAGGAACTGGAGCGACTGAACGTCGAGTCGCAGCGAATTCTCGCCGCGGCGCGTACCGAGGCCGACCAGATTCTCTCCAACACCCGGTCGGACGCCAATCGTTTCCGCGAGGAGTTGAAGCAGAAAGCGCAGGCCGAGGCTGCCGGCATCGTGAAGAACGCCGAGCGGCAGATCGAGCTCGAAACAGCGCGTGCCCTTCAGCAGATTCGCACGGAAGCGGTGGACATCTCCGTCGCGATTGCCTCGAAGCTCCTCGAGCGCAACGTGACGAAAGAAGACAACGAACGGCTGATCGAAGAGACCTTCAAGCAGATCGAAGGCAGACGCCCCAGCTAGTCCGATGGGTCTTCCTGACCTCGGGTAAACGTCAACTCCCAAATTCCAACTCCCAACTCCCAAATGGGCAGACGTTTGGGAGTTGGACCTTGGGAGTTGGGAGTTGACAGGGTGGGCCTGATTTTTCGCGACTCGGTTCGGCCTAGCGGTTGCCGCGTCCGAGCAGCGCCAGCGACGGGTCGCCGCGGAAGCGTGTGCGCGCGTCGGACATGAGCGCTTCGGCGCGAGACGGATCGCCCAGGATCGTCCAGAGCCGCGCGGCAACACCGTAGCCCTCAGGCGTCGGCGTCGAGGCGACGAGCTCGTTCAAGACATCCTCCACGGCCGCGTCACGATTCGAGGCGCGGTACAACATCGCCAGGCTCGTATAGGCCTGCATGCTGCGTGGGAAGTCCTGCAGCTCCTCGCGAAATTGCAGCTCCGCCTCGTCGTAGCGATCGAGGCGCGCGAGCGACTCACCCAGGTACAAGTGCAGATCGGCGAGCGATCGGCCGTGCTCGGCCAGCATGGCCGCGGCTTCCTTGAAACTTGCTGCGGCCTTTTCGTACTCCCCTTCGTCGTAGAGCAACCGTCCCTGGACGAACTGCTGCACCGGCATCGAAGGGTCAGCTTCGTGCGCCGCTTCGGCATGCTGGACGGCTGCGTCTTTGTCTTCACTCGCCAGCGCGACGCGAGCGGCCACTTCGTGCGCGGCAAAGATCTCCTGCGGCCCTTCGGCCTCGGCCAACATGACGGCGATGGCCGCTTGCTCTTTCGCCGCATCCGTCTTGTCGGTCTTCAACAGCGCGTCGGCGAGCGCCCGTGCCGCCACTGAGGCATCGGGACGAAGTTCTCGTACCTTGCTGAACTCGAGAATGGCTTCTTCGATTCGTCCGGTCCGTGAGAGCAGCACACCGATCTGGAAATGGATCGAGACCAGTTCGGGATGTTCTCGTGCGATCGCCTGAAGGGCCCTGATGCCTGCCGTGTACTTCTTCTGGCCGATGAGTATGGCCGCGGCGCGGTGTTCTTCCACGAGCATCCGCTGCGTGTTGGCGTCGATGGTGATATCGGTTGTGGCGACCGGGCCGTTGATGCCCAGGTAGCCGAGCAGCGCGTAACGATCCTCTTCGCTCGCCGCGACAGGCAATCGGGCGGCAATCGTCGACGAACTGACCAGGCCATCGAGCACCGTTCGCAGCCGGGCTGCCTCGTTGGCTTCGCCGACGGCCTCCGCTCCCGTATCGAGCGGCACGAGATCCTCGCCGGTCCCGCGGACGAAACGGAAGTGCACGCCCGTCAGCGCGTAGACAGGCTCTCCCCCGTACCTGAAATACGCGGCCAGCGACTCTGAGTAGATCGGCGACGCCGGCATGACCGCGTCGCTGTCGTCGAGCACCGCGCGCAGCGATCGTCCGGGAAGGCCAGCCGGCACAGGCGCACGAACGAGATCGAGGATGGTCGGCAGAATATCGACGTTCTGGACTGGAGACCCGACGCGTCGACGACTTCCCTGGCTGTAGGGCTGTTTGACGATAAGCGGCACGCGCAGGGCGCGATCATCGAGCGTAAGGCCTGAGCCGGTGTCGCCACGGTCACCGACCAGGACGATCGTCGCGTCGTCGTAGAGACCGCGCTCCTTGAGCGCCGACGACAGCCTCATGATGGCGATGTCGGCGTCTTGACCGGGGACCTGCACGAATAGAAAGAATCGCTGGCCACTCTGCGTGGACATCCAACGTTCCGCGATGTCGATCGTCCTGGAGCCACCGCGGTCGGTGGCGGCCGGGTCTTCCGTGTCTCCAGCGGACATCTCGTCGTCGAAGAACGAGAATCCCTGTCCGAGGCCTGTGCGCTCCCGCAGCAGGAACGATGAAACTGCGGCTCCCGTCGTGAACCCGCGATTGCGCAGCAACTCCGCGAGTGTGCTCGTGTCCTTCGGCAAGGAGAACCCGGCGTCGTCGCGCACACCGTGTTCGATCGGCAGGCGGCCCGTCAGCAACGATGCGTGTGCGGGCAGGCTCTGTGGAGAGTGCGTGTAGGCGCGCTCGAAGATGATCGACTCGTGCGCCAGCGCGTCAATCGCGGGTGTGTCGGTTCGCTCGGCGCCATAGGCGGAGAGATCCGTGGCTGGCACACCGTCGATCGAGACGAGCAGGATCGGGCCCTGGTGCGGCGGCGACTCGCGCGCGTACCACCACCCGATTGCCGCGGCGCCGGTCACCGCGATCAAGAACAACGCAATAATCAGCCCGGCCAGCCATCGGTTGGCCTGGACGTGCGCGCGACGTGCCATAGCTACTGCGGAATCGCCTGCAACTCAGCGCGCGTCAACTCGAGCTCCGCTTTCGCGCGTGCCCCGGTGGTGTCATCGGTGAGCAGTTGAGAGTATGCGTTGATCGCGCGATCGAGCAGCGCTCGGCGAGCGACCGGATTGGTTTCAGCTGCTGCCTGTTTACGGTAGACATCAGCGACAACGAACGTGATCGACGTCAGTTTGGGGTTCTGTTCGCGGATCTGCTGATAGGCCGCGAGCGCCTGGTCGTACTGGCCACCGTCGCGAAGCTTGTTCGCCGCGGTAACGGTCTGCAGCACGTTCTTATCGAGCGCCCCGGGGATCGGGCCGGGATCGTGCGCAAGAACGAATCCCATCGGCGGCGTCGTGGCCACGCGAACCGGCGCTTGTGCCGAAACGGACGCGAAGCCGGGCGCCTCGACGACAAACGTCCACGTCCCGGTTCGCAGGCCAATCATTCCCCAGCGCCCCTTGTCGTCAGTTGACGACGTGATTTCTGAAGGCCTCGCGTCCTTATTCATCGCCCGAACGATTGCCCCTTTGATCGGGCGGCCGTTGGTGTCCTTGACGGTGCCGGTCGCACGGGCGGACTGGGCGAACACAGGAATTGCCAGGAGGACCGTGAGGAGCACGCCGACCACGAGTCGTAAGCCTGACATCACGAAATCCTCCAGGACGGAACGTGAGTCCGTCGAGCGTAGTGCCGGTAATTTTATCGCAGGACGGTCCATCGGGGGCGCTCAGTAAAGCTCGTAGAGCATTACGTAAATCACGACGCCGGTCACCGAGACGTAGAGCCAGATTGGGAAGGTCCAGCGGGCGATCCTGACGTGCCTGTCGAATTGCGAACGGAGACCCCGGGTTGCCGTCACGAGCGCCAGGGGCACGATCGCCGCTGCCAGCACGACGTGGGTCACGAGAATGGCGAAGTAGACGAGCCGGATCGGACCTTGCCCGGGGAAGGGTTTCGAGCCGGCGTTCAAGTGATACGTCACATAGCTCACGAGAAAAAGCGCCGATGTGCCGAGTGCCGCCAGCATGCACCGCTGGTGATTGCGCTGATAGCCTCGCTTGATGAACGCATAGCCCAGCACCAGGAGGATTGCCGCGACACCATTGAGCGTGGCGTTCAGTAGCGGTAGGTCGGAGATGCTCAAAGCTCTCGGCGTGGAGCCGATCCAGAACCGATCGACGACCAGCGCACCCAGGAGGAGTGGCAAGTATGTGATGGAGAACAGGAAGAGCTGGCGAGCGTTTTCTACCGAACGATGGCGAGCGAACACGGCGCTCAGCCAGAAAAAGACGATACCCAGACACGTAGCCACAGCACTGTAGGAGGTTCCCGCCAGGCCGACGCCCGCGGGCAACAAACTGACGGGCCAGAGTGCCGCTGTGTAGAGAAGCGCCTGACGACCTGTTCGTTGACCATCCGGCTCCACGACTGGCAGAAGGGGAATACCGGCACTTGCGTAATCGTCTTTGTAAATCCAGGCGATCGCCAGGAAGTGTGGCATCTGCCAGAAGAACACGATGCCGAAGAGCACGACTGCGGGCAGCGTGATCTCACCAGTGGCAGCGGCCCATCCGATCACCGGTGGCAAGGCGCCAGGTACCGCTCCCACGAGCGTTGCGAGCGACGTTCGCGTCTTGAGCGGTGTATATACCAGCACGTAACTGATCAGCGTTGCGGCTGCAACGATGGCTGCCGCGGGCGTTGCCCAGATGGCGAGTTCCGTGATGCCGACGCCTGAGAGCGCGACACCGAACCAGCTGCCTTCGGCCACGCGAACGCGGCCGCGTGGCACCGGCCGGCCGCTCGTTCGCCGCATCCGGCGATCGGTGTCACGCTCCCACACCTGATTGAGTGCTGCGGCACCTCCCGCCACCAGCGCCGTTCCGATGAGCGTGTGTACTGCAAGCGCGACGGCCACGCCGTCTGGCGAAGCCAGGTACAGGCCGGCCAGCGTCGTGATCAGGACGAGCAGATTCAGTCTCGGTTTCGTGAGGGCGAGAAAATCGAGCGCACGATGCGAGCGAGCGACACTGTGGACCCGATCGGCGGCCGGCACCGACGCGCCATTCACGAGGTGTGTGCTCGTCTTCACGCGCGACCCCGCGCGGTTCTGATCGGATCGGCGGGTCCAATAGGACCGGCGGTTCCAATAGGACCCGCCCTACGTACGTCCATCGGCAGCCCGTAGGCCGGGGCCTGTTCTTTGGACCCGGCAATCCGCTTCTGTTCCTGGGACCAGGCGACGGTTCCAAAGCGGCTGCGGCGCGACCGTAGCGTCAGCACGAGTGACGTCGCGAGCACAGACGCGCCAGTCACGACGTGCAGCGAGTTGATGATGTAATGCTTCTGGGTGAGCACCGTCAGCGCACCGAGTGTGATCTGCAACGCGATCAGCAGAAGGAGCAGGGCGGAAGGCCGCCACAACTCCGGACGCGATCGATGATGAAAGAAGACGTGGCTCGTCGTCGCGAGCGCGAAAAGCGTCACGATCACGGCGCCCACGCGATGCGCGAAGTGCACCGCGATTTTCGGGTTCCACGTCGGCGGCAGCAGGTGCCCGAAAGCGTATGGAAAATCCGGGATCGCAAGCCCGGCATCGGTGTGCCGCATCGTCGCGCCGACGAGGATTTGCAGATACACCAGCGCTGTGGTTGCTGTCGCGATCGTCTGCAGAATGCGATCGTCGGGTGTGGCGCCGCGGCGCGAATACGCGTCCTTCCACCCCCGTGACGTGGTCAGCGCGATCGTAATCGTCAGGCAGAAAACGAGCTGTGCCAGGCTCGCGTGAGCGATCGAGATCGGGTCCGGGAGATACCACAAGACCGTGATACCCCCGAGGATCCCCTGTGTGATCACGGCCGCCAGAGCGACGTACCCCAGCTGCCGCACCCATCGTCGTGGCTCGGCGAGGCGCAGCCACACGGCGAGAACGAGAATCAGGAAGCCTACCGTGCTCGCGACGAGACGATGGGTGTGCTCGAAACGAATGCCACCCACCATCTTGTCGAGCGGGAACGTGAACATGAACCACCCATAGGTGGTCGGCCAGTCGGGAACCGAAAGCCCGGAACCGGTGCTCGTGACGAGGCCACCGGCGAAGATCAGGATCGCGGTGGAGAAGGCGACGAGTACCGCGTAAAGATGGAGGCGCATAACTGCGGGCTGATCCCTAGAGCTTGAACGTGAAGGACAACTCCTTCATTTCCTTCGGTCCGATGGTCACCATCTGTGTCTGCGTGCCTAGCTTCTCGTGCCACGCTTCGATGGTGTACGTGCCGGGCGGCAGGTTCTGGATGCCGAATGTACCGTCCTGACCGCTGACGGCGTAGAACGGATGATTGAGTACTCCCACCCACGCGTTCATCCAGTTGTGCACATCGCAGTTGAACGGGACCATGACTTCAGCAGTCGTGAACACGTGCGTGTACTTGAGTCCCTTGAGGGCCTGACCGCGATTGAATTCGCGATTGTTCATCGGCTGCGCGTGGATGTTGTGCAGCGTCTCGTCGCTGTTGAGAATCTCGAGCGGCTGACCTGCCTGGATTCCAAAGACGCGAGGCACGTACGTGCACCCCTTCTGATCCAGAACCACGGGAATGGTCGGGACCGGGAACTTCATCTCTCCGAGTCCATCCTTGACGTAGACGAACACGTTCTGAAGGCCACCGCCGGTCGCCACGAAATTCTGTGTCTTCGCCTCGCCCAGCTGCTCGCAGTACTGATCTGACCGGCGATTGATCGTTTGGGAAGGTGGCGGCGTGCCCTCGAGTTTGATCGAGCCCTTCAAACCGCCGGCGGTTGCCGCGTCAACAGGATTGGCGACAGTGGCCGCGGGTGCCGGCGCAGTCTCCTTAGAATCATTTCCGCCGCCGCAGGCGGCCGAGCTCAGGAGGATGACAGCTAAGAAGGGGCGCAGGAATGAGACCATGCCAACAGACAATTATCACACGCCCCCGGCCGCCACGATCTTGCGGTGGACCCTGTCCTCGAACCACTTCGCACTCCACCAGTCGACAGGCGTGACTTGTTGTCCACCGACCAGCATCGTGAAATGCAGGTGATCCCCGCCGGCAAGCCCCGTCATGCCACTTCGACCGAGCTCCGCCCCTTTGTCGATTTTGTCGCCGACTTTCACGCCAATCGAAGACAGGTGCCCGTACAGTGATTGCACGCCCAGCCCGTGGTCGATGATGACGCAGTTTCCGTAAATCCCGAGATCGGACGCGTGGACGATGATGCCGTGCTCGGCCGCCACCACCGGGACGTTGGCCGTCACGGCGAGATCGAATCCGAGATGCACCTGCCGATCGACCTCCTTGCCTTTGTAGACATACGTGCGCGTGTCGGCGAATCGCGCCTCGACCTGCGAATTCCCAAGCTGCTGGAATGCGCCCTTGAAGAGCATCTCAGGCGCTGACTTCTTGGCCAGGTCGGTGATGAACTGGTTGTTCTTGCGCCGCAGATCGCCGTTGATCTTGAGGAACCCCGACAGCAGATCGTCGGTCGGAATCTTCTCGTCCGGAGAGTTGCCGGCGATGGCGGGCACGACGCGGCCGATGAAACGATCGTCGATCTCGATGCGGCTCTTGGAATAGGGCTTCGGGAACACCTGGTGATCGAGCGCCGCATGCGCTTCGTTGCCCGCTGGGTCGCGAGCGAACACCTGGAAGTCGGTGTTGAGGTCCTGATCGAACAGCAACGCGAAGAACGCGACGCGCAATGCCGGATCGCTCGTGATGCCGACGCCGGAGGCCGGGTACCCGCGATACTCGATGTTGCCGACGCGCACGCCGGATTCCACATCCGCCGGGGTAGCCCGATAGACAGCGAACTCACTGCCTCCGTGGTTGATGTAATGGAACGTCGAGAGCACCGCGACTTGCGGCGGATCGAGGCGCACAGTCACGTCGTGCGTCGTTGACGAACTCACTTTGCGGAGACCAAAGAGCACCGGACGTGAGGCATTGACGACGATGCGTGCGGGACCTGACTGGAGGTCGGGCAGCGCCTTCTTGCCGATTGGCCGCATCACGTAGATTCGTTCGGCCGATTCCTGTCTGATATCTCCCTGCGGCTGGTCGAGCGTGAACACGGGGAATGTCTTGCCACCCTGCTCGACGATGACATCGACCGAAGAGAATTTCCCTTCTGGCGCCTCGACCATCATCTCGAACGAGGAGTTCTGCCCGACGAATTGGCCAGGCTGTCGAATCGCGATCGTCGGACCGGTCGACCGCCCCGCCCAGAACCACGCCCCGGCGGCGACGATCACGGCCAGGACCAGAAGGAACACGATGAATCTGAAAAAAGCACGCATGTCTGAATGATAACGCGCCTGCGGGCCTTCGCTGAGTTGGAACAACGTGTTCCCTCAGTTGGGGGTGGGACGGTCCTGGAGCAAGATCGCAACCTAAGTCAAAGCAGCCTGCCTACCATCGAGCCTCATGAGCGAACGGGCGACGCGCACTGACTATGCCGACCGGCTTGAACGTGGGTTCAGGTGGCTCGCGGACCTTACAGATGGTTGTATGGGAGCTGGCTGGCGCAGAGCGGAGAGGAACCGGACAACGCCCCGACAGTTGAAGAATACTTGAACGACGCGCGGATGGTTCCACCCACGGAGCTCAGGACAGAGATCTGGCTCCCGATTCGCTGAGCATCGCGCGCCGTGAACCATGAGGACGTTCGACAACGAATGGATTCTCGAGGCGTTCGCCGGCCGCCCGACATTCTTCACCAAGAGGATGTTCGGAGGGCTCGCCGCGTATCTCCACGAGCGTCAGATGTTGGTGCTCGTGGAGCCAACGAAGACCGGCCGCTGGAAGTGGCACGGCGTGCTGGTGTGCACGAGTCATGCGGATCAGGCCTCCATTTGCGCTGACTTTCCCGCCTTGAGGCCGCATCGCGTCCTGCGCAAGTGGCTGTATATCGACTCGATGCATGAGGAGTTCGAGTCGACGATTCAAGCAGTCGCGACGCGCATGGCGCGGAACGACCGCCGCTTCGGCATCGTGCCGCGAAGCGCGAGGCTGAAAGGGCGGAAGAAGTTGCGCTGATCCGTTCACCTTTTGGTGTCAGGCACCGATATCGTGAACGGGGATCCTGCTTAGTCGATTCCAAAGCAGTAGAACCGGCCGTCTCCGCCGGTGCTCTGGAGGTTCGCCTGACTGCACCCTTGCGACGGATGCGCTGAATTCCACGAGCCTGCGTTCGCACCCTGACCCATTCGGTCATGGTGCCCCACTTGCGCCCGCCCGGCCCCGCTCGACGTCCAGTTGCCGCACGTGAGATCGTCGCCGGATGGAAACGAGGTGCCGTCGGGCCGCGAACCCGTCAGAATGTCGTGGGTGTTCGGCGTATCTCCTACGCCGTTCACCGGGTCGAGCCGTTCGGTCACCGCCATCGTCTTGCTGATCTTGCTGTCCGTCCCGTGCAGCTCGTCGATGTTGGCGGCAACGAGCTCGCCTTCAGCGTTGTACCAAGGGCCTTTCCCTATTCGGTCACGGGCATTCACACCAGGCTGGCCCGACGCCGTGGATACGCTCAGATACGCTCGCCAGGTGTGGTCGCCGGCGCCTTCGGCTTTCGCCAACGCCTGGCAATGCGCGTCAGCGCCACTCAGCCCACCCAGATCGCCGCCCTTGCCGCTGCCGCGGCTCGTCACAAAGAACGTCATCACCGATTTCGCGCCGCCCATTTGCAGCGACTGCGCGACGGGGGGCTGAGCCGCGGGAGCATTCGATGTCGATTCAGGCGGCTTCTCACCGCTCTGCGAACACGCCGCGACCATTGCTGACACGACGAACATATACAGCCGCCATCGTCTCTTGCGCATGCGGCGTCAATTCTAACGAGTACGTCTGCAGTGAGAACAACCGCGACATTCCACATCTGGCCGGCAAGTAGACGGCAACCTCGAGACTTGTCGCAGGTCGAGTTCAGAGTGGCTGCGTGGTACCATCCGGCCGCCATGCCCAGGATCATCGCTCCCGTTTCGCTCGCACTCGCTCTCGCCGCGGCGGCCGTGCTGTGGGCCCAGGACTCCCCACCGCCGCTGCTCCCGCCGCAGCCGCCGTCCGGGCCCACGCCCATGCCGGCTGTTCTCCGCAATTACACGCCGGTCACCGAGGCGCGATTGCGGAGTCCAAACGACGGCGACTGGATGATGAACCGTCGAACCTACGACGGGTGGGGCTACAGCCCCCTCACGCAGATCACGCCTGCCAATGTCGGCCGGCTGAAGCCGGTATGGTCGTTGTCCACGGGCGTGATCAACGGGCACGAGGCCCCGCCCATCGTGCATGATGGCGTGATGTTCGTCGCAACCCCCGGCAGCCAGGTCATCGCCATCGAGGCCGCGACGGGCACGGTGCTGTGGCGCTATCGTCGGCCACTCGCACCGACGGTCATCAATCGGCATCCGACGACGCGCGGCGTCGGCGTGCTTGGAGACAAGGTGTTCCTCGCTGCCAGCGATGCCGTATTGATGGCCCTCGACGCGCGCACGGGACGCACGGTGTGGACCACCACCGTCGCCGACAACCGCAGCGGTCACTATATGAGCCTGGCGCCGCTCGTGGCGAACGGCAAGGTGCTCGTCGGCACATCGGGCGGGGAACTCGGCATCCGCGGGTTCATTGCGGCCTACGATCCCGACACGGGTAAAGAACTCTGGCGCACCTACACCGTGCCGGCGCCCGGTGAACCAGGAAGCGAGACGTGGCCCAAGGGCGGCGATCAGTGGAAGACCGGCGGTGGCTCGGTGTGGGTGACCGCTAACTACGATCCCGAGACCAACTTGGCCTATTGGGGCACCGGCAATGGCGGACCGTGGATGGGCGACCAGCGTCCGGGCGACAACCTCTACACGTCGTCGACAATCGCCATTGACGTGGCGACGGGAAAGATCAAGGGTCACTTCCAATACACGCCGAATGAGTCGTTCGATTGGGACGAAGTGTCGCCGCCCATCCTGGTGGACTTCCAGCGAAATGGGCGAACCATCAAAGGGCTCGTCGACGTCGCCCGCGATGGCTACATGTGGTTTCTGGAGCGCGGAACCGGGCCCATCAAGTTCGTCCAGGGCTTACCCTACGTGCGCCAGAACGTGTTCCGCAGCCTCGATCCCGTGACCGGCAGGCCGGATCTCGACCCGGCACGCAAACCCGGTACTGGCAAGCTCGCGGAGTTCTGTCCCTCGCACTGGGGAGGGAAGAACTGGCCGCCCATCGCCTTCAGCCCGCAGACGCGTCTCGTCTACGTCCCCGCGAACGAGAACCTGTGCGCCTCCATGGAAGGAATGCCTGTGACGTACTCGGCCGGTTCGGCCTTCACTGGCGCGAGGAACGCGCTGTCGATTGTGCCGGGCGCCGATCACCGGGGAAGTGCAGGCGTGGAACGTGGACACAGGCATGCGCGTGTGGACTCACACGTTCGCCAAGTCGTCGAACTGGGGGCCGCTGATGGCCACTGGTGGCGGATTGGTCTTTGGCGGCGGCACGTCGGATCGCATGTTCCGGGCGTTCGACGCACGGACTGGAAAACTTCTGTGGGAGTACCCCACCAACTCCGGCGTTATCGGTCAGGCGTCGTCGTTCACGCTCAACGGACGCCAGTACGTCGCGGTGCAATCTGGATGGGGCATCGACGCGCGCGGCATGCAGGGCCGGCTCAATGCGATCCGTCCGGGTGAGTTTCCAGAAGTGCCCGAAGGAGGCGCGGTGTGGATGTTCGCGCTGGGTGAGTAGCTCTGCCCCGTTGCTGACGCGGGCTGAATCAGCCTGTCAACGTTTCTACAGGGTCCACGGCCGCGGCGCGGTGGGCAGGTAGATAGCTTGCGGCAAGCGCCGCCAACGTCAGCACCACCGCGGCCGCAATAAACGTGACCGCGTCGACCGGTGTAACCCCAAAGAGCAACGACGACATCCATCGCGTGATGCCGGCGGCGACGCCCGTTCCGATGGCGATCCCGACACCGGAAAGCATCATGCCCCGATAGACAAACAGCCGTTTCACACTGCCGGATCGTGCGCCGAGTGCGAGCCGGATTCCGACTTCCCGTCGCCGCTGCATCACGGCGTAGGCCAGCACGCCATAGATGCCGACGATGCCGAGCAGAAGTGCCATCCCGCCGGCGATGGCCAGCAGGATCAACGAAAAGGAGGTGGGGGCCATCGATTGGTCGTACACCTCAGCCAGCGTGCGAACCTGGAAGACGGGCAGGCCCGGCATCACCTCCACCACGGCTTGCCGAATCTCCCGAACGAACGCTTCGGTCCCCGCTCTCTCGCTGCGCATCACGAAATTCACCGAACGTGGCAAGAGCGTCCCGGCGACGAAGTCCTGCAAGCGCGCCGGCCAGTAAATCATGGCCGGCGCGGGCATGTGGGCGCCGGCATCGTGTACGTCGGCGACGACCGCGATCACTTCCTGCCATGTCTGGCTGGTGCCGATCAGCACGCGCTTTCCGATAGCGCCTTCGACCGTGCTCCATTCCGCCCGCGCGAAACTCTCCGAGACCATGGCCACGTTCCGCTGGTTGTAGAGTTCCTCCCACGTGAAGTCACGCCCCACGAGCAACGGAGTTCCCAGCGTCTGGAGTGCTCCAGGTGAAACGATCCTGATCGTTCGGGTCGGCGGGATTTTCTTCGGCCCATAGTCCTGACCCTCTGCGGCGACAATCGCGTTGATCCTGAACGGCTCCATCGGCACCTGATCGAGGAACGCTGCGGACGTCACTCCGGAAATCGCCGCCAACCGGTCGAGAATGTCCTGCTGTACGCGTGTGACGCGCTCGGGTTCCGGGACGTCCACCGCGGGCAGGAGGACGCGGACGGATTGGATGGTTGCCGGGTCCGTGAATCCGGGCTGTACGCTCCGCATGTTTTGAAACGTGCGGATCATCAGGCCGGAGCCGATCAGCAACACGAGCGCCAACGCCACCTGCACCACCACCAGCGCGTTCTGAAAACGGTGCTGGCTCTTGCCCGCGCTCGCCGATCGTCCGCCGCCTCGGATGGAGTCCGCGAGACTCAGCGGCGATTTCGATCTCGCGAATCTCACGAGCGGGATCAGCCCGAAAAGCAATCCCGACGCGATCGACGCCGCTACGGCGAAGCCAAGTACGGCGGCGTCAATGGTGATCTCGTTCAGTCGCGGCAGGTTCGCGGGTGCCAGGGCCAACAGCACGCGCAGGCCGCCATAGGCCAGACCCAGCCCTACCAGACCGCCCAGCAGGCTGAGGGTCAGGCTCTCCACCAGGAGCGCGCGCGCGGTCCGTCCCCACGCGGCGCCGAGTGCCGTGCGCACAGCCAGTTCCTGTCCACGGCCCTCTGCCCTCACCAGCAGGAGGTTGGCGACGTTGGCGCACGCGATCACCAACAGGACGCTGATGCTTCCCAGCAGGACCCACAAGACGCGCCCGACGTCGCCCACTACATCGTCCTTGAGCGGGCGCACGGCCGGACCAAGCTGCAGGTCGTCCAGCTGCGCCCTGTTCTCGATTCGCTTCCAGGCGTCGACCATCCGGGCGACATCGGCGTTGGCCTGCGTCAGCGTGGCTCCCGGCTTGAGCCGTGCAATTCCCCTGCAACAAAAGCCCTCCGGCAGCAGGCCCGGATCCACGAGCGCGGGATCGAAGCGCAACGGAAGTATCAGATCCGCGGAAAGTCCACGCACAGAGAAGCTCGCGGGCATGACGCCGATCACAGCGCGCGGTCTCGAGTCGATCGTCATCACGCGCCCGATGACGTGCGGATCGCCGCCAAACCGGCGCTGCCAGTAGCCGCCGCTCAAGATCACGGTGTCCTCGGCGCCCGGCCGATGGTCGTCGGGCGAGAACCATCGGCCGAGGGCGGGTTGAACGCGAAGGGCGGTCAGGATTCCTCGCGTCACCTGCAACGTGTTCGAGTGCTCCGGACTACCAGACCCTGTAACGGTCGCCTCGCCGAGGCTGAACAGACCGAACTCCTGGAACGATCGGCCGTTGTCCGCGTACGACGCGAACATCCGGGGCGCCAGTGGAAAGTCGGGCGTGCGCTGTGTTCCAAATACTGCCGAAACGCCGATCGTCACGACGTTCTCGGATTCGGGATAGGGAAGGGGCTTGATCACCACGCCGTTGACCACGCTGAACATGGCCGTCGTCGCGCCAATCCCGAGGGCGAGCGTCAAGATGACCGTCAGGCTGAAGGTGGGTTGCCGCCTCACCATGCGCGTCGCGTATCGGAGGTCCTGCCAGACATCACGCAGCAGGTGTCCGGCTGGCGCTCCCGCCTTCGCGCCACGCGCTTCGGCGGGCGAGCCGACGGTGATCGATGCCGGCGTATGCGCCTGCCGCAGTGGCGCCATGTACTTCGCGAGCAGGTTTCCCTCTCTGAACTCTGCGAGCGCCAGGCGCGTGGCATCGTCTTCGCTGGCCCCGCCCGCCACCAGCTCGCGCCAGCGATCCTCGAGATGCTGCGCGAGCTCTTCGACGATCTCCTGTTCGCGCGCTGGCGAGAGGCGCAGCGACGACAAACGTGGCCGCACATGTTCTGTCCAGTTACGCATGTTCATCTCCGGTCACGCGTCGCACAGCCGCGACAAACGCGTCCCACGTCTTCCGCTGCTGGGCGAGGACGCGCCTGCCTTGGGGCGTTAGCCGGTAAAACCGGCGGCGACGCTCATCGGGCTTCTCGACCCACGTGCCCTTGATCCAGCCGCGCTCCTCGAGGCGATAGAGCAGGGGGTAGAGCGAGTCGATGTGAAACTTCAACTGGCCGCCCGACCGCGTCTCGATCAACTTACTGAGGTCGTATCCGTGCCGGGGGCGCGCCTCGAGCAGCGAGAGGATGAGCAGTTCCGCCGATCCGCGCTTCAGCTCGCGGTCGAGCGCACGCGCGTTGATATCTGACATGAACAGATAGTATGTGGGCAGACATGAGGGCGTCAACCGGCGTCAGATGCCGTAGCTGGATGTGGAATCGTGAGAATCTTGTCGTGTTCTTCTGGGCCTCCGGTGGCTCCAGACGCGTCGTTCGAATTTCATCGATGGCGCTGGCGCCGATGCCGCGTATGTGAGAGACGAGATCCTTCGGCGGGCCGGTCACAACTAGTTGTACGATGCTCACATGCGGCGGGCATCGGCTCGATGGATGCGGTTCGCACTGCCTTTTGCGCTGGCGCTAGGCGGAGCCGTCATGAGTGCCGCGGCGCAGCGGTCCACCATCCTGACGAACGGACGGAACCTCCAGATACCGATCAATCACGGACTCCCGGAGACGCCGGTCGACTTCACGTTCTGCCGCCTGCGGTACGACAACATCCGCAGGGCGAGAAAGTCCGGTTGGGGCGACGACTACCCGCAAGCGGACTACAACTTCATGGTGCGCCTCTCCGAGCTCACCAAAACGAAGATCAGCCGCTGGAACAACGGCGACCCTGGCTTTGCGAACGTCACCGCCATGGATCCCGAT
>Ga0207682_10000508_pt1 | contig 17882 bp, 18 predicted proteins | sample KBSM63metaG_FD_184332 | JGI IMG/M metagenome (GOLD analysis project Ga0207682, IMG submission 184332) | Miscanthus rhizosphere microbial communities from Kellogg Biological Station, Michigan, USA - KBS M6-3 metaG (SPAdes) (version 2) | ecosystem: Host-associated > Plants > Roots > Rhizosphere >... | reverse complement strand
TGCTGTCGTGCCTGCGCTCGCCCGTGGCACCTCGACGGTGCGGGCAAGATGATGACGATCGTGCCCGAGGGGCGGCTGGACCTTATCCTGGAGTGGAGCCGGGCCGAGATCATTCTGCCGGGCAAAGTGCGCGAAACGCTCAGCGAGATTTGCCCCACGCCACCCGACCTCTACGGCAACGGGTGTGAGTATGTTCAGACACCCTGCGGCGTCGTGACCCGGAGTGGCGAGCGCGTCGATGCCGCGATCGTCTCGATCCAGCGGGACGCGCCGATCGAGGGCTGGCGGCCCTCCCGGCTCGCCTCGGAGGTAGCGGAAGTCTATCCGAGCCCCTATGCGCTGCCGCTCGACGTGCGCCTCGCGAGCACGCAGGCCGACGAGGTACGGATGGGCTATGCACCGTCCTTCATCGAGATGCCCGACGGCAAACGCTTCACGCTAAACTGGTCTACCAACTTTCTGGACGAGCCGGGCTATCGCGCCGCCGAGGCGCGCGTCGGTCGGGACCGAATTGGCGTTTATCGAGCGCCCCCCATCGCCCGTTCTCCGGCCACCACCTATTTCGTCGCCGACGGTTGAGCGCCCACCAAGGCGATGAGATCATTGCCGGAGCGGAACGGTAGCACGCGACCGGCGTTGGAAGCGAAAACTTGATCTATTTAATCATCGGAATCGGGCGCGGCGGGGCATGGGCGCGCCTGAAAGGAGACGGGTTTGAGTGAGGAACAAGCCGCGAGCGCGGCCACGGGAATTCACGGTCTGGACGATGTGCTCGGCGGCGGATTGACCCGCGGGCGGGTGTTCCTGCTCGAAGGCAGCCCCGGCACCGGCAAGACGACGGTGGCGACGCAGTTCCTGCTCGCCGGCGCGGCCGCGGGCGAGCGGACGCTCTACATCACGTTGTCGGAGACCCAGGACGAATTGCGCGCCAGCGCCGCTTCGCACGGCTGGTCGCTCGACGGGATCGAGATTTTCGAGCTGGTTCCGCCCGAGAGCCTGCTCGACGAGAACCAGCAGCAGAGCCTGCTCTATTCGTCCGACCTCGAGCTCGGCGAGACCACCAAGGGCATTTTCGACGCCTTCGAGCGGGTCAAGCCGGACCGCGTCGTGGTCGACAGCCTGTCCGAGATCCGGCTGCTGGCGCAAAGCTCGCTGCGCTATCGCCGCCAGATCCTGGCGCTGAAACATTATTTCGCGCGGCAGAACGCGACCGTGCTGATGCTCGACGATCTCACCACCGAGATCAACGACAAGACGGTGCACAGCGTCGCCCACGGCGTGATCGCGCTGGAGGAGATGGCGCGCGATTATGGCGCCGAGCGGCGGCGGATGCGGGTCGTCAAATATCGCGGCCGTCGCTTCCGCGGCGGCTATCACGACCTGGTCATCGAGACCGGCGGCCTGCGCATCTTTCCGCGCCTGGTTTCGGCCGAGCACAAGAAGGCGTTCAAGCGCGAAATCCTGCCGAGCGACCTGGCGGAGATCAACGCCTTGCTCGGCGGCGGCGTCGAGCGCGGTTCGAGCGTGCTGATCCTCGGCCCGGCGGGGACCGGCAAGTCGCTGCTGACGCTGAATTTCGTCGTCGGCGCGGCAAGGCGCGGCGAGCGCTCCGCCATGTTCGTGTTCGACGAGGAGCTCGGCCTGCTGTTCAATCGGGCCAAGGGCCTCGGCATCGATCTCCAGCAGATGATCGACGCCGGCCAGCTGGTGATCGAACAGGTGGACGCGACCGAGCTCAGCCCCGGCGAGCTGTCCTCGCGCGTGCGCACCTGCGTCGAGGAGCATGGCGCCCGCACCGTCATCATCGACAGCCTCAACGGCTACCAGATGGCGATGCCCGAGGAGACCCAGCTCGTCCTGCATATGCACGAGCTGCTGCAATATCTGAATCGCCAAGGCGCGACGACCTTCCTCACCGTCGCCCAGCATGGCCTGGTCGGCGACATGAAGTCGCCGGTCGACGTCACCTACCTTGCCGACACCGTGATCCTGCTCCGCTATTTCGAAGCGACGGGCCGGGTGCGGCGGGCGATATCGATCGTCAAGAAAAGGACCGGTGCGCATGAGGACACGATCCGCGAATATCGGATCGGCGCCGAGGGCATCTCGCTGGGCGAACCGCTGATCGAGTTCCAGGGCGTGCTTCGCGGCGTTCCCACTTTGATCGGCGGCGGCGAGGGCCTGCTGAAAGACGAGCCGCGTTGATCCCCGAATTCTCCGAACGCGCCGTCATCCTCGCCCCGGCCGGGCGCGATGCGCAGGTCGCCGCGGCGATGCTGGCCGAGGCGGAGGTCCGCTCGGTCGTCTGCGCGTCGCTCGACGGCGTGGTCGCGGAGCTTTGCGCCGGCGCCGGCTTCGGATTGATCACCGAGGAGGCGCTCGCCGAGGGCGATCTGCGCGGGCTCAGCGCCTGGATCGAGGGCCAGCCGGAATGGTCCGATTTTCCTTTCGTGCTGCTCACCCGCCGCGGGGGCGGGCTGGAGCGGAATCCGTCCGCCGGGCGCTATCTCGACATGCTCGGCAACGTCACTTTTCTCGAACGGCCCTTCCACCCGACCACCCTGATCAGCCTCGCCCAATCGGCGCTTCGCGGCCGGCGCCGGCAATATGAGGCGCGGGCGAGGCTGGTCGCGCTGCACGAGCTCGCCGACTCGCTGGAAGGCCAGGTCGCGGAGCGGACCGCGGCGCTGAGCGCCGGCGAGGCGCGGCTGCGGGCGATCTTCGAGACCAACAATCAATATCAGGGGCTGATGGCGCTCGACGGCACCCTGCTCGACGCCAACCGGACCTCGCTGGACGGGATCAGGGCGGAGCTCGACGACGTGGTCGGCAGGAAATTCTGGGACACGCCCTGGTTCAGCCAGACTCCGGGCATGCCCGAGCTCGTCCGGGGGGCGGTGGCGGCCGTCGCGGCCGGCGAGACCGTCCGGCGCGAGCTGCTGGTCAACCTGCCGATCGGCTGGCGCTCGTTCGATTTCTGCATGCGGCCGGTCCGCAACGCCGAGGGCGAGATCATGGCGATCGTGCCCGAGGCGATCGACATCACCGAGCGGCGGCAGGCCGAGGAGGCGCTCCGCCAGTCGCAGAAGCTGGAGGCGATGGGCCAGCTGACCGGCGGCGTCGCCCACGATTTCAACAACCTGCTGACCCCGATCATCGGCAGCCTCGACATGCTCCAGCGCCACCGGGTCGGCGACGAGCGCGAGCGCCGGCTGATCGACGGCGCGCTGAAGTCCGCCGAGCGTGCCAAGACCCTGGTCCAGCGCCTGCTCGCTTTCGCCCGCCGCCAGCCGCTGCAGCCGAGCGCCGTCGACGTCGCCGGCCTGGTGGAGGGCATGGGCAATCTGATCGGCAGCACGACCGGGCCGCAGATCAAGGTGGTCACCGAGGCTCGCGGCGACCTTCCCCATGCGCTGGCCGACCCAAACCAGCTCGAAATGGCTTTGCTCAACCTCAGCGTGAACGCCCGCGACGCCATGCCCGACGGCGGCACGCTCAGAATCACGGTCTCGTGCGAGACGCTGGGCCCGCTCCATCCGGCGCAGCTGCCGCCCGGCGACTATATCCGGCTCTCGGTCGCCGACACGGGCATCGGCATGGACGACCGGGTCATCGCCCGCGCGATCGAGCCCTTCTTCTCGACCAAGGGGGTCGGCAAGGGCACCGGGCTCGGCCTGTCGATGGTGCACGGCCTCGCCTCCCAGCTTGGCGGCGCGCTCACCATTTCGAGCAAGGTCGGCGTCGGCACCAATATCGACCTCTGGCTGCCGGTCACCGAGGCGCCGTCGGCGGCGGACATCCTGGTCGCCGAGTCGATCGGCGAGCAGGGCCATCACGGCACCGCCCTCCTGGTCGACGACGAGGAGCTGGTTCGGGCCAGCACCGCGCACATGCTGGCCGAGCTCGGCTATCGCGTCGTCGAGGCGAGCTCGGCCGACGAGGCGTTGCGGGTGATCGCGCGCGAGCCGGCGCTCGACCTGTTGGTCACCGACCATCTGATGCCGGGCACCACCGGCGCCGATCTCGCCCGCGCGGTCCAGGGCCAGCGGCCGAGCCTGCCGGTGCTGATCGTCTCCGGCTATGCCGACGCCGACGGGATCGCGCCCGATTTGCCGAGGCTGACCAAGCCGTTCCGCCAGGACGAGCTCGCCGCCAAGATCGCCGCGCTGAGCGTCGGCGATCCGGTTCTCGCCGACGGGACGCCCTGAAGCGGCATTGCGGGCCGGACGGCAGCGGCCTATTCACTGGCCATGCCGGACAGCGCCGAGCCCGAATTCCACTACATTCCCTACGAGCGCTTCCTCGAGGAGGTGGAGACGCTCGCCCGGCTGATCGAGGCGGACGATTGGCGGCCGGATTTCCTGGTCGGCGTCGGCCGCGGCTGACTGGTCCCGGCTGCCTATCTCTCGCACCGGACCGGCATCGCCTTGCTCACCGTCGATCACAGTTCGGGCGAGTCGGCTTTCGCCGGCGATCTGCTCGACAAATTGGCGGCGAAAATCCGCGACGGACGCCGGATCCTGATCGTCGACGACATCAACGACAGCGGCGGCACCATCGCCTGGCTGCGCGCTGCGATCGACGCCAAGAGCGGCGACCCCGCGGCGTTGCGGATCGCCGTGCTGGTCAACAACATCCGGTCCAGATCCGTGTCGGAATATCATGGCAGCGAAATCGACCGCGACGCCGACAAAAGATGGCACGTCTTTCCGTGGGAAGCGGTCGCCCCGCGCGAGACCCTGGCCACGGACGCGCTGGCCGTGCCGGAGCGGCTCGCCTAACTCTACCATGCCGGTCATGTTTGCGCCGGGCCGATCCATCGCCGCGATATCCTGCGGCCGGACGGATCGAAATCAGGGCGCGCCTGCGACATCATTCGCGCTTCGACCCCAGGAGGGCGGCATGGGAATCATGAAGCGCAGCCGCGAGCATCTTGCCGGCGTCGACGAATCCTACGCCCGGCACATGCGCTTCGCCGGCGCGGTCGGAGCGCTGATGATCCTCGCCGGCCTCGCCTGCCTGATCCACGCCCTCGTCCCCGCCTTGTTCGAAGACCAAGCCAGCCGAACCATCCGCCGCCTCCATGGCGCGATCGAGAATCGCGCGGCGGCCGGCGCTTTTGCCGGCGACGGCCAGGCCGACGGCCTGTTGACGCTGCTGGCGCTGGCCCTGCTCGCGGCTTCGCTGCCGTGGCTGCTGGGCGCGGAAGCACTGATCGCGGCGCCGGTGTCGCTGCTGTCGCTCGCTTTTCCGGTCGCGGCCGTCTGCGCCGCGGCCGGGGGCGAAGAGGCCGAGCGAGCCCGAATTCAATAGGTCAGGGTAACGAGCAAGGTCGCGGCGCCCGCCCGGGTGATCGTCACGCTCCCCTTGCCGGTCCGGCGGACGGTGCCGCCCGCGGCGCTCACCTCGAGGCCGGCGACGTTGCGGATGACGGCGGAGTCGCGCGCGACGGCGAGGACCGGCCTGGCGGCCGGATCCTCGCGAACGACCGTCGCGCCCACGCTCAGCGAAGCGGAGGCGGCGGCACCGGCGGCAATCATGAGCGCGGTCATGACCATGGCTTGGCCATGCGCCTCGCCGCCCTTCGCGCCAAGCTAGTGAAACTACTCGTTTTTCTGGTTAATGTCCCGGAACGGGAATCGCTCGGCAGGCTTCAGGTGCACAGCGCGAGAAAGGCGATCTCCATCACGGTGCCGCCCTCGACCGGCAGCGGGTTGTCCGGATAGTCGACGCGCTCGAGCACCGCCCCGGCGGGGTCGCGCCGCTCGCGCGCCTTGGCGTTGATCGTTCGGCCGGCGCAGTCGATGACCAGCAGGAAGGCGTTGTCGCTCGGCGGCGCGCCCGGGTCCGTGAGCCTGAACCAGGCGGTGCGCGTCGCTTCGGCCTGCTCGATCGTCGACGCGTCGATGGCGATCGACTGGCTCGAGCCCGCCGCGCCGAGATTGAGCCAGGCGGGCGGGCGCGCCATCGCCGAAGGGACCGGGCCGGCCGGTGCGCCGTCCGGCCGCGGCAGCTCCGTGAGCGTGGTCAGCGTGGCCGGACTGGCGGAGACGTTGCAGCCGCGCATCGCCTGCTCCAGCGCCCCGCGAACCTCCCGGGGGCGCAAAGTTCCGGCCACGGCGGCCAGGTCGCTCGGGCTGAGCCGGCCGGGCGCGGCGGCGCCCCGGCGAACCGGCGCCGCGGCGCGCACCAGCCGCCTCAGATCCACCGGCCGCACCGAGCGGCCCATGGCATCGCCGACGCAGCGCGCCTCTTCCAGCGTGAAGCCGAAACGGATCAGCTGCGGCGTGACGATGGTCCCGCGCGGGCCGATATAATCGGCGACATTGCCCGCGCAGCCGGCAACGCAAAGCAGGAAAAGCAGGGGCCAGGGACGCATGCGCCGCTGACTACCAAGGCAAACCGGCCGACGCCATGGGGCTTGCGTCAGGCCGCGACGGCGACGCCTTCCCGGCACTTCATCAGCGGCTGGATGCGGGTGCCGAATTTCTCCGTGCCCTCGATGAAGTCGTCGAAGGTGAGCAGCACGCCGCCGGTGTTCGGCACGGTGGCGACCTCGTCGAGCATCCGCGCGATATTTTCATAGGAGCCGACCAGGGTGCCCATGTTGAGGTTCACCGCGCTTTCCTTGTCGGCGAGCTGGCGGACGTTGGTGGTGGCCGAGGTCTTGTCGGCGGCGCCCTGCGCGCCGAGCCAGGCGACCGCCGCCTCGTCGACGCCCTCGCGGTACCAGATCCATTTCTCCATCGCCTCCTCGTCGGTCTCGGCGGCGATGACCATGAACAAGGCATAGATGCGGACGTCGCGGCCGGTCTTGGCGGTCGCCGCCATCAGCCGCTCGTTGTTCGAGGCGAAGGCTTTCGGCGTGTTGACGCCCTTGCCCAGGCAGAAGGCGTAGTCCGCATATTGCGCCGAGAAGGCGAGGCCCTCGTCCGAGGAACCGGCGCAGATGATCTTCATGTCGCCGGTGGGCAGCGGCTTCACCCGGCAATCGTCCATCTGGTAATATTCGCCCTTGAAGTCCGACACGCCGGTCGCCCAGAGCTCGCGCAGGATATGGGCATATTCGCCGAGCATGGTGTAGCGGTTGCGGAAATGCTCGTCGCCGGGCCACAGCCCCATCTGGCTGTATTCGGGCCGCTGCCAGCCGGTGATGAGATTGAGGCCGAAGCGGCCGTGGCTGATCGAATCGATCGTGTTGCACATCCGCGCGCAGAAAGCGGGCGGGACGACGAGGGTCGGGCAGGTCGCGTAGATCTTGATCTTGTTCGTGATCGCGGCGAGGCCCGCCATCAGGGTGAAGCTTTCGAGATTATATTCCCAGAATTCGGTCTTGCCGCCGAAGCCGCGCAGCTTGATCATCGAGAGCAGGAAATCGACGCCGTATTTCTCGGCCTTGAGCGCGATCTCCCTGTTGAGATCGAAGCTCGGCATATATTGCGGGCTGTTCTCCGAGATCAGCCAGCCATTGTTGCCGATCGGCGTGAAAATTCCGACTTCCATGTTTTAGCTCCCCAGAAAATCGATCACGTGGCGGTTGAATTGCTCGGGCTCGGTGACGTTGCAGGCATGGCCGCCGCGCGGCATCAGCACGCGGGTAACCTGGCCCGTGAGCATCAGATCCTCGGTCGCGGTCCATGGCACCAGAATGTCGTCCTGCGCGGCGATGGCGAGCATGGGCGTCGGAAAACCCTCGATCTGCTCGATCATGTCGAAGGCGCGCGCCGCGGCGATCCGCTTCCGCAGCGCCTCCTCGCCCTGGAAATGGGCGAGCTGCGCCTCGACCTCCCGCTCGACCCGGGCGCGATTCTCCGCGATCCAGGCGGCGGGATAGAGGAAGATCGGCTGCGCCTCGCAAAAGGCGCGGGGGCCGGCGCCGCGCAGGATGTGGAGGCGGGCGTCGAAGCAGCGCGCCGTGTGCGGATCGAGACGAACCCAGCCATTGACCAGGACCAGCTTGTCGATCCGGTCGCTATAGGCGGCGACCATGCCGGCGAGGCCGCCGAGGGCGTGGCCGACGACACGGGCGCGCGCGATGCCGAGCCCGTCCATCAGCGCGATCATGTCGGCGGCGAGATCGTCCACGGTGACGGTATCGGGAAGCGCGCGATCGCTTCGCCCGGTGCCGCGATGATCGTAAACGATCAGCCGATAATGCCGGCTGAGCTGGGGCAGGTTCGGTGCCCAATAAGCGCCGGAGCCGCCCAGCCCCGCGGAGAGGATGACCGGCGGCGCGCCGGCAGGGCCATGCTCCTCGTAATAAAGGCCGGCGGCGTGCGGCATCAGCCGAGATGCGCCACGCTGGCGATCTCGACGAGCAGGCCGGGCTTCACCAGCCCGCACTGGATGCAGTAGCGGGCCGGCTTCGCGCCCGGGAAATATTCCGCATAGACCTGGTTCATCGCCGGATAATCGGCCCAGTCGGTCAGGAAGATATGGTTGAAGGCGACGTCGGCCAGCGACGCGCCGGCGGCTTCGAGGGTGATCCTGATCGTCTCCAGCACATGCCTCGTCTGCGCGGCGCAATCGCCGGGATGGAGGACGCTGCCCCCTTCCCCCAGCGCCAGCGTGCCCGAGACGTAGATCGCGTTCCCCGCTTTGGTGCCCGCCGAATATGGCGCGATGGGCGTCGGGAATTGCGGCGGGTTGATCGACTCGAAGGGCATTAGTTCATCTCCATTCAAAGACCGTTCGGGCTGAGCCTGTCCTTCGATACGCGTCTTCGCCAAGCTCAGCCGCTACTCAGGATGAGCGGGTGGGAGTAAAACACATCCCGTTCATCCTGAGTAGGGACCGAGCGAAGTCGAGGGCCCGTATCGAAGGACGGCTCAGGGCGAACGGAGGGGGAGTCTCCACCCTCATTCACCCTCCTCGGCGATCTGGCCGAAGGTGCCGCAGAAATCGGCGACCGTTGAAACCCAGCCGAAGAATTTCTCGACATTGTAGACGCTGGCCGCCTGCAGGAACTCGGGGCCCAAATGGTGGGTCGCGTCCTCCAGCATCACCCCGAAATATTCGAGGTGGAAGCCGTCGCGCAAAGTGCTCTCGACGCAGACGTTGGTGGCGATGCCGACGAAGACGAGGTTGCGGATGCCGCGCGAGCGCAGGGTGGAATCGAGGCCCGAGTTGAAGAAGGCGCTGTAGCGGGTCTTGGGCAGGACGATGTCCCCCGCCCCCGGCTTCAGCGCGTCGACCAGGTCGTAGTCCCAGCCGCCTTTGGCGAGCAATTTGCCCTGCAGCTCGGGCCGCGCGCGCATCGTCTTCAGCGCGTTCGACTTGTGCCAGTTGGGCGAGCCGGGGCCGCCCGCCTCGACATAGTCCGGGTCCCAGCCGTTCTGCAGGTAGACGATGGTCATGCCGGCGCTGCGCGCGGTCTCCAGCACCTTGGCGATCTGGCCGATCGTCCCCGCCGCGCCGGCAATGTCGAAGCCCGCCTGATCGACATAGCCGCCCACGCTCGCATAGGCATTCTGCATGTCGATGACGACGATCGCGGTCTCCTCGACCGAGATCCGGATCGGCTCCGGCCGCGCCGGCAGCGTGATCACGCGTCCCCTCGATGCGCCCGCCTCGACCGTCATTCGCAGCTCCTGAAACCAGCGCTCGAATGTTCACCCTTTGCGGGCGCCGCGCAAGCCTTCACCCCGGCGCCCCTTCGGCCTGCAGGCGGGCGAGAAAGCTGCCCGGCGGCGCGGGCTCGTCCTTCCAGGCCCTGATCTTCTCGTTCCAGAGATGAATGCCGACCGATTCGGGCGCGATCACCGCCTCCAGCGCGATCCGCGGATCGCGCAGCCAGCCGGCCTCTTCGTAATGGACCGGATAGAAGGTCTCGCGAGGCACGGCCTGATCGAGCAGGCCGTGCTTGCGGGCGAGCGCGGTGACCGCGTTCGGCCCGGCCGAGCCCCAGGGCAGGGTGGCGAGCGAGACCCGGCCGGTGGCGGCGCGGCGAAGCTGCGCGGCGATCCAGCTGCGCCAGGGCAGCCAGGGCGGCACGACGGGATGGTCGAACAACGCCAGCAGCTCCGGCAGCAGGGGCGATGAGGCCGGCAGGCGGAGCACGCCGATGGCGAGGTAGCCGGGCTCCTGCCAGCCGAACAAATGCCCCTCCCCCGCCGGGATCGGCGCCAGCAGATATTGGTCGGTATCGATCCAAATGCCCTTCGCGCGCCGTTGCAGCTCGTAACGAAAGCGATTGGCGAACAAGGCCACGCTTCCGCGCCGGTGGCGGATGATCGCGCTTTCCGGCAGGATTTCGGCGGCATCGCGAAGCTCCACGCCCTCGGGGACGCCGTCGAGCTCGCGATAGGCATAGAGGGTGACCGGATGGCCCTGGCGGACGACCGAGCGCAGGCAGGCGCGCTCGATCGCGCCAAGCGTCCCGATCCACAGGGTGTTGCAGCGCTGCAGCGGCACAAGCTTAGCCCGGAAACCGGCCCGAATGGACGAACGCGCCCTGCGGCTTGCGGTCCGAAGGATGCTCGCGGGCCCGCAGCTTCTCGTCGAGCTGCGCGGGGTCGCCGATCCGGCCGATGGCGCAGGCGGCGTTGAGGTGATGACGGTCGGCGAGGCCGAGCTCGGCGCGGGCGAGCGCATATTCGATGCCCGACATGCCGTGGGCGTGATAGCCCATCCGGGTGGCCTGCAAGGCGAGGCTGACCCAGGCCGCGCCGGTGTCGAAGGCGTGGGTGGACGACGGCTTCGGATTTCCCTCCCGGTCCGCGGTCGGCGTTTCGTCCGAGACGATATAGACCAGCACCGAGGCGGTGTGCGCCCAGCTCCGGTTCCAGGGGATGAGCAGCGACAGGAAGCGCTCCCAATGGGCGTCGCCGCGCTTGGCGTAGAGGAAGTGCCAGGGCTGCGAGTTGAACGCCGAGGGCGCCCAGCGGGCCGCCTCGAACATGGCCGCGAGGTCCGCGTCGGGAACCGCCGAGCCGTCGAACGCGCGCGGCGACCAGCGCTCGAGGAACAAGGGATCGATGGGGTGGTCGGCCTGGCGCTGGGTCATCGTCCGCCCCTGCCCTCGGAAAGGCGGTGCTGGCAAGCCCGGCGGGCGAAGTTGACGAAGATGACACTACCATCCGCCTTCGCCCGGCCGGCCCTCGGGCGGCAAAGTTCATGAAGTTCACGACCTGGCGGGTTTTGTGTGACTTTCGGGCAAAGCGGCGGCGCTTCCCTTCTCCCCGGGGAGGGTTCGGAGCCGATCTTCAGGCTGAGAAAGAGCCGTGGCGAGTCGCCGAGTCGGGACGAGCCTGACAGACGAAATCCCACATTGGAATCCTTTTTTGCGGGCGCCTGCTTGACTCAATCATAACTCTCTGGTTATGAGTCGACGCTATGAAATTCGCCGCCGACCTTATGTTCCGAACCCTCGGCGACCCCACCCGCCGCGCCTTGTTCGAGCGGCTAGCGCGGGGGGAGACGCTGACCGTTCGGGCGCTGACCGAGCGCTCCGGGGTGTCGCAGCCGGCGGTCTCCAAGCATCTCGGCCTGCTCCGCCGCGCCGGCCTGGTCGAGGCGCGGCCGGCGGGGCGCGAAACCCATTACCGCGCCCGCCCCGAGGGGCTGCAGCCCCTGCTCGGCTGGATGCAGCTTTACGCTGATTTCTGGGAGGAGCGCTTCGACGCGCTAGAGGACACGCTGAAGAGGATGGACCAATGACGATCCCGCGAAGCGGCAGCTCCTTCTCCGCGCCTCCCTTTTCGTCCTCCGCGCCTCCGCGTGAAACAAGCGGCCTATGGGTTCACGCGGAGGCGCGGAGAACCAGGGGAGGCGCGGAGAAGAGGAAAAAGATTGATGCCCGCTGGCGCGGGGGAGGGAGGACAGGATGAGCGAGCAGGCGGTAACGAAGAGCATCGTCGTCGAGCGGGAGATGCCGCATGCCATCGAGAAGGTCTGGCGCGCGCTCACCAGCTCGGCGCTGATCGCCGACTGGCTGATGGCGAACGATTTCGAGCCCGAGGTGGGCCGCAAGTTCCAGTTCCGCGCCAAGCCGATGCCGGGCTGGAAAGGCATCACCAATTGCGAAGTGCTGGAAGCCGACGCGCCCCGCCGCCTGGTCTACAGCTGGGGCGACGGCAGCGAGAGCGAGAGCGGCCTGAGGACGATCGTCACCTGGACGCTGACACCCACCGCGGGCGGCACTTTGGTGCGCATGGAGCAGAGCGGCTTCAGGCCGGAGGACGAGATGGGCTACCAGGCGATGAGCGGCGGCTGGCCGCGGATATTGGCGGGGCTAGAGCGGGTGGCTGAAAATGGGTGAAGGGAGGCGGGAGACCCCGCCTCCCCCGAGGCCTTAGGCTGCTTCAGCTTGTTCTTCGGGCGGCAAGATCACGTGTCCTTCGTCATCGAACGTGACTGAGGCACCGTAGTCAGCCCCATATTCGACAGTTGCACGCAAATCGATCTTGCGGCGAATGAATGCGGCCAGATTATAGTAGGCCTTCGAGCCACCGTAGAAGCGGTTGATGACCTCTCTCCCTTGCTCGTCAATAGGCTTCGGCTTGAAGGCGCCGGTCTTTCGGTCCTTCTCCTGCACACTCATCCCTAGAAACGCGAACTCTGGGTTCCCCAGTCCCCAATCGATACTGGCCATGCGGCGCAAGAAACGTTCGCGCTGCTGATCCGAGAAGGTGGAACCATCATACATTCGATACAGGTCGTTGAGGACAAGCCCGAACGCCACCCACCACGCCGCGGTTCGCAGCATCGTATCAGTCTCTGGGACACCACCCACGGCATCTACAAAGGTTACGAGGCCCTCGTCGAACCGATGGACCAACTCTGGAGTGCTTTCGGGTGTGAGCCAAGCGTTCGCAATTTTATCCCGAACGTGATCGACATGACCACCGGGCCCTTCCGCAGCCGCGCGCACGGCTTTGAGAAGTATGGTTTTGGTCGTCCAGACGTCAGAGTTCTTACCGATCGACACTGCGCGGTGATCCATGCCGCCAAACTGCGCGATGACATCCAGAGCACCGACTTCATTTGTTGCGATCACATAGAGATCCGAGCGGTCAAGGTCGATCGCCTGGCCCTTGCTCACTGGCACCTGCAACGTGTTGAGATCATGGAAGAGTTGACCCATCTCTTCCTCGCTCAAAATATTCCCATTGATGCCGGCGATGATTGTCACGGGCACGGTCACATTGCTGACCCATTCGCCCAACTCTTGGTCATCGACGGTGTCCAAAAGGGCGGTGAGCCTCCCCAAGCCGTCAAGCACGACGTTAGGACGTTTGAGGTCATTGCGGACCTTCAGCACGCCCATATTTTCGAAATCTTCGTCGCCGTTGCTTTTGAATTCTTGGCTCAGCGGCATTCCGATCACCAGCGCAGGGAATGCTCCAATCCACTTTGAGCGGGGCGACATGCGGTTTGCGACATAGGCTTTAGCATCCTCGCGGCGCGCTTTGGTCGTCTTTCTCTGCAGTTTAAGATAGAGATTTTGCACCACGGGAGGCAAATTCGCCCAATTATTCGAACGCGGATCATGTCCCGTGAGGAGATAAGGCACGACCGAATGCAGATCCACGCCCGTTTGATAGAGCGCAGCGCGAGTGGTGGAGTTGCACCGGATGACAGGAAGCTTCAGCATTGCTATAGTCCTTTTACCAAGGGGGCCGGCCTCGTGCCGACCTTCAGAGCCTCGGAGTCCTGAACCGACTCCGGGGCTCAATTTTTTGCGCCGCGATCGGCCGCCTGTCAACCATAAACAGATGCGCCGCGAGTGGAATGTTTTTATCGATCGATGAGTTTTGCGAGCTATAGGCGCTAGAGTGCGTCGATCGATGCACGATCGCGACGATTCTCGAAAACGAGAAGTACGTGACCGACCGGCAGAAGCCCTCAGTTGACCCCACTTCCCCAAAACCGCCATTTCTGGCAGCGCGGAGTCACGCCACGACAGCGCCAGACAGAGGGACCGCAGCCGCATGGATTTTGACCTTACGGAACGGCAGGCTTTTTACCGGGACCGGGTGAAGGCGTTCATCGAGACTCGGATTCGGCCGCGGAACGCGGACTATAAGGCCGGGCTCGCGCAAGGCGATCGCTGGCAGCCGATCCCGGTGATCGAGGAGCTGAAGCCGGTCGCCCGCGCCGAAGGGCTATGGAATCTGTTCATGCCGCCGGGCCATGCGCTGCCGCATGTCGACGAGAGCTTCCAGTTCGAAGGGACCCAGCTCACCAACCTCGAATATGCCCTCTGCGCCGAGGAGATGGGGCGGTTGCCCTGGTCGAGCGAGGTGTTCAACTGTTCGGCGCCCGACACCGGCAATATGGAGGTGCTGCACCGCTACGGCACGCGCGAGCAGAAGGAGGAGTGGCTCCGCCCGCTGATGAACGGCGAGATCCGCTCCGCCTTCCTGATGACCGAGCCGGCGGTCGCCTCGTCCGACGCGACCAACATCGAGTGCGACATCGCCCGCGACGGCGAGGATTACGTCATCAACGGCCGCAAATGGTGGTCGTCGGGCGCCGGCGATCCGCGCTGCAAGGTCGCGATCCTGATGGGCAAGACCGACAAAGGCGCGGACAAGCACCGCCAGCAATCGATGATCCTGGTGCCGCTCGACTCGCCGGGGCTCAACGTCGAGCGCGCGCTCACCGTCTACGGCTATGACGACGCGCCGCACGGCCATATGGAGATCGAGCTCAAGGACGTGCGCGTGCCGGCGACGAACCTCTTGCTCGGCGAGGGCCGCGGCTTCGAGATCGCGCAGGGGCGGCTCGGGCCGGGGCGGATCCACCATTGCATGCGCACGATCGGCGCGGCCGAGGAGGCGCTGAAGGCGATGGTGCTGCGGCTGCAGTCCCGGGTCGCGTTCGGCAAGAAATTGATGGAGCATTCGATCTGGGAGCAGCGCGTGGCGCGGGCGCGGATCGACATCGACATGTCGCGGCTGCTCTGCCTCAAGGCCGCGGATCTGATGGACAAGGCCGGCAACAAGGCCGCGGCGGCCGAGATCGCGATGATCAAGGTGTACGCGCCGCAAATGGCGCTGCAGATCATCGACGACGCGGTGCAGGCGCACGGCGGCGGCGGCGTGAGCCAGGATTTCGGGCTGGCGGCGAGCTGGGCGGGGATCCGCACGCTCAGGCTGGCGGACGGGCCGGACGAGGTGCACAATCGCGCGATCGCGCGGCTGGAGTTCGCCAAGCATCGGCCGGACTAGGGCGTCACCCCGGCGAAGGCCGGGGCCCAGCCCCAAGAAAAGAAGACTGGATCCCGGCCTTCGCCGGGATGACGAGGAGGGGAAGCGAATGCAGTTGTTCGATCTCACCGGCAAGGTCGCGATCGTCACCGGCTCGTCGCGCGGGATCGGACGGGCGATCGCGGAGGCGCTGGCCGCGCACGGGGCCAAGGTGGTGATCTCGAGCCGCAAGGCCGAGGCCTGCCGGGAGGTCGCCGACGCGATCAACACCGCGCATGGCGACGAGCGCGCGATCGTCGTGCCGGCGAGCATCTCTTCGAAGGAAGCGCTGCAGGAGCTGGTCGACGAGACGAGGCGGCAATGGGGGCGGATCGACGTGCTGGTCTGCAACGCCGCCTCCAATCCCTATTACGGGCCGATGGCGGGGATCAGCGACGACCAGTTCCGCAAGATCCTCGACAACAACGTCATCGCCAATCACTGGCTGATCCAGATGGTGGCGCCGGAGATGCTGGAGCGGCAGGAGGGCTCGATCGTCATCGTCAGCTCGATCGGCGGCCTCAAAGCCTCCCCGGTGATCGGCGCCTACAACATCTCCAAGGCGGCGGATTTCCAGCTGGCGCGCAACCTCGCCGCCGAGTTCGGGCCGCGCCAGGTCCGGGTCAATTGCATCGCGCCGGGCCTGATCCGCACCGACTTCGCCCGCGCGCTCTGGGAGAATCCGGAGACCTTGAAGACGGTGACCATGCACACGCCGATGCACCGGATCGGCGAGCCGCACGAAATCGCCGGGGCGGCGGTGTTCCTCGCCTCGCCCGCCTCGACCTTCGTGACCGGGCAGGCGATCGTCGTCGACGGGGGAAGCACGACGGGGGTTGGGCTTTGACCCAGCTCGTCATTCCAGCGAAAGCTGGAATCTCCCTGCCTTGACGGCCGGGGAGCAAGAAAAATGAGATTCCAGCTTTCGCTGGAATGACGGAGTGTTGCGAATGGCAGGACGGCTCGAAGGGAAAATCGCGATCGTCACCGGGGCGGCGTCGGGGATCGGCAGGGCTTCGGCGGCTTTGTTCGCCGCGGAGGGCGCGACGGTGATCGCCGCGGACGTCGCCTCGTCCGAGGGCGTGATCGCCGCCGATGCGGGGCGCGAGGAGGACGTGCGCGGCCTCGTCGACGTCGCGTTGCGCGAACATGGCGGGCTCGACATCTTCTTCGCCAATGCCGGCATATCGGGCGGGCTCGCCTCGATCTTCGAGCAGACGCCGGAGGACTGGCAGGAGATATTGCGGGTCAACCTGATCGGCCCGTTCCTCGCGATCAAGCATTCGGCGCCGGCGATGAAGGATCGCGGCGGCGGCTCGATCATCTGCACCGCCTCGGTCGCCGGCATCCGCGCCGGCGCGGGCGGCCCCGCTTATTCCGCGTCCAAATCGGGCGTGATCAGCCTGGTCGAGGTCGCCGCCACCCAGCTTTGCGGCGCCAATATCCGCGTTAACGCCATCTGCCCCGGGCTGATCGAGACCGGCATGACCAAGCCGCTCTACGACAATGCCCGCGCCGTCGGCCGCGAGGACATGATCGGCCACCTCAATCCGCTGAAGCGCGGCGGCGTGCCGGACGAGATCGCGCACGCGGCCCTCTTCCTCGCATCGGACGATTCGAGCTATGTGAACGGCCACGCTTTGGTCGTAGACGGCGGCCTTTCCGCCTCGCACCCCCATTACCGCCAGGAATATGGACGCACGTCCTTTTGAAGTCACGGAGACACTGAACCGATGAGCCCGATTTCCACCAAGATGCACGGCGACGTGCTGGTCGTCACCTCCAACAATCCGCCGGTCAACGCGCTCGGCTTCGCGGTGCGCGAAGGACTGGTCGCGGCGATCGCGGCGGCGGATGCCGACGATGCGGTGACGGCGGTGGTGATCATCGGCGAGGGCCAGACCTTCTTCGCCGGCGCCGACATCACCGAATTCGGCAAGGCGATGCAGCAGCCGATGCTGCCCGAAGTGGTCGACATCATCGAAAATTGCACCAAGCCGGTGGTCTCCGCGATCCACGGCACGGCGCTCGGCGGCGGCCTCGAAGTGGCGCTCGCCAGCCATTATCGGGTGGCGGTGCCCTCGGCGAAACTGGGCGTGCCCGAGGTCAAGCTCGGCCTATTGCCGGGCGCGGGCGGCACGCAAAGGCTGCCGCGCGTCGCCGGGGTCAAGACGGCGCTGGAAATGGCGGCGACGGGCAATCCGATCACCGCCACCCAGGCGCACGAGATCGGCCTGGTCGACCGGCTGACCGGCGAGGACCTGCTTCAGCACGCGGTCGCCTTCGCCGAGGAGGTGAAAGATATCCGTCCGCTGCCCATATCGAGCGAGCGCCAGGACAAGATCGAGCCCCATCGGACCGATCGGAGCGTCTTTACCGACTTCCGCAAGGCCAATGAGCGCAAGTTCCGCGGCTTCGAAGCGCCTTATGCCAACATCCAGGCGATCGAGGCGGCGGTCGACAAGCCCTATGCGCAAGGCGTGATCACCGAACGCCAGCTGTTCATGCAGCTGATCACCGGCAACCAATCGCTCGCCCAGCGCCACTTCTTCTTCGCCGAGCGTAAGGCGGCCAAGATCGACGGCATCCCCGAAGGGACCGAGCCGCGCATGGGCAAGAAGATCGGCGTGATCGGCGCCGGCACGATGGGCGGCGGCATCTCGATGAACTTCCTGTCGGCCGGAATCCCGG
>Ga0207682_10000507_pt1 | contig 17901 bp, 16 predicted proteins | sample KBSM63metaG_FD_184332 | JGI IMG/M metagenome (GOLD analysis project Ga0207682, IMG submission 184332) | Miscanthus rhizosphere microbial communities from Kellogg Biological Station, Michigan, USA - KBS M6-3 metaG (SPAdes) (version 2) | ecosystem: Host-associated > Plants > Roots > Rhizosphere >... | reverse complement strand
CCTCATAGTTTGCGCCGAGCCAGCCTTTGGTCTGAGCGGCACTGGGGTAGACGCCGGCAACGCCAGCAAAGGCGCGGACCGGTAGCCCATTCGCCACCGCGAGGGCCATGTAACCGCCGCCGGCGCATACGCCGAGCGCGAAGATGGGCAAGCCACCAATTCGACGGTCCATGGTCAGGGCCGACACCGCAGCCTTGATATCTTCCGCCTTTCCCTGCGGGTTCTCGAACTGACGCGGCGCGCCACCGCTTTCTCCAAACGTTCGATGGTCGAAGGCGAGGGCGACAAACCCTCGTTCTGCCATCGCGCGCGCATAGACGCCGGCCGCCTGCTCTTTGACTGATGTCAAAGGTCCCGTCGTCACGACCGCTCCACGCGGTGTCCCGTTCGGGAAAAAGAGTGTTCCGATGAGCGAGTCGCCGGCGCTCGTGAAAACGAATCTCTCTTGGTTCATTGGTGACTCCCCGGAATTGGAGATGTTGCCGAAGCGGCTGCGTGATCATGGCGCGCGACAGCGCCGTTTCAATCTCGCGTATCGAAATATCAGGTTGTCCCGAAGTTGGGCTAACCACGCATCAATTCATGTGTCTCAGGCAACGCGTGCTTCGCTCAACTTTGAGTCGACGGCGATGCTCTGCGCGTATCTCGGGAAATCAAGGTGGAATCGCCGCTTGAGTTCGGGCGCACCCGCTTCAATACGCTCCCAATGCAGATCGGGACGGCGTTTCTTGAATCCAAAGACGATGAGGTTGCCGTCGGTCTGAACCTGCAGCGACAGCAGTTCGTCATCAAAGGCATCACGAAGCTTCGTTAGTTGGGTGGCAACAGAATCCTTGTCGCCGCAGATGTTGGCGACAAATACGCCACGGGCCGACAAGCGGCTCCGTGCTTTCCGGTAGAACTCGACTGACCCGAGTTCAGCGGCGATGCCTGTTCGGTCGCATGCGTCAGCGAGGATCACATCCTTGAGGTGCGTCTGGGTTGAAAGATAGGCCGCACCATCGGCGTTGATCACGCGAAAACGATGATCATCCGTGGGAACCGCGAATTCATCGCGCAGTGCGATGACATCCTGGTTGACTTCGATGGCCGTGAGCGATGCGGCGGGCAAGTTTGCGTAGCAGAACTTGGCGAGAGATCCGCCGCCCAGGCCAAGCAACAAGATGCGCTTAGGCGTGCGGTTGAAAAGCAGGAACGCCATCATCTTGCGTGTGTAGGCGAGCGCCAGCCTCACGGGATTGCTCAGCTCCATCACGCTTTGAATCGCGCCGAAATCGAAATGCAGAAATCGCCGCGGTCCGTTGTCGACTACGAATGGTTTGTCATAGGAACCCGAGTACAGCCGCTCTCGAAGCGTCTCGTGGCAACTCTCCGGCGGTTCGAGAAGGCGCAACTTGACGTTCGCGTCCGGGAACGGGCTCTCGATTGCCAGGAGCCGCGACGATCTGCGTTTCAACCGAGGGGACCCAAAGGCCCGCGCGAAGGACGCTGTTCGATCAGCGAGCGCACAGCGCTCACGATGTCTTCAACGGTGCGCGAACGGAACGGCGCGGACGAGGCGGTAATGCTGGCGATAGTGTGAACTGCTGCTCCGGCAACGGCACTGCGCCCCTTGAGCCCCTGTGAGCCCAGCGTCAAGGCCGTCACAAACCCGCGACCCCAGGTGTGCAGTGTTTCGCTGTGTTCGCGTTCTCTCAGACCGCAAAGCACCGACGACTCGAATCGCGATGGCTGCTGAGAAAGCCGGCGATCGAGATCCTGCATGAAGCCGACGATCAACGCGACGAACTCTTCGTATTGCGATCGTGCCGCAATTTTTGTCGGCACTTTCCAGCCCGGTAGTCCCCAGGTACGCGGCAACCAAGCGCCGGAGGAAATGTCCACCGGCCAGGAAATCAGCGCCACGAGATAGCCCTCGAGCTCCGCGATCTCCATGTGGCCACGCGGCCAGCCCGCTTCGCGCAGCCAGGCAGTCAGGCGGGCTCGCTGCGGATCGCCAAAAGGCGCGGTGCCAAACGTAAGCAGATTCGGCGGCATGAACTCACCTGGATCTGGTCGAGCCGAACGATACCGTTTGGACAAACTACTCATCAGCTGGACTTCCGGCGCGACGAGTTCTTGCCTTCGGCTTCCGGCGCCCAGGCTTTCCCGGTGCGCGATTCGATGTAGGCGCGCATGAGTCGTCGCACGACCTGGGAGGGCGTCGAGTCCTCTTCGGCACAGAGGCGTTCGAACACGGCTTTCTTGCGCGGGTCGATCAGGATCGTCAGGCGCGCGGTGCGTTCTTCCAGTGCCAAGGAAATTCTCTCGTGGGGACAGGTGTTAATTATATTATCATACTATGCACATTTGAGCGTCATACCGAGGCACATGCCCAAGTCAACAGAACTGCAGTGGCTGGAATTCGAGAGTCCATGGGAATGCCAGCCCGGCAAGGTGCGCGTGATGCAGTCGGCGGAAGAGATCAGCCGCGACGAACTCGCGAAGCGTGCTTGTCGCGATGAGCTCAAGCGGCCATACATCTTCGAGACTGTGTTCGAGCGACGCATGCATTTCTCGAACGAGGCCACGCAAAGCGCCATGTTGTTCAGCGACCCCAACGCGCTGATTTCCCAATACACGCGCAAGATGATGGCGTTCCTGCTGTTCAATCCAAATCCCGGGCGCATCGTGATGATCGGACTGGGTGGCGGTTCGCTGGCCAAGTTCTGTTATCGCCATCTGTCGCGTTCGCAAATAACGGTCGTCGAGATCAATGAAGACGTCATTGCCATGCGCGACGAGTTTTGTATTCCGAAGGACGACGACCGATTCCGGGTCGTTCACGATGACGGAGCCCGCTATGTCGAGCGGCTCGAGGAACAGATGGACGTGCTGTTGATCGATGCGTTTGATATGGACGGCATCGCTCCGTCCCTGGCGAATTCCGACTTCTACTCTTCCGCCGCGCGTCAGCTGACGGAGAACGGCATGCTCGTCATGAACTTCTGGGGTCCGTGCGAGCGCTACGTCGATAACCTCGCGCAAGCGCGCGCTGCATTTGGTGACAGCCTGCTGCTGGTTCCCGTTGCGGGCGACGCAAATGTTTTGTTGTTTGCATTCAAACAGGCGCCCCCGCAGGCAATTACCGACGAACTCGAGGCCGTGGCGCAGCGTCTGCAAATGCGGCTCTTGCTCGATTTCCCCCGGTATCTCCGGCGCATCTGTCAGGGCATTTCGCTCAGCGATCCGCAGACATCGGCCGAGTCTCAGATGGCGGAGGCGTTTTGCGTGCCTGTGCAGAGAATGGAGAAGGAGTAGCGGTCAGGGATGTCGATTCGGGGCTGCCTCGAACGGCTAGGAAGGGAACGGTCAAATTTCGAATCCGGAGAAATCACCATGCCCCATCCGATGACCCCCACCATTACCGCCTTTGAGCGATCGCCCGATGGCGGCAAGGGCCTGGCGCGTGACACGCGCGTTCGGTGGGCGCTTGAAGAAGTTGGCCAACCTCATGTGGTTCGTCATGTTTCGTTCGGTGCGATGAAGGAAGCCGGGCATCTGGCGCTTCATCCTTTCGGCAAGATTCCGACCTATGAAGAGGGCGATCTCGTCCTGTTCGAGACAGGCGCGATCGTCTTGCATCTCGCCGAACTCCATACCGGGTTGCTGCCCAAGGACCCTGATGCGCGGGCGCGCGCGATCACCTGGATGTTTGCCGCGTTGAACACGGTCGAACCGCCGATCTTCGAGCTCGCAAACGCCAGACTCCTGGAGGCCGACAAGCCCTGGAGCAAGGAGCGCCTGCCTCTGGTCATGGATCGCGTCCGCAAACCACTGCACCAACTTTCTGCTCGCCTGGGCGATGCCGACTGGCTCGATGGGGAGTTCAGCGCGGGCGACCTGATGATGGTGTCGGTACTGCTGCGGCTGAGGGCATCGGGCATTCTGGATGAATTTCCGAAACTGGCCGCCTATGTCGCGCGCGGCGAAGCGCGGCCCGCTTACAAACGCGCTTTCGACGCTCAATCGGCGGTCTTCCATGAGATCGAGGCGGTGAAGGAAACATATGCCGCCATCAACCGGAATGATGTTCCGGCCGCGCTCAAAGCCCTTGACCCGCAGATAGAGTGGATCGAGCCGCCCGACTTTCCGACACCGGGGACGTATCGAGGGCACGCGGAAGTAACGGGCCAGATTTCGAAGGGACGCGGCACCTGGGCCGAGGGAACTTGCGAGCCGGAAAGCTTCGTCGTCGCTGGCGACAAAATCGTCGCCTTACTACATGTGCGAGTCCGACTGAAAGACCACACGGAGTGGATCGATGGGCGCTTTGCCGATGTCCATACGTTCCGCAACGGCAAGGTCGTTCAGGTCCGCACGTTCGGCAAAAGGCAGGATGCGCTCGATTGGGCTTCTCAATTTGCGGCGCGCAGCGAGATGTCGCCTCCCGAAGTGCGTACGTTGATCGGCTGACCGCCGCCATTGATGGACCCCTTGGCGTAACCGTCCCGCTGCTCGGCGGTCAACGTGGCGAGCTCTGAACTGAAATCGCCTCCGCTCGTTGAGGCCTCGAAGCTGGCGGTGGTGGCTCGCGGCAGGGTCAACCGGATGCTGCCACCGGATGTCGTCACCAAAATTCCGCGGTTGATACCCACGAGACTGCATTGCACGTCGCCGCCACTCGTCTGCCCCCTTATTTTGCCGTCCACATTCAACAGACGGACGTCTCCGCCCGAGGTATTTGCATCGACGTCACCTCGGATAGCATCTGTGGTGATTCCGCCGCCCGAAGTTTTCGCCTCGACATTGCCGTTCACATTTTTTGCCGAGATATCGCCACCAGACGTGTGCAATGCCGCGGAGCCGGTGGTGCCCGTCAGCGCCACGTCTCCGCCGGCTGTGTGAATGTTGATCGCATATTTCTGTGGCACCGTGACCTCGATACGCGCATCGCCGTTCCAGGAACTCGGCCAAAACCAGCTTCCTTTCCGTTGCCGCCGCATCGTGACGGTCACGTCGTCGCCTTTCTGGAATGCGTCGAGTGTCGTGGCGGCGAGATCCTTGTCTGGGCCGTGGGCACTCATGCGGACGGTAACCTGGTTGGTAGCGGCGGCCGACACCTGCACTGAGGCTGAGTCGGCATCCACGATCAGCGCTCCGCCTGGCGAGACTGTAAAGGTTCGCTCGAGGGTCTTATCCGCTGCGTGGGCGGAACTGGCGGCTAACAGAACGAAGGTAATGGCCGAATAGCGGGTCATGGGAGTTCCTTTGGCGGTTTTCAGGCGGTCGCCGATTGAGACGCGCTAACGGACCAATGGGTTGCAATGGGCTGCCCGTGATCTTATTGGCGCCCATCGCCTGCGGACAATTGATCGAGCACCGCACGAACGTGTGCCTTCAAGGCTTCGCGTGCCGCGGCGTAGTCGACGCTGGCGGGCGGAACGTCCGTCCATTTCTCGGTTGACGGTGCCCCGTCTGACAGGCCCGCTGCCAATTCGGTGTTTATCAGTATCACTCGATGTGCCGAAGCAATGTCTGCCGCACTGATCGCGGTCGGATGAAAACCGGCGACGTCGAAGCCATCGGATCTCAGTCCGACGATGATGGGTGGCGGAACTGTCGTCGAGTTGGGCGATGTACCTCGGGAGATCGCACGAAACGGCAGATGTCTTGCCGTCGCAAGCTCATTGAAGTAGCTGGCTGCCATCAGGCTTTTTACATTGCCGTGCTCGCACACCATCACGATCAACGCACTGTCCTCCGGCGTGCGTAACAGCCAGACGGCGGCGGGTTCGTTGCCAGCGGCGCGGATCGCAACAGCCAGCTGGTTGTTATCTGGCAGGTAAAGGCCTGTTCTTGACCCACGACTGATTGGAAGTCTATCCAGGCGAGAGAACGAAGCACCGGACGCATAGCTATCGACCCAGCCTTCGCCGCATATCACGTACACGCGCTCGCGTTTGGCATCGACAAACACGTCGTCGGCGTCGCCGCAGACCTGGGCCCCGCCCAGTCGCTTTCCCGATGTCACGTCAAACGCCTCCATGCGCGCGGGACGCCTGAAGACTGCGAGTACTCGATGGTTAGTCAGATCGACGGCAAGCGGGTAGTTGGCCTGCAATTCATCCGTCGGCCAGTTCCCGATCGAAGTGTTGGTTTCTCGGGAGAGGAGCTGAATCGATCCCGCATCCGGGACGTTCACGAATATTCGCGGGCCGTCCGATTCGAGCTGAAAACTCTCGGGATGACCTTTGAATGGAATATCGGCGATGCGTTTGCGCGCGGCGGCGTCGATGACCGCGATCGCGCCGTCATCATGGCCCACATAGACGCGCCGCGCCTTCGGATCCACGCGTACGTTGTCCGCGTCTGCTCCAAGATCGAGGGTGCCGATTGCAGAAAAATCCGCGGCGCGGAACAAACGCAGGGACCCATCGCCGCCAGTGGCAACGTAGACCGTGTCTGTCGAGGCTTCGTAGCCGATACCCTGAGGCTCATCGAAACCGGTCATCGTGCGCAGCAGGCGGCGCTGCTTCAGGTCGACGATTCCGACGCTGTTGTTGCCCAATTCCGCGACGTACAGTCGCTGGCGAGCTGAATCGTATGCAAGATGATCGATGCGGCCCGCGATGTCACCGAGGGGGATTTTCACGTCCACGGTGAGAGACGCGCCTGCCGCGAAGGGCGGGGCGATGGCCAGCGCGAGTCCAAGAACAAGCAGGCGTCGGCACGCGATTGACATGGGATGACCATAGCGGGCGGTGAAATGGAATGATATGGCGATCCATTGAGGAGACACAGTCATGAGCGACGCAACACGACGAGGGTTCATTCAGGCCAGCGCGGCAATTTCCTTGCTCGGAGCCGCTGAACCGCTTCTCGCCGCGGAGGGGAAAGACATGAACAGCACGGCATTTGGGTATCAGCACGCACCCGTTCCATTGGCCTTCGATCCCAAGAGCCTCAAGGGTATTTCCGAGAAGCTGATCCAGTCCCACTGGGAAAACAATTACAGCGGTGCGAGCAAGGCGCTCAACCTCGTCCGCGGCCGCCTGTCTCAAGCAGCCGCAGACCCCAACACGCCGCCTTACATCTATAACGGGCTCAAACGCGAGCAACTCATTCGCACCGGATCGGTGGTGCTGCACGAACTGTACTTCGCCAATCTCGGTGGCGATGGAAAGGCGAGTGCGGACCTGCGCACACGGCTCGCCGCATCTTTCGGCACGTACGATGCCTGGGAAACAGAGTTCCGCAAGATTGGTCAGGGTCTGGGTGGCGGATCGGGCTGGGTGGTGCTGGGCTACAACCGCAGTCTCAAACTACTCGAAAACTACTGGCTGTCCGACCACGCGTCGAACCCGGCAGACACGAGCCCGGTACTCGTCATGGACATGTACGAGCACGCCTACCAGATGGACTATGGCGCCGCGGCCGCGAAATATATCGACGCCTTTTTCGCCAACATCCAGTGGGAGGCGGTCGCGAAACGTCTTTGATGCGCGTCTTCAACTTCAACTCCGCCATCGCCCGCACACCCGGGAAAAGCGTGATTAACGGTCTGCGCGCCACTGCAGGGCCCGCGCCCGGGTTCGAAAACATCGTGGCAGAGCACCAGACCTACATTGCCGCTCTGCAAGCCGCCGGCGTCGAAGTCACGGTTCTCGATGCGCTGGAGCAATTTCCCGATTCGATCTTCGTCGAAGATCCCGCGCTGGTGTTCAGCGAGGCTGCGATTCTGCTGCGCCCCGGAGCGCCGAGTCGCATGGCGGAAGCAAAGGAGTTGGCATCCACGCTTGCGGCGCGATTCCCGAAAGTCCTGCAATTGCGAGAAGGCTTCGCCGATGGCGGCGATATTCTCGTCACGCCTGATCGTGTTCTCGTCGGGCTCTCTGCTCGAACCAATGCGTCGGGCGCCGCCGATCTGCAGCGCCTGCTCGAGTCGATCGGGAGGCAGAGCAGAGTCGTCGAGGTTCCACGCGGCACCCTGCATCTCAAGACGGACTGCTCGCTGGTGGACGAGGAGACAATCCTGGCGACCCCCGAGCTTGCACGCTCCGGCTTGTTAGGGAGCTACCGAATTCTCGTCGTACCCGAAGAAGAGCGACACGCCGCCAATGCGCTCCGGATCAACGAGACAATGTTCATCAGGGCAGGTTGCCCGCGCACGCTGGAACTGCTCCAGCAGCATGGTTTGAATGTGTTGACGCTGCCCGTGTCCGAAATCGCCATGATCGATGCCGGACTCTCCTGCATGTCGCTGCGCTGGTTCGACGGACCAACTAAATGACGGCTGGCTGCTCGGCAATGCGACGGCTTGCTCTGCTGTTGTTCATGACATCACTCTGGCCGGCGATAGCAGCCGGAACTCCGTCCGCGGAACCGGAGCATGACGACGAAGAGTCGGATGAGATCGAATCGATTCAGGTGACGACGACCCGGACCAGGAATCTCGTACGTGACGAACCTATTCGGGTCGAACTCGTTCCGGAGGAAGAGATTGAAGAGAACCTGACGATTCAGCCGGGAAATATCTCCACCCTGCTGCGCGAACTCGGCGGTCTCAACATTCAAACGACGGCTCCTGCGCTCGGTGGCGCCAGCTTGCAGATGCGTGGTCTGCCGGGCCGGCATTCGTTGGTCCTTCAGGATGGTTTGCCGTTGCTCGGCGCCGAAACGGATGGCTTCGGCTTGTTGCAAACGCCTCCGCTCGACCTCGCCCGTGTCGAAGTCATCAAGGGGGTCGGGTCGGCACTCTACGGTCCCTCTGCATTGGGTGGAGTGGTGAACCTCGTTTCTCGGCAGCCCGATAGTGAGCCGGAAGTCCTGCTGAACGGAACGACGCTCGGGGGTGCCGACGCGCTCGCATTTCTATCGGGTTCGCCGACATCCGCATTGGGTTATACGGTCACGGCGGGCGCGCACGATCAGACTCGCGAAGATATCGACGACGATGCTTGGGCGGATCTCGCGCGCTACCGGCGCTACACCCTCCGGCCGCGGCTATTCTGGAAGAATGACGACGACGCAACACTGTTTGCGACCATGGGATTTGTCGACGAAGAGCGCGAAGGCGGATCGATGCCAGGCCGCACACTTCCCGACGGCACCACCTTCCGCGAGGCGCTGAATACACGGCGAGTCGATGCAGGTGTGGTGACTGAAGCCAAAGTCTTCGACGACCGGATATTGGGCACGCGCTGGTCGGCAATGGAGGTTGACCGTAAGCGCGCCTTTGGGTCTCAGCAGGTTCAGGACACCCATACCACCGCAAACGCGGAAGGCACAATCTCCGGCAGCGACCGGGATCATCAGTGGTTGTTAGGCGTTGCGGTGCAATACGACCGGCTCAGCTCGGTCGATGCGCCGAGTGCCAATTTCAACTACCTGGTCCCGGCGGCATTCGCGCAGGATGAGTATTCGTTTTCTCCGAAGGTGTCGCTGGCCGCGAGCGCCCGACTCGATGTTCACAGCGACTACGGAACGTTTTTCAGCCCTCGTTTGTCTTTACTGTTCCGGCCACACGAAGAATGGTCGATTCGCGCATCCATCGGTAGCGGATTCGCAGCTCCCACACCGCTGATGGACGAGACCGAGGCGACGACCCTCGCCGCTCTCCTTCCGATTGGTGATGTGCACGCGGAACGCGCTGTGAGCTCCTCGCTCGACGTGAAATGGGCGGACGAAGGTTGGGAAATCAACGGCAGCATCTTCGCCTCGGAGATTCGCGATCCCCTGATCATGCGCGATGCAGCGCAAGCGGGCCGGCTCGAGCTGGTGAATGCCGATGGCCCGCGCCGCGCCCTGGGAGCAGAAGTGCTGCTCCACTATGTCAGCGGCCCCTTGCATCTGATCGGCAGTTCCACATTCCTCGATGTCACTGAAGCTGCGGCGACCGGCGGGCGACGCGACTCCGAACGCGTGCCGCGATTCTCCGGCGAACTTGCGGCAATTCTCGAAGACGAAGATCGCGGCCGCATCGGGCTCGAGGTGTCGTACACCGGCCGTCAAGCACTCGAAGACAATCCCTACCGCAACGAGGGAAACGGCTACTTCGAAATCAATGCGCTTGGAGAAATGAAATTCGGCAGCGTCGCTGTCTTCCTCAACGCGATCAATCTGACTGATGAACGCCAGACGCGATTCGATCCACTGTTACGACCGGCGCCTGCTGCTGACGGACAACGGACATTGGACGTTTGGGCGCCCCTGGCGGGACGCACGTTCAATCTAGGCGTGCGGCTGGAGTTGTGAGCCGCGCCCAGTTCAGGTGCTGGCGAAGAACTTCCCGCGCTAACTAGCGTGGCCGGTGAGAACGGCCCTCAGATCTTTCCTGCCGGTCTGATTTCGACTCCGTTGGTTTCGCTGGCTCGGAACGATTGCTCCGCTCGACTTGCGGGCGCTCAGCGCGAGGCTGCTGAACTCGCGGCTGTTCAACACGGGGCTGTTGAACACGCGGTTGCTCGACACGGGGCTGCTGAACACGCGGTTGCTCCACGCGGTGCTGCTCCACGCGCTGGCGATAATTGTCCCGCTCGCGTGGCGCCGACCGCTCGGGAACCTGCTGACGATTCATCTGCTCCCGTGCGTGTTGCTGTTCGCGCTGCGAGAACGCAGCTTCTCGTTGCTGGCGATCGACCTCGCGTTGCTGTCCTTCACGAACCTGCCGATCACGGTCCGCACGCACCCGCTCGGCGAGCGTGTGCCGATCGAAAACCGAGCTCTGCACGGATGGCGCGGATTCGCTGACGGGCCGCTCGGCACGGGGCGGGCGATCCTGTCGATCGCGAACCACGACGTCATTGGCAATGCTGTGAGCGGGAGCTTCACGAACCTGGCCGCGGCCAACCGGACGAGCCGGGCGCTCCGGTGCCTGCGACACATTCGTGCTGGCCGCAGGGACCCGTGCAAAATGCGCGGCTGCGGGTGGCGGCTCGCGCCTCACGACGACCTGGCGATCAACGATCGTTTGCGGTGGCCGACGCAGATTTGCATGCGTCGGCGCGCCCAGGCGGCCCTCGCGGCTGGGTGCGATCTGCGGCGCCACGGCGCTCACCAGGGTTTGTGTCGTTCCCGGTTCGTCAGAGCGAACGCCGCGACCCGCGACGCGCCCCGCCGAAGTGAATGTGGAACGCGACGCCGTCGTCACGCCGCCCGGGGCCACGCGATTTCGATAGTTGATATTCGCGCCCCGGCTTTCGTATGCCTGCGTGATCAGCATGCGATTCACGATGGTGTTCGAGACGTTCACACGCTCCACGTAGTGCCGGCTGTAGCGGTGCGATGGCACATACACTTCTCGCGGACCGAGCGGGAACCAGGACACATTGGCGCCATGCCTACCGGTCCAACCCACCAGCGCCGGCGCATAGACTGCGCGCGCATGGCGCGGACCCGGCACCCAGCACCAGCGATTGCGAACGTGCGCCCAACGTCCGTAGTGAAACGGCGCATAGCCCCAGGGCGCGTTGTCGATCCATGTATAGCCCCAGGGCGCAACCCATACCCAGCGGCCGTACTGGTACGGCGCCCAGTTCACGCCGACATAACTCGGCGTCCACACGTGACCGTACTCGGGTTCCGAACTCCAGGTGCCGTTGTCGTCGAGATCCTGGTAGCCCGTGACTTCAGGAGAAACGTACTCGGCCGTTTGCGAGGTCGACGCGCTCAATTCACGTCGATCGCGCTCCAGGCTCCATGAATCGAAATCGTCGGGCGCGCCCAGCGTGCGGGTTTGCACGACGAGATCATCAATGCCTGTGAACGTGACAGCTTGTTGAGCGTGTACGACGAGGTCTTGCGAAGAGCCTGTTACTTGCGCGGCGCCATCGCTGACTTTCACGACGGTGGTGTCACCCGCGTCGTTTACCTCGACTCTGTAATAGCCGGCACGCAGCAGCGAAATCGCGACATTGGGAGTATCGATCTCGATCTGCTCGTTGTCCTCGAGCGTGGGCACGCTGATGTTCATGACGCCGGCCGTCATGCGCATCTGGATCGTGTCGTCGCCCACATTGAGGAATGAGAAGCCAGTGTCACTGTCCAGTCGCACCGCCGCAGGTCCGACGGAAATCTCGGCGCGCGCGTTATGTTCGGTCCACAGCTTGTCGCCGGTGGTCAGCGGACGATTGAGCAAGGCGGGCGCCCAGTCTTGTTCACCGACCGGCTGCAACGAGACATCACCCGAGATGAAGCTGAGGCGTGCCGCGCGCGAGGGCGGGTCGACCTCGTACTGCTCGTTGTCCTGCGCATAGGCCAGCGCCGACAGGAGACAGAGGGCGAGAGTGGTGAATCCTCGAAAGGGGGTTCTTGGCATGGTGCCCATCATACGAGTTGCCTCTGAACCATCCCTGAACAAGACAGGTGCGCATGCCCCTATTCGTGTGCGCAGAACTACGGATCCAGCCGCGTCCTCGAGCGAGTAGCGTGAATCCCACACCGCTCGCGGGTTCGAATCGGAGACTGCAATGACTATTTACAAACTGGCAATCGCCGCGTTCTTTTTCACACTCGCCGCTCCTGGCTGGACTCAAACCTCTCCCGAAGACCATGCCGCGCATCATTCAGCGACTGCCGCCCCAACGGCCGTTCCGATGCCTTCCGACCTCGATCTCGCACAATCGCGAAGCCTCATCGAAAAGGCTGAGCTGGCAAAGACGGCTACAGAACGTGAACGGTTCTTATCTGAACATCTGACCGCCATGCGCAAGCTACTCGGCGCGCTCAAGACGGGTGAATGCTCGATGGAAAAGATGGCGGACGAAAAAATGGGTGGCAATTCTGCAGACGGATCCAATTCGGGAATGATGAAGGACGGAATGAAAAAGGATCACATGCAGATGTGCCACGAAAAGATGAAGGCGCGCTCGGATGCAATGGCGGACTTGCTGGAACAGACGTGGCGGCGCGAAGAGCTCCGCAACAGCCACACCAAATAGTTCACGCGGTTGGTCAACGCCTCAGTGACACCTTAGGCCGGACTGGCGCCTTCGCCAGTCCGGCCTGCTTGCGCTCACTTCTCAGTCGTCACGATCTTCGAGCGGCAGCAGAAAATGGTTGGACGTCCATTCGGCTACGCGCTGTCCCTGTGTGCGCCCCTCGAGGTCGGTAAAGCGAAAGTGAATTCCCAACCAGATGCGCGCGTCCACGACATCCTGCATGGCTTCCGAAAACCGGTGGTAAGTACGTGTCTTCTTGACCGCCAGAGGAGCGTTCGTGGTGGCCTCGAAAGTGACCTTGTCCATACCGAAGAACAACTGGAGCGTGCGCGTCATGGCGCCGGTCAGGCAGTTCGCACCTGACGTGTAGTCGGGATAGTTAGGATTGTTGATCAGCGGTTGCCACGCCGGGTCGCCGGCGGTGTGCGGATTACCGTCGTGGTCGCCTTCCTGTATCGCCGTAAGCGGGCGCCAGAAGACATAGTGGGTCTTGCTGTCCCAGCTGGTGATCAGCGCATCGGCGCCGGCCATATTCGCAAGCGCAAACAGCCGGGCACTGTCGCCGGTTTTTCGCAGGTAGCGATTTGCTATGCCTCGCAACGTGCGATTCCACTGTGCGGGAAAGTTCTCGCTGTAGAAGTAGGCGATGTCGGTCTGCTCTGGCGTGCGTGCACTGCCCGTGAGCGCTCCGAGTGCCTTGACCTCGTTGTAATCCCTCGCGTAGCGAGCGCTGGTCAGTGACGGCGGCGGTGGGGCTCGAAAACGCGTCGGGCTCGTGAGCGTAAAAGGATCCAGCTCTGCCATCCAGGGCGTCACCATGGGTGAGAACGGAGGAGGCGCCGGAGGACTTCCCAGGAACGAGTTGGTCGGGCGCCAGACCCCGATCTCCGTGCCGCCGACAAAGGGCGGCGGCAGCGGGTCTGGATTCACGCGCCGCAGCGGAAGCATGCGGGCTGCGACCTTCTGTCCGACCAGAATCCCCGGATCCCCAGTGAGTCCATAGTTAGCCAGGTAGTTGAAATACAAGGTGTCGAGATTCATCGACTGATTCTCGAACATGCCCACCAACATATCGTGTGCCGCGGCCGCCACAGCGGCCGAGCGCCGACCTCTCGCTCCCCTGATCTCCACGTGATACGGCTCATATCGCCGGTCGAGGGCCTGCACGGCATCGTGCACTGCGGCCTGCACCAGTGCGACATCGACCATGCCGATGGGTCCGGGACGGCCGGCCGTGACGGCGTCGAGCGTAATTGCATTCCAATCGGTGACCGCGTCGGCATGTGCGAGCGCACCGGCGCCGAAAATGCCGAGAATTCCGCACGCGATCAGAGTGATCTTGTTTTTTCTAAACAACATTGTCGTTTCCTCCGTGTTCGTGATGCGGCTAACTGTTGCCCCTCGCGTGACGCCTGACTAGTCAGGAATCTGGACCGGCCAATGGTTTTCCAACTACAGAATCTGGACTAGTGTCGATCGTGTTTTAGCGGTAGCGTGTGGACATGCTCGGTTATGGGCAATTCTGTACGGTCGCGCGCGGAGCCGAAGTTATCGGCGAGCGCTGGACGCCACTGGTCGTCCGCGAGTTGCTGTGCGGCAGCAAGCGCTTCAACGACATTCGTCGCGGCGTACCACGCATGTCCGCCACGCTGCTTGCGCAGCGACTCCGCAAGCTCGAGGAAATTGGGGTCATCGAACGCGTCAAGACCAAAGCCGGTGCCGAGTACCGTCTGACTGCCGCGGGAGAAGAGCTGCGGCCCCTTGTTCTGGCGCTCGGACACTGGGGCGCACGGTGGATCGGCAGTCGACTCAAGCGCGAACAACTCGATGCCGGATTCCTCATGTGGGATATCCGTCGGTTTGCACATCGCGAACTGTTCCCTGCGCAGCAACGCGTCGTCATTCAATTTCGATTCACGGACGCGCGCCGGGGCGAACGCGAGTGGTGGCTGGTAGTCGAAAACGGCGAGGTCGACCTGTGCCGTGACGACCCGGGCCACGAAGTCACCTTGATCGTCGAATCGACAGTGCGTGCGCTCACTGAAATCTGGAGCGGTGATATCCGGCCGGGCCAGGCCTTGGATCAGCAGCAGCTCCGGATTCTCGGGCGTCCGCGCGATGCGCGTGATTTCTGGAGCTGGATCGGCACGAGTGGGTTCGCGCCAACGCGCCTCGCTGCGCTCACGCATTGAGGCCGCACACCGAGTCCTCTCGAGCCGTAGAATCGCGCGGTGGCTGCCGCTGACGACTTCAACTGGGATGATCTGCGCTTCTTCCTGCGTGCGGCGCAGCAGAAAACGCTCGCGGGCGCCGCTCGTTCGCTGGGTGTCCAGCACACCACCATCGGTCGCCGCCTGTCGGTACTGGAGCGCGCGTTTGGTGCGCCGCTCGTTCTGCGCGGGCCCGAAGGCCTGACATTGACACCACTGGGCCAGCGGATCGCTCCGCTTGTCCTGGAGGTCGAGCGAGCGGTGTCTGCCGCGCGCGCGGCCGTCAAAGCGGAATGCGCACGAGTTCGCTTGTCCGTGCCGCAAGCGCTCACCGCGCTGTTCACGCAAGGTCTCGCCCAACTGCGGCGGGACCAACCCGAGATTTCACTGGAAATCATCAGTGACAATCGACCGCCCGATCTCAAGCGGGGCGAGGTCGATCTGGCGGTGCTAGTTAGAACGGTGATCGATGTCGATCTGGTGAGGCGTTCACTCGGTGACATCGGGTGGTCCCTGTATGCGACCGACGCTTACCTCGCACGTCATCCGGGAGCGGTCGATCCGAACGACTTGTCGGGTCACGAGATCGTTGCGCTCAAAGCCGAATCTACTTCCGCTCCGGCTGCGAAATGGCTGGCGGAACACGCCGCGAATGCGACGGTCGTCTCACGCAGCAACGCAAGCGCGTCGCTGGTAGCTGCAGCCGTAGCCGGAGCAGGGCTTGCGCTACTTCCCTGTTTCCTCGCCGAGGCGGAGCCCGCATTGAAGCGCCTGACTCCAGACGTGCTGATCAAACATTCGGTCTCGCTGGCCTATCGGCGGGAGGTTCGACTCGCCGAACCAGTTCGCGTGGCGATCCGTTTCGTGATCGACCTGATGCGCAAGCACGCCGAAGAGCTCCGAGGCACCACCCGACACTGACAACACGCTGTGCACGAATGCACAGCCCCGGGCGCCGATTGCCAATCGACGCACGTCCAATCTGCAGCAACTATCGCCAGCCCAACTACAAGGAGTTTCCGGTGCTGGATTCATTGCTGACGGATCATATTGGATTGCGCATCGAAGGCTGCGGCCCGCCAATCGTGTTGCTACATAGTTCGATGAGCTCGAAGAGCCAGTGGCGCGAGCTGATCGACAGCATGCGCGATCGCTATCGACTGATTGCGATCGACCTGCTCGGCTATGGCGAGTCCGCCATGCCATCGTCCTTCGAGTGCTACAGCCTTCGCGACGAAGTTCACCTGGTCGAATCGGTACTCGCCCGCGAGCTGCGGCCCGGCGAGAAGTTTCACCTGATCGGACATTCGTATGGAGGCATGGTCGCGCTGCAGCTCGCGGCGCAAGCGCAGCCGCAGCTGGTGCGCAGCCTGAGTTTGTTCGAGCCCATAGCCTTTCACCTCCTGCCAGAGCGTGATCCCGATCTGGCGGTGGTGCGGGAAGTCTGGCGCGAAATCCAGGACAGGGTGGACGCGGGTGACGGACGCGGTGCGGCAACGCGCTTTGTCGACTACTGGAGTGGCCCGGGGGCGTTTGAGCAGCTGCGCGAAGAGCGGCAGCGGGTGCTGGCGGCACAAGTGTCGAAAGTTCTGCTCGAGCTGGTCGCGGTGTCCAATGAAGCCTGCAATGCCGCCGCCTATCGTCGCATCGAAGTGCCGACTTGCCTGATCGGAGGTCACTGGAGTCCGGAACCCGCGCAGCGGCTGATGTCGATGTTCGCCAGCCTGCTGCCGCATGCGAGTTGTTTCGCGGTGCAGGCCGGCCACATGGCGCCGATTGCCCAGCCGGAGCTGGTCAATCCGATCTTCGAAAGATTCATCGAGGCAGTGGACGCGAGCGAACGTCGCCCGATCCCTTCTGCAGTTCCTGACCGCTCATTGGCAACCCTTAGGTTCAGCGAGCTGACCTCGGTGGTGCGCGGGCAGGGCTGGTCGCGCGCCATCGCGTTTGGATTGTTAGGTCTCGTGCTCTCGATGGTGCCGCTGTACGCCACACAAAGCATCGGACAGCACAATGCAGGGATTCCTCCCGGCGCCACGTATCCACTGGAGAAGGAAGCCTGGCATGAGGCGCCGCCGGGCATGCCGCCGGGTGGAACCTTTGCGGTCATTTCCGGTGATCCGCTCGAAGCAGGTCCATTTGTGATGCGTGTGCGGTTGCCGCCCGGGTATATGCTGCCGCCGTATCGTCGGCCCAAGGAAGAGCAATTGATCGTGCTCGCCGGCGCGATCACGGTCGGAACGTACGGCGAGTCCGGGGCGATTGGCACACGCAAGCTGACCGCGGGCGCGTATACGTCGCTGCCGGCAAACGAGCTGCATTTTGCGCACACGCAGGACGGCGCCGTCGTGCAGATCGTCGGCATTGGCCCGTTCGAGGTGACTCCAACATGAGCCAACACTCAGATTTGAGTTATGTAAGTGGGGTCGGCACACAGCCGCTGCTCGGCGAAACGATTGGCGCGTGCTTCGATCGCATCGTCGACCGTTTCGGTGAGCGCGAAGCGCTGGTGGTCCGGCACCAGAACATACGCTGGACCTATCGCGAACTGCAGCGACGAACCAACAATCTTGCCGTCTCGTTGCTGCGGCTTGGTCTCAACCCCGGCGAGCGCATCGGCATCTGGTCGCAGAACAACGCCGAATGGTTGTTAGCGCAGTTGGCCACCGCAAAGGCCGGACTGATCCTGGTCAACATCAATCCGGCGTATCGCAGCATCGAGGTTCAATACGCATTGAACAAGGTGCGGTGCCGGGCGTTGATCGTTTCGC
>Ga0207682_10000506_pt1 | contig 17914 bp, 21 predicted proteins | sample KBSM63metaG_FD_184332 | JGI IMG/M metagenome (GOLD analysis project Ga0207682, IMG submission 184332) | Miscanthus rhizosphere microbial communities from Kellogg Biological Station, Michigan, USA - KBS M6-3 metaG (SPAdes) (version 2) | ecosystem: Host-associated > Plants > Roots > Rhizosphere >... | reverse complement strand
GCGCAACGCCACGGCGGGATAATCGTCGGACGTGAACCAGAAGCTGCGGCGCACCGGCTGCGGCCGGCCGGGGACATCCCATCGCGCCGGCGCCGGCGCCGGCGGCGGCGGCGGCGGCGGAGCGGGCGGGCTCGGCATCAGGACCGGGGGCGGCGCGCTGCGAAGCGGGGGGACCGGAGGCTTGCCACTCGCTCCCGACCCCTGCGCCATGGCCAGCCCGAGCGCCGTACTCAACAATAGCCCGCTCATTTCAGCACCCTCTCCCACTTGATCCGTGCGCGCCCATAGACCACATCCTTCTCATGCTGATCCAGACCGAAACCACGCCCAATCCGGCGACGCTCAAATTCCTGCCCGGCCAGAAAGTGATGGATTCCGGTACGCGCGATTTCGCGACGCCCGAGGACGCCGAGGCCTCGCCGCTCGCCGAGGCGATCTTTTCGACCGGCGAGGTGAACGGCGTCTTCTTCGGCCGCGACTTCATTTCGGTCACCGCCGCGCCGGGCGTCGAATGGCGGGCGCTGAAGCCGCAGGTGCTCGAAGTGCTGCTCGATCATTTCGCCAGCGCCGCGCCGTTGTTCCGGGCCGGCAGCGCCGCCGGCATCGCGGTGGCGCCGGAGAGCGAGATCGGCGACGATCCCGCCGACGCCGAGGTGGTCGCGCAGATTCGCGAGCTGATCGAGACCCGGGTCCGTCCGGCGGTCGCGCAGGATGGCGGCGACATCGTCTATCGCGGCTTCCGGGGCGGCATTGTCTATCTGGCGCTGCACGGCGCCTGCTCCGGCTGCCCCTCCTCGACGATGACTCTGAAGAACGGCATCGAAAGCCTGCTCAAGCATTACGTCCCGGAAGTCGAGGCGGTAGAAGCGGTCTAGCGCGTCGCGGAAAACTGGCTACCGGTTTTCCGGATGAGCTGCGAGCCAACAGAGAATCTGCTTCTCGTCATCGACAGCGCCACCGCGGCTTGTTCGGCGGCGCTGATCGGTCCGGACGGCGCAGTCCGCGCCGAACGCCATGAAATCGTCGGCCGAGGCCATGCCGAGCGGCTGGTGCCGATGATCGCCGATTTGCTCGACGACCGCCGCCCCACGGCGATCCTGGTCGATTGCGGGCCCGGCAGCTTCACCGGCGTTCGCGTCGGCCTCGCCGCCGCGCATGGTCTCGCCATCGGCTGGGGCGTGCCGCTCGCCGGCTTCTCGTCCCTGGCATTGCTGGCTGCATCGGCGGGCGAAAGCGAAGTCGGCGTCGCCGTGACGGGAGGACATGGCGAGCTTTTCGTGCAAAGCTATGGCGGTGATCCGCTCCAGCCCCTCGGCGCGCTGCGCTCCCTTGCCCCGGTCGAAGCGGCGGCGGCGATCGAGGCCGAGCTGGTCGTCGGCTCGGGCGCGGAGGCCTTGGTCGTCGCGCGCGGACACGGCCGCTTTCTCGACGCCTCGCCCCGGGCCGCCGACGTCCGGCTCCTGCCCGAGCCGCTCCGTTCGCTGCCGCCCCGGCCGATCTACGGCCGCGCGCCCGACGCCAGGCCTGTCCAGAGCGACGCCGCGGGCGGCATCGAAGGGCCGATGAGATGAGCACCCAGGCAGTCGTCCTGTCCGAAGGCGGGCTCACCGATCTCGACGGCGTCATGGAAGTGATGGACGACAGCTTCGATCCGCGCTTCGGCGAGGCCTGGACCGCCTCGCAATGCGCCGGCCTGCTGCCGATGCCGGGGGTCTGGCTGACCCTGGCGCGAGAGGGCGGGCACGTCGTCGGCTTCGCTCTGGCCCGGGCGATCGCCGGCGAGGCGGAATTATTGTTGCTCGCCGTGCGCCGCGGCCGGCAGCGCCGGGGCATCGGCCATATGCTGCTCCACGCCTTCACCGAAGCCGCACTCGATCGTGGCGCGCGCCGCCTGCATCTCGAAGTCCGCGAAGGAAATCATGCGCTTGGCCTGTACGAGCGGGCCGGCTTTTCTTTGGCCGGGCGGCGGCGCAACTATTATTCGGGCGCCCGCGGCCGCACATATGATGCACTTACCTTGGCGAAACTGGCCCACCGCTGAACATAGGTTCTTCGTTTCGGACTTGTCAGAACCGCCGAAACGGACATATCCACTTGCCGGGGCGGTCGGGCCAACGACAGTCACATCCCTCTGACGAAAGAACAACGACACATGGACACAACAGACAATTTCGGTGAGACGCTCATCACCCTCACTGCCGACATTGTATCGGCGCATGTCAGCAACAACAGCGTGGCGGTCTCGGACCTGCCCTTGCTGATCAGCAACGTCCACGGCGCGCTGTCTGGCCTGGGGAGCCAGCCCGAAGCGCCGGCGGCGAAGCCGGAGCCGGCGGTTTCGGTCCGTTCCTCGATCAAGCCCGATTATGTCGTGTGCCTCGAGGACGGCAAGAAGCTGAAGATGCTGAAGCGCCACCTGATGACCCATTACAACATGACTCCGGACGAATATCGTCAGAAGTGGGGCCTCAACGCCGACTATCCGATGGTCGCGCCGAACTATGCCGAGCAGCGCCGCGCGCTGGCCAAGAAGATCGGCCTCGGCACCAAGCGCAAGCGCACCGCGCGCAAGTAAGCGACCCGACCAGTCACGCAAGCGCCGCCTCCGCGCCGGGGGCGGCGCTTTTGCGTGGCCTACCCTTTGATCCGGGCCGCGATCTGCACTAAGTGAGGGTAACATGACCCGCAGCATCGATATCGAGGCGCTCTGCGCAGAGAAGGGCCTCCGCATCACCGAGCAGCGCAAGGTCATCGCGAGGGTGCTCGGCGAATCCGAGGACCATCCCGACGTCGAGGCGCTGCACGCCCGCGCCGCCGCGGTCGATCCCGGCATCTCGATCGCCACCGTCTACCGCACCGTCCGCCTGTTCGAGGAAGCGGGCATATTGGAGCGGCACGATTTCGGCGACGGCCGCGCCCGCTACGAAGCGGCGGCCGAAACCCATCACGACCATCTGATCGACGTCGAGACCGGCAACGTCATCGAGTTCGTCGACGAGGAGCTGGAGGAGCTGCAGAAGCGCATCGCCGCCCGCTTGGGCTTCCGCCTGGTCGATCACCGCATGGAGCTCTACGGCGTCTCCGTCACCCGCGATAACTAGCCGATGCTGCTAGCCTGGCGCGCCGCCGGCATTCTCGCCGGCTTCCTGTTTTACGTGCCGCTCCATTTCCTCTGGAAGCTGGTCGGGGTACGTTCGCCCTGGCCGCGGATTTTCCTCGGCTGGGCCGGCCGGCGCTCGGGCCTCCGGGTCACCGTCGAAGGGACGCCCGTCCCCGGGCCGGTGCTCTACGCCGCCAATCACGTCAGCTGGCTGGACATCCTCGCTCTGGGCGGCGCGGTGCCGGTCAATTTCGTCGCCCGGCACGATGTCGGGCAATGGCCGGCGATCGGCTGGGCCGCCGACCTCAACGAAACGATCTACATCGCCCGCGACGTGCGCAGCTCGGTCAAGGGCCAGGCCGACACGCTGCGCAAGGCGCTCGAGGACGGTCGCGCGGTCGGCCTGTTTCCGGAGGGCACCACGGATTCCGGGCGCGAGCTCCTGCCCTTCCGCGCCAGCCTGTTCGCCTCGCTCTTCCCGGCGCTTCCCGGCGTCAAGGTGCAGCCGGTGGCGATCGATTACGGCGCGATGTTCGACGACGTGCTTTGGATCGACGACGAGCCTTATGGCGGCAACGCGAAGCGCCTCCTGTCGCGCCGGGGCACGCTGCCGGTGACCTTGCGCTTCCTTGCCCCGATCGACCCGCACGAGGCCGGCGACCGCAAGGCGCTCGCCGCCCGGTCGCAGCATGCGGTCGCCGGGGCGCTGGGCGCTTCCGAACCGGCCCCCAATCCCCTATAGGCACGCGCAAGAGATGAAGACCCGCAATCCCAAGACCTTCCACGTCAAGTCGTTCGGCTGTCAGATGAACGTCTATGACGGCGAGCGCATGGCCGAATTGCTCGAAGCCGACGGCCTGACCGCCGCGGCCGCGGGCGAAGCGGCCGATCTCGTCGTGCTCAACACCTGCCACATTCGCGAGAAGGCGGCGGAGAAGGTCTATTCCGACATCGGCCGGCTGATGAAGCGCGCGCCGGGCGAGGCCGCGCCGATGATCGCCGTCGCCGGCTGCGTCGCCCAGGCGGAAGGGGCGGAAATCCCGCGCCGGGCACCGGGCGTCGACATCGTCGTCGGCCCGCAGGCCTATCACAATCTGCCGGAGCTGGTCCGGCGGGCCAAAGCCGGCGAGCGCGCGCTCGACACCGACATGCCGCCGCTGTCGAAGTTCGGCGCGTTCCCCGCTCGGCGGCGGCAGGGCCCCAGCGCCTTCCTCACCGTCCAGGAAGGCTGCGACAAATTCTGCACCTATTGCGTTGTCCCCTATACGCGCGGCGCCGAACTCTCCCGCCCGTTCGCGGCGATCGTCGACGAGGCCAGGGCCTTGGTCGATGCCGGCGCGAAGGAGATCACGCTGCTCGGCCAGAACGTCAACGCCTGGCGCGACGGGGAGCGCGGCCTCGACGCGCTGATCCGCGCGCTCGGCTCGATCCCGGGCCTCGCCCGCATCCGCTACACGACCAGCCATCCGGGCGACATGACCGAGGGCCTGATCCGCGCCCATGCCGAGGTCGAAAAGCTGATGCCATTCCTGCATCTGCCCGTGCAATCGGGCAGCGATCGGGTGCTGAAGGCGATGAACCGCAGCCACGATGCGGCCTCCTACCTTCGTATCCTCGACCGGGTCCGCGCCGCGCGGCCGGACATTGCGCTTTCCGGCGATTTCATCGTCGGCTTCCCGGGCGAAACGGACACCGAGTTCGAGGAAACGCTGCGCCTCGTCGCCCAAGTGAACTATGCGCAGGCCTTCTCGTTCAAATATTCGCCGCGGCCCGGAACGCCCGCCGCGGCCATGGAGGATCAAATTCCAGCCGAAGTGATGGACGAACGTCTGCAGCGCCTCCAGGCGCTGCTGAACGCGCAGCAACTGGCCTTCAATCAGGCCAGCGTCGGCCGCCGCACCGAAGTGCTGCTCGAGCGCGCTGGCCGGAAGCCTGGCCAACTGATCGGCAAGTCGCCGTGGCTGCAATCGGTCCATCTCGAAAGCGATGCTAGGATCGGCGACCTGGTCGAGGTCGAATTGCTCTCCGCCGGCCCGAACAGCCTCGCCGGCAAAACCGTCATCCCGGCGAAGGCCGGGATCTCGGGCCGGAAAGTCTCGGCGGGTCTCCACGAGGCCCCGGCCTTCGCCGGGGCGACGGCATAATGCCGTCGAAGAAAGCCGAGGCCCCCGCCGGCCCGCGTGCCCGGGTCGAGGTCGAGTTCGAGCAGCCGCATCTGCTCGGGCCTTTGTTCGGCGAATTCGATCGCAACCTCATCGCCATCGAGGACCGGCTGGGGGTCTACATCGCGGCGCGCGGTTCCAAGGTGCAGATCGAGGGCGACCCCGAGGCCGCCGCCCGCGCCCGCGAGGTGCTGCTCGGCCTCTACAACCGGCTCGACGAAGGCCACGACATCGACGCCGAATTGGTCAACGCGATCATCGCCATGTCCGGCCAGCCGACCTTGGACGGGATCATCGAAAATGAGGTGGTCGAGCCGCCCAAGGTAATGATCCGCACCCGCAAGAAGACCATCGTCCCGCGCTCCAAGACCCAGGCCGTCTACATGGAGGCGCTCGCCCGCGACGACATGATCTTCGCATTGGGCCCGGCCGGCACCGGCAAGACCTATCTCGCCGTCGCCCAGGCCGTGCAGCAGCTGATCGGCGGCAGCGTCGACCGGCTGATCCTCTCGCGCCCCGCGGTCGAGGCGGGCGAGCGGCTCGGCTTCCTGCCCGGCGACATGAAGGAGAAGGTCGATCCCTATCTCCGCCCGCTCTACGACGCGCTCTACGACATGCTGCCGACCGAGCAGGTGGAGCGGCGGATCGCCTCCGGCGAGATCGAGATCGCGCCGATCGCGTTCATGCGCGGCCGCACGCTCAGCGATGCCTTCATCATCCTCGACGAAGCGCAGAACACGACGCCGCAGCAGATGAAGATGTTCCTGACCCGCTTCGGCATGCGCTCGCGCATGGTGATCTGCGGCGACCCCAACCAGACCGATCTGCCGAACGGAATCACCTCGGGCCTCGCCGACGCGGTCGCCAAGCTCGAAGGCATCCCCCGCATCGCCACGATCCGCTTCGGCGCCGGCGACGTCGTCCGCCACCCGCTCGTCGGCCGGATCGTCGAAGCCTATGAGGGGCCGGACCAATGATCGCGCCTGGACACGTCATCCCGGCGAAGGCCGGGATCTCGGGACAAGAAGTCTCGGCGGGTCTCACCGAGACCCCGGCCTGCGCCGGGGTGACGGTGACACCGTCATGATCGGCGTCGAAACCGACGTCTCGGATGACTGGGACGGCCACATCGACTGGCCCGCCCTGGCCCGAAGCGCCGTGCGCGCGGCGGTCGCGCACAGCCGCCATTCCGGCCTCAGCGACAGCGAAATCTCGGTCAAGTTCACCGACGATCCGGAGGTCCGCGCGCTCAACGCCGCCTGGCGCGGCAAGGACAAGCCGACCAACGTCCTGTCCTTCCCGATGGCCGAGGAGGCCGAGCTCGCCAGCGCGCAATTGCTCGGCGACATCGTCCTCGCTTACGGCGTCTGCGCGGCCGAGGCTGGAGATAAGCAGATCCCCGTCGAGACCCATGCCGCGCATCTTGTGGTGCACGGCACGCTGCATCTGCTAGGTTACGACCACGAAACGGGCGACGCGGACGCGGAGGAGATGGAGCGGGTGGAACGCGAAGCGCTGGCCGCCATCGGCATCGCCGATCCCTATCTTAGCGAGGTGCAATCCTAACTCTCATGGAAAGCGACAGTCGCGGCGGCGCCGAGCAGGGCCGCACATTCTGGAGCGGCCTTCGGGCCATGCTGTTCGGCGAGGACAGCGAGTCGACGCTCCGCGACGAGATCGAGGAAGCGATCGAGAGCCGGGAAGGCGAGGTCCCCCGGGTCGGCGATCTTTCCGGCGCCGAGCGCGAGATGCTCCGCAACATCCTCCATTTCGGCGACAAGACCGCCGGCGACGTCGCCGTGCCGCGCGGCGACATCATCGCCGTGCCGAGCACGATCGGCTTCGACGAATTGCTGGTGGCGCTGCGCGAGGCCGAGCATAGCCGCCTGCCGGTCTACGAAGGCAGCCTCGACACCGTCATCGGCATGATCCACATCAAGGATGTCTTCCTCTACCAGAGCGCCGGCAACCCGCCGCCCGAGGACATCAAGACGCTGATGCGGGCGCCGCTCTACGTGCCCGAATCGATGGGCATGCTCGACTTGCTGGCGCGGATGCGCGCCGGCCGCGTCCACCTCGCCATCGTCGTCGACGAGTTCGGCGGCACCGAGGGGCTGCTCACCATCGAGGACGTGGTCGAAGAGATCGTCGGCGAGATCGAGGACGAGCATGACGACGAGCCGCAGGGCCTGCTGACCCTGCTCGACGACGGCTGCTGGGACGCCGACGCCCGGGCCGAGCTCGACGACGTCGCCGAGGCGATCGACGCGCGGCTGGGCGCGGTCGACGAGGATGTCGACACGTTGGGCGGCCTCGCCTTCGTCCTCGCCGGCCGGGTGCCGCAGGCGGGCGAGATCCTGGAACATCCGAGCGGCTGGCGGCTGGAGATCACCGACGCCGACACCCGCCGCGTCGCCCGGCTCCGGCTGCACGCGCCCGCGGAGGGCGAGGCGATCGAATAGAACATATATTCGATAAGGTCCGGTTTGTTCGGCCCTTTTCGGAGTCATCCCGGCGAAAGCCGGGACCCATGAACTCGGAGCTGCAAGCAGAGCAACGAAGCTCGCATCCCTTTCGGTTCGGCCAGTGTTCATGGGTCCCGGCCTCCGCCGGGATGACTCCCCCAATTCGCAGCCGCCGGAATAAGGAACCGAAACCGGTGCGGCGCTTTCAGTCGTTCGGCGGCGCGCCGCCGCCGGCTTCGGGAGACTCCCCCGTGAAGCGCCTTGCGCCATTGCTAGCCGCCTGCGCCCTGCTCGCGGGCTGCGGCGACACCGCCCGCCTCCATCTCGGCCAGTCGACCGGGCCGGCGCCGCAGCTGCCGCCGCCGGTCCGCACCCTCATTCCCACCATCCACGTCGCCGACGCCGAAAGCTGGCCGGCGGGCATGACCCCGACCGCCGCCCCGGGGCTCGAGGTCCGCGCCTTCGCCACCGGCCTCGACCATCCGCGCTGGCTGCTGAGCCTGCCCAATGGGGATGTGCTCGTCGCAGAAACCGCGGCGCCGCCGCCCGATCCGGCGCATGAGGATCACAGCATCAAGGGCTATTTCTTCCGCCTGTTCCAGCGCAAGGCCGGCTCGGCCGTGCCGAGCGCCAACCGAATCACCCTGCTGCGCGACGCCGACGGCGACGGCGTCGCCGAGGTCCGCACGCCCTATCTCACCGGCCTCAGCTCCCCGTTCGGGATGGCCGTGGTCGGCGACACGCTCTACGTCGCCAATGCGGATGCGCTGGTCGCCTTCCCCTACGATCCCGCCGCGACCGGCATCACCGCGGCGCCGCGCACGATCACCCCGCTCCCGGCGCAGCGCAACCATCACTGGACCAAAAGCCTCGCCGCCGGCCCCGACGGCCGGCTCTATGTCGGCGTGGGCTCCAACTCCAACGTCGCCGAACATGGCATGGACGAGGAGGTCGGGCGCGCCGCCATCTGGTCGATCGATCCGGCCAGCGGCAGCCACTCCATCTTCGCCTCGGGCCTGCGCAACCCGGTCGGGATCGCCTTCGCGCCCGGCGGCGGCGACCTCTACGTCGTGGTCAACGAACGCGACGAGCTCGGCAGCGACCTCGTCCCCGATTACCTGACCCGGGTCCAGCCCGGCGCCTTCTACGGCTGGCCCTGGTCCTATTACGGCCCACATGTCGACAGCCGCCCACGGCCCCGCCGGCCGGACATGGTCGCCCGCGCCATCGCGCCGGATTACGCGCTCGGCCCGCACGTCGCCGCCCTCGGCCTCACCTTCTCGAACGGTCAGCGGCTGGGCCCGGCCTTCGCCAGCGGCGTCTTCATCGGCGAGCACGGCTCGTGGAACCGGCGCCCGTTCAGCGGCTACAAGGTCGTCTTCGTGCCGTTCGTGGACGGCCGGCCCTCGGGCCAGCCGATCGACATCCTCACCGGCTTCCTCGACGACCGCAACAACGCCATGGGCCGCCCCGTCGGAGTGCAGATCGCCCGCGACGGCGCCCTCCTGGTCGCGGACGATGTCGGTAACACGATCTGGCGGGTGAACGCGGCGCGCTAGGCAGGACGTTCCCGGCGCGTTACGAACCGGGCATGGAATTCCGGCACATCCTGCTCGACGTCGCGCCGAACAATGTCGCGACGATCACCCTCAACCGCCCGGACAGCCTCAACGCGCTCAGCGCGGCGATGCTCGAAGAATTGGGCGCTGCGGTCGAATCCCTGCCCGGCTCGGGTGCCCGCTGCCTGCTCCTCACCGGCGCCGGCCGCGGCTTTTCGAGCGGCGCCGACCTTGCCGGCAGCGGCGGCCTGCCCGACGACGTCGGCGCTGCGCTCGAAGCGCATTACAATCCGCTGGTCGAGGCTCTGTTCGCCTTGCCGATGCCGGTCGTCGCCGCGGTCAACGGCGCCGCGGCCGGGGCCGGCGCCTCGCTGGCCCTGTGCGCCGATATCGTCGTCGCCGCCCGGTCGGCCTATTTCCTGCAGGCCTTCGTCAATATCGGCCTGATCCCCGACGCCGGCGCGACTTGGCTGCTGCCGCGCCTCGCCGGCCGTGCCCGGGCGATGGAGATGATGCTGCTCGGCGAGCGGATCAGCGCCGAACAGGCGCTCGACTGGGGCATGATCGCCCGCGTCGTCGACGACCAGGATCTGCCGTCCGAAACCGCCGCCCTCGCCGCCCGCCTCGCCGCCGGCCCCACCGTGGCCTACGGCTTGATCCGCCGCCTCGCCCGCGACTCCGCCCGGCTCCCGCTCACCGAAGCGCTCGCCGCGGAACGGGTCGCGCAGCGCGACGCCGGCCGCACCGAGGACTTCAAGGCCGCGGTCCTCGCCTTCCTGCAGAAGCGCCAGCCCAGGTTCGACGGGCGTTGACCTGGGCGCCCGATCGGCCGAATTGAGCGCCATGGCCACGACCATCGAAGAGCTGGAACGGCGCCGCTCGGCCGCGCGCCTCGGCGGCGGCGAGAAGCGGATCGAAGCGCAGCACGCCAAAGGGCGGCTGACCGCGCGCGAGCGGCTCTCGGTCCTGCTCGATCCGGGCTCGTTCGAAGAATATGACATGTATGTCGAGCATAATTGCGTCGACTTCGGCATGGCCGAGCAGAAGGTGCCGGGCGACGGCGTCGTCACCGGCTCGGGCACGATCAACGGCCGCCTCGTCTACGTCTTCGCCCAGGATTTCACCGTGTTCGGCGGCTCGCTCTCCGAGCGCCACGCGCAGAAGATCTGCAAAGTGATGGACATGGCGCTGAAGGTCGGCGCGCCGGTCATCGGCCTCAACGATTCGGGCGGCGCCCGCATCCAGGAGGGCGTCGCCAGCCTCGGCGGCTATGCCGAAGTGTTCCAGCGCAACGTCCTCGCCTCGGGCGTCATCCCGCAGCTCAGCCTGATCATGGGCCCCTGCGCCGGCGGTGCCGTCTATTCGCCGGCGATGACCGACTTCATCTTCATGGTGAAGGATTCCAGCTACATGTTCGTCACCGGCCCCGACGTGGTGAAGACCGTCACCAACGAGGTGGTGACCCAGGAGGAACTGGGCGGCGCGATCACCCATACGACCAAGTCCGGAGTCGCCGACGTCGCCTTCGAGAACGACATCGACGCGCTTCTCGCCACCCGCGACTTCTTCGATTTCCTGCCGCTCTCCAACCGCCACGAACTCCCCGAGCGCCCCTGCCACGATCCCTGGGACCGGCAGGAGGACAGCCTCGACACCTTGATCCCGGACAGCGCCGCCAGGCCCTACGACATGCACGAGCTGATCCAGAAGGTGGTCGACGACGGCGATTTCTTCGAGCTTCAGCCCGCCCATGCCGCCAACATCATCACCGGCTTCGGCCGGATCGAGGGCCGCACCGTCGGCATCGTCGCCAACCAGCCTTTGGTCCTCGCCGGCGTGCTCGACATCAAATCGTCGAAGAAGGCCGCCCGCTTCGTGCGCTTCTGCGACGCCTTCGACATCCCGATCCTCACCTTCGTCGACGTCCCGGGCTTCCTTCCCGGCGTCGCCCAGGAGCATGAGGGGATCATCAAGAACGGCGCGAAGCTCCTGTTCGCCTACGCCGAGGCCACCGTCCCCAAGATCACCGTGATCACCCGCAAGGCCTATGGCGGCGCCTACGACGTGATGGCGTCGAAGCATCTGCGCGGCGACCTCAACTACGCCTGGCCGACCGCCGAGATCGCGGTGATGGGCGCCAAGGGCGCGGTCGAGATCATCTTCCGCAAAGATATCGGCGACCCCGAAAAGATCGCCGAGCGCACCCGCGACTATGAAGCCCGCTTCGCCAACCCGTTCGTGGCGGCGAGCAAGGGTTTCATCGACGAGGTGATCTACCCGCACTCCACCCGGCGGCGGATCGCGCTCGGCCTCCGCAAGCTGCGCGACAAGCAGCTCGAAAACCCGTGGAAGAAGCACGACAACATTCCGCTATGACTTTCGGCGGCGAAGACCTTCTCGTCGGCCTGGTCGCGCTGGCGTTGCTGCCGCTGATCGGCCTTCGCGTCTGGCGCGGGCTGCGCGATGGCCGGCTGCCTCTCTACCGGACCTATCTCACCCGCGAGGAGAGCGCGGCGAAGTTCACCTTCCTGCTCATCCTGCACGGGCTCAGCTTCGTCGTGGTGGCGATGGTCGCGGCCGATTTGCTGTTCGGGCTGGGTCTGGGTCTCCATAGATAGGAACAAATGACTCGACATAAGCGGCAAGCAGGCAAACAATGTTTCTCCCGTAACGATCTTCCAGGGAGGACAAGATGGCCGGGAAGCCGAAGCTATCCGCGCAAGATGTGGCACGCGTCAAGAAGTCCCTCTATTATCATATCGACTGCAAATATCTGAAGGGCGTCAGGATTTCCCTGACGGAAGAGGGCCAAGCGCACCAGAAAGCGCTTTCGATCCTGGGACTCTATTCGACGGAAACGATCGCCACCGGCCTGAAGGCGGTCGACGAGTCGCCGTTCAAGACCGTGTTCGTGATCGATCGGGCAACGGGCCAGCCGCTCTATGCGCTCAGCAAGAACGAGGATTATGCGGCGCGGGCCAAGAAGAAGAATCCCAAGCCGCCCTCCGGCCCCGCGCCCGCGCCGACGAGCGATTGCTGTATGCTGTGCAAGGCCCTCGGCGGATCTTCCTGCCAGCCGCTGTCCGACGGCAGCTGCATCTGTTTCGGCGGGACGAGGCAGCCGCGCGACGTCGGCCTCGATGACTCGCTCGACGAGCTGGGACGGTAGCGACTGAAGCCCGCGTCGGCGCGCCGGCGCGGGCCGGCCCCTTGAGGTTTGGCCGGTCGGCCGTCATCGGCTAGTTGACCGGCCAGACCGAAAAGGAGCCACGATGAAACTCGGCCGCCTCAATCACGTCGGGGTCGCCACCCCGTCGATCGAAAACAGCATCGCGCTCTACCGCGACCTGCTCGGCGCGACCAGGATCCACGCGCCGTTCGACCTGCCGCCGCAGGGGGTGCGGGTCTGCTTCGTCGACACGCCGAACAGCCAGATCGAGCTGATCGAGCCGCTGGGCGAAGCCTCGCCGCTGCACAATTTCCTGGCGAAGAACCCGGCGGGCGGGCAGCACCATGTCTGCTTCGAGGTGCCGGACATTCACGCGGCCAAGGCGGAGATGGAGGCGAAGGGGGCCAGGGTGCTCGGCGAGCCCAGGATCGGCGCCCACGGCACCCTGGTGATTTTCGTTCATCCCAGGGATATGGGCGGCGTTCTCGTTGAGTTGATGGAGACGCCCGAGGACGGCGCGCATTGACTTTTTTCGCTCCCCGGCGAAGGCCGGGGCCCAGGCGGCGCTCCCGCGCCGTTCTTTTGTCTTGGACTGGACCCCGCCTTCGCCGGGGAACGAGTGAATGAACGACAACAAACCCACCAAATCCGATTGGGAAAAGGCCGCCGCCAAAGAGGTGAAGGGCAAGGACCTGATTTGGCGCACGCCCGAGGGCATCGACGTCCGCCCGCTCTACACGGCCGAGGACGCCGCGGAGCTCGATCCCGGCCTGCCCGGCTTCGCGCCGTTCACGCGCGGGCCCTATGCCTCGATGTACACCGGCCGGCCCTGGACCATCCGCCAATATGCCGGTTTCTCCACCGCCGAGGAATCGAACGCCTTCTACCGCCGCAACCTCGCCGCGGGGCAGAAGGGGCTCTCGGTCGCCTTCGATCTCGCCACCCACCGCGGCTATGACAGCGATCATCCGCGCGTGGTCGGCGACGTCGGCAAGGCGGGGGTGGCGATCGACACGCTCGACGACATGAAAATCCTGTTCGACGGCATCCCGCTCGACGAGATGTCGGTCTCGATGACGATGAACGGCGCCGTCCTGCCGGTCATGGCCTTCTACATCGTCGCCGCGGAGGAGCAGGGCGTCGCGCAAGACCAGCTCACCGGCACGATCCAGAACGACATCCTCAAGGAATTCGCGGTCCGCAACACCTACATCTACCCGCCCGCGCCCTCGATGCGGATCGTCGCCGACATCATCCAATACACCTCGGCCAACATGCCGAAGTTCAACTCCATCTCGATCTCCGGCTATCACATGCACGAGGCCGGGGCGACGGCGGTGCAGGAGCTCGCCTTCACCCTTGCCGACGGCATGGACTATGTCCGCGCCGCCATGGCCAAGGGACTGGATGTGGACGCCTTCGCGCCGCGGCTCAGCTTCTTCTTCGCGATCGGCATGAACTTCTTCATGGAGGTGGCGAAGCTGCGCGCGGCACGTTTGCTCTGGCACCGGATCATGCACGGATTCGGCGCGGCGAACGACAAATCGAAGATGCTGCGCACCCATTGCCAGACGTCGGGGGTCAGCCTCACCGAGCAGGACCCGTACAACAACGTCATCCGCACCACGCTGGAGGCGCTGGCGGCGGTGCTCGGTGGCACCCAGTCGCTACACACCAACAGCCTCGACGAGGCGGTCGCCTTGCCCACCGATTTCTCCGCCCGGATCGCCCGCAACATCCAGCTCGTCATCGCCGAGGAGAGCGGCATTCCCAACGTCGCCGACCCGCTCGGCGGCTCTTATTACGTCGAGGCGCTGACCGCCGAGCTGGCCGACAAGGCCTGGGCGCTGATCGAGGAGGTCGAGGCGCTGGGCGGGATGACCGCGGCGGTCGCCGAGGGCCTGCCCAAGCGCCGGATCGAGGAGGCCTCGGCCGCCCGGGCCGCGCGCGTCGACCGCGGCGAGACGGTGATCGTCGGCGTCAACCGCTATCGCAAGGCCGAGGAGGATCATCTCGACATCCTCGAGGTCGACAATGCCAGGGTCCGCGCCGGCCAGATCCGCCGGCTCGAAGCGACCCGCGCCGAGCGTGACGAAGCGAAGGCCAAGGGAGCGCTGGAGGCGTTGACGAAAGGGGCACGTGAACCCCAATCCGTTCGCCCTGAGCTTGTCGAAGGGCTGTCCCTCGCTTCCTCCTCGGAGGAAGAAAAGGCAGGGCTTCGACAGCCCCGGATCGGGTCCGGGGCCGAACGGGCTGGGGGGACGAATCTTCTCGCCCTCGCCGTCGAATGTGCCCGCGCCCGCTGCACGCTCGGCGAGATCAGCCAGGCGCTGGAGGATGCGTTCGGCCGCTACGGGACGACCCCGACGCCGGTCGAGGGCATTTACGGCGCCGCCTGGAAGGACGACCCGGCCTGGGCGCGCGCCGAGGACGGCGTTCGTGGCATCGGTCGCAGGCTGGGTCGGAAGCCGCGGATGCTCGTCGCCAAAATGGGCCAGGACGGCCACGACCGCGGCGCCAACCTCGTTTCCTCGGCCTTCGCGGACCTCGGCTTCGAGATCGTCCCCGGCCCGCTCTTCCAGACCCCGGAGGAGAGCGCCCGGCTGGCGGTCGAACGGCAAGTCGACGTGGTCGGCGCCTCCAGCCTCGCCGCCGGCCACAAGACGCTGGTCCCGGAGCTGATCGGCCACCTGCGCGACCTCGGCCGCCCCGACATCAAGGTCGTGGTCGGCGGCGTCATCCCCGCCCAGGATTACGACATGCTGCGCGAGGCCGGCGTGCAGGCGATCTTCGGCCCCGGCACCAATCTGGTCGAGGCGGCCGGCGAGGTGCTGAAGCTGCTCGGCCACAACATGCCGCCGCTCGAAGAGGCGGCGGAATGACCAAGTCACGGAAAGCGAACGAAGGCGGTGAAAAACTACCTCTACATGATCAGGAATCCGGTAGTCGTATAAAAACATTGAGCCTGCGCAGCCTAGCTGGTGTGCTCGCCGAGCTTTTGGCCATATCCTCGGTTCTTGCCTTTTTGCTATCTTGCTTTGCTAACTATTTGATATTCCGGATTTGGGGACACGACTTTCTACAGCTCGCCGGCCCGGCCGATGTCATAATGTCTGGATTGAGAATTCTTGGCCTCTTCCTGTTACCAGTCGCTGGCGGACTTGCCTTGGCAGCATTGTTTGGATTCATATTCAATAAATATGATAAACTCGAGAGTTTTGTTAAACAGTCGCGTTGGTATAATAGACGAAGTGATAACTCAAAGAGGTTAATTGGAGCTATTATTAGTGCGATCGCTGTCCTTCTCCTCTTCCTCGTGGCAATGGTTACAATGTATCCTTGGAAAATGTCTGGGACGTTTAATACGCTGATAGAGGCCTGGATTTCGTTTGGTTTGATATTTATTGGTATTGGTGGATTTGGATTCGTGAGGCAGGAAATCGCGGAGGGCAGGGGAAGTTGGTTTGAGCCATTCGCCGTATTGTTTTCGATGGTCGTCATCGTCTCAGGCGGAAGCCTGGCGCTGGACTGGTTCACCAAAGGCATCAACGCGCAGGCTGCCGCGGGATTCCACAACCAGTGGCTCAGCGTCTATCTCGACGGTGAGGACATATGCCCCACGGGGAGCAGGCTTCTATGGTCCGGCAGCCAGTCTCTGGTGGTGCGCTGCGTGGTGGGTGGATCGTCCCGGGTGATCGTTCTTCGCGACTCCGACAACGCCGTGTTGATACCTCACGCAGTTCCACAACCCTGAGCATAGGGAGCCCCATAGTGGACCATACCCGATCAGCCTGCTCCCGTTCAGCCACGCTCGCCGCGCGTCCCGAGAGTGTGCCGATCAAGGGCACCGTGCTTGGCGACATATTGGCCGATACGCTCACCACCGGCAATGAAGGCGGTGATGCTCACGCCGCCTTATTCGAAAAGCTCGACCTCACCCCGATGACCGACGCTGAGCCAGCCCGGAGCGCGGCCGAATGATCGCTCTCGCCGCCCTGCTCCTCGCTGCGCAACAGCCGGTCGACGAGCCGGCCGAGGACACGACTTTTTCCGAGCGCCAGCCGGTGCGGCTCGCGCCGCTGCCGGCGGCGCGCGCGCTCGGCGCCTTCCGCGACATCTGCATGGCGGGCTTCCCCGATCCTGCCGCCTTCGACCGGGCCGCGGCCGCCTCCGACCTCGGCTTCGTGCGAAGCGAGCAGGCCGAGCGCGACTCGCCGGAATGGAGTTCGAGCCACGGCCAGGTCGTGCTTCACGGGGCCGAGCGCCGCAGCGTGGAATCGCGCCGCGAGCGCCGCCGCGAGGGGCGCGGCCCCGGCGCGCGTGGCCCGCGCCTGCGCTGGCTCGCCCGCTGCGACTTCTGGATGGCGATCGAGGAACGGCTCGAGCCCGAAGCGCTGGTCGCGGCGATCGGCGCCCGGCTGGCCCCCGATGCCCGGCCGGTGGAGGAGATATTGGGCGTGTCGTGGACGCTCGAATCGCCGCGGCAGGACGCGATCCTGAAGCTCGTCTATTTGCCGTCGACGGACGACGATCCCCGCCTTTTCACCTTGTCGCTCCAGCTCCTTCCTGCGACTCCGCGGCCCTGATGTTTTCGAAGATCCTGATCGCGAACCGGGGCGAGATCGCCTGCCGAGTGATCCGCACCGCACGCCGGATGGGGATCGCCACCGTCGCCGTCTATTCGGACGCGGACGCGCGCGCGCCGCATGTGAAGCTCGCCGACGAGAGCGTCCGGCTCGGCCCGCCGCCGGCGTCGGAATCCTATCTGAACGCCGAGCTGATCGTCGACGCCTGCCGGGCGACCGGCGCCGAGGCCGTCCATCCCGGCTACGGCTTCCTGTCCGAGCGCGAGAGCTTCGCCCGCGCGCTGGCCGACGCCGGCATCGCCTTCATCGGGCCGCCGCCGGAGGCGATCGCGGCGATGGGCGACAAGATCGAATCGAAGAAGCTGGCCAAGCAGGCGGGCGTTTCCGTGGTCCCCGGCTATCTCGGCGAGATCGCCGACACCGACGAGGCGGTACGGATCGCCGGCGAGATCGGCTATCCGGTGATGATGAAGGCCTCGGCCGGCGGCGGCGGCAAGGGCATGCGGCTCGCTCATGACGAGACCGACGTGCGCGAAGGCTTCGAGGCGACCAGGCGCGAGGGCCTCGCCAGTTTCGGCGACGACCGCGTGTTCATCGAGAAGTTCATCGTCGACCCGCGCCACATCGAAATCCAGCTGCTCGGCGACCAGCACGGCAATGTGCTCTACCTTGGCGAGCGCGAATGCTCGATCCAGCGCCGCCACCAGAAGGTGGTCGAGGAAGCGCCGTCGCCGTTCGTCACGTCCGAAATGCGCAAGGCGATGGGCGAACAGGCGGTCGCGCTGGCCAAGGCGGTCGGCTATTATTCGGCGGGTACGGTCGAGTTGATCGTCTCGGGCGCGGATACGACCGGCAAGAGCTTCTACTTCCTCG